>Ga0307379_10001995_pt1 | contig 30970 bp, 47 predicted proteins | sample UN2MG_FD_202237 | JGI IMG/M metagenome (GOLD analysis project Ga0307379, IMG submission 202237) | Soil microbial communities from Risofladan, Vaasa, Finland - UN-2 | ecosystem: Environmental > Terrestrial > Soil > Coastal area > Acid sulfate soil | place: Finland: Risofladan, Vaasa | collected...
TTGTACTGGCATCGCAACCACTCGTCTCCTATGTCTTGAGTTAGGGCCGTACCGAGACCGAACCTTCCCGCCCGCCAAACCGAGAAAGCCGGTCCCGGCACGACCGCCATGGCTGGCCGCCAGTTATCCGGTTGAAGGAGAATCCGGGGAACTGGCCGTATCGTCAGACAACTCGTGCCCTTCTTTCTCCAACACGAAGTTTATCATGGCTTGTCTCTTCTCGGTATCTGTGAGTCCAGCGGCTGTTTTGCCTATTGAAAGGGCATAGGCAGCACAACAGGAAGCCACGTATTGCGGGCTAGTCATCAGAGCCTGAAATTCCGCATCCAGGATTCTCGCTGGTTTCTGCTGCGCAAGTTGCTCCACGAATGCCTCAACAGCCACCTTTGCCGCAATACCCTGAGCAGCAGATAAGGCTGCTCGTCTCAACTCACTGTCTGCCATCCCCCTCAATCCTCCTCCATCATCCGTCGTGCGGCGGCGTCTACGGGCTCGTAGCTGGCACGGAAGATGTCATCGCCGCACGGGTATCGCTCGCCCGCGAGTCCAGTGATCAACCAGTCCCCTGGGTACCCTTTCAGCGTGCCCTCCCGGGTCTTGATCGTCACCTTTTGCTTGATTCGCACTGCGTCGATGATCACCGGCTTCTTGCGGAATCGTGCCATTGGCATCCCCTCGCCTAAGCGCTCGTCGCGCGCGTAACGTCGCTTGTCACCCTCACAGAACTCTCTGTAAGCGTTGTGATCATAGCGCCTATGAGAACCTGGACGTCGTATGTGAGCGTCGTGCCGCTCTCAAGCTTGGCTGTCTCGACTGCTGCGAGCACGATCGTGATATCGCCGGCGTCCTCGTCATCCACCGTGATAGACCCATTCCCAGGGGTGCCCGCTTCTGCGCTGTTCAGGTAGAGCAGCCCACCAGTCTCGGTTATCTGTATGGTCGCCTTGGTATCTGGATAGCTCTCTGATGCTTTGGCTGTGAGCCAGAGATGCGTCCTGCCGGCGAGGCTCCCCAGACCAGTGAGCGAGACAGACAGATCGTCGCCACGATGGATCGTGATGCGACTACCCTCCAGCGCCGCCTGAACCTCAGCCGCTGTCTGGGTCAGTGTTCTCGTCGCATAGCCCCAGATCGCCGTGGGATGATCGGTCATCGGGTCTTGCTGCACCGAAAAGTTCGAGTCGAGGGTCTCCGAGCCTGTATAGACAGCCTTGGCAAAGTAGTCGTATGTGTGAGAGTCGGCGTCGGCATACTCTTTGGCATAGTGGCCGACAGTGCCAATCTCGGCAGTCGGGTGCTCCCCATCCCAGATTGTCGTGACTGTGCCCGTCGTCTTTGCCCTGGCATAGAGGTAGATCTCTATGTCAGTCAATGTCAGTCCTGTCGCGGGTTCACCATCGCTCTTTGTGAACAGTGCCGAGAATATCATGATACCCCCTTATGTCCGACCGAAGACTACCACGATGTCCGTCAGCATAGCATCGCCAGCCAGATCGTCATTGGCTACGTCTCTATAGGCACGAATCTGGACCTTCTGAGAAGCCGCAGGAGTTCCCGCCAGCGTGATTGCGGGAGTAGCCGCTGTGATATGCACGTCGTTGTCTGCAAGCCAGGCATCACTGACCGTCTGCATTGTGCCCCAGGCTTGGTCGATCGCATCGCCATCAGCGTAAGCTCTCCCTTGCAGACACCATTGGACGGTCTGGGCTTCACCTCCGCTTTGTGTCGTCCAATGGAACGTACCAGTCATTGTGCCCGCATCCCAATCAGATGGCATCACGACCGACCACTGTGCAAACTCATCCGCATCCTTGTCGAAGGGCATCACGTAGAGGTCAATGTCATTAGTACCCCATTCGATTTTCGTTGGCTCGCCGCAGCCGTTAGCTGTAGAGGGCCAACCACCTGCAGCCGTCAAGATGATTGTGCCCGTGACGGCGGGCCCGGTCGGGCCCGTAGGCCCCGTGACTCCCGTCTCGCCTGCCCCCGTCACCCCGGTCGGTCCCGTCGGCCCAGTCTCCCCAGTTGGCCCCGTGGCCCCGGTCGTACTTGTTCCCGTAGCTCCAGTTTCTCCCGTTGGCCCCGTCGCCCCAGTCTCTCCTGTCGCACCCGTTGGGCCTGTCGGACCCGTAACGCCCGTCTCGCCCGCTCCTGTGGGGCCTGATACTCCAGTCGGACCAGTTACACCAGTCTCACCCACACCAGTGGGCCCTGTTGGGCCAGTCTCGCCAGTTGCACCCGTTTCGCCCACGCCCGTCGGACCCGTTTCACCAGTAACGCCTGTTGCTCCTGTCTCCCCAGTCGGGCCAGTAGCTCCAGTAGTACCTACTCCGGTTGGCCCCGTCTCTCCGGTAACTCCTGTTGGGCCCGCAGGGCCTGTCACCCCCGTCTCGCCTGCGCCAGTAGGACCGGTTGGCCCCGTCGGACCCGTTACGCCAGTTTCGCCAGCCCCAGTCTCGCCTGCTGGACCCGTAGCACCAGTTTCGCCGGTCACTCCAGTCGGGCCAGTCGGGCCAGTCTCGCCGGTCTCTCCGTCCAGGCCAGTAGCACCAGTCTCACCGATGGGTCCAGTCACACCCGTCTCGCCCGCACCGGTTGGCCCAGTAGGGCCAGTGACTCCAGTCTCACCAGCTCCGGTTTCGCCCGCTGGCCCGGTAGCACCAGTCTCGCCAGCCGGACCAGTCACCCCCGTCTCACCTGCGCCCGTGGGACCGGTAGGGCCTGTTACTCCTGTCTCTCCTGCCCCAGTAGGCCCCGAGACTCCCGTAGGGCCAGTGACTCCCGTTTCACCCGCACCAGTGGGGCCAGTCGGGCCTGTAGGGCCAGTCACTCCTGTTTCACCCGCGCCTGTTGGCCCTGATACACCCGTAGGGCCAGAAACGCCCGTCGGCCCCGTAGCCCCTGTTACTCCCGTGGTGGTTGCTCCCGTCGGGCCAGAGATACCTGTTGGACCCGTCGCGCCAGTTACGCCTACGCCTGTTGGTCCAGTAGGCCCCGCTGGTCCAGTCACACCCGTTTCGCCTGCCCCCGTTGGCCCTGACACTCCCGTCGGACCTGTAGCACCCGTCTCCCCTGTAGGCCCCGTAGCTCCCGTCGTGCTCGACCCCGTGGCCCCGGTCACACCCGTAGGACCCGTGAGGCCCGTTGATCCAGTTGCACCGACGGGTCCGGTAGCTCCCGTCTCACCTGCACCAGTCTCTCCCGCTGGCCCAGTAGGGCCAGTTACTCCGGTCGGGCCAGTGACGCCCGTTGTGCCAGCCCCTGTAGGCCCAGTTACACCCGTGGCTCCTGCCGTCCCCGCAACACCCGTTGCCCCAGTTACGCCCGTAGCTCCAGTAGTACCCGCTCGCCCCAGAACCGGGGATGTCATTATGTCTCCGGCTGCCATATCACTTTCCCCCGACTTGGTGTTTCCTAAGCCAGTCTAGCTCATTCCTGTCATCATGCCGCTCATACCATCCACCGGCGCGGATGTCCCGAATCTTCTGAAACCACTCCTGGAACATGAGCTTGACCCGATCCATAGAGTAGTTGGCCAATGCCCACGAGCGACAATCGGCTGGACTGATTGTTTCTACATTTCGTGCTGCCCAAAGGAAATCGTCCATAGTCCGGCAACGGTAGCCAGTCACGCCATGCTGCACCGTCTCAGTGAACGCACCCCAGTCCGTGGTCAGGACGGGCGTGCCACATAGCATCGCCTCAATCGCCACGCCCCCGAACGGCTCAATATAGTAGGTCGGCGCGAGTGCGAACTTGGCCCGACCAATCAGCTCCTTGCGTTCCTCTGGCCCCACACTGCCGATGAAGTCCACGTGCGAATCTGTGATATTGAGCCCCTCGGTCTCGTTCTTCAGGGTACCCTGGCCTGCCATGACAAGCCGCATCCCCAGCGCCTTGGTGACTTGCACGGCTACCTCCACGCCCTTCCGCTTGACTATGCGCCCAATGAAAAGAGCATAATCTGACTTGTCGGGCTGGAAGGGAAAGTCGGCTGGGTCAAAGTAGTTCGGGATAACTGCGTCGTACCAGCCACCATCTGCCTGCCCGGTCCTGCCGTACAGATAGTGCATCCAGGCATAACTCTCGAATGCCCGAAAGCGAGAGAATATGCCCTCGTAGCCTATGCCTGGCTCCACGGCCACCATGTTCGGTAGTGCGTCGGCAATGGGCTTCTGGTCTAGGCCCATCGTGCAGAGAAGGATGTCCCCTGGTAGCTCCCTCTGGCGGATAGCTTCAGTGGCCGCCGCTCGGAACGCATCATGTGCCGCATCCCTCCCGTCATAGCGGAAGAACTCCGTGCGCCAGTTGTATTCGCCGTAAACCTTCCGTCGGTCAGTCTCGGACAGCACTTGGACAAACTCGTCGCAGTCAACAGCAGACCCCTCGACCCCGTAGAACAGCACTTCGTGGCCCAGGCTTTTCAGCATGGTCGCCAGCTTCACGATCTTCTGGGTGTACGCGCAACAACTGAGTTTCCGTACGGTTGGGACGTGGGCCAGCCCCAGAAGGTGGAAGCGGAACCCCGGTCTCGGAGGCACAATCGCCGAATACGACTGGACGTTCGCCCCCCAACTTTCGCTCATGGTTGCACCATTCACGCCAAGCCACCTGTCCAGGTCTGCTTTGACCAGACAATGCGGATGCTTCGTGTCAGATGGCACGCCCAGCCACTCAAATACTCGGACAGTGCGGCCATGACGCAAAGCTGTGGCGATGACCGCCTCTGGAGACTCGACATGCTGAAGGACGTTGTAAAGCCACACCTCGTCGAACTTCTCCCCCAAATCGGCGCCCTCCGCTGGTCTCTGCACATACTCTATCCCCGCAGCAGAGTAGCGATCCATGACCCAACGTGGCCATTCTCCCGGGTCGATGATCACTGCCTTCCCAAGATTGACACACTTGAGGAGCAAGCTGACTGGCCCGCCCCCGATGTCCAACACCGACTGCCCCCTCAGGTCAAACGGCGGAATGTATAGCCCCGTCCCTTGCGCGTGGTACTGATTCAGCCCCATCCGTTTGGCGTATTGCAGTTGCTTGGTCTCCTCGGCAACGGTATTGACGCAGTTCCCCCACCACTTCTGCTCTGCCCGAAGTGACTCGCTCATCAGTACACCATCAGTCCTGCATAGGCCGCTGGGTGTCGGGGTATGCGTTCGCCGCCCGCCGTGTACTCGATGTGGAGCTTGGCAGCCTTGGCAGAGTCACCGCTCCAATCAACAGATTGTCCGAACCCAGCCGCCTGTGCGTCAACTCCAATAATAGTGATGGACGCAGATCCGAAGCCTAGGCGATTAACTACCTCCTGGATGATGCCGTCGAAGGAGTTTGCAGGGCTAATGATGTAGGCACTTGTACTTAGGGTCGCTTCCCAAGCATAGCTTGCATCTGTCTTCGGTAGGCCGTCAATGTCGCTGCTTTCAGGCACACTCCCATTGTCTGCGTCTTCTGCATAGAATACACAGTCCAGCAATGTATAGCTTCCTGACGCCCCATATAGAGAGAACTGAGCATTGGTGATTTCCGTCTCTGGGTCTATGGTGATGCCCGTAAAACGCTGGGCTGTAACCAGAGTGCTTCCATCACCCCAACAGTGATATAGATACGCCCTATCTGTTCGCTCGGCACCACCATATGAATAACAATCATCTGCATCTGCCCCTACAATCTCATCAATGTCAGGGTCAAAGATGATAGTGCCTTCAGGTAGAGCATTGAGAGCAAGAACGGGTGCCCCTACAAGGAGATAGTGCTGGCCGCCTACCTTGACGAACCGCTTGCGCAGAGGAACTTGAACCTCTGTGTCATCCTCGGCCCATGCCCTGCTTGCTGGCAACGCAGTGACAATCTCGCCCTCGTGATTCTTGAGATACAGTCTGGCCTGTCTCTCAAAGTCCGTATCGTAGTCTATGTCGCCGTCATCGTCGGCCAGCCCTGGCACCTGGCCCCAATCCACCTCATAGACCAGAACCAGATACGTGTCAGCAGCGGGATACGGTGGCGAAGGCATAGCGTTTCTAGCCGCCTGTGAGACCTTTATCTCCTCGTGCAACCTGTCGCCCGATACGTGAACCTCAAAGTCCACGCCAGGGAAGAGGTTGGCCCAGGTGAGCTTGCCCAGAGGATTTGCTAGGAGATTGTTACCATGTTCAATGGTTTCCACAGTTGGTGTAGTGTAACTGGCTGTACGAATTGTCTCGAACTCCTTAGTGGCTATGTTAAGGTACGCTATGCGCTCTAAACGAAAACCTATGCCCACGCCCTGCTTCTCGGCAGCGAACCACCCGCCGTTCCGCACCAGGAACCGCCAGTGGCTCTTCTGCATCTCCCAGTCCCAGCCGGGCTCATCGGTGGGCACTATGCGCGGGTCAACCTCCAGCCAGTCGCCAGAGCCTTCCGTCTCCTCATAGTGCAGGGACGTGCCGACGATGCCGTCCCAACTGAAGCTGTTGGTCGGCTGGTCGTCCTCGTACAGCCGCTTCGTCTTGGACGTGCGGTTTCGTCTGGCTAGGACTTCACGCCACTCTTTAGCCACGATTTACCTCGCCATCTTCCTCTTCCGTCTCCTCCGGCTCTTCGCCTTCGCCCTGGGCAAACCGGCGTTGTGCTTCCACCATAGCCAGGGCTAGCGTAGTCTGCTTTTGCGCTTCCTCGTCCGCTTTGTCCGTCGCCAACTGCTGCAACTCTTCTTCGCTCCACCCTTCCCGACGCAAGGCAGTGACAAGAGGCAGTTTCTCCTCCGAGCTCAGTTGTCGGATCTCGGCCTGAGTCTTGGGCTGTACCGTCTCGGGCTTGGCAAAGGTGACGACGATTGAGTTCGGCTCGACCGGCGTCCCCGCCAACTCTAACAGGAAGGCAGCCAGTTGACGCCAGACGCTAGTGAACCGCTTGATGTAAGTCGCACACTTCTTGTTCAGCGGAGCCTCCAAGGCCATGAGCGCCTCACCAGATAGATCTGCTCCCTTGCCGAAAAAGTAGTGGTGAGGGGTGCGGCTAATCGCGCTGACTGCGTTCACCAGGTCGTCGATAGCGTCAAGGAAGTTCTGGAGAGGCGTAGCCGACAAGGATCCCACGGAGGCAGCTTGTCCCGCTTCATCCCCAGCAGGGATCTGCCATATAGAGCCAGGAATGTTTGCGAGTGTTTTGCTGAGATCGTCATCGGTGTTGCTGATGATATAACGCTGTAGGTATGCCCCGCACTCGGCGCTGACCATCATATCAGCCAGGAGCTTGTTGATCGCGGCCTGGAGCGGCGTGATGTTCTCGAGCTCAGAAATGCAGGCTCGACGCTCCCGCTGGAAGTGAAAGACTGGGACCTTTCCCATTGCATTGACAAGAGGTGCCGCGTCCATCATCACGAACGACTTGTAGCTACGCGGCACTCCCGCCTTGCTGGTTCTGTACCGCTCGAAGCGATCAGGATAGTAGAGATTGATGCGTCTGAAGCCATCCTCCTCTGTCCAGATCTTTGCGGCCCAGAGCTTTTTTCGAGGATTGTCTGGGTCGTACTGTACGCAAACGCAATCCGAGCTCACGTAGTAGGCCTCGACGTGCTCGTCTTCGTCGTTCCGCCAGGCGATGACAAAAGCCTCGCCTGTGACCAGGGCCGCTCGATGCACGTCTTCCTCGTCCAGGTCCAACTCCGTGCTTTGCCAGAGGTCTGTCAACTCCTTAGAGAGTGCTTTGTTGTCAGTGACGGCGACGCTGGTCAGCTCTAGGCGCTCGACAATCGAATCGACGATCACTCCACACCAATTCTGAATGAACTTGCTCTTGATGTTGCGGAAGATCTTTCGCAGGCGTGCCGTCGAATACTCGAGCGGGTGGTCGCCGTCGTAATAGTGCCAGAGCAGGGAGTACGGAGCCTGCTTCGCTATCAGAGCTTTGTAAGCCTTCTCGAGATCAGGGTTCTCGGCCATGAATCACAACTCCCAACTCCGAGCCTTCTTCTCGACTCGGGTCATTCCTGCGACGACGTATCTGAGACCGTCAAGTCGGTGAAAGTCATTCTTGTTCCTGATCTGCTCGGTCGGCTCCCCGCTGTCGTCTAGCACGCGGCCGTAGGTGCCGAGCTCGTCCCGTATGCCAGTGCATGTACTGAACACAAACAGGCGTTGCTGCTTGAATAGGGCAATCACCCGATCGATGCCAGGCTCGACCGAGGCTATCGGTGGCCGTTGGACCCGAATGCCTGCCTGGGCCCAATCCCATCGCTCTTGCTGTTCAGAGGGCGCGCCGCCCCACCAACCATCGACCTGGTCAGCGTGGTCATGCTTCAGCGCGGCCCAGACATGCTCCCTGGTACTCTTGTTGCCCCGCAGCGGGTCGTCGATGATGTAGTAGCTCAGCTCGCCACGGAGGTCTGGCTCTGGATCCTCCGCCACCCAGATGAGCGCGTTGTTTATGGCCCCGTAGTCGATGCCCACAAAGCAACGCCAGTTGTCAGGGATGGGGAAGGGCTGGACCATGTGCGTGCGATCTTCGTAGGCCTTGTAGATCAGGCTGGCCGGCCGGGCATAGTCGCCCTCGTAGAACATACTGAACTTCCAGGCGGGCAGTCTCAGCCTGGCCTGCTCGAACTCCTCACGAGGGAAGGCCGGATTGGCGACACTGGCGAACTGAATCACGTCTATGTGCTTGGCCCCAGCCTTCCAGGGATCGAATATCTGCGTCTTGAGCCAGCCCAGGTTGTAGAGGGTAGTGGTGCCCAGGACGCGGCCTTGATTGAGAGAGAGCCTTCGCAAGACAGCTTCCCAGGCCTCGACGCGAAAGTCGTCTTGACCAACCTCATCGAGCCAAGCCCCCTTGGCTGTCGCAGCTTCGAGTCCTCCTGGAGCGGCCGCCGACCGAAGGATGATACGCGCCCACATGGGATCGTTCTGGGTTTTGGCCCAGAACTCACCCGTGGCTGGGTCTCGCAACTCCATCACCTTATCTCCTGCCCAATACCGACCAATGCCCAGTGCGAACTCGAACACAGACCGCATCTCGGGAAGCATCTTGAGCTTGAACAGATCGAATGTAGACGTGACCGCGAGATAGTCGCCAGGCCCACAGTGATTGATCTCCCGATTCAGCCACCAAGGGCCAAACGAGGTGTTGTGTGTCGGGACATAGTCTCGCCCAACCAGATACAGGTGATGCGGCCCGTCCACCGCGATACATCTGCAGGGCGTCGTATTTACCGGCTCGACTGTGGCAACGAACCGCCTTCGAGTATCCGGTCGTATCGCCGTGGGCAGACGCTCCGCCTTGCGCCGCAAACTGCACACCGGCATCGTGGTCATAAACCCCACACGGTACTTGGCCCCACAGTCTTTCCCATTGTACGTCGTCCATCCCTGACCGATCCGCGCCTTGATCCCTAGACTGCGTGCCAGCTCTAGCACGTTCTTTGCCAATCGCTCATTCGTGGATGTGAACTCACACCTGCCGTCCTCTGCGATAAACCCATCTGTATCCATCAAGCCCTGCAGCAGCACCAGACGCTGATGTACCGAGGCGGTCAGATACGATTCCGGAATGTGCTTGTCGCCCAGCACGCCCAACTCACGCAATTTGGGCACAAGGCCATCCGACAGGTAGCGGCCGTCCTCGCCTCGCGTGCGCTCTGCCTTCGATGCCGCAAGGTAGTATGTCAGCGCTCTCCCCTGATTGGCCCTCTCTCGCCCAATCCCTACGGGCACGCCTTCAGAGCGAATGCGTTCCATCACCTCGGGGTCTGCACTCGTCATGCCAGATCCCGTGCTGGTGCCGTCTCCCAGCCATGCCCCCAGCGTATATGGCGGAATGGGCAAATCCCCCTGTGGGTATTGCACCGGCTCGGGTAGGTCGATCGAGTGATTGCGTCTCGCCTTGCCATCGCGAGCCGTCACGATTAGTGTGTCTCTGATCTCTCGCGTTGTCCTGACGCTGAAGCCCTCATCAGGCCTCACCTCTCGCCGTGCCGCATTCTTGCGCTGGCGAGCATTCTGCGTCAGCCAACGATGGTTCATATCCGCCACGATGCTTGAGCCATCGTCAAACGTCACGCGACACATCTCATGCTCGTATTGCGTTGGAGTAACAAACGTCACAACGCATGGCCTACCATCCTGCCCATACACCTCGTCGCCCACGCGCAAGCTGCCCATTTCCCTGAATCCCTTGGGCGTTGGGATCGGCGTGTTCATCGGCAGCGCCTTGCCACCTTGCGTGCCGGCCAGCATAAAGATGAGCCGCCGCAGACTCGCCCAGGTAGCATCTTGCCCCTCATGCAGCGTGAGGATGATTCTGTTACCCTCACGCCTCCAGAGCTGAGGGGCGGCCTGCCCCGTCGCCGTCGCCGTCGCCAGCATTCTGTCCGTCCTCACCCTGCTTGTCCAATTTCTCCTTGGGTGCTGGTCGCCTCACTATGATCTCCGTTATGGGTATGGAGCCACCGTGGGGGCCGCTGTGCTGGAGACCCTCTATCGTCGCCGGCTCACCTCTGGCCACGCGCTCAATTCTGGTGGCCACATCCATGAGGCGAGTGGCCTCGGCGCTCGACAGCTCTTTTCCGATGAGACTTTGCAGCTTCACCGTCGCCTTTTGCTGGCCGAGCAATCCGAGCGCAGCTTGCCGGCGGTTCATGTCGGCTATCTCTTTGTTGTGTTCCTCAGTCCGGAGCCGCTCTTGATCCGCGTCCCAGTAGGGAACCCGGCGTTGCCATTCGTGGCGCCTGGACCATGTTCCGAGCGTGTACCAGTAGACCGTAGGCGACTTTTCTGTAGGCGCGTTGTCGGATACTTGTAGGATGTATCCCTCCAGGAGTGCCCGCAAACTGCGCCTTGGACCCATCCGGCAATAGTCCATGAACGCACGGTAAGCCGTCGGGGTCTCACGGGTCTCAATGCTACGATCCCAGGGTTGTGGCTGTGGTAAGCCCATCAGTGCCCCGCCAGATAGTCAGCCGCTATGAGTTCCAACGCCTGCCAGGAGTGCTTCAACTCCTGATCCTTCTTGACTGCCTTCACAGCTTCCTTGATGACCGCCCCAGCCTCTTTGGGCACCCGAAGCCCGCCAAGCACCTCAGCCAGACTGACCCAATCTCCCTCCAACTCCTGCACCTCGCCGGTTTGCGCCACGTCCAAGCCCACCTTGGCCATGAGGGCAATGGCCATGTTTGCGCTGCGGACATCGTGAAACCGAGAGAACCCCTCGACAGCCTTGACGAAACGATCGAAGAGGTTCGTCTCGCCTACGGCCACCAGATCCTGCCGGCCAGGGATGGACTCGATGAGATCGGTGAACGTCTCGAGCTGGTCAGGCAGAAAGGCCAACGTCACCGTTTTCCACTGCAGGTCCAACTTGGGCGCCAGCAAGGCGTCCAGCTCCTTCTCGATCTCGGCTTGCAGCTCCTCAGGAAGGAACGCCTCCAGCTTGTCATCGATGTCCGTGATCTCCTGACTCAGTTGGGCCATCACCTGGAGGTCGCTGAACCCCACGATGTTGTTGTGGGCCAGGACCTTGGCCGCCACCGCCGACCTGGAGAGGCCCGATTCATCCAGGAGAATGATGATCCGCTCCAGCCCGCTCTCTCGCGCCGCCCCATGATGCCGTACCCCATGAGCGTCGAGAACAGGGTGACGTCGCTCGCCTCGATCCGTCCGGGAGCAAAGCCCGCCTTCACCGCAAGCTGGGACATGGCCAGAGCACCGCAAGCAGGCTCAACGAATCGGGTGTAGCCGCGCCGGCGGGCTCGGGCGAAGAACTGCTGCAGGTACGCCCGAGTCGAGGGACGTAACGTTCCCAGAAACAGAGTGCCGACTTGTCGTCCGTAGATCGCCATCACCCTACCCCGAAGGACCGGCGGAGAGGACTCGAACCTCCATCCTGCCGCCTAGACAGCGGCCGCTCATCCATTGGGCTACCGCCGGACATCTGAGGCACGAAAAAAGCGCAGCCTCAGATCGCGGGGTTCTCCCGCATTGATCTGAGCCGCGCTTATTACGCTGACGGACTCAAACTACGCGATTGGTCGTTACCACAGAGCCGGTTGCCGCGCTTATTACGCTGACGGCTTCCTTCCCCCACATGATACCACAGTCAGGCCGGGTTGTCAACACAAACTGATGGTCTACGGACAAAAAAAGGGCCCCTGGTGCTGGTGAGCACCAGGGGCCGTGTTTGGGGGCGTTAGTGGCGTCGCCACCATGGGTTCTCTCCTTTCTTGCTCACCTAATCATACTCAGGATCAGCAGCGTTGCCCAGCACGCCAGCCTTGCGAACCATTTCGATGTGCCGAAGCTCCTCGCCAGCAGATAGGCCATCGCCGCCGCCACACCTATGAGGACATACGCTGGCTCAATCAAAGCAGCAACGAGGAATCCCCCAAACAGGGGGAGTGCGAGAGCAAAGCCGTACATTACGTCCATCTGCAGTGGCTCGGAGTCCGCGACAACCTGATCGTCGGCTTGACGATGTAGCTCTTGCCATTTGACTCCATTCTTGGAGAGGAACCAGCGAAGAGCCAACCCTTCCAGTTGCCCCATCCACTTGTCCACCAAGGCTAGGAAGCGACCTACGAAGACCTCCCCATGCCACGGGTGAACATCTGGCGTGACCACATGAGCCAGCTCATGCAGAATGACCATCTTGCGTCGGCAGGGACGGGGGACTTTTATTAGCCCAGTGCCGCCACCAAGGTACTGCCCACAGGCGTTACGCCGTCTGCGGCCATCGTTGACTTGCACCACGATCACGTGAGGCCACCGTTGCGTCCACCACGGACTATCGACGATGCGGTTGACCCATCTCTGGATCTGCCATACTTCAGGAATGGAGTGGTTGCCCACCGCAACCCAATACTCATCTTCCCCATTGTAGACCTTTGATCGTTGGGAATCTCTTGCTCTGGTCATGGCAGCCCAGCCATGGCGCGATAGCGGTGCTCTTGCTGGTCCGCCAACTCGGCAGCCTTGTCGCCGCACTGGCCATTGAGCGCGGCGACATCCAAGTACATCATCAGCTCCCGGGGGCATTCAGCCCAGACACCGGTCGCCTCCAGATGCTCGATTGCTTCTGCCGCCCGGCCAGGCCTGCATTGCTGGGCAACTAGCCGGAATGCGCTGGCCTTGACGGATGCTCGTATTGCGGAAGCCATGATAGTTTTCACCTCCTTTCAGGTCATTTGGCCTAGCAGAGATCAAGCTGTCGGGTCACTGGCTCTGGGCCCTTGCCCGTCTCGAGCTCCTCGATGATCTCTCCCGTCTCCCGCAACCACCACTCCGCAAACACCTGCCGGTGGCACCACTCATCGGGTTTGGTGAGATTCTCGTAGCACAATAGCACCAGATCCTTACCGCCGTTGGTCTCGCTGATCTCTTGGAACCGCTTGCTGATTGCTTTGGCCCCGATCCGATCCATCTTTTGGAAGTAGGCCACCGTGAACTTGCTGCGATCGTCGATGCGGAAGAGGTTCCCATATGGCGCCAGCCAGTTCAGTTCGACGAACTGGAATCCCACGGGCCACCTCGGCTTGCCTACCGTGATTGCCACCTTGACCAGATCGGGCCGCTCTCTCAGCGCTCTGTTGTGAAAGCGACTGGTCCAGATTCTCACTACCGTTCTCCTATCTGTTGTGGTTTTTTGCTGTGCTTTCATTCTAGCAGACCCACCACCTGTGTCAAGCGTTTTCGCGATGAGTTTTCGCGGAAAGGCGCCAGTTCGCCGGAATTGACGGAAGTTGTTGGTCAAGTTCTCTGTCTGAGCCTGGTCATGGCGCGTTTGGCCTTGGCAGACTCACCCAGTTGCCTTTGACCAGCCGCTCAAACAGATTCCCGATGGCCCCGGCCTCTTGGTCATATCCAGCTGCTGCGAGAGTGCGGATGTATCGCACGAACACCTCCCCTATCGAGTCGGTTGCCACCACCTGGACCAGAGGGAGGTCGGGTGCCTTTGGCACATCGATCTTGGCGTCCTTGCCCGAGGCGACCCACTGGGCTTCGGCTTCGACCTGCTGTACCCAAAACTGCTGCAGGTCGAATAGTGCGTCCTGGCTCTGTTCTTGGAGCAGGTCGCCCACAACTTGCCGAAACGCCCGAACGGTCATCCCGCTACTGTGGCTGTAGACCCGAAGAGCGATTCGCTGCCGGTTGTTGTCCAGGTCGGCCATCGCCTGACCATGACCTACGGGAAGCTGGCCCGAACCGACCAGGCTTTGCGCCTCTGGAACGAGCTGGAGCAGAGACAGTCGGCGCCTGACAAGATCGAGGCTCACACCAGCCACGTCGGCCACCTGGGCCTCAGACCAGCCGAACTGGTCTATGCGGCGGCGATATGCGTTGGCTTCCTCGATCGGGGTCAAGTCTTCGCGTCCGATGTTCTCCGCCAGCATGATTGCTGACGCGGCTTCATCCGTCAGGGTTCGCACGATAGCGGGGATCTCCTGCCAGCCAAGGAGCTTGCAGGCTCGCCATCGCCGCTCGCCGGCCACGATCTGGTACTGGGTCTGCTGACCGCGTTCCATTTCGAGCCAATGGGCCATTGGCCTGATCGTTATAGGTTGGACCAGGCCGTGGGCCCGTATGCTCTCAGAGAGCTCCTCGAGGGCGACTTGGTCAAACGCCTGGCGGTCATTGTCACCGCGCCGTATGCTGTCGATCGGGATAGCCGTCAGTGTAGTGGTCATTTGAGCCTCCAGACTCCCGATTCTGGGACATGCACGGTGCGGGTGTTCGTTTTGGGGTCGTGAGTACCGATCCAGACATCCGGCGTGTCGCACCTCACAGTAAAGTGCTCAGGCCCCTGGCCTACCTTGGGCCGGCTGATGTCGAGGACAAGCCCACTAGCCTGGGTCTTTCCGCCATAGTCGTTGCGGTACGTGAAAAAGATGCGGTCACCGATGCGAATGTTCGTCATACGTCTCCCTCCTGCCGTGCTTGGTCCCAAGCCTGGAGGCCGGCATCGCAGCAGCAGAACTTGGGTTCGTGCCCATCCATGATGATCCCCGTGTCGAAGCAGAGGCCACATTCGGCCCCACCAAGCAGCCTCTGACGGTGGGTAGTGTCAGAGGCTGCCTTCGGCGGATCCACTCGGACGGGCGTGCCCGAAAAGAGGGGCAAGTCCTCGCTTTCCCAGATCCGCTTTTGAGCCGTCATAGTGCTTGCTCCTCAGAGCGCTGCTGGGGGGCAGCCAGCAACTCGACGGCCGCGAGGTGGTATTCCATCTTCTCGGGATCGATGTCACCAACGTATTCCTCGCCGATCCTCTGCAAGGCATCTGAGTCCCTGCCTAGGACCACGCTATCATCCGGGACCCCACAGCAGACTGTGACGAGCCCGCTCACGCCCTCATCACCAGGCATGATCACGAGGCCGCCACGGGCCTCGATCCAGGCCTTGCACAGGGCGTCGATGTCCTCAACCATGAGGCAGCGGAACCCGCCCCTGATGGGCTTGCCCCGCTTCCCGATGCCCTCAACGTTCACGGCGCCGTCGCCCTGGGGGTCGTCCTGCCCCCACTGGTCGATCCTCAATGCCGTGATCGGATAGTACCCGTTGCGCCCGACGATGTACGGGTCTGCGTACTTGCGCTGACCTACGGGAACCTCTACTGTGACTCTGGCCTCAAACAGCTTCATGTCACTCTCTCCCTTCAGTGAATGGCCCCTTTGCCTCATCGGTGGACGCCTGGGCGGTGGCTGTCCAGACGCGGCCGGATGGCCGCGTTTCGGCTGTCAGATGGTGGGTCCAACGTGGTCGAGGATACCTTTGACCTTGAGCGCCAGCGCCTCGTCGCGAAGGTAAAGGTCAAACCGACAATTCTTGAACGTCGTAACTCGCGGCGCGGGCACCCAGGCCGTTTGGACTGTCCCAGGCGCTGGCTGCGAAGTGACGGCATGGTATAGAGAACCCGTGCCGCCGAGGCCGAAATCCACGCCGTCCGCGTAGCGGATCACGGCCTCGAGGCCGAGTAGCCGGTCTCTGCAATCGTGGGCATTGTTAGACCACTCACGACCGAAGCTAATTCTCCAAGCGCAGAGACAGAGGGTAAGCCGAGAGCCTGACTGCTTGGCCTCGTACCGCCGCTCGCGCCATTCGCCGACGCGCTGCAGCATCTGGCGGGCGCTGTTGAGCATGTGTGTCCAGGTATCCTGCTGGGCGGTGGGCTCTACTTGCTCGGCGTACCATGTGGCGACGTCCACCAGGGCGACATCAGCCTCTAGCGCTTGCTTTGCCCAGTCGTCGGGTTTGCAAGGCAGCCCAGGGAACTGCCGTCGTGCAACTTGGGAGACGGCCGCCGTAGCCGCCCGGGTCCGCGTTCCCTCGATGAGGGTGCGTAGGTGGTAGTGGTCCACGAGGGTGGCGTACTCGTTCCCAGTCACCCTCTGCCATGCAAGATTGGCTCGCTCGGCGTGGTCGAGTGCCCGCTGCAGGGATTCGATGCAGAGCTCCGCTTGTCTCAGTGCTTGGTTGCCATTCTCGGTCATTGTCGTTCTCCTCTCAGATGAGCCCCAGCACTATCATCCAACTGGGGCAGCCATGCTCGCAATAGCCGTCGGGCTCAACCCAACAGCCATCGGTCGCCTCGCAACCGCCTTCGGATTCCCACTCCCTCAGCTGCTTCATGCTCGGTTGCGTTCTCCGCAACCTCTTGAGCATCCTGCGGGTGGTCAGCCTGCGTTCCTGTCCGTCTGTTGCCATGACTCGATCTCCTTTCTTGCTAGAATCGGACCAAAGGCGGTGGCGGGACTCGAACCAGTGCCGGGCCTGTTCCCACCGCCTGTTCGGGCCAGTCTCCACCCGGATCACCAGCGCAATCTAGCCTGGCAGGCCAGCGTAATCTGGTGCGGTGCTGGGTGTGACTTGCCACGTGTTTCGGAGTCGGCACGCTAGGCCAACTCCTCTCTTCCCCTGGGTTGTAGCCCAGGAGGACGCTTTCGGGGCTCCTGTCCCCACTTCCCTTGACCTTTCCTTTCCGCCGGTTCCATTGCCCCCTATTTTGCCCTTCGCCTGTCCCCCAGTTTTCCGTTCCGATTCCTCATTCGGAGTTGGGCTCCGCTGGAAGTAGTGCTCGCTCTAGTCTGGCGGAGGATTGTTACCGGTGGTCCGTTCTGGTGTTTGTTAAGGTGACTGTGCTGTTTTGTATGGTATTCCGTATCATCTTCATTCTAGCAGACCCACCACCCATGTCAAGCGTTTTTCGCATGAGTTTGCAACAGGTTTGCCGAAATTGACAGAAGTTATTGGTCAAGTAGGAGTGAGCAGCCTGCTGTACTGTTGGGTGTGCCGAAATATGCCGACCTACGTCGCGCCATAGAGCAAGTGTTCTATCCGGGAAGCGCCGGAGAAGCGCCAAAAAGCGTACCCACTTCAACCCATTGCAGTAAAAGCGTCGAGGATGTATGGTGGTAAAGGGGGTCAGAAAGCGTATAGAGAAGCGTAAGAGGAGAAAGTGAGGCGGAGAGAAGCGTAAAGAATGGAATGGGCGTGGGTGAACATAAAGCTGAAGCTAGCAGACATAAGACGAATAAGGGGTCAAATGGCGGGCCAACAGCGGCTGTTTGTGCTGAAAAGGGTGTTGTTTCAGGGGTCACCGGGGACGACCACCGTGATCCTGATCTTGACAGTGAGTCCGGCGAAATCGATCACAAGCTGGCCCTTCTGGGGTTCTTCAAGGCGCTCCCCGAGCTCGAGGATCCGCCGCACGATTGCCCTGGTCCTTGGCCCACCTTGCGACGTTTGATTGGCTGCCGATGACCTAGAAGGCTGGGATTCGCCGACGGAAATGCCCTGTGTGCCGGGCACGCTGAGACTCCTGCTTATGCCGGGATCTCTGTGAATGAGACCACGCCTCTGCAACGCGTTCAGATGATAGGTCACGGTCGATTTCGAGGGAATGTCGAGCGCCTGACAGATCTCGCGCAGCGAGGGCGCATAGCCCTTCTGCGCCACATATGAGTCAACGAACCCGAGAATCGCTTGCTGACGAGGATGCAGAGAGTCGTCCATGATTCGCCTCCTCAAGTGGTCACTCCGCCAAACTTCTCCAAGGCCTTTGCGATGTCATCGCTCATCAGTCAGCACCAGGCCCATAATGACGAAAGCCTCCTCGGATGAGCGAATCACGTCAACCTGGCCATGCCACCAGCCATGCCACTTTCGTTGCTTGGGCCTCAACTTGCCCTTTTCCGTCTTGATCTCGAACATATAGTTGACGCCTCGAAACCCGACCGCGATATCTGGGCACCCCTCACCAACCTCATGCAAGTCCTCTACGGTGGCGCCGACGGCGCGCAGGTCTGCGACGATGCTGGCCTGGTTTGCGTCAACGCGCTTGGGACTCACGGCTCGCCGCCACCATTGCAAGCGAGCTCCATCTGGTCGAATCCCAATCCAGGCAGGAGCATGGACGTAGCTCGGACCCGCTCTCGGGCGCTGAGACCAACGTCCGGCTCTATCTCAAAAGCGAGACACTTGCGCCTCAACACCTTGCACATGGCCGGCGCCGTGCCCCCACCGCAGAAGGGATCCACAAGCACGTCGCCGACGTGTGAGAAGCAATCGATGTAGTAACGTGCTGTGCTCTCGTCTTGGCCCCAGACGTGAAAGCGCTTGTCCTGACCACTGCCAACCCAGACTCCAAGCACCGAGCATCGAGGCCGGGGTGTCTGGCCGGGCTTCGTGTAGGTGAGTATTGACTTGGCCTTGCTGACGACCTTTCGGGCCCAGACCATGGACCCAGGGCCATTCCGCCCGTAGGCCACGAAATCCCAGAAATAGTCCAGCGATCGGCCCAGAAACTCCATGATCGCCTGCTTGTGAAAGATGCCAGCGTATGCCAGGAGAAAGCCGTCTGGCTTGAGGATGCGAGCTGCGGCGTCCCCAAGCCAGCCATAGAGGGGCAGATACTCCCTCATGTAGGGCGGATCCGTGAAGATGAGATCCACCGATTCATCAGGGATCGCCTTCGCAAGCTCCCGCGCGTCGCCGATGTATATGCCCTCGCATTCCCCCCCGGGACCAAGGGCATAGGGACCAAGGCTATCGACCACGGGCCACCACCCATTCCTTGCCCGAGAGTGGGTCAGTCATTGGTTGCTCCCCCGATTTGTGCCAGTCGTCTCATCAGCGCGACAGCGAAGTCTATGGGCATCGGCTCCACGTCGCGCTTCTTGGCTCGGCGAACGCACCTGATCTGCCAATCCGTATCCCATACCCACACACCGCATCCAGGCGGGACCTTCGGCAAATCACCTTCCTGATAGACGCCAGGCCCAAGGGCAAAGCAGAACTGATTGCTCAAGCTCTGAGCCTGTATGCTCTTGTCGGGCATCCTCAGCTCCTTGAGCCAGTCAGGCCGAATGACCTTGATCTCATAGGCGACGCGCCAGTAGTGCTTCGAGGGCCATGTAGCGATCGCAAAGGCATCTATCGTGCGGAGGCAATGCTGTGGTCTCCATCGAGCCGACGGCAACCAGCCAGGCGCCGTGCGAACCTCGGTGGCATAGACCCAACCCGGTAATTGGTGACGGGTGGCCAGTATGGCCTTTATTCTCTCTGCTGGGTCTGTCTCCAGCAGCCAGTCAGGGGAGTCGCCCGCCTGCACCCAGAGCTTGCCCAGCTCAGTCACGGGCTTGGTCCCTCACTTGTTGTCCATCCACCAACAGACGGCCACAACTCCGGCCAGCCAGAGCAAGATGACTGCGACGACCTTCAGTGCCACAATGATCATCTCATCTCGAGGTGTGTGCATTTGAGACCTCCTTCAGGAACGCTGCGATGTCTGCCAGACAGCCTCGGCTGTAGACGCCCTGAGCGACTGGAAAGTAGCAGTATTCTCGCCAGGGCCCATAGTAGCGGACCCTGCCGAGCTCGCCGCCGGTGCGATTGTTGCGGCAAGTCCACACGGACGTTTTCGGCTTGTCGGCTACTTTGACGAAGTGGATGTGCTCGTATGTTGCCCTCACCTCTCCACCAGCGTCCAGCCAACGCCCCGCTGCCAGGTCCGGACCGCGTAGCGACCCTCGCCGACGCGGCACAAGGGGTCAATCACCACATCATACCCGTCGGCGAGGAGGCCATTCAGGACGCTGCGCTCGCCCCCCATGCAGAAGGCCGCAAAGATGGAGCCAAAGATGGCGACCACTACCAGAAGCACGATCAACCCCTTCATTGCCTTGGGCATCACAGTTTCTCCTTTCGTTTGCCACGAGTAATTGGGTCCACCGCCACAATCCGATACCCGAATCCCCATATGGTCACGAGCCTCGTTGGATGCGCAGGATCGTCCTCGATCTTGCGACGGAGTTTAGCCACATAGACTCTGAGAATCGACAGGCCCCCTTTGGGCGGCATGGGCCAGCACTGGAATAAAAGCTGTCGCGCACTGTAGACCCGGGGGCAGCCAGCCATCAGGAACTTGAGCAGGTCGGTCTCCGTGGGCGTGAGCTGGGCGCTCTTGGTTCCAACCTGGACATGGCCACTGTTCGGGTCCAGGATCAGATCACCTATGCGCATCGTCTCCACGTCTTGCCTCCGATCGATGTTCTATCAGGTCACGTAGGCCCCGAGTCCGAGGCCTTCCAGGTCGCATCAGGCACGGTCTGGTCCGCTCCAATCTTGCCAGTATCTTGCGAGGCCTGTCCCGGTCTAAGCCGATGATCTCTGCCAGGTCCGCTGCCCACTCAGTTGCCAAAAACCATGCCGCATGTCTCCTATGCGCTTCCGAGCTCATGTCCAGAACGGCGCGCAACAGGATTGCGTTCGCCAGTCTGATGCAGGCGCGGTGGTCGAGATTGGTCATGGTCCCCTCGTCTCTTGGGTGCGCTCATATTCCGCCTCCGCTACTGTTGCGACATACCCCCAAGTGTGGCCGGCGCACTCTAGTGCCTCATTGAGAGCATACTGGGCAATCGCTGGGCCATAGTCACGCACCAGTTTGCCCCAGCGCTTTCGGTCTGATTCGGTGATCGGGCGTTGGAGTATATCAGCGATTAGCTGTTCAGGGATTTCAGAACAAGCGGCTGTAGCTGCTGCTGCTGCTGGGTCAGGGACAGGGTCAGGGACAGGGTCAGGGTCAGGGACAGGGTACTGTCCGAAAAGGTGAGGCCCTTGGCTGAGCACCTCAGGTATCTGGTCACCTGAGACGCCAGCTGAAGGCGACCAATGGGTGCTGGCTTGTGCATTACCTGACTGCCTGAGCCAGTTGTCCTCCAGATAGTGACCATTGAGCCGGGTTCGCACGTGATCTTGCCAACCCGGGGGCGGGGCCCACTTCGAGTAGTTAGCCCACTGTGGCCTCTGGTGAGTCCACCAAGTTCGGATCTGGAGCAACGCCTTGCCCCGAGCTTCGTAACGATGCAGCCGCTGACTCTCGATGAACCCCTCGAGGGCGCCCTCGATCTCATTGACGGACGTGTCCTTGTACGGGAAAAGGGCTGCCCTTATGAGCCTGGCATTGTCGAGGAGTCTGCCCTGGTCATCCGCGCATTTGGAGAACAGGCCAATCCAAAGTGCCTGGCCGAAATACGACAGGGGACCGAACCATTCATCCTCCCAGATAGCAGACGTGATCATGCGTCTGTTGGCCATTGCGTGCTATTCCTCTTGTTAGCGTCGGTAGTAGTGTGCTTCCCACTCGGCCTGCGTCGGCGGACGACCCGTCCTATCCAGGAAGCCGAGAGACCATTGCCTGTCCCCAACATCCTGGACGTCAGGCCGCCGGCCATGGACCTCGTAGAACTCGCCTTCCCAGTCAGGGTCTCTCGTTGGCGTCGGGGCCGCGACGGAGCTCTCCCTCTGTCGCCTTATGGAGTCCAGGAGCAGTCGTGTGGCGTCATTCCCGGACGGCATTGGCCCGATCTCGGGAGACCTCGGTGTGCGCGTCGGGATGATGGGATATAGGGGATACGGCTCCTGCGGCGCTAGCGTCGGCCACGGATACGGGTTCCTTGTGGGCCAGGGGTACGGCTCAATCGTCGGCGGTGGTGGGTACGTGTCCTCTGGCAAGCGCGGCGGGACTGGCTGGGCCAATAGGTTGCTTGTCACCAGTACCGACAGTAGCAGGGTTACAGACCATCGGATGACAGTTTCTCTCATTTCTCTTGCTCCTTTATTCACGATCTCGCCCACTCCGGCATCCACAGGCTCCCACTCATCGTGATGAAGACCATGTAGCCCAAATCACGCTCCAGGGCGTCGTGTATCTCCCGTATAGTCTGCCGCGTCTCCTCGGGTAGTAAGTACGGGTCGGCGCAGCGGACATCGAGATGCGCATACACTGGCATGGCGAGATCGTCGTGTACCACGAACTCAGTCACCTCCTGGACTCCAGGAAGGGCTTCGAGAGCGGCCTTGGCTTCGGCCAGGGTCATCTTGCCCCTCCCTTTTCTGAAGCAGTCGGAGACATTGCTGACAGATTCGATCACCCCAGTCAATCGGCCTCTTATCGTTGCGTCCGCCGTGACGCCCGCACAATGGCCATCGCGGCTTCTTCTTATTCCATAGGTGAATAACGTGCCCATAAGGAACATACCCTGCTACCAGATCACTTCGGTCACTCATCACCTGTTTCACAAACTCCATCTCTGCAACGTAGTCCCGTGGTTCAGTCTTGGTCATCCGACTCTCCTTCCAGGGCGCGGTGCAGAAGTGCTCGAATGTCGGCTACTGGCTGCGTCACACTAAGCCATGAGTCGTACCGCTTGCACATTGCCAGTGCCTCCTCCACGAGGCGGCGATCAACTGGCTGCTCGCACTTGCCCTCCAGGATGTCGAGCCGCCCCCTTTGGGCTTCCACTTCCTCGGCCAGCTCTCTGCTCCAAGCCGCTTGTCTAGTCTGCTCATACCACGGTACGCGCTCACTCAACTTTTGGGGCATCTTGCTCCTCCTTCGCTACCTCGCGGCCCTTGGGGGTGAGAATAAAGCGGAAGTTGAAAGTGCCCTCGGCTTCGCGCTTCAGCAAGTCCATGTGCTCCAAACTCCGCACAGTTCTTGGGTTGGGACGCCGCACTGTGTGGATCACTGCCATGAATGTGCTGTCTGCGTCTGAAAACCATCCGACTGTCCACTGCCCCCCCCAAGTGCACACCCACATATACAACTTATACTGCCACATCACTTTCAGTGTGCGCTTCTGTGCCTCACTCAGTTTTGGCATTGCCCCTCTTTTGCAATCGCACCCGATCTGGGTGTGACGCGGGGCCAGTCCTCCCCCGGCTTAGCCTCTTCCAACGGTTCGCATTGCCCCATAGCGGCTCGGGTCTCGATTGCCTTTCGATACCGGCACCCCAGGGTATGCTTCTGCGTAGCTAGCGCACCCTTGGATGGCAGGAGGTATCCGCAATCACAGAGAGCATCAACAACCTTTCTGGAGAGAATCAAATACTGATCTTCCCAGAAACCGAGAGCTTTCTCGCTACAGGTTCCTGCATCTTCATCATCCAGCAATCGCTGCACTGGGGTTCTGGTATCCATCGTCAATCTCCTTCTGGGTGCGGTCTCTCCTCATCTCAGGCGGCGGGCGGCTCGGGCAAGTCCCTCACCTCGTTTCCTTCCCCGTCCACCAGGGGCACGCCTGGACACGGCTCGCTGGTATCGCCGGCCTCCTCTATTGGCGGGTCTGGCAGATCAGCCTCGGCCCAGTGGGTGGCATACGCCAGCGGTATGCTCTCATCGTCTCCCAACCACCAGCAATCGCGTTCCCATCCATCCAGGTAAGCCAGTCCGCGTAGCTCTCCTGGGTTGCCAAGCCATACCATCACATCTGGTGCTGGCATCCGCTCCTCGCAGGGAATCCACTCAACTTCCACCAGCGGCCTCCTTCCCAAATACGGCCCGCGCTGCTTTCTGTATCGCGTGTGTCATTGCTTCCAACGCCTCGTCGGGCGAACTCCATCCCCAGTCGCAGATGGGACAATACCATTCGATCTTTCCCCACGGGGCGGCTTGAGCTACCATCGCGCACAATGTGCGCCAGTGAGGCCCCCGTAGAGATTGATCCTTCTTGGTACAATAGAAGGCCAGGCCTCCCTTGGGTCGAACCACCTGTATTTCTTCGGCCGCAATACGCTCCATCGTCCTTAGCACCCGCTTCTGGACATCACTCAATTTCATCGCTCCTCCTTTGGGTGCAATCTGGGTACGGTCTCCTGAGATTCCCGCTTTGTGTCCTCTATCCACTTTTCTAGCGTGCGCTTATCAGCCCAGCCAACGGCTTTCCATCCCCAGAGTCCAGGGACAGCCCGACGCACTTTGCCACAACCAGAACGAGGGCAATACTCCCGAAGGCCAAACGACTTTGGTATCCACGTCCACCGATGCAGCCCAATACGGCAGAGCAAGTGCTTATTCATCGTCGTCCTCCTGGATGGGCTGTCACCTGACTCGCCGCCCGTGCCACACTTTATACGTCCCAAAGCAAGTTTGCCAGCCAGGTCTCTTCCGCAATGTGCCAAGATACTTCCACAAACAAAGGCCCGAAAGCAAGGCCGACGAACACCTCTCCCTCATCTGGCTGTGTTAGAAGATATGGCCCAATACACATCATGCCAAATCTCCACCCCCAGCCAAGTCTGATCCTGTGCGTTCGTGAGAGCCAGCGGTAACCGTAGTCTCGCATCACACCTCCTCTTTTGGGTTTTGCGGGCGCGGGGCAGGGCTCGAACCTGCAATCTAGCGTGATTCCACCTGGTACGGTTTTACAAGCGGTATCCAGCTACGCTTTGGCCCCTCACGACATGCTAGAGTTGTCGATCAGGCTACTGGGAATCACCCGCATGGTCCTACCATGCCGCCCGCGCCAGAGCCGGTGGAAGGACTTGAACCATCAACTTGCGCGTTACAAAGGCGCTGCTCTACCTTTGAGCTACACCGGGTTGCCATCTACCTCTTCCTTTCCTTGTGCTGCCAACAGCTTTCGCACGGCGAACGTCGCATTGCAGTGGGGACATGCAACCAGCAGCGCGAAGAGCCACACGTTCGTGCCGTTGGCGCTGGGCGTGGAGCTGCACCTCTGGAGTAGGAAGCTCTCGCCACATGCGGGGCAGCGGCACTCACGCACTAGCTCGGCCATTTCTGCCTCCTCCAGGCTCAGTCGAGCCACCGCCATTCTTTTCTGCGAACAATCCCGCCGACGCAAGTCCGTGTGACATTGTATGCCTTCGCTATGGCACTCTGGGTTTCTCCACCTGCATAACGATTCCGAATTTCCCGAACTTCAACGCGGGTCAGTTTGTGAGAACCTTGCCGTTCTCCCCTTACGATAGATTCGGGATGAGTGCGAGTGCCATGTGTCGCCCCACGGGCTTGTCGTCCCTTCGCACACTTGTCTTTTACGTTCGCGCCATGTGTACCAAGGAAGAGGTGAGAAGGCCGAACGCAAGAAGGATTGTCGCAATGATGCAGTACGCATAGCTCCTGATCAAATTCCCCGAACGCTAGTTCGTAAGAAAGACGATGGGCCATCATCCGACGTTTCCGGAACCAGGGATGATTCACACCAGCTCGTATCAGGCCGTATCCTTTTGGACTCTTGACACCAGCCCATTCCCAACAACCATCAGACTTTCGTACCTTGGCCCAGAACCGCTCTTCAAGTGGTTTCATTGCGGAAACTGTTTCACCTCCCGCCCTTGCTCGTCCAGCAAGGGCACGCCTGGTCGGGCTCCTGACCCCTGCTTGAGGAAACATGCCACATTCGCCTCTCGGCATTGGTCGAGCACGTCCCAAGCCCATACGAAGTTCAAGTCTCCGCCGCTGTAGTCGCAGTAAGCGATGTTACTACGCTTCGGTGTTGCCATCGGTGGCCTCATTCCCGAACACGCTCATCCAGGCGTCGCCAATGCAGTAGCCAGGGCGGTCATCGGGCGACCTGAACCACTCGTCTGGGTCATATGGGTCGTCTGGGTCATAGCTCAACTCACGGAAGCAAACCCATTCAAATCCATTCCAACCCCATTTCCAGTGATGTCCAAGTTCCCGCATCAGCCCCGCCACGCCCTCCAGCGTGCCCACGTAGTCGGGGCGCATCGCAGGTTTGCCTTCGGGATTGAGCCAGTGGGTGATTTCCTTCTCGATAAGGTCTTCATCTAGCCATTTGTCGTACTGGGGGATGGCCCCTGGCTTGGTGCGGAGCCAAGGCTTTTCGTCCCACGTCCACCCCATCGCCAACGCGATGCGGGCGTTCCGGTCATTCGGTCTTGGCATCGAGGGCCTCCAATCCATAGACCCACACCCAGGGGTTGTCCCGTGAGCGGGTGCCTGGCTTTCTATGCAAAGAGTCCCACGAGTCCAGATAGAGGTCACAGGGTTTGCCAGGATACCAGGTTGTCGTGGGTGGGAAGTCCTGGCCTACCAGTACCCCCTCCTTGAGGGCGTCCGCATTGGTGATGCCCTGCAACCGCTCGGCTCGCACGTTGATGACCCTCGCGTAGTAGCGGCAGGCCAATTTGGGCATGAACATGGCGGGGAGCTTGTCGCGCTTCCAAGTCCATTCGCACTGTGGGCCATCAGGAGACGGAACCCTCCCGTCTATGTCATAGACTGCGAAGGAGCCGTTACCCAGGTCGGGTGGCTCGCGGAAGCGTCGCAACGCTTCCCGTATCCACAGCACGTCGCCAACGGCGTAGGGTTGCTCGACTAACTCGAATAGCGTCTCGTCTTGGGCGACCCAGACGCCTTCTTCGCTCTGGATGATTGACAGTCCCTCCGCCGGCTGCGGCCTCACCAGTCGCCGCGTCTGGCTCTTTGCGTGCTGTTGCCAGGCGAGGATCGAGCGAGGCCCGAAGATAAGGGGCTTCATTGTTGCTGCTTTAGGCATCAGCGGTCTCCTTCGGCCGTGTCAGGGCTCATCCCTCTTGGCATTCATCAACTGCTCCACAAAGCCCCACATCGGCAACTGCACGCTGTCCCGCTCAGGTCGTGCCAGTCCTTCGAGATCCGCATCTTTGAGGGGGCATGGTCCTGCCCCCGTGCGGAAGATAAACAACTCGCTGGACGTGACGGCTGCCGATATCGCGATCGGGTTACATCGGTTTTGCTCGTCGAAGGCCACGGCCTCGTCGAATTCGGCCGGGTCGTTCTCTTTGATGTCCAGCCATTCGGCTGCGCTCCGGTAAGGACAGCCTATGCAAGCACTCTTCACGGGGACTGGGAGCCCGTGTTCTTGGAGCCAGGTGATGCAGTCCCAGCGCGTCATGGCGAGCTCGATGAGTGGCCACCGATGCCGAATGAAGCGAACGGCACTAGGTTTGCAGCGCTTCCATTCGTCGGCACTGAAGCCTATCCAGACCTCTATCGCGTTTGGTTCTGGGTGGGGAGGGAGCGTTGCATCGTATCCCGCGACTTCCCTGGCTCGCCTCTTGATCTGTTGTAGCTTGAAATACCGCGTGCATTGTCTCTGGAGCGGCCCACCGGATGCGGTCCAGAACGGAATGTGAATGTGCTCCTGGACCCCCTCGCGCTTGATGTCGCGGCTCGGCAGGATCTCGAGCTGGAGGCCCCTACCTAGCAACCACTCTGAGTACCAGTCCCGTATCTGGTAGGTTTTACGTCTCTCCCAACCAGGGTCTGCCGTTATGATTGCATCCAGATGCGGGAGTTCTCCCAGCGCACTCATGGCCGCCAGAGTCGTAGACTGCACTCCGCACCCCCAGGACAGCATCCTAAGCAACTACGTGACTCCCCGTCTCGTCCTTCAGGATCCGGATGCAGTTGTCAGCCGCCGGCTCAAACGTGTCGTCATGCGACATGACAAATGTCTGGGAAGGCCCCTTAAGCCGACTAATGATGCCTGCCACCGCTTGCCGACGCTCAGGATCAAGGTTCGCCGTCGGCTCGTCATAGAACGCGATATCAATGGACGACGTCGCCCGGAGAAGGGCCCAGCGCACTGCCAGGGCGGCGAGCATCTGCTCACCACCGGAGAGTTGCGCGAAGGTCCGGCTGTAACCCTGTCCATCGAGGGACACCTCATAGTCGTCTGACCACTCAAGCCGTCGTCCCGAGTCACCCATCAGATCTCCGAAGATTGTGCCAGCCTCCTGGGAGATCTGCCGGACAAGGCGTCGCGTGACCAGGGGGCCAGCTTCGCGCAGGAGCTCGCGTCCCCACTGGATCGTCGCATGGGTCTCCTCTGTGTCCTGGAGTTCGGTGGTCACTCCGTCCAGGTCGGTCTGCGCAGTCTCCAGGTAGCCAAGACTCTTCTTCACGACTGTCAGCCGCTCACGCTTCAGTGTGAGCTGAGCCTCACTAGCTGCAAGGCCGGTGAGGAGGTTGCTGACCTCACGCTGGACGTTGGCGTGCCTCTGGGCATTGTAGCCTGCGCGGGAGACCTCAGAGACCAGCTTGGCGTTGTTGTAGACCTGCTCGATCCTAGCGTGTGCGGCTTTGACCTCACGGAGCTGGTCCTGCCGCTTGTTGACCTGCCCGCCTAGCGTGAGATTGCCCACGTAGGTCTCGTGTGCGGTTTTGTTCTCGCGCCGCTGGTCTTGAAAGCGGGATAGCTGATTGTTCAAGTCCGCATAGGGACCCAAGGCTACATCGAATCCCTCGGCCACCCTTTGAGCGGCTGCACCAGAGCTTATCACGAGTCTCAAGGCTTCCAAGGCCTCACGCCGTCGGCGGCATTCTTTTCGGGCGTTGCTGTGGTCAAGCGCGGAGGGAAGAGCTCGTAGCTGCGCCCCGCCTGCCTGCAAGTGGTCCTGATGAATCTTGATGTAGCCCAAAGCATCGCTACGCCTTCTCATCAGCTCTGCGAGATTCTGGTTGCGATCGTTTATCTGGACCCGATTCCGAGCAAGTAGGTCTTGCCGATGGTCAGCAGTAAGCTCGGTTCCGCAAGTCGGACAAGCTGGGATCTCGGCATTTGTGAGCAGTTCGTTCTGCTCGGAGAGCGTAGTGATTGCGGCTTGCTGGGAGCCGATGGACCGCATAAGCTCTTGGCTCGTAGCTCGTGCTATCTCGAGCAGCTCCTCCGAGCGTTTCAGGTCGCCCTCGACGTGAGTCGCCTGGATCACCCCCTGCGCAATCTCAGCAGCCCGCAGTTCGGCAGCCTCGAGCTCTTGCTGGGCTTCGGGCTCTCTTGCTTTCGCAACGGTCAGTTGAGCTAGATCGGCCCGAGCGTGTCGCTGTGCTTCGAGCAGGTCATCACGCACGCGCCTTGAGGCGTCAAGCTCCTGGAGCTTGTTGTCGGCGTCCACGTATGCGGTGTGGGCAGCCAGGTCGTCATGCAAGGCGAGACGTGCCCTGTCCGCCTCCAAGAACGCCAGTAGCGCGCTCTGCATGATCGTCTGGTGAGCATCAAACCGGGTCTCCGCCTGACTACAAAGGAGTTCGGCCTCCTTGGCGTGAGCCTGGGCTTCATTCAGCTTGAGAAGGTTCTCCTCGGCCCCGGCCAGCGACTGGCGGTCAGTTGCGATCTCATCCACCAGGCCGCTGATGTCGCCCTTGAGTTGCGCCTGCTCTGCCCGTAAGGCAGGCAGCCCTGACAGCATCCCCTCGAGGCGGGCAATCTCGGTTCGGTGGCTGGCGGCTTGCTCGGCGAGAATGCGCACGGTGGGTCGTAGGTTGTCGCTGGCCCTTGTGTATGAGTCCGTGTCGAGTACGCGGTCGAAGATGACTCTCCGCAGACTTGGCACCAATAGGAAGGGAGCGGTAAACGTGCCCTGGGGCACGCCGATGGTCGTCTCGAAGAGCGTGCCGAGGTCCACGCCGGCATCAATTCGCAGGTGCTGGCGGACCCATTCCTCGACATCGTTGGCGCCCTCGACTATGAGCTGACGCTCAAGCCCCTTGAACACCCGGTATCGGACGGTGGTCTTGTCGTTGAACTGCCGGCCGATTTCATATCGCTGACCATCGAGGGGTGAGATTAGCCCCACGACCACGGTCCCAGACTGTGCGCCCTCACGAAGCAGCCCTGAGAGCTTGCGGCTTGTCTTGTTGAACAGAGCGAAGGCTACGGCCTCACGGATGGTGGACTTGCCGGCGCCATTGGCCCCCACAATCGCGTTGGTCCCTGGCGTAAACGGGATCCGCTCCTGGACGTAAGACCCGAAATTGATCAACTCCAGCCACTCAATCAGCATTCCGTTTCCTCCTGCATCGAATCTCGCACCCCTTTCTTGGGTTTCATCGCGGTATTGGCTCGCATTCATCGTTTGGGTTTCATGTGGACCCTGGCTCGCACTCACCTTTTGGACTTCACCTTTCAATTGGCTCGCATGGCTTCTTTGGGTTTCAGCCACTTCTCGGCTCGCAGAATGGCGTTGGGTTTCAGGTCCTACATGGCTCGCACCTGGCCGTTGGGATTCGCTCCCGTTTTGGCTCGCATACCGTTGTTGGGTTTCACGCCAACTGTGGCTCGCATACGGAATATGGGTTTCATTCTGTTCCTGGCTCGCATCAAAGGCTTGGGTTTCACCCCCACTTTGGCTCGCACCTTCTGGGTGGTTTGCATTCGGTCTTTGGCTCGCACGCCTGCCTTGGGTTTCATCAGCGCGATGGCTCGCACACCTCTCTTGGGTTTCGCGGTGCACCTGGCTCGCATCTGATACTTGGGTTTCACGCCGACCTTGGCTCGCACGCTCCCGTTGGGTTTCACGACTGACCTGGCTCGCAGTATAGCCTTGGGTTTCACCCGCTCCCTGGCTCGCACGCCATCCTTGGCTTTCACGTACACTCTGGCTCGCACTCTGATGCTGGGTTTCACATCTGGCCTGGCTCGCACACCGGAACTGGGCTTCACTTTTCTTCTGGCTCGCAGAGCGAGATTGGGTTTCACGCCGATCATGGCTCGCACCATCTCTATGGGTTTCACCGCGCCGTTGGCTCGCAGATCAAGGATGGCTTTCATCTGGCTCTTGGCTCGCACAGCGGCAGTGGATTTCATTTCGGGTTTGGCTCGCACTTGTTACATGGATTGCACAACGTTCCTGGCTCGCACATCAAGGACGGGTTTCATCCACCCTCTGGCTCGCATCGTGGCGTTGGGGTTCACACTTGG
>Ga0307379_10001996_pt1 | contig 30954 bp, 29 predicted proteins | sample UN2MG_FD_202237 | JGI IMG/M metagenome (GOLD analysis project Ga0307379, IMG submission 202237) | Soil microbial communities from Risofladan, Vaasa, Finland - UN-2 | ecosystem: Environmental > Terrestrial > Soil > Coastal area > Acid sulfate soil | place: Finland: Risofladan, Vaasa | collected...
TCATACGGCAACTACCTCAAAGAAGTAGGCTACGCGCTGAAAAAAGTCGGCATCGATTGGCTGGATCTGTCCAAAAAAACATAAGCAAAAAGCGATTATGATAATCAGTACTTGTTCACAGGCAGGAGGCTGGATATACTGGATGGCGGCTCTTTGAAAATCCAATATAACCGCAACAGATATTACGACCCCTACTCCGGCAGATGGCTCACCCATGACCCCCTCGGCATCACGCCAAACCCCCAGCCGCCGAATATATTCGACATAACCAGCCAGTACAAAGACGGCCTGAGCCTATATCAGTATGTAAAGAGCAATCCGACAGCTAATTTTGATGCGTTTGGAAATGTTGGAGCGCCTTGCACATTTGATTTTTTATTTGATGTCGAAGAAAGAGTATTGCCTGATATCAGAGGTGACGACCTTATATTTGGGCAAACTTGGGTTAACGAATGGGCTGTATCAACTCAGGTCATCGACGCTGACGAATGTAAAGGCTGTTGGCGTGTTGAAGTCACAGATTGTGGGGCCGACATTGGATGGTGGTACGTTTCAGGTGACCACGATGACCCAGATGAATCAGGTAACACTTCATATGAACACGAGCGCCACCATGTGAACATCTTTCACGAGTGGTGGAATAAAGTGGGAGCCAAGGCCCATAGTCTTGGTTCTAACTGCATGTGTAGCAAAAAAGCTGAGTGTTATGAAGGCGCAATTCATAAATACAATCGTGCCTACAGAATGATGGCTCGCGCGGCCAACGAACGGTTTGATTGCCATACTTATACAGGAGAACCTAAAGAAGAAGCATGTGAAAATGCTGCAAGGCTGGAAGAAGATGCCTTGGATGCTCTATATAGGGCTAACCAGAAGAGATACAAGTGTATGGACATGTAGAATGAAAGAATTAAAATGGAAGTTTCCAATTTTTCTAAACTTCGTTCAATGAAGAAACCTGTAAAAATTAGTCTAATTCTACTAAGCTTGGTCATGGTTGGATTACTTCTTTTCTTAATTTGGTGGACATTCATCGCGATTGACTATGACGTTAATATTAACGCTATGGCCGTAGCAAAGCTATCAAAAGAAAAACCTGATGGTAAAATCTACATTTTGCCTGTACGGCTGATAAGTATTGATTATGAAAACCGCCAGGCCTGCTTCGAAGTCTATACGAAGGACAAAGGTTGGGAAAAGATATCTGCCAAAGAGGGAGAAAAGGTAGAAGGTATACGATTGCGTGAGGTTCAGCCAAACAGCATTCAGGTTGGTGTGAGGTATCCTAAATACAAACGTGGCCGCCCTCTCAGTGAACTTTGGGAAATTTGGGTACTTTATAGGCCTTAGAGCCGAACTTTGCCCCAGACCCCGACGGCCAAACAATAAATATTTTCTTGAGTTTTAGTCTTTTTACCCTTAGTATTATCTTTTTAATAAACCTGTTTTTAATTTCAGCAGGAGGAAATTAAGTTATGATAGGCAGGCAAGCTTTAGCTGTTTCGATTGTACTTTTTGCCTTTTTACTGCACACTGGCCCTAACCATGCCCGGGAAACAAAACAACCGCCAAAGCCTTCAAAAGGGGCCAAAATAACCTTTGAACGGACCCTCTACGACTTCGGCAACATCAGCCATAAAATTGCATCACTGCCATCTCAAAAAAGTCTGCAACACCTCGGCGCTATAAAGTCCATCCTTTGCGAAACTCGGTGCGTATAAACTCGTTCGCCTCGGGCACATTCGTGACAGTCATATTCGCCCCGTCCCAGTTCAGCTTCTCTCTTGTCAGGCATGAACCCCAGCCAGTTTCCTTACCCGTTAGAATCGCAACGTTACCAAGCAATGCTGTTTCGGTAACCAAACTCGCGAAGTCGAAATTCGAGCCCGTCGGCCCGCCGTTCTTGCACGCCTCCACAAACTCCTTATAGTGACCGTCCGCTAACCGCGGCAAAGTCTTCTCCGGACGTTTGTAAGCCTGCATCTTCGTTTCAGGTATCAGCCGGACACTCTGGGCGCCCCAGCCTTCGGCAAGTATCTTACCCTTCTCGCCGACAAAAATTATTCCGTCTTCATCCGACATCATCCTGCCTTCTTCCAGCTCCGCCGGTCGACTAGGTAGCAGCCCGCCTTCATACCAGTGCAGCTTCACCGCAGGCATATCGCCACGAGCGGGAAACTCGTAATGAACCAGTGAAGCCAGCGGATATGTCTCCGAATTCATTCCCGTCGAGCTTGCCTCTACGCTTATCGGATGTTTCAGCTTCAGGGCCCAGAAAATCGGCGCCATGTTGTGACTGCCCATATCTCCCAACGGCCCCGTCCCGAAATCCTGCCAGCCTCGCCATTTAAACGGTACGTAATCCGGATGATAAGGCCGGTACGGAGCCGGGCCGAGCCACAAATCCCAGTCCAGTGTAGATGGCACCGGCGGCGTGTCCTTCGGACGGCCGACTCCCTGTGGCCACATACCAGCAGGACGGTTAGACCATACGTGTACCTCGCGAACAGGGCCGATTGCACCGTCCCATATCCACTCACACAACAAACGCGGTCCTTCGAATGCCTGGCCCTGGTTTCCCATCTGCGTGACAACCTTCGCCTCACGGGCCGCCTCGGCAACCATTCGCGTCTCATATATCGTATGTGCCAGCGGCTTCTCGCAGTAAACATGCTTGCCTGCCTTTATCGCCGCCATCGAGATTATCGCATGCGTATGGTCCGGCGTAGCGACAATCACCGCCTCGATGTCCTTCTGCTTCTCAAGCATCACGCGGTAGTCGCGGTATTTCTTCGCCTTCGGATACTTGTTGAACGTCTCAGCCGCATATTCCTCATCCACGTCACACAGCGCGACAATGTTTTCACTTTCCATCTGGCTCACGTCATCTGCCCCCTGACCCCCGATGCCGATACCGGCGATGTTGAGTTTTTCACTCGGCGGTGTATGGTCGGTCCCGCCGAGAACGTGCCGGGGGACAATCGTAAACGCCATAGCCGCTGCCGCAGCCCCGCCCACAAACTCTCGCCGTGAAATCTTCCCGCTTTCACAATCGGTATTTTTTTTCTTCTCTTTCATATCAGTACTTCCCAAATAAATAATTAAACAAAATACATTTTTATTCTCACATTCGGCCCATAAGGCCGACAAATATCTACAGCTCCCATCCCTGACGGTACTCCCGGTGTATGTATTCATTCGCATCGGGAAGGTTTGTAACTTTCATATTCGGGCCGTCGTAGTAAAGTTTTTCGTGCATCATTCGCAGGGCAATGTTTCCGAGCAGGACAACTTCGGTAAACGGCCCTGCATAGTCGAAATTCGAGCCGGCAGCCTGGCCGCTCTTGCAGGCGTTGACCCATTCGGCATGGTGGCCCGGAGAGCGGGGGATAGTTTTCGGCGGTCTGTTATACTCTTTCATTTTCGATTCAGGTATGATGCGTGCGCCTACACCGCCGTGGCCGCCGCACATGATTTTGCCTTTGTCACCAATGAAGATTACTCCACCAAAGCTATTTCCCATCTGTCGACCTTCTTCAAGCTCGGCAGGGCGGGGCGGTGTCATCCCGCCGTCGTACCAGGTAAGTTTGACCGGCGGCATACTGCCTCTGGCAGGGAATTCGTAACGGACGATAGATGCACGCGGATAACTTTCGGTGTTTACCGGTTTGTCCCAGGTCACTACAGGAACATAGATTGAGGCACTTGCCTCAACGCTTGTCGGATAGCCGAGATTCAGGGCCCAGTACGGGGCATCCAGAACGTGGCAGCCCATGTCACCGATAGCTCCGGTCCCAAAATCCCACCAGCCACGCCATAGCATGGGGTGATAGGCCGGGTGGTAGGGCCTGTACGGAGCAGGGCCGAGCCATCTGTCCCAGTCAAGACCGTCGGGGACGGGCGGTGTTTCTTTCGGTCTTTCGATACCCTGAGGCCAGACGGCGTGGGTGGTCCATGCGTGTACCTCGCGGACCGGACCGATGGCACCATCGGCAATCCATTCGCAGACATTGCGGATGTCTTCACTGGCGTGACCCTGATTGCCCATCTGCGTCACGACCTTCGCCTCACGGGCGGCTTCGGTGAGTTTGCGGGATTCATAAACCGAATAAGTCAGTGGTTTTTCGACGTACACATGTTTGCCGGCCTTGATGGCAGCCATCGCAACTAAAGCGTGCGTATGGTCCGGCGTGGCAACCACAACCGCATCAATATCCTTCTGTTCTTCAAGCATCATGCGGAAGTCGCGGTACCTTTTAGCCTTCGGATAGGCATTGTATGTCTTGGCCGCGTGCTCATCGTCAACGTCACACAGTGCAACAATGTTTTCACTTTCCATCTGGCCCAGGTCATGGCCACCCTGCCCGCCGATGCCGATGCCCGCGATATTAAGCTTCTCGCTCGGCGGTGTATGGTCGGTGCCGCCGAGAACGTGCTGGGGGACAATTGTAAATGCCATTGCAGCAGCGGCGCCGCCCACAAACTCACGCCGCGAAATTTCCCTGTCACGCCCCTTGCTATGTATTTTCTCGTCTTTCATAAAAAGACTCCTTAGCCCAAATCCTTATGCCTTCAAATCTTTTACAATATCTGATTCGATTTTTTCGTTGGCCTTTATCATCTCGTCCCATGTCAGCTCACCGCCGCGATAGGCAGCGTCTCGTCCTAAAATCGAGGTCAGATTACTTCGCAAACTGGGGGCTACGGTAGTATTGGCACATTGGCCTTTTGTGACCTTTTCGTGAAAGTCGGCAATGTTTGCGGCGGTTCCGTCCGGATAGAGGTTGCCCGTATCGCCGCCCTTATAAGGATTATTACCGCGTATTGCAACCTCACCGCCGTAATGAGTATCAATCGCTCCATCAAGACCGTACATCCGGCAGCCGATGTCGCCAAAATCACCTCCGTCACATTGCTTGGCCATGAAATTTACGACCACATCTTTGGGGTATTGGTAGACCACGGCAAAGTAATCCCAGATGTCACCATATTTGTAGTGTTTGCGGCCGCCATGACCATATGCCTTAATTGCGTCGCTGTCCAGTATCCATGCAGCCACGTCGAGCGCATGAATACTCTGCTCGACAACTATACTGCCGGAAAGTTTTTTGTCCATTCCCCACGCTTTCAGACGAGCTTCCGGGTCATTCGGGTTGTCCTTGAGAAAATGGGCAACGTCATTCCATGTGTTCCAAACGTCACCGCACTTAAAAGAAGCCTCGCCGCAAACGAACCGCCCTATGTCCCCGTACTGGACACGCTTGACCGCCTCACGATAGAGTGCATTGGCGCGGGTCTGGAAGTCGACGTAAAAAACAAGGTTCTTGGCTGTAGCCTTCTCGCCGCTTTCGCCGATTGAGTGACAGCCGGGAACATCAACCGCAACGGGCTTGGCCACGATGGTATTAACCCCGGCCTCCACCGCCGCCGCTGCATGCTCAGGATGAAAATACGGCGGGGTCTCTATCGCCACTGCGTCCAGGTCATGCTCCAGAAGTCTCTTATAACCCGACAGGGTTGAATGACAGTTTGCCTTGTCCACGCCAAATTTCTCGCCAAACGCCTCAACTCTATCCTCGAAGTAATCTGCTGCGGCCACAAACTCATATCCGCCGTGTTTGACAAACAAATCGGCTATCCAGTTGCCCCGCATACCACAGCCGATTATCCCGAGTTTAAGCTTCGAGTTCGCCTCGGTACCACGGACAAGCCCCGGTCTCATTACTGCAAAGGACATAGCGGCCACACTGGTACCGGCAATGAAATCACGCCTGGAAATCTTACCGTCCTTTTTTCTGATATTTTTACCCTGATTTTTCATATCAGTGCCTCCTTTTATTGAAAAAACGTTTTAAACGTTGCTTATTTCCACTCAACACAATTATCTTATCAAAATATCCGTCATTTTCCAGGGAACTCATAGCCCCATGTCTCGGTACAATTATAGACATCGTCTACATCATTCCAAAATCCTCCTGAAACATATATCTTACCATCCACCACAGCAGCCGAGCCGCAGCAGCGGCCTCTTGGCATCGGGTCCGCCTGGCCGAAAGTTTCGGTTTCCATATCAAAATAGGCGGCCAGATTAATCCTTTCACCGTCAGCCGGTCTGCCGCCTAAAATAAACAGTTTCGAACCAATTGCCACATCAGTACAAAGCTGCGTTAATGTAAATGTCCTCTGTCGGATTCTTGGGATGTTTAATTTGGTCCAGGAATCCGCTGCCACATCGTACTTTAGAACTCCCTGGCTATAAACGTATTCTATCACTTCTTCTCCCAGCCATTCGTGCTCCAGGCTTGGTATGACATAGATGTAGCCATTGTAGTAAGCGCGTGTAATGAAAGTAGCTGTCTCCGGTATATTCGCAACTCGCGCATAGGTATCCGTTGACGGGTCATACTTGTAAGAGCTTACCAGTTCGTCCGCCGGCGGAGTATGAAGCCTGTGCCCGGCAAAGATGTAAATATAATCACCCGCTGTCACAGCAACTCCGTTCATCCGCTCTACCGGCATATCTGATAAACCGGACCACTCGTCTATGTCAGGGTCATACGCCCAAACTCTCCCAGAGCCTTCCAGGCCGGGCCCTGCTCCTCCACCGAAAAGATAAATTTTACCATCGTAAACAGCGGACATCGGCCAGCCTAAGCCGCCGCAAGGGTCCGGTATCGAGGCCAACAGGTCCCAGGAATCCGTAGCAGGGTCATAAACCTGGTGGAGGTTATCCGGGTCCGTCCAGTCCTCACCGGGAACTCCTCCCAGCAGATGTATCCTCCCATCCAGAACCGCCGTCGTCATACCATAGACATGCTTGCCTATTGGGGAAAGAACCTCCCAGTTCTTACCTGCTCTCGTGTCCATACTTTGAGTTTGACACCCGCTTATAAAAACAGTAACCAGAAAAACTACGCAAATAATTACTGAACTGCGCATGATTTTGCCCACAACTCGTTTCCCTTCTATCCTAATTCGCGTTTTGCAGATTCGACGATTCGGTCAACTTCTTTTGCGAGGTCTTCGCCTATTGGCTCCGGCTTGTGTGTAGCCAGAATATTATTTATCTCATTATCCATACGCTCTGCCATCGATTTACTTCCTTCACTTTCCCAGCCATCCCAGCTTTGCCTTGTCCACGCCGGGCCGGAAAGCCAAAGTTCTTTGCGGAAATGTCTCGCAGTGTGCTCTTCGGCAAGGAAATTGCCTTTCGGGCCGACTGCATTGACCACATCGGTGGCAAGGGTATCCTCGTTAACCTCGAAACCACGGACGATGCGCTTTACATACGCCATCAGCTCACTGTCCATCATCAGCCAGATGAGACTGCCACCGTGGTCGGTTCCGCAGATACCGCAATGTCCGAACATATTCGCACCGGCCAAGGCGCCAAGCAGCATCGATGTCCCTTTCTCCACACCAGCCTGGGCATCGGGAACCTTCGCATCCGTCAGCCCGACATTAATGTATACCGGGAAACCATAGAACCGCGCGACCTGAACCATGGCCACACCCATTAACGCCTGCTCAGGAGAACCGAAAGAACAGATACTCGTCCGGGGGTCCATAATGTGAGGAATGCCGCCATAGGTCACCGCCGCTCCCGGCGAAAACAATTGAGTAACAACCACACCGGCTAATATCTCCGCATTTTCCTGCGCCAGTGTACCTGCCAAAGTTGCCGGTGCCGTACCCGATGTCATCGCCATCGGTCCGATACTGACAGGTTGGCCGGCCTGGGCAAACTTCTTGACAATGTCCAGCCCGTCCTTAGGCAATTGCAGTGGACTGATGGGCTCCATAAATATCTCTATCATCGGACGCTCACGCAGGGCAGATTCGCCTCCTGCGACAGCACGGTATATCTCCAGAACATACTCCGCCGCCTGACCTCTGTAAACCCATGAACGTGACGGTTTGCCTGTGCCCTTGACCAACTCTGCGGTTAAAAAAACCGAACGGTAGCTCTCAGGTATCTCCTCGGGCTGGGCCATTGAACCGACGATATTTATATTCTCCAGAGCGTTGCCCAGCCGAATAGCATCTCGAGCATCCTGTACCGTAGCAGCGCGGCGCTTATTTGTCTTCGAATCCACCCATATGTACTGCCCGGGACTTGACATCTGCACAAAATCACCATAACCAAAACGCGCCTGACGCTCCGGGTTCCGACCGTATAGGATATATTTCTTACCCGCCTGAGCTACAGAATCCATGACCAGTTTTTCATCTAAATGCGCGATATTGTTGCTCTTATCTATTTTCGCACCGGCCTGACCAAACAGCTTCAACGCCTCATCATGGTGAACCATAATCCCCGTATCACGAAGAATAACAAGACTCGCCTCGTGAATGTCCTTTATTTCATTGTCAGACAAAACCTTTACGCTAATTTTAGCCATACCAAGTTTTCCTCTAAACAGATTTTACGATAATTCTAAGATTTGCCCTTTAGCCACAATTCTATTGGCGTCTTGACGCCTTCGGGACGGAAAGGCAGCTCAACCTTGCGACCCGTTCCAGCTGATTGGTAACTGGCATACAACACCTCCTGCACAACACGCCCGTCCTCTCCGGTCACCTGCGGCTCTTCCTTGCCACGCACGCACCGGGCAAAATGATGCATCTCCTGAGGAAAACCATAATTCCAAAGCTCCTCGAAAACAGGATATGTCCACCCCTTCGTACTTGGTGCCTTTTCCACCGCATATCCGAAACCGTACTCGCTATAGGTCGGCAGGGCATTACCCATATGAAGGTCCGCATATGTCACTCCTCCTTCGCCATAGACTTCAATTCGGTCCTCCATGCCGCCGCGACGAGCCCAGCTGTCCTCAACCAGACCAATTGCACCGTTCTCAAACTCAATAATGCAAATGCTGTCATCCTCGCCTTTCGTCTTGTCTGTGTGGACGTGCGTTGCCATCTGGCAATATACGTTTTTGATTTTCGGCCTGCCCAGGAACCAGTAGCAAAACGCTATCCCGTGACACCCCATGTCCATAAGCACGCCGCCGCCGGACTTCTCAACATCCCAGAACCACGGTGAGTGCGGACCGAAGTGCTTCTCGCACTGTTTGACCATATATACCTTGCCGAACGCACCCTCGTCAGCCATCTGCTTCGCCTTGACATATTTGGGAGTAAAGAACAGCTCCTCCGCATACATCAACAGGACCCCCTTCTTCTTGCACGTATCAATCATCAAGTCCGCTTCTTCCAGCGTCATGCATAACGGCTTTTCACATACGATGTGTTTGCCGGCGTTTGCGATATCAATAGTTATCTGAGCATGCAGAAAGTTCGGCGCGGCAATTAATACCATCTCGATATCATCCTCGGCAAGCATCTTTTTGTAGTCTGTGAACACCCGCTCGATATTGTACTTCTTCGCCAGCTCTTCAGGCTTGAACTCCGCAGGCGAAGCGACTGCCACCACCTCTGCCTCATCCGGCATTATTTTAAAAGACTCAGCATGGATGTCTGCAATAAAACCAGACCCGATTATTCCAACCTTCACTCTTCCTTTACTTGCCATTGTTCCAAGCTCCTTATCAATTCTGACAATAATTAAAATTACTCCAATTCCTGCCTGCCTTGTATCGCATCGGCGAGCATCTTGCCGCTCGCATACTCTATCGTACTGCCCGTTGCAAGACCCCTTGCCAGCCGTGTGATTTTTACACCCGTCCCTCGTAAAAGCGAACTTACATAAAGCGCCGTACCGTCCCCCGCCATATTCGGATTCGTCGCCATTACCACCTCGTCAACTTTCCCCCCACGGACCCGCTCGACAAGTCGCTCTATCGTCAAATCGCTCGGCTCAACTCCCTCAAGCGGTGCAATATGACCGCCCAGAACATGATAGACCCACTTGCACGCCCCCGTCTTCTCCAGCATTATCACGTCCTTCGGCTGTTCAACAATACAAATCACTTTCTTATCACGACGCGAGTCCGAACAAATCCCACAAACCGGCCCTTCGGAAAGATTACAGCAAACCTCGCAACTCCCGATTTTGTTTTTAACCTCCTCAATCGCCTTCGCCAGTGACACCGCCTCTTCAGGCCGAGACTTTAATATATAAAAAGCGAGTCTCTCCGCACTCTTGGGCCCCACCCCCGGAAGCTTACAAAACTCCTCAATCAACCTGTTCAGGCTTTCTGTATAAATCTCTTCGCCCATATCTTAATCTTGGTTTACGCCTTATTTCTCCTCTTCGATACCTGTAATTGTCGCATCGAACTCCATCAGAACCATTTTAACCGCAGGATCATTAACTATATCTCTCCTCTTCTGGTTGTTGTTTCTTTTAGTCTCTATGTCTTTCACGCGACTAAAAGCATGTTCACCGTTCTCCTCTGAATCAAGCTGCCCCCTCGCTGCACCCCCATTTACATCAGGCTTTACCGCTTCGTTTTTTTTTATGGGGCTCTCCTGCCCACCCTTAAGCTGCGAAATAAGCCCGTCAACATTAAGAAAATGCTCACTCAAAGCCAGCCTCAAAAGACATGCCTCCAAAAGCGCCCTCGGAGTGTCACTGTTTTTCACCGTCCAGCGAAGCTTCTCCAGGGTCGTTATGTTATAAATCAAACCGGCAATATCAAATTTTTCAGCCAACTCGCCCGCCCGCTTGCGCTGTTCCGCCGTCAAAACCAAAAGCTCACTGTCCGTCGATGTCGATTTTAACACCATCAAATCACGCATACAATCGACAAGAGAATCGACTACCTGGACCTCTCCCACTCCGCCGACAATCAATTCCTCTATCGCCGAAAGTGTCTCCCCAGCGTCGTTGTCGCCTATCCGCTCAACAAGGTTATATACCTTCTCGCTGTTGGGACAGCCCAGAAACTCCTCCAAAAGCCCGGCCGTAAGCGGCTCAACGCCCGCACTTATCAGCCTGTCCAGCAGACTAAGACCGTCACGCATCGAACCGTTCGCCATCTTCGCAAGAGGCAAAATCAACTCCTCCTCGTATTTTATCTTTTCCTGCTTAAGAATAAACTTAAGCTGCTTCGCTATAAGAGACGGATTTATATTAACAAAATCAAATCTTTGGCACCTCGATTGAATCGTCGCAAGAACTTTGTTAGGCTCGGTCGTCGCAAAAATAAATTTAACATGATTCGGCGGCTCCTCCAGTATCTTCAAAAGCGCGTTAAAAGCCGACGTGCTCAGCATATGCACTTCGTCGATAATGTAAATCTTAAGCCGGGACCGGGCAGGGCGGTAAATCGCGTTCTCCCGAAGTTTGCGGACCTCTTCCACACCGTTGTTCGAAGCACCGTCAATCTCTATGACGTCTATATCTTCCCCGAGGTTCACCGCCACGCAGCTGTCGCATTTACAGCATGGCTCCGCAGTCGGCCCCTCCGAACTCTGACAGTTAAGTGCCTTGGCGAAAATACGGGCTATCGTCGTCTTGCCGACACCACGGGTGCCCGCAAACAAATAAGCATGGGCCACCCTGTCGCTCTTTATCGCGTTCTTCAGGGTCTGCGCAATCGGGTCCTGACCGACAACCTCTTCGAACCGCTGGGACCTGTATTTCCTCGCAAGAACTGTATATGCCATTTGAAGTAATTACTAATAATCAATCATCAATACTTGTCCGCCTCCGGCGGAATCCCTAATCAATTAGTAAAAGATGGCCGGGTTTGCCACAGCACCGCCAAACACTCGCTTATGGCTGCTCGGTTCCCCGCCTGACCAGGTTCACGGGCTCGGCTTGCATGGGACCCGGCCGTATTGTCGTTAAAATGCCATTCTGGCACGGTTCCGCTCGCATTATAGCAATACACCCCGTTTTTTCCACAAAAACATTTTGATTTGACTTTTTTTCCCCCAAAAGCTATTCTTTACCCCGCCAAATTAAACCAAATACAAATGTTGAGAGGGCATAAATTATGAAAGCCAGAATCGAAGATACCTGCACCGCCTGCGAATTATGTATCGACGCCTGCCCTGACGTATTCGAGATGGGCTCGGACATGGCAAGGGTTATCGTCGATGACATACCGCCCGAATTCGAAGACGCTGTTCAGCAGGCCGCTGACGAATGCCCCGTCGAAGCTATCGTCATCGAATAATTCATCCCGACAGCTCGCCGCTGCGTTCACAGGCTCGCTTGATGGCAGATTCAACCAGTGAATTGAATTTGCCTTTTCGTAAAACTCCAAGTGCAGCTTCCGTCGTGCCGCCCGGCGAGGTAACTTTTCGCCGCAGCTCCGCGGGACTTTCACCTCTCTTGTCCCCCTCAACAGCAAGCAAAGCTGCGCCTTTGGCAGTCTGTAAAACCAACTCCTTGGCTGCCGCCTCTTCCAGCCCCAACTCAACCGCAGCCCTTATCATCTGCTCCATCAAAAGAAAATAATACGCCGGCCCGCTCCCCGACACCGCCGTTACCACGTCTATCAATCCCTCATCATCGACAATAACCACCTTACCCACCGCCGAAAAAATCGACTTCGCCTCCTCGAGTCTCGGCTTTGCTTTTTCGTTGGCAAACAATCCGCTCGCGCCCTCGCCAATCAAAGCCGGTGTATTCGGCATAACACGCATTATCGCCGCCTCACCAAGCCCCGCCGCAATGTCCACCACCTTCACCCCAGCCGCAATCGATATAATAAGTGCATCCGATTTCACCGATGACTTTATGCTCTCGAGCACCTCTGCCATATTCTGGGGCTTAACGCTCAAAATCAAAACGTCCACTCGACCAGCCAGGTCGCTGTTTCCTGCCGATTTTTGAACGCCGTAATTATCAGCCAGATAATCAAGACTTTCAGCACGAATATCACTCACGTAAATATCCGCAGCCTCATATACCCCAGCCGACGTAATGCCCCGTATAAGGGCCTCCGCCATATTGCCGCCCCCGACAAATCCTATCGTACCCACTTCTTTCTCCTTGATAAAACCGGCCCCTGTTCTATAATCTCTAAGCGTTACTTCTCTTGCCCATAAATATAAAAACACTGGGAGACAATAGCAATGCAAAAACAAACCGAATATCAACAGGCCGTCAAAACCAAATATCCCGAACAACTCGTAATAGCCATCGCAAGGGACAAAAACGGCAAGGCAAACCCCATTACACTCGGCTGGACTATGATTGCCTCCGGCTCGCCCCCCATGATGGCTATCGCCGTCGCAACTACGCATTATTCAACGCAGGCTATCCGCCATTCAAAATGTTTCACTATCGCCTTCCCCTCCGCTGAAATGGCCGATGACGCCCTCTTCTTCGGCTCAAAATCAGGACGGGACACCGACAAATTCGCCGATTCCGATTGCAAAACCGAACACGCCAAAGAGATTGACTCGCTTCTGCTTTCCGACGCCGTCGCCAACTTCGAATGTACCCTCGAATCACAAACCGAAGCTGGAGACCACATCATTTTCGTCGGCAGGGTCGTCGCCTCCCATATCAACTCCGAACCAAAAAAACGACTCTACACCATCGGCCCAAACCACAAACTCGGCCCGGCATCATAAACATACTTTGTCGAACCACTAAAATTGCTGAAGTACCAAATTAAGTCTTGGCTAATTTAATTCGCGGAGTTTTTTCTGCAATTCTATTGCTTTTTTCACATCTTCGTCCGCAATCTCATCCCCATTGAGCAAAGTTTTCTTATGAACTTTAAATTCTCCCATAAACTTTGGTATAGATTCGAGAGATACACGCCATACATGATTCATAAAATCTACGGATGCAACTAGTTCCAACATCTTATAATTCTGCTGAAAGTCAGACAAAAACTTCTCAAAACTTTTCAGCTTTTTTTCGGTGGAAGTTTTGAAAACCCAAGTCTTTGTTGCTTCATACTCGTCAGGTTCTACACTCAGAACTGCATATGCATCATTCGCCAGATCCTGTGAATATGGCCCGTATTTGTTCCAACCAAAACCGTAGCCAAGGTGTATTCCAGCTGCTTGCAGCAAATATACTATCTTCTGTAGTTGCATCCTCTCTTCAATAGCAGAACGTTTTAGCTTAAAACGCCTCGTTACCATGCTCAAGACCGATTTTGAATTGACTTCCATACTACATCTCCACTTCCCACCCTACTTCTTTTCATCGGTTCATTACTACCTAAATCTTTACATTTAGCCTGAATTCGATCTTCTCCGATAACTACCTTTTCGGGTGTATACTACCAATATCAAAAGTTCTCTGCAACAAATTTGTCAAAGTACTTTCTTATTTCCTTTATCTTCTCTCCTTCCTGTGCCTGCTCCTTACTGGATTTAACGTAGAACACGTTAAACAACAGCAATTCTTTGTCTATGAGACTCTTAAGAATACTCGCTTTAGACTCCGCTACGAATCTTAAACGATCTTCCGTTTTCTGTGCATTCTCAACGTATATCCTAACGGCTTCCCTGTTAGGTTCCTCTGATGGCTTTTCTTGAATATCCTTAATGTTTGTGTATGTCATTAAGCCTACTGGTTTTACATCCACCTTTATTCTTTTTTGATGAATCTTTAGTTCTTTTGCTGCTTTCGCAGCGATTTTTATTGCCTCTGACTCAATCCGCCTTCTTTCGCTTGAATACTTCATAGCTTGCATATCGGCCTCGTTTCTTTTTGTCTCAACCAAAATATGCGCGCTTTCCACAGGACCTGCAATCTGGGCATCCATAATCATTTTTACGCAGTCATTAATATATCTTTCATCTTCATTACCCTTATTTGACTTAACTTTTTTATCAAGACACTCATGTAGCTTTCGCATCTTTGCAAAGATCTGCGCATCGGTATATGCGTATATCTCGTGCAAATTATCAGTTGCCCCTTTCCTTATATGTTGTAAAAGTTCTTCCAAATCTAAAATGTGGTAATTGCTCTTCTTATTGCTTAAGATCATAAACTTCATCACTTCATCAAACAGAATTTCTAAAGCTCTGACCCTACGATTAGAAAGTACCTGAGTAGTAAGAAAAAACCGGGATAAAATATAGTGTTCGACAGTATGCAACCCTTTATCTTCAACGCATAAGAATTTTTCATACTCATCCTCTGTAGGCATAACTAATCTTGATATAATGTAGTCCAAGTCTATTTTCCCGTAGTCTACGCCGGTAAAATAGGAATCCCGCAAAAGATAGTCGAGACGATCAGCATCTAACTCTGAATGTAAGAGGGCATTTAACTTTTGATTCTTATGTTCTCCCACAATAATGCTTGCTACGCTTTCTTTGTTAAGGGAATACTCTCTGTGCGGATATTTTTTTTCTAATATCTTACTGATTTCCTTATCCTTCAATGTTATTTCAACTGATAAACACTCGTGCAGTCGTGTTGAACTACTTAAATACTTGTCTTCAAATAAATTTCTCCAACTTGCCAATTTAGGATCTACCCGTTTTGGGTCCAGTTTTCGTTTGCCCTTCTTTTTTATCTTTGATTCATATGCTGCGATTAGGGCCCTTTCGCCTGAATGCGAAACTGGCAAGTGCCCAATATCATGAAGAAGTGCCGCAAACTTTAGCTCTCTCTCTTCCCTTGGTCCACCAAAGTAGTTCACCCCTATTTCTCCCATACGGCTCTTAAGATGGAATATTATTTTCTTTACGATGTGGAAAACGCCGAGGGAATGAGAATACCTTGTATGTACCGCACCTGGAAAGACAAGGTGAAGCGGTCCAGTTTGCTTAATTCTCTGTAAGCGTTGAAATATAGGAGACCTGATTAAATCAAACTCGTCTTCTTCGAAACTGATATATCCATAGATAGGATCATAAATTTTTTTCATTATGCACTCGTATAGTTTATTAGAGCTATAACTAAATTACTATTTTTTATATAAGCCTTCTACCCCTCATCCATACAAAACCACAAATATCTTGTATTATCATCGCGTTATATCACTTTTAAATGCATGCTCTCTTAACAATCTCTAATGCACTCACAAAACATAAATTCGCCTTGGCTTGATCCAAGGTTACCTGTTCCCTTAACTCCTTACCTGGGTGTACAAAATTCCGGTATATCCTTGAGATATTACCCATGTGCAAGACTATATCACCCAAGATTTTATTCTGCTCATAATATGCTAGTAGGTCACCGAGATTACAGTCATAAAGCTTTTTTGTAATTGTTTTATTTTGCCTCTGATAAGAAATATTTTTTACTTTCTTCTTTTCGCAATAATAGATAAGCAAAATCTCAACAATCGAACCAGAGAGTATAACAACCGCCTTATCATTACCCATCACGTAATTAAGAAACAACTCATCCAAGTCTCTCAAAAGAATGGACCGAATACTTTTCTTCACACGCCTAACAAGCTTTATCGTGTCAAAGTAAGATATAGCCTCCAGTTCGTCAGCATTAAGTCGTTCAATACCTCTCATCCATTGAGGATTTAGTTTCTTTGGTTTTAATTTAGCAATTTCCTTTAGCAAGAAAGGATTTATTTCATAAATATGTTCATGGAAGGTTCCCCGTTCTCCGGTTCTTCTGAGGTATCCTTTCTTCAACCATTGGTCGAGCAAAGATGTTGCCTTTTGTTCATCAGTGCCCATCATAACCTTGAATTTCCATCGAGGTATGGGCATCTGGTTGTTTTTAAAACCTCTATCTTTATTAGCACTTGAGAAAAAAGCCTGCAATTTTTGTATGACAAACTCGTTCTCCTTTGAAAGGTAAGTAAGCGCATGTTGATAAACTCGAATGATTTCTTCCTTTTCCTGCACACTAGCCAATATATTCTCGTAATTCCGAGAGATAATTTCATCCTCGGGATCAAGCTCATAAGCCCGTTGGATTAATTCAAAAGCCTTATCAACTTCACCTTTTTCTTTCTTGATATTGGACAAATTATTCAGTGCAGCAGAATCCTTTGGTTGAATCGATACTATGTATTCATATATCTCTTCAGCTTCCGAGGTATAACCTTGTTCAGACAAGGCATATGCAACCTCGAAAACCCCAAGCACGCTCTGGAGTTGCAGAGAGCCTGAATGATACAAATCAACGGTATACGCATAGTTCTTATCTACGTGCAACTCGAGGACGAGTTCCCGAACTTTGTCTTCAGCGATTTCTGTATCACCTGATTCATAAAGACTCTTGATTTTTTTCTTGCGTTCTTGGAATTCACTTTTTTTCATTTACTGTCAAAGCTAAATATTCTTTTATCAAATTCTACAAATCACAACTTGCTAAATACAAAAGACTTTTCCCAAATCAAATTTTTCTCTCCCTGCCAATAATCAATAATCAATAATCCCTAATCAATTATACGTGTTCTGTGTTCTCAAAGTGATGCTCCCTCACTGATGCCGTCTCGCGGTTCCTCTCAACCACTGCCCGACATTATACATACCAAACTTTCCCTGTCAAAAAAATTTCCAGATAATCCCCACCCACTTGTCCCTGCGCAGGCCTGTCCTCGAAATCCTTAGTCGGGGATCAAAAAAAATCCAGATAATTTGGGCAACTTACGGTCAAAAGCCTCACTTAAAAACCATTCGACATATAAAATGCTCGTAGTCCTTTCGATTAGTCAAAAGGACTAGAGACCATCCGCGCAGGGGCATAAGAGTAAAAAACCATTTTTTTCAAATTTTTTTTACCCCTTTCCCTGTAAGAACTTACAAACTTTGACCCCCTTAAAATCCCACGATTTTTCGCTTCATCCGCGCAACTTCGCCCTAATTAGGGGAACCTCTCTTTAAAAACCCCCCTCAGGAGATTCTGTATGATTCATCTACTTTTTACCGCGCAGCTTTTCTCAGATACAAGCCTTGACCAAGTTGACCAATTTGCCCAATTTGCCAAATCGATTGAAAAAAACCTTATTATGCAAAACAAACCCAATTTATATTGTTTTTACGCCGTAAGCGGCGATTATGAAGAAAAACAAACCCAAACAAACCCAATTCAAACCCAAAACAAAGCCATTTTTACCCCCAAAAACCGCCCCCCAAACCCAAACAAACCCAATTCAAACCCAAACAAACCCAACTTGTCCCTGCGCAGGCAGGGATCCAGTCTTCGTTCAATTTTCGTACTTCGTCCTTCGCTCTTCGTACTTCGTCCTTCGCTCTTCGTACTTCGTCCTTCAGCTCTCATCCCGTCAGAAGCTCGAATTCCTCGATACTAAGCGAATGCCGCAGCTTTTGCAGCGCAATCAGCTCAATCTGCCGTACCCGCTCCTTGCTGCGCCCCAGGTCCTGCCCAATCTGTTGCAGCGTCTTTTTCTCCTTCTTTATCAGAGACCCCACCAGACCGAAATGATTTATAATTATATACTGCTCCCGCTCATTAAGATTGTTCTGGATGACCTCTACCAGGCTCTGCCTCGCCTGCTCGACCGCCACCACGCCGGCCCCGCCCTCCGTCCTCAAATCCTGGTGAACATTCGTCAGCGAAACCGCCCTTGCCTTATCGGGCCGGCCCGCTTCCGCCGGTATCTTGCGGGCATAGTCCTTCGCTATCGCCCACGATGCATAGGTCCCAAACCGAAAACCACGCGTATAATCAAACTTCTCCACCGCACGCATCAGCGAAACATTGCCCTCACTGACCAAATCCAGAAGCGCTGTCCCTCCGCTCGTATGCTTACTCGCGATACTTATAACAAGCCGCAAATTAGACTCGATTATCATCTTCTTTATAGTCTCGGCTTCCTCCAGGCATCGCTCTATCTTTTTCAGCCGGCTGCTCAGAGCCTGAGATGGCTTCATGCCCGCCCTGTTTACAAACGCAAGATATTTCAAATAATTGTACCTGCGGAAAAGCTCAACCTCACGCTCCCGCGTCAACAGCGGCGCCTCCTTAGATACCCGCAGGTACTCGTCCAGCGAACGCCTGGAAAACTCCAGACCCTTGCCCCTCTTGCCGGCAAGACGTCTATCAAGAATCTTTTCCTCGGCATCGTCTTCAAGAAATTCATCACTGCCAATATACTCTATCTTCTTCGCAAGAAGTGCCCGCGCCTTGCGGCTGTTTATTATCCTGTATATCGAACTCCTGCTCCGCCAGTACCTCTCCATCAATTCTTCAATACTAAAGCCCTGCCTAAACAGCCTGTAAAGCTCCGCCGCCGCCGCCGGAGTCACCACTCCGGGCGGTTTATTAAATATGGGCTTATCAGGATTGTTTTTTTCGTAGTTCGATATCGTATACCGAACCGTCTCATGCACCCGGTCCAACTCCTCCGATATCTGCTCGATAATCTGGTACCGGCTGCCAACCCCCTTGCCCACAAGTGCTTTGGCACGCTTTATTATCCGCTCCTGCTCTTTAGCCGTCAGACGATTAAAGTTTTTGGCCTCGGAAACAAGCTCCGGGTTATTACGCGCAAACTTCTCAACTGTGGATTGCGAAAAACCCAAACGTTTCTTGCCATCCCCAAAAACAAACTTCCGACCTATCAGTTCCTGCCGCCGCCAGCGAGATAACGTCTTGGTGGAAACCCCAAACTTCTTCGCCAGCTCCTCGATTGTATAAATCCTCTCTCCCTGCTCGAAAACCGGCTCCGCCACCTGACCGCTCAGCTTCGAAATAAATACCTGAAGGTCACCTATAAGCTCCTCGCCCTTTATCAAAGGCAACTCCGACAGCTTTTTAGGCGCATAACCCGTAATATGGTACAAAACAAACTCGAAAGGATATTCCTTCTCCTTATCGATAAGCCCAAGCAGCTTCTCCGCAGAATCCAGTTCCTTCTTACGCTGCTTGGCAGGCGTAAAGCGAAGCTGAAGATACAACTGAGACAGATTATGGTCCTTTATGCCTCTCATAACCCAAAAATAGCCTCATCTTGTCAAACCCTAACTGCATATTTTCCCAAATAACCAAGTGTCCATTTTAGCATATTAAGCGCAAAAAAAACAGCGTTTTTCAACGCTGTTTTCTCTTTATCTCATTAGCTATAAACTTATCGCTGGCAAATCCGGCTTAAACAGTTTCAAATAAAGCTTACGCTACCAGGCTTTTGGCCAAATCGACCGCCGATGCCGCATCTGCCGAATAACCGTCCGCCCCAATCTTGTCCGCATAACCCTGGGTCACCGGAGCCCCGCCTATCATTACCTTGGCGCTGACTCCCGCCTCTTTCAACGCCTTGACCGCCTTTTCCATCCCTGGCATCGTCGTCGTCAAAAGCGCGCTCATTCCAATAAGGTTCGCACCAGAAGCCTTGGCCTGCTCAATGAACTTCTCCACAGGTATATCCACTCCAAGGTCGATTACTTCAAATCCCGCTCCCTTGAGCATCATCGCAACAAGGTTCTTGCCTATATCGTGCAAATCTCCCTGGACCGTACCAATTAAAAGCTTACCTATAGGCTCAACACCTGCTTTGGCAAGTTCCGGCTCGAGAATCTCCATCGCCATCTTCATCGCACGCGCCGCTATCAGAACCTCAGGTATATAAACCTCATTCTTCTTAAACCGGCCACCGATAATATCCATGCCCGCAATCAGGCCCTCATTCAGTACCTTTTCCGCCTCTACTCCCTCACCAAGAGCTGATTTGGTAATCTCGACCGCCGAATTCTGGTCACCCTTAATAATCGCATCTGCCAATGCCTTCAAATCTGCCATTTCTTCACCTCAATAAAACTTATTTGACCTAACCTAAAATTACCTGATAAAACGGAAATTAGATATTATTCTCTCTTGCAAGGCAAGCTTCAAATTGAATTTTTTCTCCGCAGTGTTCGCTTTCGACAAAATAACCGCACAAAAAAGCAAGATATTACAATTTGAAAAGAGAACGAAAAGCGGTTATAATCAAAATTTCGATCGCCCTTGAAGGGGGCCGGATAAACCGCCCCATATCAGAAAACCGAAGTTTCTGAAAGATACTTTATGAGCGACTATATAGTCCTGGTAAAACAGGTTCCGGACGTAACACAGATTACCGACAACGCCTTCGACCCCGAATCCGGTACGCTCATAAGAAGCCGACTGGCCAGCGTAATCAACGAACTCGATGCCCAGGCACTGGCCTTCGCAAACAAAATGAAAGCCGACAGCGATGATAAGGACGCCAAAATCATCGCCCTGACCATGGGGCCGCCCATGGCCGAAGAGGTCCTGAGATATTGCCTCAGTCGTTGTGCAGATATGACTATACTGCTAACCGACAGGGAACTCGGCGGAGCTGACACCGTCGCTACTGCAAATCCCCTCGCGTTTGCCATAAAAAAAATCGTCACAGACATACTTAAAACAAACAACGACTATTACGTAATAAGCGGAATGCAGTCCGTCGATGGCGACACCGCTCAGGTACCACCACAAATCGCCGAACACCTCAACCTGCCGTGCATCGCTTATGTCACCGATGCCGAATACAAAAACAACCGCTTTGAATTTACACGCATCATAAGCGGAGGCAGCCAGACGGTCGCTCCAAAAAAACTGCCCGCCGTGATAACTGTCGCAAAATACGAGTATCCTCTCTTCGCAACATTTGCCGCAGCCAGAAAAGCAAATAAAATGAAGGTCATCCAGTGGGCAAGTGCCGATGTAAAAGCTACTCACATCGGCGCAAAAGGCTCAAAAACACGTGTCATAAGAGTGTTTCCCCCCGGAAAAAGCACCAGAAAATGCCGGCAAATCGACGACGTCCGGACGCTGGCAAAGTTGATTCTCGAATCTGTAAAAAGCACCGACGAGCAGGTCTCACAGGACACAGGCGAACAAAAAACCCGCTACATCCTGCCTTCAAAACGTGATGACAAGCTTGACAGAAGCTTCGAGGGCACGAAAAAGGAAAACGAAGATTTCAAGATTCTTTCCGATACACTCAGGAATCTGTCAATAACCAACACCAAACAAATCGACGATACCGCTCGACAGACTATTCTTGATGCCGCCGGCGAACATTTCCACAAAAGAGCATTGGAAGACATGATAAATGGTCTGGCCCTTACAAAACCCACTTACAATGGAGAAGTCTGGGTCGTCGCCGAACTCAGTAACAACGCAATACACCCGGCCAGCTTTGAACTCATCGGCAAAGCGCGTGAACTCGCTGACTCTCTGGAAGTGAACGTCGGCGTCGCTGTACCAGGCTATAACGTCCAGCATATGGCAAAAGACCTCATCGCCGCCGGCGCCGATAGCATCTATATCATAGATGACGAACTCCTCGCCCAATTTGACCCCACCACATATCGAAAGGCCGTCGCCGATTGCATAAGCACACACTCACCGCAAATCGTACTCTTCGCCGCTACACCTCAGGGAAGGATGCTCGCCCCGATGGTCTCATACAGAATCGAGTGTGGCCTGACCGCCGACTGCACAGGTCTCGACATCCGAGACAGCTCCAGAAAAGGTCAAGTCGGTATCCTGCTCCAGACAAGACCCGCTCTCGGTGGCAACGTTATGGCCACAATCTGCACAAAAAATTCAAAGTCCCAAATGGCAACCGCAAGGCCTGGGGTCATGAAACGACTGCCCCCGGATTCCTCCAGAACAGGAAAAATCATAAAACATAAAGTGCAACTATCGCCCGATGAGATGAGCCTCGAAATTATTAAAACCGAATTCGGCTCCGGTGACGTAAATTTCAATGCCGAGGCAATTGTCAGTGGCGGAAAAGGAATGCAAAGCAGAGACAATTACGAACGCCTTGTCGGCTCGCTCTGCAACGCACTGACCAAAAAAATAAACGTCCAGGTCGAAAGAGGAGCTTCTCGGGCCGCCGTCGAGCAGGGTTTCGTCGAACGAATTCGTCAGGTAGGACAGACCGGTACCGCCATCGGACCGAAATTATACATCGCTCTGGGAATCTCCGGTGCAATTCAGCACATGATTGGCGTCGCAAACACACAAACTATTGTCGCTATAAACAGCGACCCCAATGCGCCCATATTCAAACAATGTGATTATTACATCGTCGGCAGCGTCGATGAAAAAGTGCCACAACTGATTCAGGCATTGGAGAAACTATAAAATTGCCGGATAACAAAAACTACAACAAGCTGCAGGTTCTAATAGTAGGAGCAGGCCCTGCAGGGCTCGCCGCTGCTATACAGCTAAAGGTCGAAAATCCGCAACTCGAAGTTTGTGTCATAGAAAAGGCCGCCGACCTCGGAAACCACAACCTCTCCGGTGCCGTCCTCGAACCGGAACCCTTGCATACTCTGTTAAACTCCGCCGTACCCAACTGGCAGGACTCCGACCAGGCGAAAGATGTACTCGCCGCTAAAATTAAAAAAGACAACGTCATGTTCCTCTTGGGAAAAAGCTTTTCATTCAACATCTTCTTCGCCATCAAACTTGCCAAAATATTTGGCCTTGGCTTCGGCCAGATGCTACACGTCGGTGATTACTCCGTTTCGATAAGCAAACTCACCAAATGGATGGGACAGATTGCAAAAGACCTTGGCGCTGAAGTCCTCACGGGATTCGCCGCCGAAGACATTATCCTCGATAAAGCAAACAAAAAAGTCACTGCCTTAAAACTCGTCGACCAGGGCCGCGACAAAGAAGGACAAAAACAGCCTAACTTCATCGAAGGCGAAATCATTCAAGCCGACTTCGTCATACTCGCCGAAGGATGCGACGGCCTGCTCACTGAAAAATTCGTCGAAAAAGCCAAACTTCAAAGACAGGCCAACCAACTTTATTCGCTCGGTGTCAAAGAACTCATAAAGGTAAGCGCCGAACAATACGAAAAGTTCACCTCCGCCCGCGTCGTACACGCAATGGGATATCCAATCTGGACACCACTCATTGGCCCGGGTATGTTCGGCGGAGGCATAGTCTACGCCGGCGTACAGGAGCACCTTTCCGTCGGTATGATTGTCGGGCTCGACTGGAAATACTACGAATTCAACCCGCAGGATGCGCTGACAAAATTCAAGGAACACAGATTCGTCAAAAAATTCATCGACGGCGGCATCGTTGTCGAAGCCGGTGCAAAAATGATTCCCGAAGGTGGCTTCCACGCCATTCCAAGAGACCCAAAAACCGGCTCTATCGGAAAAGGAAACTGCCTCATAACCGGCGACAGTGCAGGCTTTGTAAACATGCTCAAAATAAAAGGACTACACAACGCAATCGATTCCGGCATCCATGCCGCAAAAGCAATCGCACAAACTCTCGATAAACCTCAAGCCTCCGCCGCTAAATACACCGAGTTGATTGAAAGCTCAAACGTACATAAAGAAATGCTCTCTGCCAAAAACTTCCGCCAGACTGTCGCAAAGTTCGGCCCCCTACAGGGCATGCCCCTATCGGTCCTCGGTTCACTACTGCCTGAATTCAACATCGAAAACGACTACGAGGCAATGACTCAGGCACCATACAGACTAAAACCGAACCAGCAGTTCGACAAGGATACCTTCACCGCTGTTGCCGCAACCGAACACCGCGAGGAACAGCCCTCACATCTCAAAATACTGGACCCCGGTATTTGTAAGACCAAATGCACACCCCGATTCAACAGCCCCTGTATTACCTTCTGCCCCGCAGGCGTATATGAAACCATTCAGGACGTGGTAAAGCCCGCTAATCCCTCAAACTGCCTCCACTGCAAAACTTGCCAGCGTAAATGCCCCTTCGACAATATAAGATGGACCACACCCGAAGGCTCCGGCGGACCACGATACAAAAGAATGTAGAACATCCATAAAAAAAACCACCAATGCCCACGCATTGATGGCTCTACGACTTAGTAACTAAGGGTTATTTTTTCTTCTTTGCCTTCTTCCTTTTGGCTTTTTTCTTTTTAGCCGTTTTCTTCTTTGTTGCTTTCTTTTTCGTCGCCTTCTTAGCCTTTTTCTTTGCCATTTTTCAAACCTCCATGTAACTAAAACAATAAAATCGGCAACAACTGCCGATTACCTGATTTTAAACCACATCCTTTATCGGTAACGACTTCTGTAAATCCGTTGTACGAATCTCAACTGGTAAACAATGCCTGCTGGCATCTCGCAAAACCGTTGCCAACTCGTTTATGTCTGCTTCGGCACTATTAAAAACAGGTATATTCGTGAAAGCGGTAAGCTCGCGTATGTGTAAAGGAGAAATGGAACAAATCCCGGACAGCAAATCAGGAACCAGACCAAACTCCTTCTTCAGTACATCCAATCCACCTATCGCACCAAAAGCATCATTAGCACAAAAAATCAGCTTGTGAACTCTCTTTCTGACTTCTGATGAATTCAGCAAAAAAGCAGTTTCTCGCTGGATAATTCCATCGGCAAATTCAACCACCCAGAAGTTTTTGGGATTGTTCGCGTACTTCAGGTCAAGTTGGTTAAAAACTTTCAGAAGCTCATCCTCCGGCAATAAATATGTCGAGGGGTATCCAAGGTATGTGAAATCTGCATACGGACTGGCTCCGGCATCGTTCATAAGCAGAATATCCTTAAGGCTGGCTGTTCCGGTCACTTTTGCAGCTCTTACCTTATACCCAGCCGAGGAGAGGGCCCGGCAGCATGCCGCTGCAGCCATGCTTTTGCCGGAGTTCATTGAAGTTCCACAAATCAAAATCATTTTTGCTCGCGGCAGCTTTTTCTCCGACCTCCGTGGATTTATAAGAGAAAATTGACGTGTGTTTAAAACATTACCCGATTTATCACAAGTGTATCCCAATACTTTAACTTTCGTAGGGTCTTTAATCATTGAGTTTTTCGTCTTTGCAATACCAACTATCCCGGAGCGAGCGACAAGGTCGACCTCATCTGTGGCTTCATCGGGGATAAGACCTTCGTAAAAATCAGGAGCATACCTGTTTCCAAAAACAAAAATGGCCTTCGTGCCATCGTGAACATTGTGTATCCGGCCGGATGCGTTCTCCAATGATGAATGCTGCCCTATTAATCTGACCTCACCATAGATAACATCCCCCATCTGGGGAGGCTTGTTAAGAGGTTTGTAAAATCTAATCTGGCTGCGCCGGATTGTAAAAGCGGCACTTGGAAGAATAAATCCGCTTTCTATTTTCTCCATAGTTCTCCTGCTTTCCCGTAAGATTGTTTTAATTTCCCGTCCCATGCATCTTCAGTTTCGTAATAATATTTTGAGTTATCAAAGAATCCTTTTTCTCTTGAGACCTTTTTCCAGCAGGTTTGCATGCTCTACGCAATACCTTGCCCATGGAATAGCTCTCAATCGCGCCTTGGGAATTGGCTCGCCGTTGCCCTGGCAAATACCATATGTATTGTCCTCAATACGACGAAGGGCTTCCTCAATCTCCATAATAAGTTCTCTTTCGCCGTCCATCAGCCCCAAAGTAAACTCCTGGTCATAGTTATCTGTTCCCATGTCAGCCATATGAATCGGCAGCCTGGATAAATCCGTTATCTGTTTCCGTAATGTTTCGTCCTCCATGCATATTATATTTCTAAGTATCTCGCTTCGCTTTGCCAGCAGCATAGCCTCGAATCTCCGCTTTTCAGCTCGTGTTAATTTGAAGTTGCTTTTACGCTCTTGTTCCATGGTAATCTGAGTATCCGTACAGTACATTCTGTTTTCTTAATAACTAAAGAGGATAAGATAAAGACAGCTTCCACCAGTGAACGAAGATTATCGTTCAAGGAAAGTACATAGACTCCTTACAAAAACCTGCCTTAGCGGCTTAATGCTCGCCTCAATTTCATCTTCGGTCATGCCAATCATAGCAAAGGAAAAAAATCCGAAAACGAATCCGGCTACAGCACATGCGAGACGGCGAATTTTCAGAGAATCTATCCTGGGAGAAAGATAGCTCGAGACCTGACTTTCGATCTCTTCCAAATAACGTAAATAAGGTTCCTCCAGCTCATCCAAAGTGTCGGACTGAAGTTTCACCAGCAGCTTGCCCTGGAAAAGCAATAAAACCTCCCCCTCGGAATCAAGGTAAAATCGATAATGGGCATTCAACAGATGCTCCAGCATATCTTCTAAGGTCTCGGGCATAGAATCATATGACCGAATACGTTCGATTAAATGCCCCACCGCCTCTTCTACCAGCGTAATAACAATCTCTTCTTTATCCTCAAAATGCTGGTAAAGAGTTCCTTTGCCAACATCGGCTTTCTCGGTGATTTCTTCCACTGTGGCGGCATCAATGCTTTTCTCGCTGAAAACATCCAGGGCAGCCTTCTTCAGCTTCGTGCGGGTTCTCTTGGCTCGCAACTGCGACCGCGTCTCTGTATTTTTTGCAATCTTGCCACTCATGGCTGACTGTTTCGTCAATTATGACCAAAAAGTCAAGAAAAAAATTGACTTTTCGTGAATAATTCTTATTTTTACTTTGATGATGTAAACCATATTTAATTCCTGGAGTATTAGATGAGTGACCTTGTACCTACCAAAGTGTTCCTGACAAAGGGAGTTGGACGACACAAATACCAACTTAAATCATTCGAATCAGCACTGAGACAGGCTGGAGTCGCACAGCAAAACCTTGTTCAGGTCTCTTCCATCCTCCCACCAAAGTGTAAGGTTATAAGCCGAGAAAATGGTATTAAAGAACTGACTCCTGGCGCCATCAGCTTCTGTGTGATGGCAAGAGCCGACACTAATGAACACGGAAGACTCGTAGCTTCCTCAATCGGAATCGCTATCCCAAAAGACACCGGCAATTGGGGATACCTCAGCGAAGTCCACGAACATGGAATGAACAGCCAGCAGGCAGGTGACATGGCCGAAGACCTCGCCGCGGGGATGCTCGGAACAACACTCGGCCTGGAACTCGACCCCGAGATAGCATGGTCGGAAAAAGAACAGGCATATAAATCAAGCGGCCTGTTCATCAGAACCACGAATATCACCCAGACAGCCAAAGGCATCGAGGGGCTTTGGACAACCACAGTGGCCATAGCAATGTTTTTGTTCGAGTAAACAGACCTCAGGGGTTTTTCTGCCATGAAACAAAAAGTAAATTTCGGGGATCTGCCGGAAAAATACTCCAGCCCAAAAAATGCTAAAATAGTAATCCTGCCTGTGGAATACGACCAAACCAGCACTTGGATTAAAGGGGCCAAAAAAGGCCCCAAGGCAATAATCGAAGCTTCCGCAAACATGGAGCTTTACGATATAGAAACTGACTCAGAGGTCTACAAGAAGGGTATTTTCACGGAAAAACCCTTGGCAGGAAAAACCTCCCCCGAAAATATGGTAAAGACCGTCGCAGAAAAAACCAAATCTTACCTCGAAAAAGGAAATTTCGTCGTCGTAATCGGAGGTGAACACTCGGTAAGCATCGGCTCCATCAAGGCCCACGCCCAATGCTACGAAAATATTACCGTCCTGCAGCTCGACGCTCATTCCGACCTCAGACAGCAATACAACAACTCAAAGTACAACCATGCCTGTGTAATGGCAAGAGCTTCAGAAATCTGTCCCATTGTACAGGTGGGCATAAGAAGCATGGATTCGTCTGAAAAAAAGTTTATAAAAAAGGAAAATATCTTTTTCGCACGAGATATATACAACAACAATGACTGGTTTGACCGGGCGATTGCAAAACTTTCCCAAAATGTTTACATAACAATTGACCTTGATGTCTTCGACCCTTCTATAATGCCTTCTACTGGAACACCGGAACCGGGAGGATTATTATGGTATCACATCCTGGCTTTTCTAAAAACCCTCGTCCATGAAAGAAACGTCATAGGCTTTGACGTCGTTGAGCTCTGCCCCAATGAAAAAAACAAGGCGCCGGATTTCCTCGCAGCAAAACTTATCTACAAATTATTAAGCTACAAATTCGGAGAGTAAAATGAAAAAAAAGGACCTCCTCACCGAACCCGTTATGCACATCGACATAACATCTTTTGACTCGACACCTATAATCGAAGCCATGAGGCACATGTCTTTTACAGCAGGAGATACCGCAAAAGCGGCAGACGTCTTCAACCAAATGATTAATGACGACCAATGCACAATTATCCTGTGTATCGCCGGCAGCACCAGTGCCGCAGGATGCATGAAAATTTACGCCGATATGGTAAAATATAATATGGTCGATGCTGTCGTCGCCACCGGCGCAACAATAGTCGACATGGATTTCTTCGAGGCACTGGGCTTCAAACACTACAAAGGTTCCCACACAGTCGATGACGAAAAATTAAGAGAACTGTACATAGACAGAATCTATGACACATTCATTGACGAAGAACAATTGCAGATTTGCGACAACACTATAAAAAAAATGGCCGACTCCCTCCCCGCTAAACCTCACTCGTCAAGAGAATTCATAAAACAAATGGGTAAGTACCTTGTCGAAAATGCCAAAAAACCTGATTCTTTGGTGCAGCTCGCCTATGAAAATCATGTGCCCGTGTTCTGTCCCGCATTTTCAGATTCCAGCGCCGGCTTCGGCCTCGTAATGCACCAAACCGAAAACCAGCTAAGCCATCTCTCCATCGATTCGGTAAAGGACTTCAGAGAACTGACAGAAATCAAAATCCAATCTCCCGTCTCGGGTTTGTTCATGGTCGGAGGCGGAGTACCGAAAAATTTCGCCCAGGATACAGTTGTCTGCGCCGAAGTGCTCGGGAAACAAGCTGATATGCACAAATACGCCGTCCAGATTACCGTCGCCGATGTCAGGGATGGAGCCTGCTCAAGCTCAACTCTCGAAGAGGCCCGCTCCTGGGGAAAACTCGAAAGCGGAAACCAGCAGATGGTCTACGCCGAAGCCACTTCGGTGCTGCCGCTCATAATCAGTTACACCTACCACAATCGCTCCTGGGAAAACAGGCCGCAGAGAAAATGGAATAAAATATTCGAATAATCAAACTGAAAAAAATTACTCCTCCTGCCTCGTCAATGAAGACACATAGGGCCTGACCTTACAGCTTTGCGACTCAATCGTTACCTCCGCTCCTTTAAGCCCCTTCGCCTTGGCCTTTAACACAATAGGCCCAGCCTCCAAACTCGACTGAACATAAACCATCAAAAGCCCGTTAAAAACAGGATGTGTCGTCTGATTCTCAGGTACGTGGTCCGCAGGGTCTCCGTTGCAAACACCAACAATTCTGCCCCCGCTTACACTTAACTCAACCTCATTGTTCGCCGTCGGAACCATCCTTCCCTTACCATCAACGATTCTCAACGTCACCTGCGAAATATCCTGATTGTCCGCTTTTATCTTCATCCGGTCAGGCTCCAGCCTGATTGCCGCCGATTCACCTGTCGTCTCTCGCCTGCTCGTCGCAACAACCTTCCCGCCGTTGTAACCCTTCACCTCAATATACCCCGGCTCGTATTTCACCTTCCACTCTAAATGTGAGTCCCGCTCCATTTTTGCCTTGCCGAGACTTTTGCCGTTCACAATCAGTTCGACCTCCTCGCAGTTGCTGTAACAACATACTCGGATTTCCTCCCCTTCTTTGCCCGCCCAGTTCCAGTGAGGAAAAACATGCACCACCACTTCATCTGTCCACCAGCTCTTGAAATAATAAAAAGGGTCCTTCTCAAAACCACACCGGTCAACTATGCCCCACTGCGTATGCAGTATCGGCCAAATCTCCTCACTCGGCAGTCTCTTGCAGTCATCCATCCATGCCAAAGGCTCACCGGCATAGTCAAAGCCCGTCCATATAAACGTACCAGCCATCCAATGATGTTCCACACACCACCTCCACATCTTCTCCGCAGGGTTGCCCCAGCACGCTGGATTCTCATCGTAGTTGCTGAACCGACCCGCTGCATCATTCTCATAAACTCCTCGCGCTGTCGAATGACAGCACGACTCGGTCAGCACCCATGACCGAGAAGGATATTTCTCGTGAAGTTCCTCCAGCTCCTTCCTGATGTAATTGCAGCCCACTACGTCCAGCTCCTTCGCTGCCTCACCATCCTGCCCCTTGGCTATTGCCATTGTCACCGGCCGAGACGGGTCAAGCTCACGAACCAATCGCTTCATACTACTTATAACTCGCACCCCTGTCTCGCCTTTCTCGAGCGAGCCTTCCTCGTTCGCCAAAGACCATAAAATCACACTTGGATGATTGCGGTCCCGACGGATTATACTTTTC
>Ga0307379_10001997_pt1 | contig 30948 bp, 32 predicted proteins | sample UN2MG_FD_202237 | JGI IMG/M metagenome (GOLD analysis project Ga0307379, IMG submission 202237) | Soil microbial communities from Risofladan, Vaasa, Finland - UN-2 | ecosystem: Environmental > Terrestrial > Soil > Coastal area > Acid sulfate soil | place: Finland: Risofladan, Vaasa | collected...
AGCAGTATTGATGGAGACGGATGAACGATGGCTCACTGGAAAACGATATCTGAACATGAACACAGGAGTGAACGACTGAACCGCCTATGCAAAATGAAAAAATTTACAGACAACTTCTTGCGTAGCCTTTGCGAAATGTAGGTAAAGAGGTTTCACCGTTAATCACTTGTTTCCATTTTGCGCCAGTTGTCAATCCTCTCACCTTATATTGTGTCAAGCCGCCTATTACCGTGTCGGGAAGAATACCGATTTTGGAAAACTTATTCTGTTCATCATCAGTAATTTTATCTGTGCTCAAAAACATTTGGCGCAATTGTCTGGACAATTCACTGATTTTTTGCGTTTTGATTTCTTCGGCTTTTCCGATTCTAAAAATATGAAAACGTAAATATTTCTCGCTGACAACAAGATTGGCAAGACGGAAAACACGATAGCGGACATCACGAAGAAGTTTTGTAAATTCTCTCCACTGCATCTGCCCTGTTACTTTATCAATCCTGAATTTGACGACCTTGAAACTTCCTCTTGTATCTTTGGCCAAAATACAACTCCCATCCTAAAAGCTATGAATTATAGCTTCTTTTCCAATCCATTCTGACTGTGTAGTAGACGTAAGATATCGTTATTTATCGGTGATGTAAATACAAAAATACACCCGTAAATTTTATTTCTAAGCCGCAACCCCAACTTTCCCATAGTCCGCGATGGCTCTGCCTGAGTTCATCGATTTGAGCCGTGTTTAGAGCGGTTTTTCGTGGTGAGATATAGGGGGATTAGGTGTGCTGTTTGATTCTTTTGAATCGCCAATATCACTTCACCATTCTATCGATTGCCTATCCTCATAAAGGAATAATCTGAACCGTAATATCCGCCCTACTGCTTGTTAGAGCTTCTGACGATAGCTACAATCGCCGACACGGATAGCGGAGGGTAGCTGAGGCCAAACAGCTACAATTTCAGCTTTGTTCCCGGCTAAAAAATATGCAAAAATTTTCTGAGGACATCTACCTCCCCTAAGCCTTCATTTCAAATTGGGGCTACCTGCGGGGGCTTGAAACAATCCATTGACAATAACGTACGTTCTTGGATACAATCCAGAAGATGATTCAAGAGGGTTCTTCCAAAGAATGTGGATTATTTGACGGAGGTCAAAAATGGATTATCTAACAAGCGGCAATTCATATGTTGACCAGGGTACTAATCTGATTGCCTTAGGAGCATTTCTGACTTCGTTGGGATGGTATCTATTAGCTACACACAAAAAAGCAGAGAGATGGCTTGAGAAACGGCTTGAGAAACAGCGGTGGTTCAAAGCTGCTCCCGCAATCATAATGTTCTTGATAATTTCCACTCCAATTATATATGGTCTACGTATGGTGAGCAAGGGCGGAACACTTACTACAAAGGGATGGAATATCATATCGCTCGGAGAACAAAGAAACAATCTCATACAAGCGGTCACTCAAGAATGGTTTATGAACTGTGGCCGTTTAGAAAGTCCACCTATGAAAGGCGAAGTCTACAAAAAACAGCAAGATGGAGAACTGATTCAAATCAGTTTTCCCAGATTTAGAAGTGCTGCCCTGAATGCAGTTCTATCTTCAGGGCTTTGGGACTACGGTAATCAAATGGATAGGAAGTTTCTTAATACTATGAGCGTCTATGAGAGGGGTATAGCCGATGCAAATTATAAATTCCGTAGCTATGAGGATGCTCTGTCAAGAATAAGAGACCCAAACGAGGCGATTAAACAGAGGATAAAATACCGGAACCTTACCTATGAGAGGGTATGGTTCAAGCTTTTTATGGATAACCATAACCAAGTAGGAAAGTTAATTTGGAGTGACTACAAATGGGCCATACAAACACAACTACCTGAAACATATAAGTTAATTCAGAAAATATTCCAAGAAAAATCTACTGTGAGTAAATCAGAAGAATCCTCCAAAAAGAAATAGTGAGTTAGAGAGTGGGGTATATTTAGGTTTTGTCTGATGTGGCGAACAGAATAAGTGAGCCAAAACACCTGCCCTGCAGCTCGTGTCGGGATTTTTTCGTCCCTGCTGGTCATTCTGGTTTATCCGCAACAATCAATAAATTGTTGCAGATTTCATAAACTTTTTCTAATTGTTCTGAGTATCTGCTTATGGCACCTTGACCCTCCAGCATTTTACGTATTCCATCAACCTGTTCTAAACACGCAGCTTGAGTTTCCTTTGACATCTCTTTTGTTTTAGCCGTCGAAGTAGCAGAGAGTAGGTGGATTTCTCCTGCGGAATCGGAAATGGCTCGATTTAACTCTTTCGTTAAGGATTCATAATCTTTCAAGGTCGCATACTCTCTTGCAGCGGTGATATGGAAAATGAACGTGATACATTTTTGCTCGCTGTCCAGCGAAAAACATGTTGCCAGTTGGTGATAGAACTCGGCACGGTTCAACCGTGTCCTTTTATCAATTTGCTTCTCCAAGTTTTTCTGAATTTCATCAAATGTACTCCTCAAGGCCTCGACTTCTTCCTGAATACTCAGGTGAGTTATATTCTTAATTTGTTCGATTTCGTCTTTAAGACGCTTTTCAGTTTTATCGAAAGATGACGATTGAATACGTTGAATGATGAGAGGCATAACTACACCTATCATTGCACCAAAGAAAGCGAACACTACAACCAACTTGAGCCAAGCGTTATGATAAAAAGCATCTACGGCCTTCACTACATCGAGGCCGGTAATCACTGGTTCGGCGGCTTGAGCGATAAAATCGAACATGATTTCTCCCATTACTAAACTGTATTTTCGCTTAGTTAAAATTGTAAATCAGCCGACCAGAGATTGTCAAGAAGTATTTTTGAAAAGAAACGTTGACCGTTTTCTGACCGCTAAGACATTAAATTAAATTAGGTCATATTCTTTCAAGTGTTCGAGGAACTGAAACCAAGGATGGGCTAATGAGTGAATAGTTCTGATTTCACCATGTTCAGATGTGAGTTGATATGTATATAGTTCTTTTGAGCGATGGTCATCAGGTTCGCAGTAACGTTTCGAAATATATCGTACTGTCCAATAAATACCAGTCTTACCTCTATGTCTCGCACCATGCCTATCAAAAATGCTCACACTATAACTCCTTATAATCCCTCTTTCCTTTTTTCTTAATTATCGACATTATCCTTATCTGCCTTTTCCATAAGTTTAACAAGCCCTTAAATTGTCGCATCTAAAAACGTAGAAACTCCTTAAGTTTTCGCTTGACAGCCTATCGGTTTGCAATTAGCATTAAAGCCTTGAAAATCTATCCTAATTGAAAGGATTCAAAATGTCGAATGGACGCACCCGCGATGTTCCGGAGCCAGGTACAGAAGTGTATCAACCAGAATGTCAAAAAAACCGTAAAGAAATAGCAGCAAGTCTTGCGGAGATGGAAGATAGGCTCAAAAAAGTAGAAGATAAACTTGAAAAAATAAATAATCCACCAATGGCATCGTAGCCAGCTCTCATCGCTGCTTAATCTAATCCAGCACGTCTGTAATTCCCAACAAATCAGCGGGAAGTAGATGGATGTAGACGTTCTCAGTGATTTTTATTGAGGAATTCTTTTCTCAACGGTGTACTCAACCGTTGTAAAACCTCACTTATCACTTAATGTTGGGCAATTCAACAAACCGGTCACGCATAGCTCGCGTTTCTCTACGGAAAGACGGTTAAGTTGGTGCAATTTGAAGGTGTTTTGAACGGATTTCGACTGGGTTTCAACTGGATTTCATTGGTATATTGAGTGGGTTTTGAGTGGGAAATGTTGAAGGTTTACGCACTTTTGGAAACGGGATTTATGGTCCAAGAGTACACTTCGGGGGGAGTTTGCCTACCTAAATTTCATATAACTGGTAGAATTTTTGATGCTAAGGCATTATTCCGCAATTTTTAGATCAACTCCGCAGAATTTCCACGATTATAACTAATCAAGGTGGTAATCGGCGTATTGATGAGATACTATCAATATGAAAAAGATATACGGAAACCATATATACATTGTTAGATGCTAATGAATCCCGCACAAAAACTTAATATTTATCTAAAAGCTTCAGGTGAGGCAAGCGAATGCCTACAAGGTGCATCATCAGTTAATATTACACGGTTTGATATTCAACTCGGATTAATGGATGTTCTGGGGATTGATGATGAGTATGAATTATTAGAGCGAGATTTAAGTTGCAGTGACATTGTAAAGCTCTTAAAGGATTATGATTTCAAAAAGCATCACCCTGAAGCATTGACGGATATTTTATTTGAAAAATCAATAATCCCTGATGGAACTACACGCTCACTTCTTGAAGTCCAGATTAAACATAAGGGAGAAAAATGGACTATTTACAAAAGTGATGCCGATCCGTTTCCATCAAATCCACATGCTCACAATTATGAATCTGACTTAAAGCTTCATTTAGGCAATGGTGATTTGTATCTCAGAAAGAGGTTAGTAAACCAAATATCGAAAAAGAACTTGATGCTGCTACGAAGTAAAATAATAACAAGAAATATCGTATTACCTGAACTAAGCATCTAACATCAGGTTTCAAGTCGACGTCGCTGCGCATCGCGATTGAGCCCGTGCGTTAGGGAACGAATATGATATCGAACGAGTATCGACTTAAAGGATCAATCCAGCCATTCCAGTGCACAACAATCAAACTACACCGATAAGAGCGAGACTTATGGCTCTCCGTCTGCACCCGGTAAGATTGGAGTCCCATAGGATCGTCGAGCAGACCTGCCCCCCCGGCCCCCTGCGAAGGTCTGATAATGTTAGATCAAAGACCTCCCGTGTTAAAACTCAATTTAGATTCCGAGCGGACTTTCACGTAGTGCTCCCACTTCATCCAGCCACCAGCCAACAGGCTACAAATTAGTAAAGAGACTACGCCCGACTTCACGTTCTTGATTATCTTGTGTACGCCAGTTCTTAAAAAATGGTACAAGATTTATTGTGAAAGAAGGTGCCCGCTAATTCGTTTGAAGCAGCACGAAGCCTCTGCTAACTCAACAGAGGTTTTTTTACTTACGCCGGTCAAAGCAACCGTTTTTGTTATGACGTAATTTAGAGCAGACAATGTAGTTAGCAAATTTGCTTTGGGGTTGGTTGCGAATAGGTTGTATGTTTTGGTGGAAAATAGTCCTTTTTTATAGGTTGCACTTAGGCAGGCAATCGTTAAAATTATGCAGTTATGTCAAAAACACCAAAAATAAAAATAAAGTCTGCACGCGAATTTATAGATTGTCTCGAAAAGTTGGACTCTGTCAGACAACGACTCTTTTCAAAAGCGGAAAATAACATTCTGAAAGACGACAGATTAGCCTTAATCATTAGTTATTCCATTGTCGAAATGATACTGGACATTTTAGTAAGAACCTTTTGCAATAACGGTGCCAAGCTTTTGAAAAATAACATATCTTTTACAACTAAAGCAATATTGCTTAATGAGGTCAGATTGATTGATGACGAACTCCTTAATAACTTGATTGCGATTAAAAAACTTCGTGATTTGGTCGCACACAACATCGTTAATAATATTCCATGGCAGAAAAAGTTTAGGTTCGACAAAAGTGATTTTAACTATAACAAGTTTGTCGAAGATTTTGGAGAACCAATAGATTTGGTAGAACACCTACTTTGCATTTGGTCAAAACTTCACAAAGTGGGACAAGAAGCTTTTTTGAATATTTAAGTAATGATGTCGAGCAATAACCCGATACTCTTATGAAGGTTAGAGCAACAACAATAAGTAAATCGGGATAACCGAATGGCGGTTGGCTGTGAGGAATTGAAAAAGACAGGCAATCGTTAAAATGGTAAGGTGATAATGAGGAGCCAACATAAGAACGTCTTTACCAAATAAGAGAAAAAACTATGTGGGAAATAGAAAGGAATTTCAAAGCTAAAATTGGTGGTAACTATTTTATTAACTGTGAAAGCCTTATCAGTTATCATGGTAAACCACTTTTCACGGTTAAACGGAGAGAATCCGACGGACGTCTTGGCATTGACTTCGATGTCTATGACAAGAATGGCAAGAAGGCTGCTACCGTACGTCACGGGAATGTTGTAGAGGGTAACGTAAGTGCATATGAGATAAGTCACGGGGCTGATTGCCATAAAATAACCGAGAAGACAACAGGAAGAATCATAGTACAAATTGATAAAAAGCCACCAGATGCAGATATTGCTGTCTCAGTAAACATGTATTTGCCTGACGGCTTTTTGCTTAAAGCTACCCCTGATTCAATTAACATTGGCTCATTAAAAATGGTTGGTAATATTTTTGATGGCTTAAAGACTGGCATAGCCATAGGTGAATCAAAAGGTGGTGCTGGAATCTGTTTGCAAAAGGCTTAATATTTTGGCTACGCTCTTCCGAATCGTCTTGGGTGTGGTAACTCCTATTCTTTACAGCCCTGCTCTTTTTAATTAGCAGTCTGCGATGGTTTACTGAACCGCCGTTGGCTTTGTACAACTTATCATAAGCAATTCATTGAACAAACCTGACCCCAATCTGGTTGCGTACAAGTCGCCTATTTAGTACAAAAACGTACATTGACTAATGACCCACAAGATGCGTAGAATTACAGCTATGGAAACATGCTCTGTCTTTATGGCCTTGGAAAAAAGAGTTGGGATAAAAGGCCGCGTAGATGAAATAGCAGTTAGAATGACGTAGTTGATTAGTGCTAATGGGAAATCCCGGATAATATCAATGGAGTAACTCATGAAAAAAAAATATCGAATATACTGTCCATTGTCATTCTTAATTTTTATTACCATATTTCTTGAATCTTGTGCCCAAACAGTTCCAGATCCTGTTTTGCTTGAACAAATCGCAAAAATTAAAGCCATAGATAATAATTCCCACATTTTGCCGGCTACTGCTAACCAGGGTACCGAAGAGGAGCCTGCAGATTTACTTGGGAAGCCACCTTTTGACTTTCCTGTGAATCTTCGTTTTGATAATCCTCATTGGATAGGTGCTTGGCGTGATTTATACGGATATAAATATAATGACATGGAAAGAGAACATCTAAGCCTTCTTTTTAAGGAGAAGCAACGTATTAAACGTGAGCAAGGTGAGAATTACCACACCTGGGTTTTAGATAAATTAGGAATAGAAACTGCATTAGTTTATTGGCAAGAACTCGGTTTGGGACAAACGCCGCCTCGCTTTTATTGGGTCCCACTTGCAGATGATTTTTTGCATCCTTTCTCAGATATTATTTATTATACAAGCGATATAAAACCTGCAGCGACGTTAGAGGAATATACCAAAAATGTTGTGACTCCGGCGATTGAATCATTTAAGCAAGAAGGTGCAATAGCCGTTAAGTTTTGGCCTGCTTATGACCGTCCACTGAATTTCGAAAAAGTATCCAGTGTGGAAGCGGCCTTGGTCTATGAGCAGCTGCTTGGAGAAAAGGAAGTTTCAATTAGTGAACAACGCAAACTGGAAGATTATCTTTTCCGCTATATAACCCAAGAAGCAGGGCGATTAGACCTAATAGTGCATATCAATACAGGTATGGGTAGCGGTCCATATTTCAACATAAGTGGTTCGAATCCGATGCTATTGGAGTCTGTCTTCAATGACCCTGACCAACGAAATACCAAATTTGTAATTATCTATGGTGGGTGGCCGTTTGATAAAGAAGCGGGTGCAATGTTAAAGAAGCCAAATGTTTATGCCGACTTCTCTGCACAGGCCTTTCTTCGTTCCACGCATGCATTAAGTGAAACGATTCGTGCCTGGCTGGAGTGGTATCCCGAGAAAGTGTTATTCGGAACCGAGGCTCATCGTGTTTCGACTCTACAAGATTGGGAAGAATTAGCTTGGCTTTGTACAAATTCAGCACGTAATGCCCTCGCTATAGCTCTAACAGAGATGATGAACGATGGGCAGATTTCGCGTAACCGTGCCTTTGAACTGGCCGAGATGGTGCTTCGTACAAATGCCATAAGACTTTATGATTTTAAATCTACTATACATCAGGCTGCGGATGCTGGAGACTTAGCAAAAGTAAAGGCTTTTATCCAGGAAGGAATTGATGTCAATACGAAGGTGCATGGGTGCACACCTCTCCACTGCGCCGTTCGTTACGGACACAAGGAAGTAGCCCAACTACTCATCGCTAAAGGTGCTGATGTCAATGCAAAGGACACGCGGGGCCGGACACCTATTGATCTGGCGATTAACCAAGGCCGAAAAGTGATGGCTAAGCTGCTCGCGTCCAAGAGTGGCGATGTTTCGCTGCATACCGCCGCATATATTGGAGATTTGCAGAGAGTGGAGAAGTTCATTGACGACGGTGCGAATGTGGACGCTAAAGACCAGAAGGGCCAAACAGCGCTGCATTATACCGCTAAGGCAGGACAGATAGCAGTAGCTAAGCTTTTGATCGCTAATGGTGCGGACGTCAACGCCGGAGAATGGACACCCTTACAGGAAGCGGCCTACTGCAGCAAGGACATGGTTGAATTTCTTATTGCTAAAGGGGCTAATATAAACGCAAGTGGCTGGTCGCCTCTTCATAGTGCGCTTGATGCCGGGCGTTTTGACATAGTGGAATTGCTCTTGGCTAAAGGCGCAGATGCCAATATCAGGGATGGCGAAGGCCGCACGCCACTTCATATCGCAGCCTCGTATGCAGCTTCGCGTTACCCAAAGATTGTTGAACTACTTATTTCTAACGGAGCGGATATCAAGGCAAAAGATAATAATGGTAAGACTGCCTTGTCGTACGCTATAGAGAACTGGAACACCGAAATCGCCGAACTGCTGATTGCCAAAGGAGCTGATGTCAATGCGAGAGACGGGGACGGTCGGACCCCTTTGTCGTATGCCCAAGATAAAGGCCACACCAAAATCGTTGAACTGTTACGCAAACATGGAGCGAAGGAATGATTCAGAGTGGCCTGGCGGCAACAACAAACGGTGTACTCAACCGTTGTAATCCTTTGATTATCACTTGATTTTGGACAATTCGACAAACCGGTTGCGTCTGGGTTGTGTTTTTCTGGCCGGAAAACACCCTACAAGGCCGGTTAGTCCGGTCGCAGGTGTGTCTATCGGTATTATCCCGGCAGATGTTCAGATAATTGCGGCCTCGTGGATTCACAGCCAAGAAATCCATATTTCACAAAAGCTCGCTCAACATTTCCCTGTGGCGAGCCGATAAAAATAGAACTCAGAATAGATGGCCTCCGCAGAAAAAAGGGGCCGGGATTCTAAAAGTCGTACTATTGGCACGGTGACGATTTATGGCGGATAGCAAACGTACAAGTTGGAAGAGTATGGGATGGCCGTGTGATTGGCGTACACCGAAGAAAATTACAGGCGCAGTCCTTGTGGAAATCGTGTGGAACTTGCCCCGCTATGCCCGCGATGCCGCGTACTACAGCGGTGAGATTTTTCCGACGGGAGGGCCATTGTATTCAGGTTTTAAGGTTTACTGCCGGTGCGTCAAGAACTACTTGCACCAGGTCGTCTACGAAGCTCCGAATTCTACCAGAGCAGAATTGTCTGGAATTGCAGAGGAAGGCTTTGGGTTGATCGACACGCTTCTGGAATGGGTGAAAGGAAGACTGCAACCTCTCAGGGACGATGAGGGGTACGTTTATTGGAATGTGCCATGCTCGTTCGATGAACTGGAAAGGAGATGGGATACGTTAGTGCGAAAGTTCGATTTGTGTATGAGTTCTGGGGTAAAAAATGGGCAAAAAGAAAAGGAAGATATAGCAGGACCGGGGCAAGTGAACTCAGGAAATTCTCTTGAACTCGATCTAAACAATTTCAACAAGCGTTCAAAGGGCAGTTATGTATTACTTCTTGATCTCTTGGGAGACAAAAAACGAGAAGGAGTGACTTTGAATGAGAGTAGGCATGGAAAAAAACAACCCAAGGAACTTAAGGACGTTCTGAGTGACCACGGTCTCAAAGACTTAAGAAAGGAAATATGCGAAATGAAGAATGGGAAAATAAAGTTTAAGATTCCCCACGAACAAATCTTTGTCACTTACAAAAAAACCAAATAATAGAAGATATTTTCCGGCCCAAAAAGTCGGCCAACACTCCTAAAAAGTCGGCCATTTCCTCGCCCACCTTAGCTTTATAGAATCAGTCTTCAAAGCGATTTATACATTTTCTCCACTTCACAAGAACAACGAAAAGTCGGCCACAAAAGACGGCTTCTGTCTGTAAAAAGTCGGCTCATAAGTCCTTGGTGTATAAGGAATTATGTTGATTAGAAAGTAGGATTATGCTAAAATACTCTTATATCGAATAAAGATTTTGAAAGGGTGATAAGAATGACAAATACGGTAACACAAGAGAAGTTGATTTCGGCCAAGACACTGGCGAACACATTATCGACATCCGTTAGAACCGTCTGGCGGTTGCGGTCGTCAGGGCGATTGCCGAAGCCCGTGAAAATCACAGGCAGTGTGCGATGGCGGTCCAGTGACATCGAGCAATGGATTGAGTGGGGATGCTGTAGTCAAGCGGAGTTCAAAGCAAGAAAGGAGATAGTGTCATGTTGAATTTAGAAACGAAAACAATAGAAACCAATACTCGTATGTTCGACGAGCGGATCAAGCTGCCGTCAAAGAAGCATCATATAACATCCGGATTCAAAGGGATTAATTATGACTTATGAGGAGAGAGTCGGCTTTGCATTGGTCTGCTTTCTTCCGGCTCTCTTTCTCTTTTTTTGAAAGGAAATTAAAATGTCAGACTTACAACTAAATCCAGAAGACCTCGCGGAGATAGAAGCATTGAATAAAAAGAGCGAGGAGGAGCGTGAAGAGGAGTATCTCAGAACGGATCCTTACGAGCTTGCAAATGCTTTTTTTGAAGAAAAATATATAGGACGGAAGGGCAATATAGCTGATGTGTGTTTGCTTGGTTTCTACCCCCGCGACGATATGATCCCAGATCATTTTTATGCTTGTAATGACGATCCATCTGAGTGGATAACAGATCGGCAACTTCGGGGCGAGATAGCAGAGTATTTACATGAAAGAGAGCTTAAAATCACTTTGTCGAAAATCAATTTGATTTTACTGTGTTTGCAACAGGTAGTGAGGTATATCTAATGAGCAACGAGAAAAGGACAATCAAGAAGCCTGTTTTTAAGCGGTTTGATGAGATGGAAGCCTTGGAAACGAAGTGGCTCTGGCCCGGAAAAATACCTGCGGGAATGTTGAGTTTGATTGTAGGGGACCAGGAAACGGGAAAATCTACACTTTCCTTGTATATGGCTGCTAAAGTTTCCTGCGGAGGGTATTGGCCCGATGATCCTGATGTAAGAGTCAAAGCCGGATCGGTGATTATATTGACGACAGAGGATGATTTGAGCAGGACGATAAAACCTCGATTGGAGGCGGCCGGGGCAGATATGAGCAAGGTTATAAATATTGTGGCCATAGAGGCAGTCCGTGATGACTTTCAAGGAGACTCTGAGGGTAAAACACTTCCTACGCTGCGATGTGCGGTTGAGAATTTCCAATTGTGGCTGGAGTATTTGATCGATGCCGCCGTCAGAATAAGGTTAGGGATGAAGAGAGGCGTAGCATGAGCGAAAGTGACAACAGTTCTATTACAAATCTGGAGGCCCAGATGGCTCCCTTATATGGAGAGTATAAACAATTGGTTACTCCGTCTGAGGTTTCGGAGGAGTTCCATCTGTTTGTCTTTATGACGATGATATCTGCTCTGGTTGGGGATAAGCTGTTTTTCAGAGAGGGGAATGATGTCATCTACCCTCACCTGTGGACCATGTTGCTCGGATCGTCCGGCACAGGTCGGAAAACTACTGCTTTTAGTCCGGCTGTGAAAGTTCTCGCAAAGACGGGAAAGGTGAATTTGCTGGCGCCAAAGGGATCGGCTGAAGGTTTCTTTAAGGAATTAGTAGAGCATGAAGGAGTGGGATTGCTGAGGCATAGCGAGTTGGGTTCACTGCTGGGTGCACTAAAGAAAGATTATATGGGCGGTTTTGCAGATGAACTGTGTGAAATCTACGACCCTGCCTCGGCAAGTCTCGTAAAGCGTCTGAGCCAAGAAACACTTAGCGTTGACCACTTTGCTGTATCTTGGATAGCTGCCACTACACCGGATTCACTGAACAGATATGACGCCTACGAGCGTATTGCAGGTGGATTCTTGCCGCGATGGAATATTGTCTTTGGTGGACCGCCCAATACATTTATCCATTTTAGGAAGGCAAAGTACCCAGACTACTTTAACAAATTTGTGGGCAAACTCATAAAACCCTACCCTACGGAATCCTATGAGGCAAAGTTCAGTGATGATGCTATGAAGGTGCATAAAGAATGGTACGACTACTATCGTCCAAGAATTCAAGATGGACGAGTTGGCGCTTTTGAAATAAGGATTCTGGAGGTTGTTAAGAAGTATGCAGTTCTGCTGGCATTTCTCAACGACAGGAAGGAGGTTAGCAAAGATGACATGATGCTTGCTCTTAAGTTTGGAGACTATTTCTTTTCTACTGCCACACGCCTAATTACAACAGAGATTGCGGAGAACAAGAATGAGCTTCTCCTTCAAAAAATCCTTCGAGCTATCCGAAGGCTCAAGAAAAAGGGCAAGCCAACTTTGCGGAGAAATATAATGAGAAGCACGAGCTTACTCGTGAGGGATTTCGAGATTGGCACGAAGACCTTGGAGGCTCGCGGGGATGTAGTACATAACACAAAAGATGACACTTGGGACTTAGGAGAGGAAAGCACTGACGAAACACTGACAAAAGACTGACAGGCACTGACAGTGAATCGCCGTTTTTAAGCGATAATATGTATTTTTTAGTAGTCTTATATATGTTTGTCAGTGTGTCAGTAGAAGATAGGCACAAATAATAAGAAAGAGCGAAAAATAGTAATAATACTACTGACATACTGACAGGCTGACAAATTGACGGAAGTCCTTATGGAAACAATGATTAAGGTGTCAGAGGGCTGGACTGACAATTACTGACAGTTCTGACACCTCAGTTAATAGAGGATTTTATGTTTAGATTAATATATTGGGTGTACCGTGAACATAACAGATAATAACTCGGTTAATTCAATGATTGCTTTGGCTGTTCTGCCAGATGGCAATGGTGGATGTACCTCCTGCCCTGATCTGCTTACTGAGGAGGAACTGGTGCGATTTTTGCGTATCCCAGAGATTAGCAAGGCAAAGAACTATCGGAACGTCATTGCAAATTTGAAGCGGTTTCGTGGACTGCCGTGTGTCCATGTATGTCATCAGCCTCTGTATCCGAGAGATGCGATTATGGAATGGGTGAAGGAACAGACAAAATGATTTTTGACTATGCAATCATGGTCGTTCGGGTTAGATTGTATCCGGACCGGTTTTGCCAGTCAGTAAGAAAGGAGGTTCATTTATGAATGAACTGGTAAGACTGAGAACAAGACCATCGCGGGATGGCAAGACATTTACGTATCGTTTGGAATACACTGATGATGATGGAAAGAGGCGGCGAATCTCTCTTGGACACGCCGACAAGCGGAAGGCTGAAAGGCAGAGAGCACAAAAGGAGCGTGAGTTGCGGATGGGCATAGTCGGACCCGTATCTATGAGGTTAAGTGATTTCTTGGAAGACAGTCTGAGACGCTCACGAGGACAGGTTCGTGAGAGTACGCTTATCCAACGCAGTATTGCAATGCGACATTTCATCAAGGTGATAGGCAACATTGACTATCTTCAGGTCCGGCACGAACATGGAGAGCGATTCATTCAGGCCAGATTGGATGCAGGCAGAAGCCCGGCTACCGTACACAAAGAAATACGGGGTATAAGGCGTGTATTTCAATTGGCTAAAGAGCGGAGACAGATAGAAGAGAATCCGTTTCTGCTCATACATAAACCCAGAGTCCCTCGCAAAGCAATCAACATCTACAGCAACGAGCAGTGTGCCCAGTTGATCAAGTCCGCCGGTGAGCTACAACGGAAAGAGCGATTAGACTGGCGACTGTTGATAATTATGGCTCTGTACACGGGCTTGAGACGCGGGGAATGGCTTAATGCCACTTGGAGCGATGTCAATTTCGATAGGCAGACGATTGACGTAGCACCTAAACGCAGTACCGACAAGACTTGGGAATGGCACATCAAGGATACTGAAAGGCGAACTCTGCCGTTGACCGATGAAATCTTGGCAATGCTGGCAGAACACAGGTCAAGGCAGCCACAGGGCTATCCCTATGTGTTTGTTCCACCGTCACGCTATGTCCACATACAGAAGAGACGCCAACAGGGCAACTGGACAGTTCAGGACGGCACATGTCCCGTAAACAACTTCACACGCCAGTGGCAAGTCATATTGGCCCATGCTGGTATCGAGCTTGGTGAGTTTCACGACTTGAGGTGTACGTGTCTGACACGCTGGTTTGAGAACGGCCTTTCGGAATATGATGTTATGAAGTTGGCAGGTCATTCTGATTTCGGGACAACGCACAGGTTCTATTTGGCCGTCAGACGGGATTTGCTGGACCGAGCACGTCGAGCAAGTGAGGCGACGATGAACCGAGATTTTGGCACGCACTTGGCACGCACCCGTATTTCCGGGAAAAATAAAAAAGGCCATCAACCGCAAGTCGTTGACGGCCCAAGACTTATTAAATATCCCCGGTGCGACTCGAACGCACAACCTCTGGCTCCGGAGGCCAACGCTCTATCCAATTGAGCTACGGGGACACAAATCAATGCTATATCTATTACGCCAAAACAGCCTGCAAGTCAAGAATATAGCCTGTTTTGCGCAGTATTTTTGCTGTTTACCGGTTTTCACGTCACATAAACATCGCTTTATGGTACTTACTATATAGAGACAGTTTGCGTTGGACAGAGTTCAAGAGAAACCTGCAGGTTGTTTAGAGGAGACAATCGGCGGTTTCGAATTTTTCCATGTGTAAATTTTGCCTAAATATGTTACAATAAAATTTGTTTTGAATGGAATGGAAGGTTGATAAATGAACCTACATAACTCGAATCGAATCTGGTTTGTTTTACTTCTGATTACCGCAATATGCTGGACTTCTGTTGTTCAGGCGGCCCGGCCCGGCTGGCAGCGGCAAGAGGTCGATTGGCGCGTGACTGGAGGCGGTCGTATAAAAGCCATCAGGTATCCTGAACAAAATGAGCCGCTGCTATTCAACGGAAAAGCCAGGCACGAGACGAGTATTGTGCGTAAAAGGACCTTACGGAAAGAGCTGTCCTCTAAGGACCAGTCGTTTAGTGTGCTGTCGGTGCCAGCGGTGATGGCAAATGTCATCGATTCGCCTCCGATAGATGGATTCGTGCCTCGGATTGCCGTTACTGTCACGGATGAGCGTTCAGACGATTCTGACTGGGTGGCCGAATCCCATATGTCTGTTGTCGGCAGGTACCTAACAGATAGTCCAGAGACGAACTTTACGATCGGTTTGTTTGACACTGGTGCTTCTACTCACATAATGAGCCACGCTGCTGCCAACCGCACAGGTCTCTTCGATGCTGATTTGATAACGCCAAGCATGACAGAGATTTTCGGCGCGACGAACTCGGTTTTTGCATGGGTGGGTCAGCCCCTGGCTATCTTCATGGATGGACTTGCAGCCATTGACCCGAACGGAATGACCCTGGACGACTCAAATATGGTCGGCCAGAGCAACGTCTCTATTGTAGTAGGTGATGTGCCCCCCCCGGATAAGCCGGGTCTGCCAACAGCCATAGGCTCACCCATGAGCGTGAACTTTGTGACGGTCATCCAAAACGACCGTCAGATCACGGTAACGAATGACGGCAACGAATATACATCGCCGGACATACGATTCTACGACCACGATGATTCCCGGATACCCGATTATGCCAACCGCATACCTCTGAATCTCATTCCCTCCGGAGCGGTCAGCATACAGTACATGCCAGATCTCGAGGCGATTATGGAGTTCATTTTCCAACCCGGGACACCCTCTATCATCGTGGGAAACCTGAGTCAAAGTCTGTTTTTCGTTGACAGCGTTGACCTGCATAACGGGACCCGCAGTGCAATAGACAAACGCCGTTTCATGTTAGACACGGGTGCCCAGATTACCGTTGTCGGGTCCAGTATCGGCTCTCGGCTGGGCTTCAACACGGATAATGCAGCTTTTGAAGTAGAGATCCAGGACGTCACAGGTGAGATAACAATTGAGCCGGGCTTCTATATAGATTCTCTCGAGATACCGGCACTCGGCGATTGGCTTAGCTTCACTAATGTTCCAGTCGTGTTACTTGACGTCTCTTCTCCAGAGGGCGGCTACCTTGAGGGTATAATCGGCATGAATCTCTTTGTGAATTTCAACCTGGTTTTGCGGGGCGGAGGCCTGTTTGGGCAGGACCCTCCTTTCCTGGAATTCGAGCTTATTCCGGCGCGACTAACTGCCGATATCGCCCCCGAAGCAGGTGATGGTGTAGTTGACCTTCTGGACTTTACCGCTTTCGGTAAGGCCTGGCTCACCACCGCGACCTCGCCCAGCTGGAACCCCGAAGCTGACTTGGCGCCACCCCTGAGTCCGGATGGCATCGTAGATTTACTTGATCTGGTCGTATTCGCCGAATATTGGCTCAATACTGCCGCACCCTAAATGTATCAAAATCCAGTCCGAAAAAACCACAACACAAAAGCAAATCCTTTCTTCCAGCCAGGTATCATTCTATTAAAACAATTACAGATAACATCGTACCCAATGTGATTGCTTAGGTCAGTAGGAGCAAATACTTAGTTGTCAAACCAAAGCCAGTACGTTTAGACACTGGTAAGAATCATATGCCTATTCAAATATACCTAAAAATGGCATAGAGATGGCAATTCTCCATCCAGCGGGATGAGGTGAATATTTTGTGCGATGTCACCAGTTTTTTATTGACAAGTTCTGATAATATGGTATGTTGCAGTATTCGCATATGATGACCATTTAGGAGGAGATAATCTAAAATGGCGTTAATTCAAAGAGATTTTCGTAAAGACAAACCTAAGCCGATAAGAGTGCGCATAGTGTGCGGGTTTACCCCGTTAGAAAATATAGCAAGAAATAATAGTGTACCACCCGTTAGAAGTCCAGGTGTTAGTAGGGCAAACGCCAACTATCTCATTTCTAACGGGGGTGAAAATAATAAAAATTTCTGAAAGGGCGGTAAGATGAAATGGTTCGATGAATACAGAATGAGATTTGTATTCGTGGGAGTTGTGGCTTCTGTTGTGCTTGGCGGAGGTGCGAGCGTGAGGGCAGAACACGTATGGACACAAAAGGCCGACATGCCGACGCCACGATGGGGGAATACGTCCGCTGCGGTAAACGGCAAGATCTATGTCATAGGAGGTGCGTCAAGCCAACCTGGTAGTGCATTATTGCCAACAGTGGAAGAGTATGACCCCGTTACCAATACCTGGACAACCAAGGCCGACATGCCAACCGCAAGGTTCGGTCTTTCCACATGCGTGGTGAATGGGAAAATCTACGCCATCGGGGGTGATGGTGGGCGTTCAGCCGTGGAAGAGTATGACCCGTCCACAGACGCATGGACACGGAAAGCCGATATGCCGACAGGTAGGGACTATCTGGCCACGGTCGCCGTCGACGGGAAGATCTATGCCATCGGGGGAACCCTGAGTTATTCCCTCGGTTTTTCAACTGTGGAAGAATACGAACCGAGAACGGATACCTGGACGAGAAAAGCGGATATGCCTATGCGCCTATGGGGTCTATGTGCCAATGTAGTGAGGGGAAAGATATATACCGTTGGAGGAAGGCCTGGTCTCCAAGCGGTACCCCGCGTGCAAGAGTACGACCCGACCACTGACACCTGGACGCGGAAAGCCGACATGCTTGTAGCCACGAGTCAGATGGGCTCTGTGGTATTGGGCGACAAGATAATTGTATTTGGAGGATGGCTCTGGAGTATGAATAGTCCATATAAAACAGTGCAAATGTATGACCCAGAGACCGATATATGGACGAGAGAAGCCGACGTTCCATTCTTGAGAGCTGCCTTTACGGCCGAAGTTGTGAACAACAGGATATATGCTATCGGAGGAACAGATAGACGACACCCTTGTCCTGCCACCTCAACGGTGTATGGATTTGTCCCTTTACCTCCTGACTTCAACGGTGACGGGATTATAGATTCTACAGACGTGTGCATCATGGTTGAGTACTGGAGTACAAATGAACCGTTGTGCGACATTGCTCCTCCGCCCTTTGGTGACGGCATCATAGATGTCCAGGACATTATCGTCCTTTCTGAGCATCTGTTTGAGGAAGTGAACGACCCGACACTGATAGCCAACTGGCCGTTGGACGAAGCACAGGGCGTCATAGCCTATGACAGCGTTGCGGATTGTGATGGCACCTTGATGGGCGGCCCTGTTTGGCAGCCTGCTGGCGGTATGGTGGATGGTGCGCTTCAGTTAGATGGAATAGATGATTTTATTTTTATCAGCTCCATACCGAGTTCCATAAAGGGGCCATTCAGTGTTTTCGCCTGGGTCAAAGGTGGCGCTCCAGGGCAGGTTGTCATCTCTCAAAGGGGTGGAGTGAATTGGCTCTGTGCGTATACATGATTTGGAAGGTAACTTGATGACGGAGCTAAAGGGTACTAGCGGGGGCGCCGCCATACTGCGGTCACAAGCAGTCATCACCGATGGCAACTGGCACCGCATAGGTCTTGTGTGGGATGGCTCGCATAGAACACTATACGTTGATGATGTCGCCGTGGCTGAAGATACGCAGGATAATTTGGAGGTCTCAGAAAACCGTCTGTACATTGGCACAGGCAAGGCTTTGAAATCCGGAACCTACTGGTCCGGCCTGATTGATGACGTTCGCATCTACAACCGGGTAGTGAGACCATAAAGTGCTACTACTGTTTGAATCAACTGTAGAAATAGGAAGTAAACTCCAGGTCTGACACTAATCAGGTCAGACCGGCTCAGGATTGTCTGTCAATGCCTCTAAAACAGCGTCTTTACACTATAAAAAAGAGAGTCGGTGTTTCTTTCTCACCATCGCCCGCCCAGCCGAAGAGCCTCACCTTCAACCCCCAGCCGAAATATCAAGCCATACCTCGCACTGTAAGGTATAGTATGTTATGCTCTCTTTTGTCATTTGAGGTTTGGAGCCATTCGACAGAGTTTACCCTGAATTAGCCGAAGCCCTGCCTGCCCTCCGTAGCTGGTTCCTTCGTAGCCGGTTCCTTAGTAGCCGGTTCCTTAGTAACCTTGGCGAAGTAGGATGGCGAAGAAATATAGCGAAGGGGGGAGCGAAGTCGAAGGGGTAGTCGAATGGGAGGGATCTGCTCTCACAACAACAAGAATCTGAAAATCTGTGTTTTCGGGCGTTAAGATAGGCAAATTTTCCGTCAGTTTTCAATCAAAAATGCTGATACCTTCGAGCAAAAATCAAATTTTTCAAAAATTTTTTAACTGTCTTACTGACATCGAGTTACAAGAATCCCGAATCGTGAATCGAGGACTTTTTTCGCATCAAAAGTGCAGGTAGCTCTAATTATAGAGGGAGTGTTTTTTACTCCCTGAGTTTACCCCAAGTGTGTGCTCACTTGCTTTTCTGCCGGGGGCAATAAGAAGACAAATAACCATATTAACTAAATTAACCAATGTCGCAGATCCGCCGTCGTATGGCGGAAACCATGAACTATGAACTATGAACTATGAACTATGAACTATGAACTATGAACCATTTACAAGCATCGAGAATCCAACTTTAGCTCACTTTAGGCACTTTAGGCACTTTAGTTCACTTTATTTTACTTTAGCTCACTTTAGGCACTTTAGCTCACTCTTCACTCTCTCGCACCTCTACATCTGTAGAGGACTCTCTACAAATCAGCTACTTTTTATGCAAAACAAACCCAATGTCAAGGATGCTCAAATTAACGTAAACTCTTATATGATAAGTAAATATGAAAAATTGGACACTTGGCTAAGTGGAAAAAACAAACCCAATTCAAACCCAATCAAACCCAATCTCCGAAAAGCCCAAATGAACGTAAACTTAACTTTAACAAAGGATTACAGAAAAAAAGATGATTTTGTAGTCCGAATAAACAAACCCAATCTTGTCCGCCGTAGGCGGATTGCAAAATGAACGTAAACTTATATGTTATAGAGGATTATGAAAATGATACCGCCTTCAGCCCCAAAAAAACAAACCCAATTCAAACCCAGTCTTGTCCGCCGTAGGCGGATTCCGAAAGGCCAAAATGAACTTAGAGCTTATCCGAATAACCGGGTCGTTATGAGGCCGAGCGAAAAGTTCGAGGCCAAGGCGGCAGGACAAAAATGCTCGGAGGCGTGGTTTTCTCCACGTCGAGAACGTTTTTGGCCGACAACGCAGGCATCGGGCTTTGCAGCCGGCCGCAATAGAGCGGGTTATTTGGATAGGCTCTTAACATCGCTTGCCGGAAAATCTGGCCACACCCCCGCTTACACAGTCAGGCAATTGTTTGACATAGTCGTGCTTTATAAATATCATTTACCGATTATTAACCCGTTTACTCCTTTATTAGGATGACCAAATGAGATTTGCCGTGGATTTGCTGTATTTATTAGCTGCGGCGGCTTATAGCCCTGTGGTTGTATATCGAGCCGTCAGGCACAAGCGCTACCGCACCGGCTGGGACCAGCGATTTGGTAAAATCACCCGCAGAAGTCCCACAAAAAAATGTATCTGGCTCCACGCCGTAAGTGTAGGCGAGGTCAACGCAGCCAAGACAATTGTCAAAGAGCTTGAAAATAAATTCGGCGATTTCGAAATCGTAATCAGCACCACCACCGATACCGGCTTTGCCCGTGCGACCAACCTTTTCAGTGAGAACCACCAGGTTTTCTATTTTCCCTTTGATTTTTCCCGGACAATGCGACGCGCGTTCAGCAATATTCGCCCGGCAATCTGTCTGCTGATGGAGCTGGAAGTTTGGCCCAATTTCGTTCAAATCGCAGAGCAGTCAAACATCCCCATCGTCGTAGTCAATGGCCGGATTAGTGACAGAAGTTTCACCAGTTATAAGAGAGTTCGCCCGCTCATCAGGAAGATGTTCGGAAGAGTCCCCCTCGTCCTCGCCCAAACCGATGAATACGCCCGACGGTTCAAAGAAATCGGCTGCCCGGATGAAAAAGTAATTGTAACCGGCTCGCTGAAATACGACACCGCCCAAATCACCAATAAGATTGAAGGTGCCGACGTTCTTGCATCTCAACTAAATATTAACGATGAAAGACTGTGGGTCGCAGGCGCCACCGGAAACGATGAAGAAAAGATATTGCTTGACGTCTATCAGAATCTAAAACAACAAAGCCAGTTCAGTGACCTGCGTTTGGCAATTGTACCCCGTAAACCTGAAAGATTCGACGAAGTTGCACAGTTAATAGAAAGCCGAGGTTTGTCCTTGGTTCGGTACAGCCACATAAAGAAATTGACCACAGAGAACATAGAAAAATCAATAATCAATAATCAATCATCAATTGATACGGTAATCCTGGGTGACACGATGGGTGACTTGCGAAAGTTTTACTCGCTCGCAACGATAATCTTCGTTGGCCGCTCCCTCGTGCCGATGGGCGGCTCTGATATGGCCGAAGCCGCCGCTCTGGGCAAATGCACTATATTCGGCCCACACGCCTTCAATTTCAAACAAACCGTTGACGCCCTTTTAGCCGACACCGGTGCCATTATGGTTAAAGACAAAGAGGAATTGCTTCAGACAATGCAAAAATGCTTCAGCGACGCTGATTTCGCGCAGTCAATTGCCAAAAACGGCCAAGAAGTAATAAGAAAAAACCAGGGCGCAACTGCAAAAACCATCGACCAAATCGCAAAATTCCTGAACACTACCAGATAAAACGCTTTGCCCAACAATCAGCTTTTTAGCTTTTCAGTCGTTGCTCTAATATGCGCTGGACTTGTCCCGCAGCAACCGCCGATGATGTTTACGCCAGCCGAATGTATTTTCTTTACCGCTAATGCAAAATCCTCAGGCGATACCTTATAAACCGCCTGGTCTTCGACCAGTTCCGGCTTGCCCGCATTAGGCTCAGCATAAACTATCACATCGGCCGATAGTACCCGTACAGCCGAAACAAACTTTTCCGCCAGCTCTACATATTCATCAAGAGTGGCTGTCCCGCAGTTAAATCCTACCGCGTCTACTCCCAATGAGACTATTTTTGCAACCGCCGCTTCGACGCCAACGCCCATCATCGTTTTGAAATCATCGCCGGCCCTGTCAAAAGACATCGATGCAAGCACCGGCACCCCCCCGCCGACAGATTTCACCGCTTCGATTGCAATTGTCACCTCATCGAGAGCAGTCATCGTTTCGATAATAAAACCGTCCACACCGCCATCCAAAAGTGCCTTTGCCTGCCGGGCAAAAGCTTCTTTCAAATCCTCCGGTTTCAGGCTTCCCAAAGGCTCCAGAAAATCTCCGCTCGGCCCAATATCGCCCAATACATACTTATCCTGGCCACCCGCCTTTCGTGCTATCCGGGCGCCTGCACTATTTATTTTAGCAGCCTCCTCCGCCAATCTATGCCGTCCCAAAGCATATTTATTTGCCCCGAAGGTATTGGTAAGAACCGCATCACTGCCCGCCTCGAAGTAGCTGCGATGAATGTCCGAAACGACATCAGGCGACTCGATATTTAGATAATCGTTACACTTTCCTACTTCAATCCCGCGAGCAATTAACTGGGTTCCCATCGCTCCGTCCAACAAAAATATGTCCTGCTTAATTCTCTCTCTTAAATTCATCCTGGGCATAAACAAGCTCCATTCTCATTATTTACTGCTGTTGTTCAATCCACTTTCCTCCCTCGTTTACCAAAATGTGTTCAAACCCTCGCGGCTGTGGACGTTTGAAATAGAAATTCTGCATCCCCTCAGTGATTTCCTTCGGTCCTATAGACTTAAGGTCAAGAGTAATATTGAGTGAATCTTCGCCGTTGTTCTGCCCGTATGCGATAATCTTTATCAAAGCAGGAACAAAAAAACCCTCAGACACCTCTTTGTAATCCCCTAATTCCGTATAAGCTACAGCTTGACCACTCGAATCGAAGTACTCAATTTTTTTTGCCAGATAATCACGGCTGTAGATATATATTTTCTTGATTACCACCCCCCCCTCTCGTCTTGTAAGTACATCAAAAGCGCCTTCACTTGACAAAGACCAATTCTCCTCTGCCTTTATTTCCACAACTCCAATAGCTTCTAACACAGTTCTGGGATTTATCGTAAGTCCTTCGGAAGAAACCTGTTCAGACCATTGGCCCCACCAGTAAGTGCTGATTTCCTTTGGCCTTAATGCAAGCCAAAACTCACGTTCGTTCGAGCCGAGAACTATCGCCTTGGGGACAAGAGTTGCATCACCCTGCAGGTAGATTTCAACAGGAGGATTCACCACAACTCTAACCATAGGAAGAGATTCTTTACGCTCTTTCTTGTCTTCATCAAAATACTTCAAAACACACCGGCCCTTAGCCAACAGTGGCACCGCGTTTTGTGAGCGTGCTTTCAGAACAGACAACGCCTCGGCTACAGATTCTTTGCCCGGAACGACCTCTGCCGGCTCCCGAATCTCGGGCGCACAGCCGGCAAAAATCAGTATTGCCGCAGCATAATAAAAGTATAAACGCAGGTTGTAATGTTGATAATTCATTTTCTATAAATCCGTCTGTAAAATTTGACCTATCTGTGACGATAACTGCTCGATTTGCTCCTCATCGAGATGTGGATTTATCACCTCGATAATCTGCTTTTCGCCTGCTATCCTCAAACGCCAGATTTCTTTGGCGTCTTCGACTCTGGTCGCATCGTATTTCAGCCGCCTTTTTCGCATCAGAATTAACGCCAAAACAAACCGAAAATTTACTTTCTCCTGCTCAGTCTCTTTTTCCAACCGTTCAAAAAAGGCCAGCAGCATCTCATCATCAACGAATATCTGCTTTTTCTGGTCGGAGTGTGGCAGTCTTGTTTTCCAGTAACAAAACACATCCGGCTTTTCTTCCTCCCAGTAATCGGCGCAAAAATCCCGCCGTTGCAGTCCTTCGTCGGTTTCAACAAGTGCACCAAAATATTCTTCACCATATTCAATTTTTCTACCGGTGCCGTAGCATTGCCCTAATGGCTTATTAATTTCCCATTCATCCATTCTTTTCCCTGCTATTTAGCTGATACTCGCCCGTATAACCTAAGCCCAGCCTCGCCATTGTGTTTTCTCAGCATAAAATATCAATACTAAACTGTCCGATTTAAGGAATTCTGATTTAGAGTTCACGGGCTTGATAGTTGACATACCGTTTTTTCATCCACCGCACAACAAGCAGGTCCACAAAGGCCCGTAACGCACGATTCCACACACCATATTTGGCCTTGCCTGCATTACGCCGATGGTGCGAAACCGGAACCTCCATAACTTTGAAGCCCCTCATCTTCAGGAGGGTGGGCATGAACCGATGCATCCCTTCGTAGAGTGTCAAGCCCTCGAGACATCTTTTCTTATAAACCTTCAGCGAGCAGGCAGAGTCGTGAATCGACTCGCCGGAGAGTCTGTTCCGCACACCATTAGCGATACGGGTGGATACTCGCCGCAGCCAGGGGTCCGCCCGTTTCACGCGCCAGCCAGTTACCGCATCACACCCATTAAGCATTTCGATTAAGCGAGGAATTTCCGCCGGGTCGTTTTGAAGGTCAGCATCCAACGTGGCGATGACAGCCCCACAAGCAGCCTTAAAGCCCGCAGACATGGTACAAGTTTGCCCGTAATGGCGGTCGAGAGCAATTATTCGAAGCCACAATTTCGACCGTTTGTGTTCCTGCAAAAGCTCAAGGGTCTTATCTGTGCTACCGTCATCGACCATCACAACCTCGAAAGAGCGCCCCATGGGCTCGAATACCTCTGTGATACGTTCCAGTAATGTAGTAATGTTCTGCTCTTCGTTATAAGCGGGAACAACCACCGAAATCTCAACAGCCTGTTCTCCTGTCATAGCTATCTCCATAAGCAGCACACACTACGCTATTGAATCGGCTCAGATTCCTCCGGACGCGTCAATCCCTGCGATGGGCGCTTGTGATAAATAAAGTACAGATTCCGCAGATAAATAAAGACTCCGGTAGCCTGAGCGACAATAAAAACCGCTGCCTTGGATAATCTGAGTTTACCACGCCGGATTTTCCCTGACTCACCTCGGCCCGCCACAATTTCATCGCTCAGGATTTCCCACGCTTTCGCTGCTAAGGTCGTCATATTTCTTCTTCGCCTATCTGCTAAACACCGGGCGTTATACCCTACTCGAACTTCAGCCATTCGCTGATATTTTGTGCCGTTTTAGGCCCTATGCCCTTGACTTTTTGCAAATCATTGCAATTTCGAAAGGCTGGATTTCCACCGTCTTTTCCACTGAAACTCTCGCGGTACGCTACTATCGCCCCGGCCCGTCCAACGCCCACGCCTGGTAATCTCACCAAACTCGCTATGGACGCATCGTTTGGATTTATTCGGCTCTCTAATTCAATTTCGCAGGTTTGACCAGCCCCAATAAATTCAGAAACAAAACCCAAGGCACCGCAAACCGCCACACACACACTGATAACAAACGCAAATGATTGAATCCTCTTTTGCCTGGCTTCTCTCATATTGTATTGCGTCGCTCCTTCGAACCACAAAACACGAGCCATGACTTATTTACCGGCTGAAAATGCCGTCGTGCAGCTTCTTCAACATTCGATATGATTCTTTGGGTTCGAGCTGGGCCGTCAACAAACCGCTGTTAGATATGGCACTATCCTCTGTATCGGTGAGGTTCGAATATGTCACGGAGTTAACAAACGGTTTGCTGAGCGCTATTTTATAAAACTGCTCAATCCATTGCCCCTGCCGCGACTGGTTCCACTCCTCATGCCATACCCCGGCAACTTTCCCGTCCTGCAAACCAGAACCATTTTGGCTCGGAACTTCCACATCGGTCACATACAAAGGCTTGGCTATGGGCCCAAAGGAATCCAGAATTGCCGATATTTGCATTATATCTCTAACGTGCATACCCGATTGATTTTTACCAAATCGGATTTGCAGCCCGAACGCATCGAAATTAATCCCGCTCTGCACAACCATATCCATATACACTAATGGCGGAATACTGTTGGGTATTGTCGTATAATATTCGCCCCATGGGTTGCTGATTTCTATTATCTTCAAAGCCCTGTCGCTGCCCTGTTTTACAGCCATATTCGCCGCACGTGTCATTTCCAAAATCTGCTCGAACCTGAATCCAAAGTGGTTAAACACATTCAAGCCGCTTATGGCGCACCACGCACGAATAACCCCATAATAACGAGCGACTATCTCTGAAACGAACCGATACGCCGCTTCTCGAATCTTTTCAAAACCCGCTCCGCTTTGAAGCAGCCACTTAGGCAGATACTTTTTTGAGAAACAAAGCAAAGGCCCCGCGCTGAGCGACAATCTCTCTTCACCAAGCACATTAATACAGGCATCAATCGCCGAAAAATCATAACTGCCCTTATGAGATTCTATCTGGGCCCAGTTTATTGGAATCATTACAGACCCGAACAATTCAAGAAGCTTCTCAACGTATATAGGATTACTAATCTCCACCGGGTCTATTCTGCATCCAAGGCAGCCTCGACCAAAACCATGGCTCTTGCTCCTTGTCTCAAAAAGCGATTCAGACTGTTTCATTGCCAGCTTTTCAGAAAAAACTATCGATTTTTTAAGTGAATCATCTGCCAGTTTAGACGACTGCGGCGCATCTGAAATATTTTGAATTGCCCGAATAAATAAATCCTGGCCCTCTTTACAAATATCTCCTAAATCCTCTATGCTGTTAAAAAACAACCAGTCCTCTCGCTTGTTGACAATTTGCATTAGCTTTGCACGCGCTATCTCCACATTCAAATTATACGGACGCTCTCTTTCAGGCAGGCAGGTTGTCGGTAAAAGCACCTTGCCAAGACCATTTATAGGCCATAGTAGAGCTAATCCTGCCGTTTCCAGATTAGGCCTTTTACACTCGATAAAACCGTTTTTAAAGGTAATCTGGGCTCGGCGGATACCGATTCCATCACCGCCGAAAAGATAAGCTCCGCATAATGTGAATTTATCAACAACCTTACCGTTCTTAAAAACCTGGAACTTCACTTTTTGCCTCAGCTTAAATTTATGTCTCGTTTATAGTGTGTTAAGCCTATTGCGTATCACGATATACGCAAGACAACATACGCGATACGAATTATAGCAACTGTATACTAAAATGCAATTCAAACTTTGTTTTTACATTGAAAATCGTACTTTAACTTTTTTTTACTGAATTTATTATCTCTATGGGATAAAATCTCATCTATAGTTTTTGATTGGTCGTTGGTTTTACTTTTTTTATGGCCTAATACTTTAAGGAAAGGAGCAAAAATGCTTAACGAGAAAAATTCAATGTCCCGGCGCGCATTTATAAAAAATTCTCTGATGGGCACAACCGCATTGGCCTATACGTCAGCGACGAAATTACAAGCTGCACAGACAAAACTTCCATCGTTACGATTTGGAGGTCCCACGTTCGAAAAATATGACAGCCCGGATGCCTGGGTAAATGTTGTAAAAAAGCTCGGCTACAATGCCGCCTACTGCCCCGTGGGCGCCGGAGAAAAAGACAATGTCGTCAATGCCTATGCCCGTGCAGCTAAAAAAGCAGACATCATCATCGCTGAAGTCGGAGCATGGAGCAATCCAATCAGCCCCGACGAAAAAACACGACGAGAAGCTCTGGCAAAATGCCGCAGGCAATTGGCTCTGGCAGACCGAATCGGAGCCAACTGCTGCGTAAATATCAGCGGTTCACGCGGCGAAAGTTGGGACGGCCCATCTCCGGAGAACCTCACCGAGGAAACATTTGATATGATTGTCGAAACAACACGCGCCATCATTGATGATGTCAAACCAACCAGGACATATTTTACATTGGAAACCATGCCGTGGGCCTATCCGGACTCCCCTGATTCATATTTACGCTTACTAAAAGCCATTGACCGAAGGCGATTTGCTGTCCATCTCGACCCTGTCAATCTCATCTGCAGTCCACAGAGATATTTTCAGAACGGTCAACTAATCCGCGAATGTTTTAGAAAGCTCGGCCCTTATATCAAAAGCTGTCACGCCAAAGATATCCTCCTGAGCTTAAAACTTACCACACACCTTGATGAAGCCCGCCCGGGTTTGGGAGCACTGGACTATGCCACGTTTTTGAGAGAATTGAGTAAATCCCCTCATGCTCCACTAATGTTGGAGCACTTACCAAACGAGGAAGAATACCGCCTGGCGGCCACGCATATTCGCTCCGTTGCAAAAACAATAGGACTGTCCCTGGGCTGATAATACCGCTGCGTTTTCCAAATTATCGCATGAAAACATAAATAAATTAGTTTATAATGGAAAGAGAGTTCTTTCAAGCTGGTGGCGCACATCCAGAAGACAAATTCAGCTATTATTGGAGTCTATGGATATGAGCAGGACAAGGTTCAAGAAAGTACTTGTCATAGTCATTTGCATAGTTAGCCTCGGGGTGGTTACAACTTATGTAATTTGGAACTTTGTACCAGTTCCTAAAGCGTTAGAGCCTGTAATTATGCGTGTAATGTTCATAAATGCGCAACGGTTGCGTGTGAAATTATTATACAAAACCGATCATCAAGCTCTTTTGGTTGCTTGTAGAGAGCTTTCCAAAAGAGTAACCAATGGAAACATGGCGAATGGACCGTATCAACTCCGATTTGGATCTGATCGTTGGATTACAGGATTTTCTCGACCTATTTTGGACCTTAGACCAAGTCATGTATATATAAACTCTGATGGTCGTGTGATTCTGGAAATGTTCGGAGGCTTGGATCATTTCGGAGTATATGCCTATCCTGAGGATTATAAGAAACCACCTCATACTGAGAAACTCGGTGATAAAAAGCTTCTCGATGGTTTGTGGTATTACGATGACGGATACCAATACTGTGACAGTCCAGAAGAGTATGAAGAGTACGACAAGAAGATTGAAGCATTAAGACCAAAAGGAAAATAGGAATTAGGCATATTGCTTGCTGTTAGCCCTGACAATTAATGACCAGCCGGTAGAGAACAGAAGACAGCTCGTCGGGGCGCTCGTCTTGGCGGAGCCCGCCGTAGCCCTGTAGGCCCGAGCCGCACCTTGGAATTCGGTCCACAGGATGCCTTTCGGCAGATGCCTTCCGGCAAAGGCAGAGAGCTGCCATCCGAGTGGCAAAAGCACAAAGACACAGAGAACGCAAATAATAGATTGCAAGACTTTATTTTATTCGGAACAACAATAAAGTTTGTACATGTGAACACATGCACAAACTTCTACAAACTCTTCGGCCATAAAATGCTAAATCTAAAGCAGTTGACGTAGAAAGCTTATAGTCATTTGCAGTAGTCATATGACTATATACGCAAATACGTCTATGGTGACCGCCTTGATGAGCCGGTCTGTATGCTCGACGTGGCCAATAATAACGCGGCCTACTACTATCACTTCGATGGTCTGGGTTCCGTGGTGGCCTTGAGTAATTCTAACGGCGATAGCTGCCAGAGCTACGAGTACAGCGCCTATGGCCAGGTGGCGGTCTCAGACCCCAACTTCCTTACCAATCCCTACATGTTCACCGGCCGCAGATTCGATATCGAAACAGGGCTTTACTACTACCGTGCCCGGTACTATAATCCACACATCGGCAGATTTATGCAGACCGACCCCGTTGGGTATAAAGCTGGTATGAACCTATATACGTATTGTAATAATAATCCACTTGGACTGGTAGATCCATTTGGGTGTGACCCGTGTGATCCTTGTAATTTGCTCAAATCCGCCATCGGCGCAGTCTCGTATTTAGTAGAAGGCGCGGCAAACGTAGTGGGTAGCACTGCACAGGCGATAGCTAACGCGGTGGAATTTATCCTGGACGACATAGCAAGCCACCAGGAAGTTGCTTTCTATGTGATTGGACCGAATGGAGTCAGACTGCCGGTCAAGATTTTTGAAAGTCGAAGCATTTACAGTGGGATTCCGGGTCTTGCTGGTGCTGCCATGAATATTGGCGGCGAGATCCACATTGGTCCCGAGATGGCTGCGGATTTGATGCGGCAGCAGAACATAAGGGACGCTATAGGACTCGATCTTGAATTTTTTGACTTGCCGATCAGGGCAGATGGATCTCAGCAATTTCCACAGGGTACCTTTGAGGAGCAACTTATGGCTCACGAGATCGGACATCAGGTTGATGCAGATAATTATCCCGTTTTGTACCAAACCGTCGGATTAATACTAACACTAGTTCAGCAGCATGGTCTGCTTACGGAGCTACTGGTTACGGCATTGACAGTTCGGGCAATATCTTTAAAATAGATACAGCAGGCATAGGGGGAGGAATGCCTGATGCTACTGTCTCAGTTAACATGGGACTTTCAAACACGGATGCAGATGGACTTCAAGGTATTGGAAGCCATAGTGGAGGTAGTGCAACAGCTGTTGGTTTGAGTGGTGGTGTTGATTTAATAACGTCTGGCCAAGGCGATGATATAAATTTTGGAGGTGAGATCAATATTGGTCTCTCCACTCAAATACCTGCTGAAGTACATAGTCATATTACGAAAACAGATACAACGGTTATATTTAATCTTGCGGAGGCATTTGATAGTGTAACAGAATGTACGTCTTCAGCAATAATGAGACAAATTTACCTTTAAATTAGGAGACGATCTCAGCTCCGGTTTCAATGATTTTACAGTTAATTCTTTTCCTTTCAAGAATTGTTTTTGCTTTCAACTGTTTTCG
>Ga0307379_10001998_pt1 | contig 30947 bp, 17 predicted proteins | sample UN2MG_FD_202237 | JGI IMG/M metagenome (GOLD analysis project Ga0307379, IMG submission 202237) | Soil microbial communities from Risofladan, Vaasa, Finland - UN-2 | ecosystem: Environmental > Terrestrial > Soil > Coastal area > Acid sulfate soil | place: Finland: Risofladan, Vaasa | collected...
CGCGGCTTCTGACGAAGGGCTGCTGGCGCACCTGGGGCGCGCGGTGCGGGACCTCGACGCCTATAGGGCCGCTGAGTCCACGTGGTTCCAGCGGGTCCACGGCCCCGTGCAAGGCCCTCTTGTGGCTTACTTCTCGGCCGAATTCGGCCTGACGGAGTGCCTCTCGATCTTCGCCGGCGGGCTGGGTGTGTTGGCCGGAGACCACCTGAAGTCGGCCAGTGACTTGGGCGTGCCTCTCGTAGGGGTGGGGCTGCTTTACCAGCAGGGCTATTTCCGGCAGTATCTGAACGAAGTTGGCTGGCAGCAGGAAGCATACGAGGACAACGACTTCCACAATCTGCCTTTGGCTTTGCAGCGCAAGCCGACGGGTGCGCCGCTCATCGTGGAAGTCATTCTGCCCGGCCGGACGGTTGCCGCCCAGATATGGCTGGCACAGGTGGGCCGCGTGCCGCTGTATCTGTTGGACACGAATGTCGCGGCAAACCGGCCGGAAGACCGCGATATAACCGACCAGTTGTACGGTGGGGACGTTGAGATGCGCATCAAGCAGGAGATGGTGTTGGGCATCGGCGGCTACCGCGCCTTGGAGGCACTGGGTATCGAGCCGACTGTTTTTCATATGAACGAGGGCCACTCTGCCTTTCTGTCTCTGGAACGGATCCGCCGAATGATGGAAACTCACGGGCTGGCATTTGCCGAAGCACGAGAGGCTGCATCGGCCGGATTGGTTTTCACGACGCATACGTCCGTTGCAGCGGGACAGGACTACTTCCCGCCAGAGCTTGTGGATCGCTACGTGGGCGGCTATGCCCGTGCATTGGGCCTCTCGCATCACGATTTCCTGGCTATGGGCAGGCGAAACGCCGGCGACGACCGTGAAGCGTTTTGCATGACCATTCTCGCTCTTCGTCTGGCCGCGCGGAGCAATGGTGTGAGCCGGTTGCACTCCCAGGTAAGCCGCCGAATGTGGCAGGGGCTTTGGCCCGGGGTGCCTGAGCACGAGGTCCCCATCGCTCACGTCACCAACGGCGTTCATTTCCAGTCGTGGATCTCTCGCGAGACGAAAGAGCTGTACGACCGCTACCTGGGCCCACGCTGGCGTGAGGAAGTGGCCGACCAGACGGTGTGGCAGCAGGCAGACCACATCGCAGCCGAGGAGTTGTGGCGGACGCACGAGCGGCGGCGGGAGAGGCTGGTGGCGTTCAGCCGCCGCCATCTGCGCGGCCAGTTGGGGCGGCGTGGTGCGTCCCGGACCGTGCTCGATATGGCCGATGAGGTGCTGGACCCCGAGGCCCTGACTATTGGCTTTGCGCGTCGCTTTGCCACCTATAAGCGGGCAAGCCTGCTGTTACGCGATCCCGACCGGTTGGCGCGCATCCTCAATCACCCTGGCCGGCCGGTGCAGATCATACTGGCCGGCAAAGCCCATCCTCGCGATGATCCGGGCAAGGGACTGATCAGGCAGATCGTGGAGTTGAGCCGTCAGGATGCCTTCCGGCGGCGGCTGGTTTTCCTCGAAGACTATGACATGGCCGTCGCGCGGTACCTTGTACAGGGATGCGATGTATGGCTCAACACGCCGCTTCGGCTGCAAGAGGCTAGCGGCACCAGCGGCATGAAGGCTGCAGCAAACGGCGCTCTTAACCTCAGTGTCCTGGATGGGTGGTGGGACGAGGCCTATCAGCCCGACGTGGGCTGGGCCATCGGGCGGCGTGAGACATACGACAGCAGCAGCTATCAGGAGCAGGTGGAGGCCGAAGCTCTCTATGGCTTGCTGGAGCAGGAAGTGGTTCCCCTCTTCTACGATCGGAGCGGCGACGGATTGCCTCGCCGCTGGATCGCCCGAATGAGGGCGTCTATCCAGACCTTGTGCCGCTCCTTCAACTCGCATCGCATGGTAGGGGAATATACGGAGCGCTGTTATCTGCCGGCGGCCGTGCACTGCCGTGATCTCACGGCGAGCGAGATGGCCCGAGCCAAGGCTCTGGCGGCATGGAAGCTCCGTCTGCAGGCGAGTTGGTCTCGCGTGGGCATTGAGGCGGTAAGCACTGACCAGCCAACGGAAGTTCATGTCGGTCGCGAGTTTCATGTCCAGGCTCTGGTGCGGCTGGGCAACCTCACCCCGGACGATGTGGCAGTTGAGCTCTACATGGGCCACGTGGATGCTGCCGGAGAGATCGTGGGAGCGGACCCCACGCCGATGCGGCCCATCGAGCCGCATGGTAAAGGGGCTTACCTATACCGGGCAAGCAACGCGGCGTGCCGCAGCAGCGGCATGCACGGCTATACGCTACGGGTGCTTCCCCACCACCCCGATCTCACCACGCCGTTTCTGCCAGGGCTGATCGTATGGGCGCAGCCGTACGGGGGAGCTTGAGCATCAGTTGTAGAAGGGAATTGTGGTCGTCGTTCGTCAGCCCCTGCTTTGTCTAGCTGAATCTCCAAGCCGGCCAAAAGCCGTGAGGCCAAAGGGTATTCGCAGGCGATGCGGCGCTCTTGCGGAAGTATGGGAAAAACGGGGTGCAAAAATAATTCGGCGGGATGGGGATTTTTTTCTTGACTTTGGCGTGTTGCTATATAAAATTCAATTTATAAGTTGCGGCTTGCGCTTTACGTTTTCTATGGCGCAAACCGTAAAGACCCGCGCGGGTGCTCGCGGATTCGGCATCTTTGCCTCAGGTTCCGCCGCCCGTCGCGTTCTCCAGGGTGCCTGCCCTGCTTGTGCGAGGTATACGTCTGATGGCGGAAAAGCGACCTGTCAAACTCTATAAGATCGGCGAGTTGATGGAGTTCACCGGCCTGTCGCGCCAGACCATCCATAACTATACGATGCTCGGGCTGATCAAACCGGCCCGGCGCACCAAGACCGGTCATCGCCTCTATGGCGAGGAAACGTTTGAGCTGCTTGAGCGGATCAACAGCCTCAAGCGCGATCACACGTTGAGCGCGATCAGGGAACTGATGCACAAGGAAAGCCCCCAAGATGAAAAGCCTCAAGACAAGGATGTCAAAGAGAGTGAGAACGGACGAGGTGCCGACCGCTGAGCTTTGGGAGCACTACCGGCGCTCTCGCAGCAGCGAAATCCGCAATACGCTGGTTTCGCGTTACATGCACCTCGTGAGGTCGACCGCCGAGCGCGTGGTACCCGATCTGCCGGATATCGTGGACCGGGACGAGCTTCTGGGCGCCGGCGCGCTGGGGCTGATGCAGGCCATCGAGAAATACGACGATGCCCACGGTGCAAAGTTTGAAACATACTGCTCATCCAGAATCCGCGGCGCAATGCTCGACGAGCTGCGGAATCTCGACTGGATGCCCCGCCCGATGCGCAGCAAGGCCCACCGCATCCGCAAGATGTCTTCCGCGCTGTCGCACACGCTTGGCCGCATCCCCACCGACCAGGAGGTGGCCAAGAATCTCGGCCTCACGCAGAAAGAATACAATATAATCGCGATGCACGCATCGGCGCCGCCCTCATGCTCGCTGAATGCGACCCGGGACTTTGACAACGATGAGCTGACGGCAATCGATATCCTCGAGGACTATCGCGCTCCGGAGCCGTCGGAGATTCTGGAGAAGCGCGAGGTTTCGCAGATCGTGATGGAAGTGATCCGCTCGCTGCCAAGCACCGACCGGCTGGTGATTCTGCTGTATTATTACGACCGCCTCACGATGAAGCAGATCGGGCAGGTGCTGCAGATCACGGAATCGCGAATTTGCCAGATACACACGGAAGTGATCGCGAAGCTTCAGCGCAGGCTCTCGGCTCGTAAGGACGACCTGATGGCAAGAGTGACGTGAGGGGAGCGTGAGAAGACAGAAGCAAGAAGTCAGAATAGCGGACCGGAATCGTCGGCTTCTTCTGAATTCCGATTTCTGAATTCCGATTTCTGCCTTCTGCCTTCTGTCTTCTGCCTTCTGTCTTCTTCTTTCTCACCGCCCCGGCCGGATCACCACGTAATATTTCATCACGCCATCGAGCACCAGAAGCAACACGTTGTCGTTCTCGGGCACTTGGGCGACCATCCGCTGAAACTGCTTCGTGCCCGTTACGCTCTTGTGGTTCACTTCGAGTATCACCGAGCCTGCCTTCACGCCGGCTTTGTCGGCCGGCCCGCCCGACACCACGCCTGTAACAAGCACGCCCTGCTGTGCCTTGATGCCGTGCTGCCGGCGCACCTCGTCGGTGAGGTCGTGAGCCTCCAAACCGAGCCGCTCATTTGCGGTGCCATGCAGCCGCGCGGGCGGCGCGGCCTGCTCTTGCGTTTTCTGCTCGGTGATGGTGGCCACGAGGCGTCTTTTTTGCGCGCCGCGCACCATCGAGATTCCCACGCTGCTGCCGATGGCGGTGGTGGCAACCATGCTTCGAAGCTCGCGGACGTCGGAGACGGGGCGGTCGTCGTATCTGGTTATCACGTCGCCTTTCTGAAAACCGGCGGCTTGTGCCGGGCTTCCTTCCATCACGTCGGTAACCACCACGCCGCGATCCACGGTGATGTTGAACGCCTTCGCGATGTCGGGCGTGATATTCTGCACGGTGAGGCCGAGGTATCCGCGTTTCACGCGGCCCTGTGAAACAAGCTCGTCGAGCACGCGTTTGGCCATGTTCGACGGGATGGCAAAGCCGATGCCCTGGAATCCTCCGGTGCGCGTGAAGATGGCGGTGTTGATGCCGATCATCTTGCCCGAGATATCAACGAGCGGGCCGCCGCTGTTGCCGGGGTTGATTGCGGCATCGGTTTGGATGAAATCTTCGTAGTCGGCGATGCCGACGTTGGCGCGGCCTTTGGCGCTGATGATCCCCTGCGTGATGGTGCGGTCCAGCCCGTAGGGATTTCCGACGGCCAGCACCAGGTGGCCCACGGCGATCTGATCGGAATCGCCCATAGGCATCACCGGCAGGCCGCTGCTGTCGATCCGGATCACGGCCAGGTCGGTGGGCGGATCTGTCCCCACCACTGCGGCGTTGAATATCCTGCCATCGTGCAGCTTCACGCGCAGTTTGTCGGCTCCTTTGATCACGTGGAAATTGGTGAGGATATGGCCTTCGGAGCTGAGGATCACGCCGGAGCCGAGTGCAAGTGCATCGCGCGGCACTTCGAAGAACCGTCCGAAGATATCCTCGCCCAGCCCGGAGACTTGCCGTGAAGACGCCACGTGCACCACGGCCGGCGAGACGGCGTCGGCTGCTTTCATGTAAGCCTGCCCGAGGAGCATGGCATATCGTACGGAATCGGGCGACTGCTCGGCCAGCACGGGTGCGGTGCGCCCGGGCTGGATCATTGCGCCGATCATCGAGCCGATTGCGACCGCCGCGACAAAGGCCGCGGCCTTCCCTATCTTCATCGTCAATACTCCTTTCAACGCATCGGGCCGCGTGAGATGGGCGCTCTTACTGCCCCAGATCAGTCTTCATCGAGAGAATGCGCATGATATCGCGGCGGCTCACGATTCCGATCATCTTGCCGTCTTCGACTACCGGCAGGCGGCCCACGTCGAATCGCGACATCCTGGCCACTGCATCCATTACATCATCTTCCTTGTGCAGGGCAAGCTCCACCACGCGTGTGTTTGCCACCTCCCCCACTTTGAGATCCTGCCACTTGGCGCGGTCGCGCTCGCGGATGTCATGCAGGCTCACGATCCCGATCAGGCGGCCATCGTCCATCACCGGGAAGCTGTGGTAATGGTACTTCATGAAGTACTCGTTGACGGCGTCTTGCACGGTCATTTGGCTGGGAACGGAAACAATGCTTTTCGACATGACCTCCGAGACGTGCACGCCTTCGAGGGCGCGGCGCATCAGCAGTTGCTGGTAGCTGGCCTTGGCGCCGCTGCGCAGGAAGAAGCCGATGAGCACAAACCACATTCCGCCGATGAGGTTTCCGGTGAAGACCAGCAGCACGCCGGAGACGATGAGCAGGATTCCGAAGAAGGAGCCGGTGCTGCTGGCGATGTAGGTGGCTTTGCGGATGTTGCCGGTGAAGTACCAGATGGCCGCGCGCAGCAGCCGGCCGCCGTCGAGCGGCAGGCCGGGCAGGCCGTTGAATATGAAGAGCAGCAGGTTGATCCACGCGATGTAGCGCACGATGGCAAAGGCGGCGAGCGATTGCTGGCTGGTGCCGCGGATCAGTTTGGAGATGCCGAAGAATACAACTGCGACCAGGAAGCTGATGCCCCAGCCGGCCACGGTCATGATGAGTTCGGCGCGGGCGCTGCGCGGCTCTTCGAGGGTTTGCGAAACGCCGCCAAAGAGGAACAGCGTGATGTCGCGCACGGGGATGCCCAGGCGCAGCGCGGCGTATGAATGGCCAAGCTCGTGAAGCAGCACCGAAGCAAACAGCAGCAGCGATGCTGTGCCCCCCATCAGCCAGTAAACCCACCTGTCGAGGCCGCGGAAAGTGGCGGGGAAGTAGGCCGCCGCAAGTGTCCACGTTACGAGCGCAAAAATGATGAACCACGTGGGGTCCAGCCGGATAGGGATTCCGAAAACACGGAACAGCGGAATGGAACGGTTGGTCACGTCAGCTCCTCCAGCGGCTACTTCTTCGGAAGCGTTACCGTGAGCACGCCATCTTTCAGTTCGGTGGTGATCCGCACGGGGTCGACGGGCGCCGGCATGTTGATCCTGCGCTCGAACCGCCCGTAGCAGCGTTCCACGTGATGATGGCGTGCGCCGTGATGCTGCTCGGGCGGCTGGCGGATGCCCCGCACTTCGAGCCTGTTCTCCGAGCCCGACACCTCGATCTTCTCGGCCGGCACGCCGGGCAGCTCGAGCAACACAAGGAAATTCCCTGCGTTCTCCACCAGGTCCATTGCCGGCTTCCACGTGGGCCATTTGCGTTCAACGGCCACGTGAAAGGAATCGAACATCAACTGCATTTCTTCAAAGAGAGCCACAAACCTCGTGGGCCTGCGTGGGAGATCCGCCGGCATCGCATGCTCCTTTCATCTGCCTATCATTTCAGCGGCGTGCTCGCCCGCTGTCGCCTTTTCCAACGTTTCGCTCATTCTCTTCAACGCCTGGTCCACCGAGTGGAATACCGTACCCGGCGGATAGCTGCCGTCGGCCTGCACCTCGCCCGCGTCCTGGCCCGTCAGCATCTCGATTCCCTGGTCGATGGTCTCCACGGAATAGATGTGAAACACGCCCCGCCGCACCGCGTCGATCACCTCGTCCTTCAGCATCAGGTTGTGCACGTTGAGCCTGGGGATGACCACGCCCTGCCGGCCGGTGAGCCCTTTCACCTTGCACACCTGGAAAAAGCCTTCCACCTTCTGCGTCACGCCGCCCACCGGCTGCACCCGGCCGTGCTGGTCCACAGAACCGGTAACCGCGATGTCTTGCCGGATCGGAAGCTCGGCGAGGCTGGAGAGCAGGCAGTAAAGCTCGGCCGACGACGCGCTGTCGCCCTCGACGCCCTCGTAGAGCTGCTCGAAGGTGATGCTGGCCGAGAGAGCAAGCGGGCGTTCGTGTGCGAATTTTCCGCCCAGGTAGCCCACGAGGATCAGCACGCCCTTGTTGTGGATGCGGCCGCTCAGCTTCACCTCGCGCTCGATATGCACCACGCCCCCCTTGCCCATGTACGTGCGGGCGGTGATGCGCGACGGCCGCCCGAACGAGTAGTCGCCCAATTGCATTACGGAGATGCCGTTTACCTGCCCCACTCTCTCGCCTTCCGAATCGATCAGTATGGTGCCGTCGGCGATCATCTCGCGTATTCGCTCTTCAACGCGGTTGGAGCGGTAATCCTTTTCGTGCGCCGCCTTCTTGACGTCCTGTGCGTTTACCAGCTCGTGCTCGTTTGTGCCCGCCCAGTACGAGGCCTCGCGCACGATGTCGTTGATGTCCATCAGCGTGCCGGTGAGCTTGCGCTGGTCTTCGATGAGCCTCGAGCTGTATCGAAGCACCTCGGCCACGCCGGAGGGATCGAAGTGCTTGAGGTTTTCCTCGCGGCAGCGCTTGCCGATGAACTTCGCGTAGTCGATCTCGGTTTCCGGCGCCTTGTCGATAACGTAATCGAAGTCGGCCTTCACCTTGAACAGCTTGCGGAAGTCTTCGTCGAGCCGGTGAAGCAGATAATAGATATACGGAAGGCCCACGATAATCACCTTCACGTCCAGCGGGATCGGCTCCGGTTCAAGCGTAACGGTGCTGATCATGCGGAACATCTCGGTGATTTCCTCGATCTTGATGCGGCGGTTCTTCAGCGAGCGTTTGAGTGCGTCGTATGAGAGGAACTGCGTGAGGAGGTCATGAGCCTCGATCACCAGATAGCCGCCGTTTGCGCGGTGCAGAGCGCCGGCCTTGATCATAGTGAAATCGGTGACCATCGCGCCGAATTGCGCCTTGTGCTCGATTCGCCCCATGACATTGTAGTAGGTGGGGTTCGATTCGACAACGACCGGCGCACCCTCCTGATCGGAGTTGTCCACGATCACGTTGACGATGTAGCGGTTGTAAACTTCGGGTTTGCCGGGCATCCGCATTCCGAACATGAAAGGCGGCATCTGCTGCTCTTGCGATCCCGCCTGCAGAAACTCCTGCACGTTTTCCACGATGTCGTTCTTCACCTCGTCGAGGTACTTCACCACGCGCTCGAAGGCGCCATACTTGCTCCTGAGTTCCTCGATGAGGTGCCCCACGGCAAACGTGGCCACCCGGCGGTTCAGCTCTTCCACGTTGTGTTTTGCCGCCTTTTCGGCCTCGCGGACGCGCTTGACCGCCGTATTCAGCTCCTCGCGCAGCTCGCGCCCTTTCTCCTCGATCTCCTGCTTCTTATCTTCGCTCAGCGTTTCGTAGCTCTCGGGGCCGATCGGCTCGCCATCGACAAGCGGAATGATGCCGAACATGTTTCCCGCCTGCTGGAGCGCAAAGCCCTTCTCTCGGGCCTTCTTCTGCAACTGCGTGAACTCATCCGACTGAATCTGCTGCAGCTCCTGGTTGATCTTGTCGCGCTGGTTGCGATAGTGCTCGCCGTCGAATGCCTGCGGAAGCTGGCGTCCGAGTTCCTTGATGAACTCGTCCATGTCGTCGCGCAGCTCTGCGCCCTTGCCGGCGGGCAGGCGTATTGCGATGGGCCGGTGGTTCTCCTTGAAGTTGTTCACGTAGCACCAATCGTCGGCTTTCGGCTTGGCCTTTGCGCGGCCGCCAACGGCCATTTTCACGGCCGATGCCCGGCCCGAGCCCGGCGGCCCCAGCACGTATAGATTGTAGCCGAAGCTGTCGATACCCGTGCCGAATTCTATGGACTGCATCGCACGGTTCTGGCCCATGATCTTGCCCAGGTCGGCCAGTTCGGCCGTGGATGCAAATTGCAGCTCGCTTTCATCTATGGTGGTGGTAAGCTGTTCCGGCTTGAGCTCCATCTTCTCTGCGTTCATCAGCCCTTCCTTTCACTCAGGCCACGGCCACAGGCTCTTCCGGCCTGACGACCACTACGCCCTTGAGTATCTCCTGGATGTCCTTCCCTTCCAACACTTCCTTCTGCTCCAAAGCATCGGCGATATTTTCGAGGGCATCACGATTTTCCTTCAGGATCGCGACCGCCGCATCGTACGCCTCTTCGACCAGCCGCCGCACCTCTATGTCTATCTCGCGCGAAGTCTCTTCGCTATACTCGCGCCGATGCCCGATCTGCTCGCCGAGGAAGATATTCAGGCTGTTGTCTTCCACGGCCACGTTGCCCAGCCGCTCGCTCATCCCCCACGAGCTCACCATTCGCCGGGCCAGCCTCGTAGCTTGCATAAGGTCGTTTTCGGCACCGCTGGTGATAGTGCCGATAGACACCACCTCGGCCGCGCGGCCCCCCAGCAGCACCTTCAGTCGCGTCTTGAGGTATTCAACCGGGTAGTTATGGCGTTCGTCCACGGGCAACTGCTGCGTGATGCCAAGCGCCTGCCCGCGCGGAATGATGGTAACCTTGTGCACCGGATCGGAAGACGGGCTGACGATAGCCACCAGAGCGTGGCCCGCCTCGTGATGCGCCACCATCTTGCGCTCCTCGTCGCTGAGGCGCACGCTGCCGCGTTCGCTGCCCATCAGCACCTTATCGCGCGATTCGCTGAAATCAGACGCGTCCACCATGGTCTTCCCGCGTTTTGCGGCCAGCAGCGCCGCTTCATTCACCAGGTTCTTGAGGTCTGCACCCGACATTCCGGGCATTCCGCGCGCGATGACGTCGAGGTCCACGTCCGACGCCATCGGCACGTGGCGCGTGTGCACGCGCAGGATTTCCAATCGGTCGGACAGGCTGGGCATGTCTACCACGATCCGCCGGTCGAAGCGGCCCGGCCGCATCAGCGCCGGGTCCAGAATATCCGGCCGGTTTGTGGCGGCAAGCACCACGATGTCCTGGTTTTCTTCGAAGCCGTCCATCTCCGAAAGAAGCTGGTTCAGCGTCTGCTCGCGCTCGTCGTGTCCCCCGCCGATGCCGCTGCCGCGCTGCCGGCCAACCGAATCAAGCTCGTCGAGGAAGACGATGCACGGAGCCGTCCGTTTGGCGGCTTCGAAAAGATCGCGCACGCGGGCCGCGCCCACTCCCACAAACATCTCCATGAAATCCGAGCCCGTGATGCTGTAGAACGGCACGCCCGCCTCGCCGGCAACCGCGCGTGCCAGCAGCGTTTTTCCGGTGCCCGGCGGGCCTACCAGCAGCACGCCCTTGGGCACGCTGCAGCCCAGCTTGCGGAAAGGCGTGGCGTCTTTCAGGAATTCGATCACCTGCTTCAGGTCGTCTTTCGCCTCGGCCGCGCCGGCCACGTCGCTGAACGTCGTGCGCGGATGCTCCAGCGAAAACAGCTTCGCCCGCGACTTCGTGATCGCGCTGTAGCCGCCAAGCTGGCGGCCGGTGCGCCGCATCAGCATATACCACACGCCTATGAAAAGCGCCAGCGGAAGCAGCGCGAACAACATGCCCGTAACCCACTGGCTGCCGGCGCCGTGCGAAATGAGCGTAACGCCTCTGCCCTCGATGTCGGCCATCAGCGACGGATCGTTGAAGGTCGGCATCTTCGTTCGGAAACGGTCGATGTGCCGCGATGCACCGTTGGAACTGACCTGGACCGGCGCCTTGAACTGCCCCCAGAGGCTGTCGCCCTCCACCTCTATCAGGCTCACGTTTCCCGAAGCCAGCTCGCGCTTCAGCAGCGTATACGGCACGCCCACGCCATCGTCCGTTATGCTGCTGCTGAGGAACGCCATCAGCATCAGCACCAGCAAGACTGGAATGATCCAACGGCCACGTGGTGCAGCGGCGACCGGGCGCTGCCGTTCATCCATTCGATCTCTCTTGTTCACGCTTTCCCTTCCTCTACCGCCAAAAGCAGGAAACCGATAGTCTGCCCCCGTTGAGGCACCCTTGCCGCAGGCGCCCGTGCACATACTCATAACACATGCTGAAAAGCTTGTCTCACAAACATTCTCGCGGCACGGCCAATGGGAATTCAGGCATGGGAAGACATACCAAGAAGAACACGAAGGGCACGAATATGCACGAAGGAGGAAGAGATGGGAGAGAGGAGGCAGAAGGATAGTGCGGGGTTACGAGCCAACGGCTGATGGCGGGCCGGTTGGCGGCTTCAGCCGGGCGTGCGTGCGGGCGAGGGCCACAATGTCCGGCAGCAGCCGCCGCCAGCTCTTGCGGCCGCGGAAGCTGTCGCCTATCCTCGCCGTCACATCTTCAAACGTGCGCGCGATGCGGGGGCATTTCCTCTTAAACCAGCGATCAAACGCCGGAATCGTTGCGAAAAGCAGCGACACTCCGCCCACGAAAAACGGAATGCCCGGAATCACCGGCAGCACGAAGCCCGCCAAACCTACCAGGATGGAAGCGACACCGGCGGCTATGAGCAAAACGCTGATGCCGATCCGCAATGCTTTCTTGAGAATCAACTTCAATTAGATACCTGTATAACAGAATGCCCGTAGTTAGATTGCATCGGGCGAGGCGCCGTCCTTGCCCTCCGGCTCTTCACGCCGTTTCCTCGACGCACGCGCGAATCTTCCCGATGATGCTGCTGAACGCCTCGGCCATCGGGCCGCCGTCCGAAATCGAAACGAGAGGCCGGCCCGCGTCGCAAGCGTCCACCATCGCCGGATCGATCGGCAGCGAGCCCAGGAACGGCACGTGCATCTCGTCGGCCATCTTGCGCCCGCCGCCGCTCTTGAACAGCTCGATCCGCTGAGCGCAGTGCGGACAGCACAGGCCGCTCATATTCTCGATCACGCCCAGCACCTCCATGCCCACGGCGCGGCAAAAGTTGATCGATTTACGCACGTCGGCCACCGACACGTTTTGCGGCGTGGTAACAACAACCGCCCGTGCGCCGGTGATGATTTGCGCCACCGACAGCGGCTCGTCGCCGGTGCCCGGCGGCGAGTCCACGATCAGGTAATCGAGGTTGCCCCAGCACACCTGGCCCAGCAGTTGCTTGATCGCCGATATCTTCATTGGCCCGCGCCAGATCACTGCATCGTCGCGGTTCTTCAGGAAAAACTCGATCGACACCACCCGCAGCGGCTCGCGGCCCGGCGCAACATCGAAAAGCAGCGGCTTTATCATTGCACCGGCCAACGGCATAGTGCCGCGAAGATTCAGCATGCCGGGGATCGACGGCCCGTGGAGATCGACGTCGAGCAGCCCTACCGTTTTTCCCGCCATAGCCAATCCGCCGGCCAGATTCACGGCCACCGAGCTCTTGCCCACGCCCCCCTTGCCGCTGAGCACGAGCAGCTTCTGTTTTATTCTGCCCAAGTTTTCGGCAATTGCCTGCTCAAGAGCGTCCGGGCCTTCTCGTTTCACACCGCAAGTGCCGTCAGCCGTGGCGTGCTCGCAACCGCTGCACGAGCTTTTGGCATCTGCAAGCTGCTTCTTCTCTTCGTTCATCTATATACCCTCGCTGGCCTTGCGGAGACTTGACTACTTGGAAATCCATGCTTCCATTGTACCACCAATCTCGCTGAAAACTCACGAGAAAATGCGACCCAGGCGCCGCCTCCGTAAACGCGGGCGCGCCGGCGGCCTCTTCTCACTTCCGCTTCTGATTTCTTTACTCTTGACCTTGGGCATTGTACTGTGTGGCGTTGGCCGGCATTTTTGGCAAAATCCTTCGCGGGCCGTGCCGATACTTCATCAAGACCTCTAATAAACGGTAATGGAACTGCCGCCTTTCTGGAGCAATACGAAAGATGCGTATAGAGTACATCAATCCTTTCATAGTCGCAATGACCGAAGTCTTCGAGGCGGGCGTGGGCATCACGCCGCGCAAGTCGAACCTTGGGTTGAAAACCGGCTACGCGCCTTCCTTCGATGTCTCCGCCGTAATCGGTCTCTCCGGCAACGCATTCGGCTCGGTCGTCCTCAGCTTCCCAAAGGAAGCCGCATATAAGGTTGTCTCGAGGCTCCTGGGCAAAGGGGAGGTGTCTGATGATAACGTGGCCGACGGCATCGGCGAACTCGCGAACATGATTGCTGGAGCCGCAAAGACAATTCTCGCCTCACAAGGGATCAAAACGTTCATCTCCATTCCGCGCGTCGTAATGGGGCAAGGCCACTACATCAACCGCCCCAAGGAAGTGCCCTGCGTGGAAATCGCCTTTGAAACCGAGCTGGGAAATGTAACGCTGGAAGTCGCCCTCAAAGTCCTTCAGGAAAACCCGGTGGCCGCACTACCAGCCTGAGCCAACTCCCCCGTTCTCCGCGTTCTCTGCGCGGCCCACATGTCCTCTCCGACCGCCGTCCGAACGTTCATCTCCCCCTGCAATCACGGCACCGCATGCGTGCCAACCTATCGTCGGCCCCCCAATTTGAAACTATTTTCGCCTCCACTAAACAACTGTGTTTAGTCGCACACACCCTCCGGCTTGACTCTTCCCGCTTCCTGGGCTACTATTAGGCAGGCAACGAGAGAATCCCAGAAAAGGTCCCATACACGGAGGACAAACGAAAATGCCTGCAAAAGAAGACTTGGACAAGGTACTTCAGCGCTTGGAGACGGCAGCGAACAAGGCGAGCTTTCTGCGCGCAGTATCCGAATTCAGAGCGCTCGACTCTCTGTCGCCGGGGGAATTCCTAACCGAACTGCTGGAGGACGTCGAGGCGGCCGCCGATGCAATCAGGCAGGTTCGCAATGCATACCTCTGCAATCTCTTGCAGTCCGCCAACCCTCAGCCAGCGCCGCCAAGCGCATGCAGGCCGCCGCAAGACATTCGCCCCGACCACCGGCGCCAGGAAACACAATCAGGAGGATAGGCCGAAACGAATTCACAATCGTTTTCTATGCGAATTCGATCTCATCTCTCGTATCGAGCCGCAGGTGACCTGCGGCTTCGGAGGGGCTCCTGGAGGGGAAAAGGGAATCGGCCATTGCGCGTAGCGGCAAGGCACCGTCCTTACCCTCCCGCCCGGGGCGAGTTTGAGGCACCGCATCAGTGCGGCCCAGCTTGCCTCCAATGCCTTTTCCCGACGGGCAAAAAGGAGGTTCGAATCCTCCGGCACTAGCGGAAACGCAGTGCCCAACCCTGCCGGCACCCGGCTGCGGGGAGAGGGCCAACCCTGACCACCGGGCCGCCCGAAGCTGCAAGGCTTCGCAAGCGGCCCGCAGGGTATGCGCACTAAGAGCTGCTTGAGCAGGCAGAAGACGGAAGGCGGAAGGTAGAAGACGGAAGGTAGAAGGCGGAAGACGGAAGGCGGAAGGTAGAAGGTAGAAGACAGAATAACGACTGCTTTATAAAACGAGGATTTTGCGCATCGGTGGGCCGCCGGGCCTTCCAACCCTGCCCTTGCGTTGCGAGGCCACGCATGAACCGGCGGCCCACCTTCTATTCGACGCGCCGGCAGAATCTCTTGCGCTCTTTCCATCCGGGGCCTGTAAAAGATTCGTGGACATCCGCCTGCAAAAGCTGCAAAGGCTTCATTTCATTAGCCCCGAAATGAAGCCATTTGCTTTCGCGCGGGCTTGCCAGCAGACGCCGCATCACGTCTGTATGGAGCCTGAAGCCCAAAGCCTGAAAGGCCAAAGCCTATTCCGGCTTTGCCGGAAGCTGAGCCGCCGGGCCACATTTTCCGCTTGCAAAATCCCGTTGTGCCGGCTATAATTACTGGTGTTGATGCCGAAGTGGCGGAATTGGCAGACGCGCTAGGTTGAGGGCCTAGTGCCTGGAAACGGGCTTGCGGGTTCGACTCCCGCCTTCGGCACCACGCGGTTGTTGAGATGCCATCATGAACTGCACGATCATCACTCCGGGCCGCATGCGTTACGAGCCCGCCTACCAGCTTCAGATGCAATGCGTGGCGCGCATCAAGGGCGACACGTCAGATCCGCAGGCTTTTCTGATCCTCCTCGAACACGACCCGGTGCTCACAATGGGCCGCCGCAGCGAGCAGTCCGAGCTCCTGGTGCCGCGTGAGCTGCTGGCGCAGAAAGGCATCGAGGTGCACGAGATCGACCGCGGCGGACGGATCACCTACCACGGCCCGGGCCAGATCGTCGGCTATCCGATTATTCCGCTGCTTGGCGACCGCCGCGACGTCTACCGCTATATGCGCTCCCTCGAGCAAATCCTGATCGACGTTCTGGCCGGCTACGGCATCACAGCCGGCCGCGTGGAATCGCATACCGGCGTGTGGGTGGGCAACGACAAGATCGCTGCCATCGGCATCGGCGTAACCCGCTGGATCACCTTCCACGGATTCGCGCTGAACGTGGACCCCGACATGTCCGCCTTCAGCCTGATCACGCCGTGCGGCATCACCGGCAAGGGCGTAACGTCGATGCGCAAGCTGCTTGGCCGCGCCGTTTCAACCGACGAGGTTTGCGGCGCAATCATCACCGCCTTTCAGAAGGAATTCTCCTTCGACTCAATCCTGCACGCGGCCGCCGAAAGTGTTTGAACCAAGCCCCCGATCCGCTTGTTCATCCAATAGGGAAGGTCACCCGATCTCGTTCGTTCCAGCATTTCTTGGAGGGAAGGTTATGCCCAGAGACATACCCGTGGGAAACGGCTATCTGCTCGTGAATTTCGACAGGGATTACCAGATCCGCGATATCTACTACCCGCACGTCGGCAAGGAAAACCAGGCAGGCCGCGAGCCGTGCAGGTTTGGCGTCTGGGCCGACGGTCAGTTCAGTTGGATGGGAGCCGAATGGAAGAAGACGCTGAATTACCGCGACGACACCATCGTTACCGATGTGATCGCGCGAAACGACCACCTCGGCATCGAGCTGTTCTGCTCCGATTGCGTAGACCATCTCGAAACGATCTTCATCAGGCAGATCAGGGTGAAGAACCTGCGCGACTCGCACCGCGACGTGCGTCTGTTTTTCCACCACGACCTGAACATGTACGAAAACAGCACCCGCGACACCGTGTCGTACGACCCTTCCACACGCTCGATGATTCATTACAAAGACAAGCGATACTGCCTGATCGACACGGCCACGAACGACAGGTTTGGCGTGGACCAATACGCCGCCGGCGAGAAAGGCGCCGCCGGCCGCGAAGGCACATGGCGAGACGCGGAGGACGGCGTGCTGGGCGGCAATCCCATCGCGCACGGGTCGGTTGACAGCACAGTGGGCGTGAATATTCGGCTCGAGCCCAACGGCGAGCAAGCCTGCTACCTGTGGCTCGCCTTCGGCACAGAGTATGCCGAGGTGAAAGCGTACAACGACTACGTGTGGTCCACCTCACCCGCCGAGCTGATCCGCCGCGCGCACAACTATTGGCTGCTGTGGTCCACAAAGGAAGACACCGACCTCAGCGCGCTGCCGGAGGACGTTCGCAAGCTTTACATCCGCAGCCTCCTGATCCTCCGCACGCAGGCCGATGCCGACGGCGGAATGATATCGAGCGGCGACAGCGAGGCGCGGCACTTCGGGCAAGACAGCTATTCGTACGTGCGGCCTCGCGAGGGGGCGCTGATGGCGCTCGGCCTCGATGCCGCCGGCTACCCCGAGATGTCGCGCAGCTTCTTCACCTTCTGCACGGCCTCGATGGCCCAGGAAGGCTTCCTGCTTCCAAAATACTTCGCCGACCGTGCCGCGGCCGACACCCGCCACCCGTGGGTGCACGACGGCCGAAACGTGCTGCCCATCCAGGAAGATTCCACGGCTATGGTCATTTACGCCCTCTGGCAGCACTTCAACCTCTACCGCGACCTCGATTTCATCGAGCCGCTGTACAGCGCACTCATCCTGCCCGCCGCTGAGTTCATGGCGGGTTACATCGACCACGAAACCCACCTGCCGCACGAGTCGTGGGACGTGTGGGACGAGCACTACGGGGTGCACACATACACCGTTTGCACGGTCATTGCCGCGCTCTGGTCGGCCGCGAAATTCGCGCGGGCGTTTGGCGATGACGAACGCGCGATGAAATTCAACACGGCCGGCGACAACATGAAGCAGGCGCTCGGCAGATACTTCTACCACAACGACCTTCGGCGATTCGCCCGCAGCGGATATCGCCGCGAGCAGGGCTACGAGCTCGACACGAAGCTCGATTCGCTGCTCGTTGCGCTGTTTGCCGCCGGCGTATTCGCACCCGACGACTACCGAGTGGCCTCGACTATGGAGCAGGTGTGGAACGGCCTGTGGGTGAATACCGACGTGGGCGGCGTGGCCCGATACGAAGACGATCCCCTCCTTCGCGTGAATGGATCGCTGCCCGGCAATCCGTGGACGTATGCGGCGCTCGCGCTGGCTCATTGGAAGATCGTGCGCGCAGAAAACGTGGACGATCTGAACCAGGCTGTGCCGCTGATGCAGTGGGTGTGCCGGTCGGCGCTGCCTTCGGGCGTGCTGCCCGAGCAGGTGAACCCATACACAAACGAGCCGATTTCGGCGTCGCCCGCCAGCGTTACGCATGGCCGCCTGCTGCACGTGGCAGTGCTCTACCTCGACAAGCTGGAGTTGCTGCAGCCTTGCCCGATGTGCGGCCGCCCGCAGCGCACGCATCGCCGCCAGCCGCAGGAGGAACTGAACGCGTACGAATTGCGGACGGTTTCGGAATCGGAGGCGCGGCCGGCGGAGAAGAAGCGCGAGTTTGCCGAAGTGATGTGAGCCGCCGGCCAGGCCGGAAAGAGGCTTTGGCCTTTTAGACAGTGCGCGATGATACGGACAAGGGCGGAAGGTTGAAACTCCTTCCGCCCTTCAGTCTTTCGCGGCCGATCGCATTGGCATAATTCAGCCGGGGGCATCGCCCCACGCGGGGCCGTGCTACACGTTTTGATGCCGCTCTATCGCAGCCAGTGCCGCCCAGGCGCGCACGTGCGTGTTGTGCTCGTTGTCCTTGAGCGCGGCGGCGAGTGCGTCCTTGGCGTGCGGGCCGCCCAGGCGGCCTATGGCTTGGGCAGCGGTGCTGTACACGGGGTAGAAGTCGCGGTTGTCGGCGATGATCCGGCCGAGCAGCGGCACGGAATCGACATCGCCCAGCCGGCCAAGTGCGATGATGAGTGCGGTTTTGAGGCGCCAGCGTTTGCCGAGGTCTTCCGAGGTGCGCGGACCGGCGGGCGCGGTCAGCGGCGGGTAAATCTCGTCGGACGGTTTTGCGTGCTCGGCTTTGAGAAGCTCGCGGATGAGCGGCACGGCCTGCGTGCAGCCGCGGCGGCCGAGCACCTCGGCGGCGGCGGTTTGCACCGGCCAATGGGGGCTTTGCAGTGCGGCGATGAGCGCCGGCGCGTCGGGCTGGGCGGCGGCGAGCTGCGCAAGGCAGGCATCGATCTGCGACAGCCGCGTGCCGCCCGGCTGCACGGGCGTGGCGTCAAATTTCACGAGCCTCTCGAATTGCGGATACTGCAAATCGCGCTCCACCGTGATGTCTTCCAGCTCGTGAACGTCGGGCTTGGGGGCGTTGGTGTGCACACCCCGCCCGAATGATTGTATCTCGAGCAGGCGGCGTCGGGGCGCTTTCCATGCAAAAGCCGCAGACGATGTCTCCGCGGCGATGGTTGATGCTTGCCCGCTGAAGTTTTCAACGACAAGCTGATGCTTCTTGCCGTCGATCTCCACTTCAAGCAGGTGTGCGCCGCTGCGGCGGATGGAAGCGGTTTTCGCTTCGGGCGCGATGACCATCGCAAATTGCGCGGCTGCCCCGCTGCGCGTGAGTTCGATCCGGATGCTGCGTTTTTCTTCGGTGCGGGGGAAGCCATCCACCATCTGCGTGCGGACCACGCAGCCGGCGTCCCACGCGAGCAGCACGCTGCGGCCGCTGGGCAGCTTCACGCGCGCGGTCTGCCCGTGCACGTGCACGTCGGGCCGCAGGTAAGCCTGCCACTGCCACTGGTGCGCGCGGGCGGCGCGGAGGTCGTCGAGCACGATTCCAAAGCCGTCTTTGAGCCAGATGGAGGTTCGCCGCGCGAGCGAAACGTCGTAACGCGGCTGATAGAAGGGCGAGGAATCGGCGGTAACGACCTGCATGCCGCCTTTGCTTGCGTAGAATTCGGGCTTGCCGATGCGCGCCACGCCCGGCCAGTGCCAGGGTTCGTTGTCGATGACAACGACATTTGCCGCGCCCACCATTCCCGGCGCGAGACCGAGGGCCAGTTTGTAGAGGCTCATGCTGCCGTCGGCGAACTGCCCGATGTAGGCCATGTAGCGGTCGCGTTCTTCCTGCGACAGCGCCGCGAATATCTTCTCCGGCGGATAGCCGAACGGATCGCGGTCGCCGTCCTGGATGCCGTCCTGGAAAACGGGCTCGCCCTGGTAGTCGAGCATGAGGTGGTTGGGGTTTGCCTGGGCGCGGCCGATGCCGGCCACGGTGCCGGCCGACGCATCCCACACCTGCATCAGCCTCAGGCGGTGCGGGCAATCGTCGAGCGCGGCGCCCGTGCGCGGCAGGAACCACCCGAAGAGCTTAGCCGGCAGTTCTCGCTTGTCGTATGCCACCGCCTTTTCGGGCCACCAGATGAGCGTCCACATCGGGTCATCTGCGCCCCATGCGAGATAGCCGGGGCTGGCCCAGAGGTACAGGGCGGGGATGAGCGAGAGGTAGTCGGGCTTGCCGGTGACGCGGGCGAGGTAAGCATAAGCGGAGCCGTTGACTGCTTTCTGCCATCCGTAGTGGTCCCATGGTGCGAGCAAGCCGCCCGGCCCGGTGATGCGCAGTTCGATTTCGAGCATCTTGCGCAAGGTGGTGCCGTTGGGTTTGAACGGCTTGTCGAGATAATCGCGGCCTGTGATCTGGCGGAGGAATTCGCAAGTCCAGAACGAGAGCGGTGTATTCACGTGCGAGGTGTAGGTGGAGCCTTCGCCGCCGTAACCGTCGGCGGGAAACAGGCCGATGAGGTCGGGCAGCCGGCCGGTGCCGTAGTCGAAGAGGAACCGCCCCGTTGGATGGTTGGCTAGCTTGTATCCGAAGAGGAATCCGACGACGGCGCAGTAGAGGGCCATGGAGAGGGCCTGGTTGTTGCTGGCGCGGGTGCGTGAGGTGAGCACGTGGAAGGCGTGCTTGAAACCGTATCCGAGGAAACACTCGGCGGCTTCTTCGATCTCGTCTTGCGACCATTCGCCGCGATAGGCCAGCCAGTCGAAGAACGCGGCCCGCCGCGTGACGGTGCCGCAGCGGCACCAGGTGTGAAATTGGAAATCGCCGGCGGTATCGGTTTTCGGCAGAGTGGTGTAGTAGGCTTTCAGGTTCTCGCGTGCTTCTTTCACGAAGCGCTCATCGAGCAGTGCGGGGAGGAAGATCATTTCGGACCGCGTTTTTGGGTCGGTCAGGTGCGTGGCGTGGAAGTCGGCCCAGTATTCCTTCAGCAGGCCGCCGGCGCCGTTCAGTTTTTGCGCCATTAGCGTGGGGTCGCCGATGAACAGCGGGAATTGGAGTGCGGTCTTTGCGAAGCGTTCTTTCGAGGTTGTCATTCCAGTGGTCCTTTCCAGCAAGACGTGATCTGCCGCAGACACACGCGACGAATATACGCAAAGCGGACGAAAGCTTCAAGTGGAAAAAGAGCGCGAGTGCGGGGGCGTGGCACTTGGCACTTTGCGTTTGCGCACTGAGCCAACCGTCCCATGCAAAGCAGGCACACATTTGCACCTTGCACTTTGCACCTTGCACTTCTTAGTGGCATTTGGCACTTCTTACTTGATATCTTTTTACAGAATTTTCCCATAATATCTTCTTGAAATAGAAGCCTGATACAGTAAAATCTGTAGTAGCGGTTTTCGGTGGCTTCACCATGTCATTTGTATAGGAGACTACGGGATGCAAAGAATTGCTGCTGCTATGGCGTTCATCTTCCTGGGTTGCTGCTGCCTTGCCGGCGAAGGCATTGACACGATCACTCTGAAAATGCCCGACGACGGTTACGTGTCCGTCATCATCAAAGATGCCGATGGCACCACCGTGCGCCAACTCGTGACCGGTGAATTCCTCAAGAAGGGCAAGCACGAAATCCCGTGGGACGGCCTGACCAACCCCTTCTGGAAGACGCCCGGTAAACCCGTTGCGCCCGGCACCTACACGTGGCATGCAATCTGGCACAAAGGTGCAAGCCTCAAATTCCGCGGCTGGGCGTATCACGGCTCCAGCGATCCCTGGGATGCCTCCCCCACCACCTACTGGGGCGGCGACCATGCTCTGGCAATCAGTTGCCACAACGACGGCGAACGAGTGTACCTGGGCTGGGCCGGCTCCGAGGCAGGCAAGGCGCTTATCGCAACCGATCTCGACGGCAACGTGCAGTGGGCCGCCGGCCAGCATTTCAACGCCTGCATCCTCATCGGTTCCGATGCCGGAGTCGTCTACTATGTCGATGCCGGCACGCTCAAGCGCGTCAACGCCAAAGACGGCAAGCCCGTGAACTGGCCGGGCCGCGACACCGCAGACATCCCGATCGGCTCGCTCTGGGGCGACGAGAAGGGCCTGCCATCCCAACTTACTTGGATGTGGGCCGACGGCTTCGCCGTGCGCGACGGCAAGATGTACCTCGCGTTCTCGTCGTGGGACTGGGCGCGCGGCGACGTGATCGACTGGCGCGCCTTCCTCACGAAGGTGAAGGCCGACGAGCGCGTGGGAAAGATCATCTGGGACAAGATCGACGGGCGCTGCAAGGACATCATCACGAGATGGCTGGCGGGCGATCAGGCCGAAAACGACGCATTCAAAGCCCCCAACTACTACACGCCCGACGTTCGCGACGTGGTGGTTGGCGTGCTGCAATCGCTGCTCTCCGAGAAAAGTTTTGTGGACGGTGGCGACAAGCTTTCGCGCGAGAAGCTTGCCGAAGCCAGCCGCCGGCTCGTTGAACAAACCTTCGGCGACTGCCTCGCCAAGAAGCAAACGAACCTCGTCGCCGTGGTTGACATCCAAACGCAGAAGCTGCTAAAGAAGCTCACCGTCGACGTGCCCGGCAAGATGGTTCCCGCCAAGGGCAACACGCTCGTCATGTTCAAGGGACGCGACAGCGTGATCTCGCTGAATACTGAAAGCGGCGAGATCAGCCCGATCATCACCGGATTGAAGAACCCCTCCGCGCTCGCCCTCGACGACGCGGGCAGCATCTACGTCAGCCTCGGCGACCCCGTCCATTATATCGAGGTCTACTCACCCGACGGCAAACTGACCCGCACCATCGGCAAGAAAGGCGGCCGGCCGCGCGTGGGCGTGTGGGACCCCAACGGCATCTGGGGAGCAACCGGCCTGACCATCGACCCTAAGGGCAAGCTGTGGGTGGCCGAGTGCGACATCTATCCCAAGCGGTTCAGCGTGTGGGACGCGAAGACCGGCAAGTTCATCGCCGAGTACCTCGGCCCCACACACTACGGAGCCAGCGGCGGCACGGTGAACCCGCGCGACCCCGACCTGCTGGTCGGCGAGGGCTGCGAATTCCGCATCGATCCGAAAACCGGCCAGAGCAAGCTGCTGGGCATCATCACGCAAGAGATACACAACGGATGCGTGCGCTTCTGCGAAGGCTCCAACGGCAAGCAATATCTCGCCGGCTCGTTCAGCGGACGCGTGTGGGGCGCCGGCGAGCCGCCGCAGATCAATATCTACGAACGGCTGGGCGAGGGCGATTGGGCACATCGCGGCGAGATCCGCGCGCAGAACGGCAAAACGCATTTCTGGGCCGACGTGAACGGCGACCAGATCGAGCAGCCTGATGAAGTGGCAACGATGCCCGTCCAGTTCGGAATGGGCGGCTACCTGTCGCTCTCGATGAACATGAACACCGACCTCACGTTCTACGGCACCGGGCCGCAAGGCAAGTGCACTCAGGTGAAGGTAACCAGCTTCACCAAGTGCGGCGCGCCGAAGTACGACATCGCCGGCGCGAAGGAACTGCCCACGCCCGCCCTTGGCGCCCCGCTTTCCAGCCCCGACAACTCGATGATCGCGTCGTGCGAAGAAAGCATCTTCCGCTGCTACGACACCGCCACCGGCAAGCTCCGCTGGTCTTATCCCAGCACCTACTCCGGCGTGCACGGCTCGCACGGCGCACCCGGGCCGTTTACCGGCCTGATCCGAGGCGCGTTCGGCTACGTGGGCAACGCCAAACTTCCCAAGCCGTTGGGCAACGTGTGGGCGATCAATACCAACGTGGGCGAGTGGCACATGCTCAACGAAGACGGCCATTACGTCACGCGCATCTTCCAGCCTGACGGCCAGAAGTGGCGCTTCCCCGAAAAGGCCCTTCCTGGAGTTGACGTGACCGACATACCCCCAGGGCTGGGAGGCGAAGACTTCGGCGGCTCGCTGATCCAGGCAAAGGACGGCAAAATCTACCTGCAGGCCGGCAAGGTGGCGCTGTGGGCTATCGAGCTGACGGGCCTGGAGACCGCGAAGGAAATCAAGGGCGGCAAGATCAAGGTCAGCGAGAAGCAGACATTCGAGGCCCAGTTGATCCGCGGCCAACTCGCGCAGGTTGCCGTCGGCGCAAAATCCGTAAAGATCAAAAGAATGACACAGAAGCTCACCGGCAACATCGACGCCGATTTCCATGGCGCCGAGCACCTGCGGTTCAAGAAGCAGGACAACGCCGAGGTGAAATGCGCGGCCGCATACGACAACCAGAACCTCTACCTCTGCTGGGAAGTGCAAGACGCCACGCCGTGGGTGAACGGCGCCGACCAAGTGGAATACATGTACACCAAGGGCGACACGGTGGATTTCCAGCTAGGTACGGATCCGAAGGCCGACAGAGGGCGCGGCGACGCCGCGGCCGGCGACCTGCGTATTTCGATCGGCAACTTCAAACGCGGCGACGCCGCCGCGCCGGCGGTCGTCATCTACCGCCCGCTGCACGCCGAGAAGAAGCCGATGAAACTCAGCTCGGGCGTGGTTAAGAATTACACGCTCGATAGCGTGGTGGAGACGAAGGATGTGCAGGTTGTCGTCAAGACGCGCGACAAAGGCTACCTGATCGAGGCTGCAGTTCCGCTGTCGACGCTGGGCGTGAAATCGCTAACGGGCCTGAAGCTGCGCGGCGATTTCGGCGCCACTCACAGCGACGCCGGCGGACAGGAAACCGCGCAGCGCACGCACTGGAGCAACCAGGCCACCGGAATCGTGAACGACGAGGTGTTCGAGCTGAAACTCGAGCCGCGCAACTGGGGCGAGCTTGTTTTCGAGGAATAGCATGGCTTTCGCAAAAAGGAATCATAACCGATGACTAACCACAGAAGGGCTTGTCTGACGTTTGCAGTTGCGGCGGCGATTTCATCCATCCTGTGCGGATTCGCCGCGGGTGAAACCGTCCTGCTGCGTAACGGCGAGGACACGTGGCTGGACGAGTCGGCGCCGCATAAGAACAACGGCGGCGACCGGCTGCTCTGCGTGGGGAACACGCAGGGAAGCGCGCTGGCGCTGCTCCGGTTCGACCTCAGCGAGATTCGCGGCCGCTACAACGCCATCACCGGCGCGAAGCTGCAGATGAAGCTGTCGAAGGCTTCGGGCGGTTTCGCCGGCCAGGCGTTCGATCTGTATTGCGTGGCGCGAACAAACCGCGGCTGGGGCGCGGGCAGCTCCACGTGGGCGAGCCTCAGCGACGGCGGGATCATTCATCTCGACACGGGCGATCCGATCCGCACGCCGTGGGCGGGCGGCGCCGGCCTGGCGAAGGATGGCACCGGCAAACTGGCCGCCTCGGCAACGGTGAGCGCGGCCGATGCCGGCAAGACGATCACGTGGGTGTTTGCCGATTTCGCATTCCTCGACGAGTGGGTGAAGAACCCGGACGCGGAGTGCGGCTTTGTGCTGAAGGCCGCGAAGCTCGAGGCCGGGCAGGCGGCGTTGTTTCATTCGTTCGACGCCCCCTCCCCCGCCGACCGTCCGCTGCTCGATGTGTCGATGGAAGGCTATCGGCCGCCGGCCTGCGCCATTCCCTACACGCTGGCGGAGCCGGGCAAGGTTTCCATTGTCATCATCAACGACAAGGGTTTGATCGTGCGCGAGCTGCTGCACGGTGCTTTTCGCGTGGCGGGGCAGCACGCGGAGGCGTGGGACGGATTGGACGAGCGCGGCAGCAAGCTCGCCCCGGGGACGTACGCGTGGAAGCTGCTGCAGACGCAGGGGCTGAAGGCCGAATACGTGATGACAATCGGCACGAGCCCCTCGCCCGGCTGGGAGCGCTGGCCCGGCAATCACAACCCGGTAACGAACGTGGCGGCCGACGAGACGGGCTGCTATTTTGCCGCGGGCAGCAACGAAGGCCCGCTGATGATGGTGAAGCAAACGCTCGACGACGAGAAGCGCCTGTGGGAGAGCGGCCATTTCGGCGCGTTTGCGGGCGCGTATGCGCTGGCGTCGGACGGCGGCAAGCTTTTCATGGTGGAGAGCAGCAGTAAGAAGGTTTTCCGGCTGAATGCTGTCAGCGGGAAAAAGGAAGCGACGCTTGATGGCGTGCCGGCGGCCAACCAGCCGCTACTGCACATTGATATTGCGGCGCGCGGCGGCAAGCTGCTGGTGAGTTATTTCGACAAGGACGTGGTGCGGTGGTTTGACGCGGACGGCAAGCAGCTTTCGGAAGCGAGCGTGCCGGGCCCGCTGGGTGTGGCGATCGAGAAGGACGGCAGCGGCCTGGTGATAAGCAAAGGCAAGGTGCTGCGCCTGGCGGCCGGCAAGCCGGCGGCCACCGTGGTGGCGGCCGACAAGCTGACGCACCCGTGGCGGCTGGACACTGCGCCCAACGGCGACATACTGGTGGCGGAGTCGACCGGGATGTTTCAGTGGGCATGCCGCGAGTTGAAGCAGCCTGAGCCGAAGGCCGAGGCGGGCAGGGGCAACCAGGTGAAGCGTTTTGCGCGCGGCGGCACGCTGAAGGCCGCGTACGGCAACGCGGGCGGGCGCCCCAAGTGGGGCAAGTATGAGCCGGAGAAAGGATTCGGCGACATCATCGACATCGCGGCGCTGCCGGACGGCGGCGCGTTGATCACCGACATGGGCGCACCGGCGCGCGCCGTGCGGATCGACGCGGCCGGCAAAGTCTTGCGCGAATGGTTCGGCGGGCAGACGTATGGCCCCTGGGCCGGCGTGAACCCGGCCGACCCCACCGACGTGTGGCTGGTTTACGGCTGGGGCTACCTGGTGCGCTACAAGGCCGACTACGCGAAGAAGACGTGGAAGGTGGCGTCCGTTTACACCACCGCGGTGCCACTGTTCAAGTTCGACGCGAACGGCGCGCTGTTCATCAGGCGGCTGGGCAAAGACACATACGTATGCACAAACAGGTGCCCGGCAATGCTGCGGCTGGACGAGAAGAATGCGACGATGGTGCCGGCGTCGACGCTGAGCTTTCCGATGGGCGGCGGGCCGGCGGCGCCGGCCGAGATCGAGCAGAAGATGAAGGCCCAGAATCAGCTTGTGTATCAGTGGGCGGACAAGAACGGCAACGGCAAGATGGACGCCGAGGAGTTCGACTTCCCGGGCGGCGTGTTCCGCGCGGGCGGAGCGTACGTCGACGAGCAGTTCAACTACTACATGCCGATGTCGGATAACCTGCTGAAGTACGGGAAGATCAAATCGGGCATGTGCATCCTGCGGCCGCAGGGTTACACGGCCGCCGGCGTGCCGATGTATGACAACCGCAAGCAGGAGTACATCGACCCGATCCCCGACTACTACGCGCTGGGGTCGTTCGAGGACGTTGGCGTGTGGAAGGACGAGGACGGGAGCTTGTTCAATTGCTTCAACACGAACAACGAGAAGAAAACCGGCGTCGGGTTCTGGTCGCCGCGGGCCGGTGGCAACCGGGTGGCGAAGTGGGACAAGGACGGGAAATTTCAGTGGTGCGTGGGGCGGCATTCGGCGACGGGCGGCGCGGCTCCGGGCGAGGGGCGGTATTTTTGGCGGATGATCGGCATCGCCCACGGCTGCGTAGTGGTGGGCGACATGGAAAACAGCTTGCAGCACGTGTGGGATCGCGACGGGTTGTGGGTGGGCAGGCTGCTGGAGAGCCCGGTGCGGGATGGCCTGCCGGATCACGTATTCCGGCTGTGCGGCGAGGCGTTTGGCGGCGCGATCCACACGGAGAAGAGCGGCGACGTGCTGTTCTTCGGCTCGGGCGAGAATAACGTGCCGGTGTTCCGCGTGACGGGCTGGGACAAATTCAAGCGGCAGAACGGCGCCGTGCAGTTGAAGAACTGAGGCGGGCGCTCGAAAGGGATGACAAGCACAATGGGCAGTGGATTTGCTTTTGTGGTATTCCTTTTTGCGGCATGCTTTGCGCTTTCGGGAGGATGCCCAGCCGACGCCGCGGCGAATGCTCCGGATGTGGATGGCATTGCGATTTCCACGCATCGCGCGGGCGGGGGCGATCATGGGTTTGGCGTGGCGCCGGATGTTTTTGGCGATCTGGTGCGGCACGACATCAAGGGCGGCGTGGTGGTGAAAAGCACCGTGATCTACGCGGGCCGGGCACGCGGGGCGTGCATCAGTTTTGCGGGCGACAGGGTGGCTTTCTTGAAGCTGGACGGCCGCGTGTGCGTGATGAACATCGACGGCTCGGGCGCCCGCGAGCTGAAGAATACTAAGAACCGCAACGCCAGCGCGATCGACTGGCCGGCGGGCGATTGGGTGTATTACTCGGAGGAGGGGTCGTCGCCTGACGGGGTGTTTAACCCGCGCGAGAAGGACGATACGCCGGACAAGCGAACGATCAGAAGGGTGAACGTGGTAACGGGCGAGGACGAGTTGGCGGGTGTGGCGCCGCAGAAGATATGGCAACTGAGCATGACGGCCAACGCGACGAAGACTTCAGGCCGGTTCACCGTGACGGGTGCGCTTCTGGATTTTTCGGACCCGGGCAAGAAGCTGAACAATCGCGGGCTCAACTGCGGAACGGCGGTCTCGATGAACGGGCTATACGTTACCGAGATGGCCCACTCGCACGCGGACATCATGATCTGGGACTGGAGCCTCGGCACGCTGCTGAGGCAGTTTCACGTGAACGAGTGGGCCGCGAAGCCTAACGACGGGCGGCAGTTTCTTTATAGGCCGCGATGGGCGGTGAACTCGGACAGGTGGATCGTGATGACGCAGGGGATGGACTTCGGGTGCACGTCGCAGACGAATATGGTGCTGTATAATTGGCGCGACGGGCAGCAGATCCAGGTGACGGACAATCCGCTGACGGGCAGCGAATGCGACGAGGGCGAGGATTTCTGGCTGGCGGGCATGGCGAGCGATTTCGCGGCGGGCATGATCGAGGGCGAGGCGCCGTTCACCGTGGAGCTTGCCTCGGAGAAGCTGGCCGGCCGCGTGTGGCAATGGGATTACGGCGACGGCTCGCGCGAGAAGGCTGCGACCGGGCGGCACACGTTCTCCAAGGCGGGCCATTATGCAGTGTCGGCCCGCGACGGCGAGACGGTGCTGGGGCAGACGGTGACGGTGCTGAAACGGCAGCCGCCGCACATGACGTTGAGAGTGATGGACGATCGCCACGTGCTGGCGGAGTTCGACGAGCCGATGCAGCTCAAGGACGCGGCGGCGACGCTGGCGTCGGGCACGGCGGTGGCGGGCGTGAAGGCGGGGCCGCTGGCGCGCGATTTGCTGATCTCGCTGGAGGCCGCCCTCCCCCACCGCGATAAGCTTTCGATCATGGGTGCTTTTGACCTGGCGCAGGTGCCGAACGCGCCGCCAAATGGCACGCTGTCGATCACGCAGCCGGCGTGGCCTCCAAACCGCGCGGGACTGGTTTTCCTGTGGGAGACCGAGAGCAAGCCGAGCTTCTGCCTGGACAACGCGCGGGCCTGGTTTGATCCGGTGCGGATGAATCCGATGGGGCGGGCGAGGTTTGACCGGTTTGGCGCGATGCTGCTGGAGGGCGGGGCGATGTTTGCGACGGACGCGGCGAGGTGCATCGCGGAGCGATGCCGCGCGACGGGCGAATGGAGTATCGAGGCGGTCGTGATGCCGGCAAACGAGTACCAGGGCCGGGCGGGATCGCCCCGGCGGATACTGGGCTGCAACCGCGACGGAAATCCGAATTTCGCTTTCTCGTTGGACCAGGAGGCGGGGAACCTGAGCGTGGCACTGACGGTGAGGACGCCGGATGGACCGAAGGCGCACCGTGCGGTGCTGGGCGCGGTGGCGGCGGACCGGCCGCATCACGTGATAGTGAGCTACACGCCGGGCAAGCTGCGCGGCTGGTTGAACGGCAAGACGTCGTTCGAGAGCGACGTGAGCGGGCAGCTCTCCTGGGAGAATCCGTCGTATACGGACGGTCTGCATTTCGGCGGAGGCGAGCGTACGCCGTCGCCTTGGCGCGGCAAGATCGAGGGTGTGGCGGTCTACAGCAAGGGTGTGAGCGCGGAGGACGCGGCGGGCAGTTTCGCGGCGTATGCGGCGGTGCTGAAGGCGAGACCGGCGATTGCGCGCACGCGGCTGGTGGGCCGGTTGTGTGCGAAGGCGGCGGTGCCGAAGCCGGAGGAGATATCGCCGTATCGCGATGCGCTGGTGGTGCAAGAGTATGACGTGCTGCGGGTGGTGGAGGGCAAGTATCGCGAGAAGAAGATTCGTGTGGCGCATTGGGGCTTGTTGGACATGCAGCCGACGGCTCCCACGCGGATGACAGTCGGCGCGGAATGCACGCTGCTCGTAGAGCGCTTTGCCGACCATCCGGAGCTTGAGGGGCAGGTGCTGCGCGAGCTTGACGAGAACCTGGACATGGTGATGTTCTGTGACGTGTCGAACGGGCCGATGGGCGAGCCGAAGCTGGCGAGCTTATTCAGCCAGCCGCAGCAGGTATGGATGCCGGTGGGGATGCCGGTGCAGTACAATGCGGTGGCATTGGATCAGTATGGGGAGCGCATTAAAGTGCCGGTGAAGTGGAGTGTGAAGCCGGGCGGCTCGATCGACGTTGGGACGGCGTACGGGGCTGGCCAGCATTTTGTGCAGGCGCGTCAGCCGGGCGACGGCACGGTGAGCCAGGAAGGCTTGTTTACCGGCACAAAAGCGGGCACCGTGACAATCACGCTGTCGAGCGATGCGGATCCCGCGATCACGGCGATTGCGATTGCGGGGGTGGGCGACTATCCGGCGGTGTATCCCGCGTCGAGGCTGCCATTGTGCATCGGCAACGAACGCGACGGGATGGTGGGCGATATCGACCGGTTGCGGTTGTATGGCAGGGTGATGACGGCCGATGAGGCCGCGGCACACGCCGGCGGCCAGAAGCTGAACGATGAGGGGCTGATCGCTGATTGGACTTTCGATGAGCTGAAAGCTGGTGCGTTTGCGAATGTGGCGGGCGAGGGGCTGGCGGCGAGGGTGGTGGGCGAGGTGCAGCACGTGGACGATAAGGACGGGAAGTATGTGCGGCTGGCTCGCAAGGGGTGGCTGGAGGTTGGGCAGGACGCGAGACTGGATGCAAGTGCGGCGCTGACGGTGGAGGCGTGGGTGCGGCCAAAAGGGTCGGGCCATTTGATACAGAGGCAGGTGGTGTGGATGTGGGGAGTGGTGGTGTGGGTGGATCCGGATGCGATCAGCGTGGATGCTTTTCGGACGGAC
>Ga0307379_10002002_pt1 | contig 30933 bp, 28 predicted proteins | sample UN2MG_FD_202237 | JGI IMG/M metagenome (GOLD analysis project Ga0307379, IMG submission 202237) | Soil microbial communities from Risofladan, Vaasa, Finland - UN-2 | ecosystem: Environmental > Terrestrial > Soil > Coastal area > Acid sulfate soil | place: Finland: Risofladan, Vaasa | collected...
CGGGCATTCACGAGCAGAATTACTTGAAAAGGAATCTTTTGAGAAATATAAAAAGCAAGTATCAGGCAAAAAAAAGACATATCATCACACCTTTGAGCTTGTATGGAAGGGAAAAGACGGCCAGAAGGTTTCCACAATAGTCTCCCAAGAGCTGATTTATGGTGATAAAGGCAATCTTAAGGGGGGGCTTTATGTACTCACAGATGTTACGGAGCGCCATCAGGTTGAAAAAGAATTAATTAGGTCACAGTGGGAGCTTCGCCGACTTTCCCAACATTTACAAGATGTTAGAGAAAGAGAGGGCAAACGTATTGCACTGGAAATTCATGATGAACTTGGGCAGGTGCTGACTGCTCTGAAAATAGATATTTCCTACTTGTCCAAAAAGTTCCTCAAGAATAGTAAAGATAAAAGACAATTTATAGAGAAAACAAGATCCATGTCCGAGCTCATCGATAAAACCATTAAGAAAGTACAGAAGATTTCTGCAGAATTAAGGCCTGGATTGTTGGATGACCTTGGTCTCATTCCGGCTATTGAGTGGTATGCCCAGGAATTTCAGGATCGAACGAAAATAGAATACAAAGATAATTTAGACTGTGATGGTGTTGATTTGGATGCGAATTGTGCTACAGCAATTTTCCGCATCTTTCAGGAAGCGCTGACAAATGTTGCCCGCCATTCCGGGGCATCCAAAGTTAAAGTCAGCTTGAAAAAAATAGATGGGCAGCTAGAGCTTGAAATCAGTGACAACGGCAAAGGAATACTAGAAAGGGATGTTTTCTCGCCTAATTCCCTGGGTTTTATGGGAATGCGTGAACGCATCCGTCCCTTTGGAGGAGAGCTTAAATTGCATAGTCCTGAAAACGGAGGAACTACCTTATCTGTAACCATACCCAATATCAGAAGAGCTTAAGGCATGATTAAAATACTAGTTGTTGAAGACCACACAATCATGAGGGAAGGGCTCAAACAGATTCTCAAGGAGACTTCGGACATAGTTGTTGCTGGCGAAGCAAGCAAGGCTCAAGATGCGATAGAAAAAGTAGGGAATAATAACTATGATGTTGTCCTTTTAGACATTTCCTTGCCTGGCAGAAGCGGGCTGGATGTTTTAAAGCAGTTAAAATCCATGAAACCCAATCTCCCTGTTCTCATCTTGAGCATGCATCCTGAAGAACAATATGCCATTCGTTCTCTAAGAGCAAGTGCTTCTGGCTATTTGACAAAAGAGAGTGCATCGGATGAGTTAATAAGTGCCATAAGAAAGGTTGCAAAAGGCAGGAAATATATCACTCCCTCTCTTGCTGAAAGACTAGCTTTTAAACTGGAAGACGATAATAAACGCTTCTCTCATGAGGAACTTTCCGACCGTGAATTTCAGGTGATGTGTATGATTGCCTCAGGCAAAAGAGTAAAAGATATAGGTGAGGCACTCTCTCTAAGCGTAAAAACTATAAGCACTTACCGCACGCGTATTCTAAAGAAAATGAATATGAAAAATAACTCTCAACTCACCCACTATGCCTTCAAAAACGGCCTGGTAGAGTAATCTTTATTTGTCATTGTAATCGACCGAAGAGAATGCGGCAATCTCAGATAGATTGTAATCCTGTAAGACAAATCCCTACATTAAAATCATCCTTTCTCTGATTTACTTTCTAAAATAACTCGATATATAATCCTTTCGCCAAGGATAAAGCGGAGTTAGTCATTCTAAACTAAAGGTTTAGGTGCCAACAAATCATGCGTTTATTTATAGCAGATGATTCTGAAATTGTCCGTTCTCGTCTGGTTGGAATGCTTTCAGAGTTCAAAGAAATAGATATTGTTGGAGAGGCTACGACTGCACAGGAAGCCATTGAATCTATCAGAGAACTTATTCCAGATGTTGCGATTTTAGATGTCCGAATGCCAGATGGAAATGGAATTGAAGTATTGGAAACATTAATGAAGGAAAATATTTCTACAAAATTTATAATTTTTACAAACTATCCTTATATACAATACCGAAAAAGATGCCTGGATGCAGGTGCAGAGTTTTTTTTCTATAAGGCTGCCGAATTCGAAAAGCTAATTAAAGTCCTAAAACAATTAATTCCCTATTATAGAAAAACTGAAAAGTCACAGTGAACAAATAGAATGATACTTAAAAGTGGAATTTCTTTTTTGACTATGTAGAGTATATAAGCAGACTTAACTAGCTGGAAAGTTAGCGGAGTGAAGGAAAATTTAATTAACGAAAAAATCCCACCGGCGGTAGCATATCATTTTTCATATACAGTCATCCTTGAAATATTTATTCAGTTTAAACTCTAATAAAAATTAGATAAGGGAAAAACATACTATGGAAACTCTATCATTTATAGTCCTTATTCTTTTGTCTTTAGTCGGATATTGTGGAGGTGTTACATACAAAGCTGGAAAATTAACAGATCTAAAGCCACAACTTGTTGACCTGATAATAGTTCTGCTTATTTGGGCAGGAGCGATTTATTCAAGAATAACATTTGATTTAAACAAATGGCTTCTGATTCTCATATGGATAGTCTTATCTGCCACAATAGGAGTAATAGCTATCTTATTTCGAAAACCACACAAAGAACAAAGCTCAAATAACAAGGAGCCTGAAAAAGTTCAAAAAAATCCCATTAAAAAACTCTGGCAGATCTGGAATAACTTCTCTAAAAGAATGGGAAGTTTTCAAAGTAGGATAATTCTCTCATTGTTCTTTTTCATTTTTGTATCTCCCTTTGCTATAGCTGTGAAAATATTTTCAGATCCCCTTAATATAAGACATAAAACCACCAAATCTCATTGGCTTACCAGAAAAGAAATTAAGACTGACCTAGAACAATCCAGGAGGCAGTTCTAATGTATATACTGGGAATTTCCTGTTTCTATCATGATGCAGCTGCAGCCCTTATAAAAGATGGCAAACTAATAGCAGCCGCAGAAGAAGAAAGATTTACAAGAGTGAAACATGACTTTGATTTCCCTGAAAATGCCATAAATTTCTGCTTGGATTATGCAGGCATCTCCGGAAAAGATTTAGCTTATGTAGTCTTCTATGAGAAGCCTTTTCATAAATTTGAGCGAATCCTAATGACAACTCTCCAGAATTTTCCGAAATCATGGAAGGTTTTCAGAGAAGCAATGCTAACTTGGCTTGGAGATAAGCTTTGGGTAAAAAGTATTATAAAAGATAAGGTGGGCGTAGAAGACAAAAAGATTCTTTTCGGAGAACACCACCTCTCCCATGCCGCCAGCGCCTTTTATCCTTCACCCTTCAAAGAAGCAGCAATTCTCACAGTGGATGGAGTCGGAGAGTGGACAACAGCAACAACAGGCATAGGCAAAGGAACTGATATAAAATTACTAAAAGAAATAAAATTTCCCCATTCTCTTGGGCTTCTTTACAGTGCCTTTACTGCTTTTTTAGGGTTCAAGGTAAACAACGGAGAATACAAAGTCATGGGAATGTCTCCTTATGGAAAGCCAAGATATATTGACAAGATATATGACAATCTCATTAATGTAGCCTCTGATGGTTCATTTTGGCTGAACATGGATTATTTTACTTATCATTATTCTGATGAAAGAACATTCAATTCCAAGTTTGAAAACTTATTCGGAAAACCAAGAAATCCTGAGATGAATTTTTTCACATCTAACACAAGATTCCCTTCGTATTTTGGTGAAAAACCATCTAATTATAAAGAGCTCTGCCGGGAAAACGAACACTATGCAGATATCGCTGCCAGCATTCAAAGAGTAACAGAAGAAGTTTTATTAAAACTTATAAATTCTCTGCATAGAGAGACAGGAATGAAGAATCTCTGTATTGCCGGAGGTGTCGGCCTTAATTCAAAGGCAAACGGAAGAATTCTGCGTGAGAGTGCATTTGAAGAGCTTTTCATCCAGCCGGCAGCAGGAGATGGAGGAGGCGCATTGGGCGCTGCTCTACATGTTTATCATGGATTAATAGGAAAGCCAAGAACCTTTATTATGAAGCATGCTTATTGGGGAAAGGAATACTCAGAGTGTGAAATCAAGGAATTCCTAGATAGCAACAATATCTCTTATGAATACTTCTCTGATGATGGTAAGCTCTTAGCTCGAGTTGTTGATGACCTTGTGGATGGAAAAGTTGTGGGCTGGTTTCAAGGTAGGTTTGAATGGGGGCCAAGGGCATTAGGAAACAGAAGCATCTTAGCAGATCCAAGAAGTGAGGAGATGAAGGACATAGTGAATACAAAGATAAAGTTTCGTGAACCGTTTAGGCCCTTTGCCCCAGTCATATTAGAGGAAAACACAAAGGATTTTTTCTATGGAGATAATATTGCAAAACAATTTACTGCAAGGTACATGCTTTTGGTTATGCCTTTAAAAGAATCGAAGGCAGAAACCATAAATGCAGTTAACCATATGGGGACAGGAAGGCTTCAAACGATCAGAGAAGAATGGAATCCTCGATATTATCAAATAGTAAAGAAATTTGGCGAGGCAACAGGGGTACCAGTTCTCCTTAATACATCTTTTAATTTGAGAGGTGAACCTATTGTAAACTCCCCAGCCAATGCCTATAACACTTTCAGTAAAAGCGGAATAGATGTACTGGTGCTAGAAAATTTTATGATAAGAAAATAGGCATTGTCATAAAATAAGTAAAATTGTCGTTGCAAGCTTTCGAAGAAAGTGTGGCGATCTCAACAAATTTCTTGTGAATAAGACAAAATAAGGATGATACCATTCCTTCGGGCTATCCAAAGACATGTAATTTGTCTTTTTAATAAGAGGTAATTATGGGATCAATAAGAAATTTCTTATCAAGGTTTAGCATATTTAGAGAACTATTAGTTTTTCTATGGCAAAGAAAGCTCTGGTGGCTTATGCCAATAATAATCTTTTTAGTATTAATAGGCCTTCTATTGATTTTTACCCAGAGTTCTGCAGTTGCACCGTTTATTTATACACTTTTTTAAATATAGGATTATGTTTTAAAAAAGAAATTATTTGAAATAGCACGTAAATATGATTAACAAGAAAATCAAAAATATCAAAGTTAAGAAAAAAAAGCCTGGAAGATTTAGCAAAATAAACCAATATTTAATAAACATTCTAATTTCATTATCAACAATAATTCTAATATTTTGTGTGGGTGAATTATTAATGCGCGTTATTTTACCACCTTCACCAAAAAATATTGGACAATTATACAGAGTGGGATGGAATAGAAATTATCGCAACTCGGCATTTATTTCTAATGCAGAAGTAATACACCGTGGTGTTCCGACAAAAATCAATACATTAGGATTAAAAAATATAGAAATAGATCTTCATAAACCTAAAAACACATTTAGAATATTGATGTTTGGTGACTCTTTCACCTACGGATTAGGTCTCCTAATAAATGAGACTTTGCCCAGTCAATTAGAAAGAAAATTAAATATGAATAAAAACGGATCAATTACAACTCAGGTACTAAACTTTGGAGTTTCTGGAATGAACACATTTCAAGAGGTAATGTATGCCTTAAACTATGGATTAAAATTCGATCCGGATATAATAATGATTGTATGGATATTTAATGATATTGAAATGAATGGTTATACCACTCATGATTTTAATAGTTTTACAAAAACTGGCACGTTACCTAAGATAGAAAAAAAGGGATTTCCTAGTTTAGCACGAGAGGAAAGGATTGGTTCTTTTAAAGGGGAAAAAAGTATAATCATGCGTTTTTGGAATTTCTATGAAAAACTTAAGATTAAGTCTAAATTAATATATTTCTTTGGGACACGAACAAAAGAGCTCCTTCAAAAATTTGGTTTAAATTTAAAAACATCAGAAAAAGTAATATATTCTGATTTGGATTCTGATGGGTTTCAGCTAAGTTTTAATTCTCTTAAATTTATTAATAACAAGCTAAATAAGATAGGAATTGAATTTTATACAATATTATATCCGCCACTGCAAAAATTAAATGATGATTACTACAACGATTTAATAAATAAAAAAGTGGAGGAGTATTGTATAAAAAATAATATAAATTGCTTGAATCTGTTTGATTATTTTCGTGGAGAAAAACCTTCAAAATTACACACATCTACAATTGATTACCATCCTAATGGATATGCTAATAAGATAGCATCAATAGCACTAGATAAATATATAAAACAAAAATCAAAATTATTTGGAATGAAATAGAAGGAGCCAAATGTTGCAAATAGCGATAATTTCAGAAAATGAAACATAATGAATTGTCTAAATTCCTTTAAGACAGAACTTACAGCACTAAAAGCATTAAAAAATGGAAGTTCAAGGAAAAAACCAAAATACTGGAATGATAAAGTTGCAGAAAGAATAATTAAAATTTCTTTACAGAGAACTATAACACTTAGATTTTTGTGAAGTGGTTTAATTGTCAAGACCAAAATTGAATCTTTTTTAAGGTGTATTTCCTTGGTCATGTTATCCCGACTTAAGCATCTCTTAATTCAATTATTTTCAATCAGTTACAAGCAATCAACCGTAGCACCTAACTAGATGTTGCGTTATACAATCGCTAACATCCTTTATATTGTGTATCTTAGCAAATAAATACTTGATGAGTAGTACCTAATGACGTATATTATATGTATGGCATACATCCTCAAAAAGCGTATAAAGGGTCGTACTTATTATTACCTGGCTGAATCTCAACGAATAAATGGCAACCCTCGGATCGTCTGGCAAAAGTATCTCGGCACTGCAGATAAGATAAAGGAAAAGCTGCTGGAGTCGGAAAAAGAGTATATAGAAGATATCTCAACATTTGAGATCGGCTCCCTGGCTGCCATCGACTCTATAGAGAGAGAAATGAATTTCCTCAAGATTGTTAATGAGATTGTGCCTAAAAGGAATCAGGGCATGAGTGTCGGCCTCTATCTGTATCTTATTGTATTGAACCGGGCCATAGAGCCAAAGAGCAAGGCCTCTCTTGGGGAGTGGCTGAAGAAGACAGCCATCAGTGAATACAGGGAGGTTGATTTCTCGCTTCTTGATTCGGCTAACTTCTGGGATCATATGGACAAAGTAAGTCAAGAGCAGATCGAAGCCATAAGCGATGAAGTCTCAAAGCGGGTGATTGAGAGATATGATATTTCCCTGGATTGTTTGCTTTATGATACAACGAATTATTTCACTCAGATGAGTGGGCAGACAGAATCTGAGCTCAGCCGCTACGCTCATTCCAAGGCCGGCAAACACCAGCTGCGTCATGTGGGATTGGCATTGTTGTGCAACCGGGAAGAAGGCGTGCCCCTTTTCCACCGCCTCTATTCTGCCAATACACATGACTCAAAGCTTTTTTCCCAGATTCAACAAGAGTTGTTTCAACTGCTTTTGTCCTTAAGGAGAGGCAAAGAACGGATGACTCTGGTTTTCGATAAGGGATGTAACTCCCCGGCGAACTTTTCTGAGATTGACAAGAGCGATTTCTTCTTTATCGGCACTCTTTCCACCTATCATCATCCCAAGCTCTGCCAGGTCCTTCTGAGTGATTACAAAAAGGTCGACTATGAGGGAAAGCCTCTCTATGTCTATCGGACAACGATGGATATCTACGGAAAAGACAGAGCCGTGGTTGTGACCTTTAATCCCCGCACATACAGAAAGAAAATCCACTGGATGAGCCGCACGATTCTCAGGACAAAACGGAAGCTTCAGGAGTTACGCCGGACACTCAAGAGTGTGGATAAACGCACAACTGTCCAATCGGTGGAGAGAAAAGTGCAGGAAATTCTCTCGGAAAGCCATATCGCTCCTGTGTTTGATGTTAAGGTTTCCTCCTATTATGGAAAGTACCGCATGTCGATCCGCACTGTCCCGTTGGTCATCAAAGAATACAGGCAACGTTTCGGAAAAAACATTATTTTTACAGATCATCTTGACTGGAGCAATGAGGATATCATCCTAGCCTATAGGGACAGGTATAAGATCGAGAACTCTTTTCGATTGACAAAGGATCCTTTTCTTGTACGCTGGACACCGATGTATCACTGGACCGACAGCAATATCCGGGTTCATGGACTCACCTGTGTGATGGCTTTGCTTTTCCTCTCTCTGCTCCACAAGAAAATGAAGGAAGCTAAAGTGTCCATGTCATTAGATCGAGCGATGGAGTCTCTGCGAGACATCCGCCTGGCTTACTGTTATTATCCACGGAAGGCACAGCCAGTGCGAAAAATCTGCCGGCTCAGTAGCACCGAAAAAGAACTCCTAACTGCGTTGAACCTCGAAATTCCAGAAGTTAGGTAGTACATTTACAGGCAATGCAACATGCTTAATATAAACAAGTTACAATGTGTTTTTAAAATTAATGGCGAAAGTCGGGTTTTAAAATCTGTGTAATCACTTGAAAGATTGAGAAGCATTATTTTAACATCGGATTCTATAGGAAAAGCCATTCTCCGCCAGAACAATTGTTTTCCACCGACCTCGAGTATGATTACTGGATGAGCCTAGTGAGCGCAAAACTTGTAAAGTACCTGGACTGCGGTAATCCTAAGTGTGGATTCGCGCGGATCAGATGTCCTGATTGTGGTACGGCAAGACTTCTTATGTTTTCCTGCAAGACCCGCGGATTCTGCCCAACGTGTCACGCCAAGTGCCGTGAGGAATGGGGTGAGTGGATGCGGGAGAAGCTTATCCTGCGCACATCTCACCGCCAGGTAGTATCCACCATACCCAAGATGCTGCGGATATTCTTCAAATTCAATCGTTCGCTTCTCTCTGATAAGGCGACCACACGCAAAGAAATCACACCCGGCCTCATTGCGGTGATCCAATCATTTGGAAGCCGGATAAATTTTCATCCACATCTTCATTTTCTGGTCACAAAGGGAGGGACAGATAAAAAAGGACAGTTCCATAAGATCTCAGCCCTCAGCGATAGCTCTAGCCCGGGGCTTGCACCCGGAAAAACCCCGCAATCTGGCCAAATCGGTGGAATTGAATTGAAGACGAAAAAGAAGGGATATGTACTCGTTATCTATCCCTGTTTTTTTGAACCCAAAAATATTTAAAGTCCCTTAATAGGAATAATGAAAAATGAGCGTATTGACTTTTTTTAAAAATAAAAAAGTGTTGATTACCGGGCACACTGGTTTTAAAGGGTCTTGGTTATCATTATGGTTGATTAACCAAGGCGCAAAATTATTTGGGATTTCAAATGGTATACCTACTCAACCTTCATTATTTGAAGCACTAAACTTATCATCAAGTATGGAACATTTACTCTTTGATATAAGAGAGAGTGAACGCCTTAAGAAAGAAATTAAGCGTATTAAACCTGATTTTGTTTTCCATATGGCAGCACAGTCTATTGTTTCTTTATCCTATAAAGACCCTCTTGAAACCGTATCTACTAATGTCATCGGAACAGCAAACCTACTTGAAGCATTAACTCATATTGATAAAAAATGTGTTTCGATAATCATCACCTCAGACAAATGTTATAAAAATAAAGAATGGATTTGGGGATATAGAGAGATTGATGAACTTGGGGGAAGAGATATCTATAGTGGTTCAAAAGCAGCTGCTGAAGTTATATTTAATTCATTTTTCCACTCTTTATACAATAAAAAGCTTCCCAATAATCGTTTGGCTACTGTAAGAGCCGGAAATGTCATTGGTGGTGGTGATTGGGCAATGGATAGAATAGTACCTGATTGCATGCGAGCATGGAGCAATAACGAAAAGGTTCAAATAAGAAATTCTGAAGCGACCAGACCTTGGCAATATGTATTGGATTCACTTAGTGGTTACATAACTCTAGCTCATAAGTTGTGGCAAGACAAAAAGTTTAATGGAGAGAGTTTCAATTTTTGTCCTCAAGCTGAAAACAATGTTACTGTGAGAGACCTACTCAATATGCTAGGTACTAATTGGGGATTTAAGCAGCCTGATGATTCTTGTATTATTACTGGAAGCAGATTCAAGGAATCGGGTTTGTTGAGGCTTAATTGTGACAAGGCTTTATCTCTTTTGAATTGGATGCCGACTCTAAACTTACAGGAGTCAGTTGAATTTACTAATGAATGGTATCTCAAGTTTTACAATACAGAAATGAATATGCTTGATTTCTCTATACAGCAAATAAAAAAATATGAAAAAAAAGCTGCTCAAATGAAAATTGAGTGGGCTATTAGATAAATTTTATATTTATTATTTCCAAAATCATTTATTAGGCTGCCTAATCTCTAATCTTAAAGACATAATTAGGCTTAGTAAAAACAAATTTTGCTTCAATAATTTAAAGAGAAAAAGACTGCATTAGTGTTGTCTTTTAGTGTTAATTTATAGTTATTAACATGAAAAATAGAGCTAGTATTTTGGGGCTATTGGTAATAGCTTCTGCTTTCTTTTCTCACAGCTTATCTTTCTTTGGAGTTGAGGGTTGGTCTCTGCTCGATTTTATTTTGCCGGTTGTATTCGGGTTGTATGTGATAATCTTAATCGTGAACAAGAAGCTTTCTTATTCCCTAAGCTATCTATCCCTCATACCACTTGCTATGCTTTTTATAGTTACGATTCATATCTTAACAGATCCTCGTTTGAACGAAATAGTTCAAGCTCTAGAAGGCACAAGTATTCCTACCGGAGGGCTTCGCATATACTTCAGCATCTTCATATCGATATTGCTTTACTACACAGTGCCAATGGTGATACGGGAAAAAGAACACATTAATAAATTTATAAAAATATATCTAGGTCTAGTTCTTTTTCAGATTATTTTTTCATATTTCCGCATGGCTATGGGCATCCACTATCTTCCTTGGGACTCATACGGTAGTCAAATTTTAGCCTTTGATCCTCATAGTTATTGGGGTAGTGGAACTCGGCTTATTCTTCTCGGCGATATGGGGATTCATTTGTTTGTGTTTGCATTAATTCTCATGGAAGCAGGAAGATGGCGTAATTTATTGATAGGTTTATCTGTTCTCTCTATATATGTCTCCAAGGGTCGGGCGCCTATATTTTCAATTATTCTTGTATTGCTTATCTACTTGATTATTAAAAAGAAGCATCTTTTTCTCACGATTGGAATATCAACAGCAGTTATAGCTATACTTATCTTCTTCAGATTTCATCCATCTACTTTGAATAAGTTACCTGCTGGGCCTAAGCGTATATTATCAGTACTCTCGACTGAAAATCCTACATACTTAACAGGAACCTTTTCACGTATGGAGATGTGGGAAATTCAGGGCTACATCATAAAAAACAATCCACTATGGGGTTCAGTCAATGACTTCCCTTATTATTCAGATCCAAGAGCCAAGAAAGCTGTACAGATTGGGGATACTCACAGTGTTTACTTAGGTTTGGCGGCAGTCTTTGGTATTCCGATGCTATTGTTTTGGCTGATTTTTGTTGCTGGTAGGGTTAAACGGCTTTGTCTAATCTGGACTCAGTCTAATGAAGACAGCCAATTTCATCGAGTAGCATTATGGTTGTTTCTCATTTTGGTAGCTTATTTATTCAATTATTTAACAGGCGGAGGGGCAGCTGGCGGTTACCACGACGCTTATGTTTTCTTTGCTCTAGTGGATGTGACATTTAAGCATTATATAAAAACCAAAGCAGGAGTTGTCTGAACTGCCCCCCAAGATCATGTGAGCTGGCGTAACAGCTTGCATTGAAAGGAGTATTAAAATGCAAGTCGTGATTCTTTGTGGTGGTTTAGGTATGCGGCTTCGTGAGCTAACTGAAACTAAACCAAAACCCATGGTTCCTATTGGGGAACATCCTATTATTTGGCATATCATGAAGATCTATTCTTACTATGGTCACAATGATTTTATCCTTTGTTTGGGCTACAAGAAAGAAAACTTTATTGATTATTTTATGAATTATCGAAATCATAATTCGGACATAACATTATCTCTTCAAGACAACAATGTGCACTATCACAGCAATTATTTAGAGCAGGACTGGAAAGTAACACTTGCTGATACTGGACTAACAACTGAAACTGGAGGACGAGTCAAGCGCATAGAAAAGTATATAAAAGATGACGACTTCTTCCTTACTTATGGAGATGGAGTTTCTAATGTGAATGTCAATAATTTACTTAAGTTCCACAGGGCAAATGGCAAAATCATAACAGTTACTGCTGTCCGTCCATCCAGCCGTTTCGGAGAACTCAATATTAGAAAAAATTTAGTTAGGAATTTTAGTGAGAAACCCCAGACTTCTGAAGGGTACATCAATGGGGGATTTATGGTTGTCAATCGACGTATTTTCAAGGGATACATGAATGACGATCCTGATCTAGATTTTGAATCTCAGGTAATGCCAGATGTTGCAGCTGATGGTGAAATGGTTGCTTATCAACATAATGGATTCTGGCAGTGTATGGATACTAGCCGTGAATACAACCTGCTTAATAGGATGTGGAAGAATGGTGAAGCGATTTGGAAGTGCTGGTGAGTGAGTTGAGCAGTAGACTCTAAAGAAAGAATTTAAAATCAATCTTATCCAAGCAAAAATAAAAGGAAAAGATATGAAATTTAAAAAAACTTCTATTGAGGGCTGCTATCTGATTAAACTGGAGCCAATACAAGATAAACGTGGTTTCTTTTCCCGCTGTTTTTGTCAGAAAGAGTTTAAAAAACATGATTTAAATTTTAATGTAGCCCAAGCGAATATATCTTTCAATAGATTTAAAGGTACAATACGTGGTATGCACTATCAGATTCCTCCACGCGCTGAAAATAAACTTGTACGATGCACAAAAGGTAGTATCTACGATGTAGCAATTGACATTAGGAAAAATTCGTCTACTTACAAAAAGTGGTTGGGGGTGGAACTTATATCAAAAAATCATTTAATGCTGTACATCCCCGAGGGATGTGCGCACGGTTATCAAACACTGGAAGACAATTGTGAGGTTTTTTACTTTGTCAGCGAGTTATATGATCCCAAGTTAGAAAGAGGATTACCTTGGGACGATCCTGCATTTGGTATCAAATGGCCGAATCCTGTGACTGTTATTTCCGAAAGAGATCAATCGCACATTCCTTTTAATAAAACACAGAAAAGTAACTTTAAATAAAAATGGAGTATTTTTATGAAAGTAAGACTATTTAAGCCTAGTCTTGGTCAAGAAGAGTTGGACGCCATTAAGGATGTTTTTGAACGCTCATGGTTAGGTCTTGGCCCTAAGGTAAGCGAGTTTGAAGAGGCCTGGGCCAATTATATAGGTTGTAAGGTTGCTTTAGGAGTCAACTCAGGTACTGCTGCCTTACATATGGCTTTGGCAGCGTGGGGGTTTGAACCTGGAAAGAAAGTACTTGTACCAGCAATGACATTTATTTCCTCTGCCATGGCTGCTATTTACAATCGGTTAGAACCTGTATTTGTTGACTGTAACGAAGGAACGATGGGCATGGATCTTGAAGATCTCGAGCGTAAGATTACACCTGACTGTGTGGCCATAGTTGCTGTTCATATGGGCGGTCATCCTCTTCCTCTGGAGCGTCTGAAAGAGATGGCAAGAATCCATAAGATGAAGATAGTAGAAGATTGTGCTCATTGTGCAGGGGGTGAATATAAAGGAAAAAAGCTCGGTACTTGGGGTGACATTGGTTGTTTTTCATTTGAAGAGAAGAAGGGAATGACCACAGGCGATGGAGGTATGATTTGTTCCGATGAATCTGATTTAATTAACAAGGTCCGTCCCATGCGTTGGTTGGGTATTGACAAAGACACCTGGAAGAGGAGCGCACTCTACACGAATAAAAAAGCAGATTCACGTCACTGGTACTATGAAATTCACGGCATTGGTTATAAATACAACATGAATGATCTTGCTGCCTGTATTGGCTTGTCTCAATTAAATAAGCTGGATGATTTTAACTCAAAGCGGCGGAGTGCAATTGGACGCTACTTGAAGAATCTTGAGGGTATAAGTCATGTGAAGCCTCTTCTGCCATATGACCTTTCAGTCAATTCGGCATACTGGATTTTCGGTCTCCGGAGTGCACGTAGAGATGATCTGATTCTTCACATGAAGAGAAAAGGGATTGCTACTGGAGTACACTATATGTCGCTTCCTCTACATCCAATATTCTCGGACCATAAAGAGTCGACTCCAACAGCTAATCGACTTTCAAATGAAATCATAACATTACCACTCTTTGCTGATATTAGAGATGAGGAAGTTGATTACGTATCAAGAGCCGTCCAGGAATTTTATAAAAATTAAGAGAAATATGACCATCACTGTCGAAAGAATTCGCTTTTCAGAGATAAGGGTAATTCGTCATCTATATAGATCCAGTTCAGAAAAACTTAAACAAGATTTTAATTCGCCAACAATTTTTACTAATCGAAAGTGGCTTCTGTTCACTTACTTATCCCATACTCCAATTCGTAAGATTCTTCCTGCCAGGGTCCATGTTTTTGTGGCTAAATCAGGTGGCGAGATTGTCGGGTTTTGCTATATAACCGAGAAAGGAAATCAGCGAAATCTTGGTATTATGGTTAAGGAAGGCTATCAGGGAAAAGGCATTGGAGATAAGTTGATGAATACAGCTCTTGTTGGGATGGAAGATGTCACGCTTTCTGTTATGTATTCCAACGAGAGAGCCAAATCTCTTTACCGAAAGTATGGCTTCAAAACTGAGAATGTCATAGAGTATATGAGGAAGAAATAATTCTGAGTAGGCTCACATAGATACATCGAAAAGAAAAGGATGCATTCGAGTTGAATTCTAATTTTCCAAGGATCGATCTCAGCACTCAACCTATAATTTACTTTGGAGCGGGGGATTGGTGGACGTCAAACCCAGCTGACTGGAAGCAACTTGCCATAGAGTTTTCACTTCATACTCCCGTGTTATTTATCAACACTGTTAGCCCCAGTATCCCAAAAAAGTTCTTATCACGTAATTTTATGAGGCGAGTGTTTCGAAAATTGCCTAGTTACTTGAAGTTATTCCGAAAGGTTAAGACAAATTTATATGTGTTTACACCTATAACGATTTTTACAAGCAAACCAGGATTTACTTTGCTTAATCGTTTATTTCTAAAGTTCCAAATTTATACGCTAAAGCGGATACAGCAATTTAAAAAGCCAATAATTTGGATATCAAATCCAACTGCTGCTCCAATAGTTGAACACATGGACAATAGAGTCATGGTATATGGAGTAACTGATAAGTTCGATGAGACGCGCTATATCCAATCACATAAAACGCTCAATTATTTTGACAAGATGTTAACAAAACAGGCAGATATTGTTTTATGTGTGTCACATAAGTTGGAGCGATTATACCGCAAGCGAGTATGGAAGCGAGCGAGGTACTTGCCTCATGCAGTGGACTATAAACATTTTAGCCAGGAGCACAAAGACTATCTGCCTATTCCTAAAAAAATCTCTCATATCCCACATCCTATTATCGGATATCATGGGTCATTGACTGATAGTAACCATCTAGAGTGGATAGCATACTGTGCTGAGAAGCATCCAGAGTGGTCATTTTTCCTAATTGGTAAGGTAATGCATGATGATGTCCATAAATTAGGCAAAAAATATAGGAATGTTTATTTGCCAGGTTTTGTGGATTACAATCATCTTCCGCTTTATGTAAGACACTTTGATGTTTGTTTGCTTTTCTGGAAGATGACTGAGTGGATAGAATATTGCAATCCATATAAAACTAAAGAATACCTTGCAATGGGCAAGCCAGTGGTTTCTGTTCCCATTCCTGAGATTGTTGAGGAGTACCCCAAAATGATCGCCACAGCTGACACCGAAGAAAAGTTTTGTTACGCAATCGAAAAGGAGCTAGCTTCAGACAGTCGCGAAAAGGCAGAGGCAAGAATGGCAAGAGTCCGAAAGGATACCTGGGCTAATTACATAAAAAATGTTCAGAAAATATTGGCGGGATTGCCAGAAGAATGAGGATAGATAATTTTATACGATGCCATCTAACATTACGGGTTGTGGACATTATTAAAAAGACAAAAATGGTTCCTATGTATAAAGAACTTATGGTATCGCAATGGATGGAGCATTCTACACTTGAAGCCCTTCAAATGAAGAGATTAATCTTCCTTTTAAAGCATGCATATGAGAATGTCCCTTATTATCATCGTATATTCGACAGGGTAGGATTAGATGTAAACCAGTTTTGTGATATCTCCGAACTTAGCAAAATTCCCATTTTGACCAAGAGAATAATAAGGAAAAATTTTTATGATCTCCAAGCGAGCAATAAAGTAAAATTTCAGCCGAGGCGTTCCCAAACGAGTGGATCTACTGGCCAACCTTTAATATTTAATCGGGATCGAGAATCACATAGCACAGGTTGGGCCAATCTATGGCGTGCTTTAGCTTTTTCTGGGTATAATATTGGGGATGAAATACTGATATTTTCTGGAGGGGCACTCATGCCCAAAATAACACCAACAAAGCAGCGTATTTATTACGAGTTGATGGGCATCAAGCAGCGTCGGGCTTATCATTTATCGGAGGAAGAAATCGATTCTTATGTCGATTATCTGTGCAAGGTACCGAGAAAACCTAGATATATGTATGCCTATGCATCTGCGGCGTATCTCCTGGCACGAAAGTTAATTGAAATGAAAAAGCAGAGTCACTTTTTTGATGCCGTCTTTACAACATCAGAAGTGCTCAAACCTGGATATCGCAAAGTTATTGAGAAAGCGATGGGCTGTAAGGTTTATGATACCTATGGCAATAATGAATCCTGTTTGTATGGGTTTGAATGTGAAAGACAAAAGGGACTACATTACGCGATGGAGAATGCATATCTCGAGATTCTAGATAATGAAGGAAAGGAAGCTAATTCTGGAGAGACCGGGCGTTTAATCGCCACCAACCTTAAAAATTATGCAATGCCTTTTATCCGTTATGATACAGGCGATTTAGGTTCGCTCATTCATGAGCCTTGTTCTTGTGGACGGGGATTGATGCGGATCGGAAGTATTATGGGGCGAACTCGCGATTTTATTTTCACTCCTGACGGGCGCAAGATCCATGGAGCCTTTTTCAACCATTTCGAGCCCTTTTACAAGACACCATGGATTGAATCCTGGCATGTTCGGCAGGACCGGATTAATCATATTGATATTATTTTGCGACCTGACGGGAAGCCGATTCAGTCTGATATTGACTATATTCGTAAGCTGTTGAAACGTTCCCTTGGTGCTAATATGGAGATCGACTTCATTATAGATAATAAGCTTTCTATTACACCCGCCGGCAAGCAAAAAGTGATTGAGCGTTTGATATAAATGATGGATGTTAGAAAGTACAAATATATATGCGGTTATGTCAAAGCAAAAGCAATATAGAATCCTTTTTCGGATTGACGATGTCAACTCCTTAACAAAAGAACTTAAGAACGTTTCAGAAATATTTTTGCAGCGAAAAATACCAATTACATATGCTGTAGAGCCAAGAAATGTAACCGATAAGTGTGTATCATGGCTTAAGAACCTCAAACAGGAAATGCCTGAACTGATTGGTATTACTCAGCACGGCTGGGACCACTCAAAATACCAAACAGGCGAATTCGATAACACTCGGACTTTTGAAGAACAATTCGGTGACTTAAAGCGTGGACGTAATCGTTTAAAAGAGCTTTTTGGTGAAGACTTTTTTCCTATGCTTACTATTCCCTTCGGTGTCTTTAATCGTGACACAATAAGAGCTGCTGATCAATTAGGATTTAGGGTATTTTGCATCCACTTTAACTACCGGTTATCTCGGCGGTTGTTTTATAAGTTGGGCCATACGTTTGGTAAGATCCAGATTTTTGGTAAGAAGGTCTCTAATCATATGAGATACATGCCAGGGACGAATATGTTCGAGATAGACTCAGCACTTTCATTTGTCAAGAAATACAAAGACGACTACGGAACGGAATGTTCTATGTACGCCTTTGAGGAAATGATGGTCGATTTTGCTAAGTTTCAGAAATACATTACTACAATTGTCATTCTATTGCACCATCGATATCACTGTAATAAAGAATCCCTAAACCTAGTAAAAAGGGTAGTAGAAGAATTGGAGAAACGTCCAGAAGTGGCTTTTTCCAGCTATTCTCAGGTATATCGGGAGCACAAAGGCTAGGAAAATGCCAGGTATTTGTGGAATCGTTCACCCTAGAGAGGAAAGCCATGAAAAGACAGTTGCTGCCATGATTAATCTTATGAACTGGGGAAAGTGTACAGAAGTTTCCCTATGCAAAGCATCGGAAGCAACTATTGGACAATGTCGCATTCCCGAAACCCCTTTGGCATGTGATCTAGCAGAAGACAGGGAATCAAACATTTTTGTTGCATTGGATGGCCATTTGATAGATGTCAATCCTATTCTAAAATTGCTTCCCAAAGGGGATTATGAGAATTTAAGCCAATCTGAATTGGTATTGCAGGCTTATCTCGCGCATGGAAAAGATTGCTTTCGTGTTTTGAAGGGACAGTTTGGAGTAGCGTTCTGGAATGGAAAAGAACGAACCTTACATCTTGTAACAGACAAAGCCGGTTCACGCAATATTTACTATATGAAACATAAAAACTCCTTTTTGTTTTCGACTCAAATGAAAAGCTTACTGGCTGTTCCGGGGCTTTCTCTTGAATTGGACGACCTAGGTATTTCAGAGTTCTTCTCGTTTGGTTATGTCATAGGAGACCTGACCTTCTTTAAGGATTTGCGATTGATTATGCCAGGGACAATTCTGACTTACTGTGAAGGGAAGCTATCAAGGGAAATTTATTGGACTCCAAATGTTGCTGAGGGAGGCAGTATATCCTCAATCAAAGCCTGTATGGAAGAATTACACCACAGGTTGGAAACAGCCCATGAGCGTTGTACACGTAATATTAAAGAAGTAGGAGTTGGTCTTTCTGGAGGACGGGATTCAAGACTTTCGGCTGCTTATTTCGCCCGGCAGCCAGATGTTAATGTAACTGCCTACAGCTTTGATATTGGGAGGAAAGGAGAGGCATACATTGCGGAGAGGATAGCAGGAGTTCTTGGAATTCCTTATAATGAAGTAATAGTCAAAGCTTTACATTATGAGAAGCTTCATCGCACATGCTCCTGGTTGTCAGAGGGCGGAATTAACACATGCGAATTTCTGCGCTTGGCTAAGGAAGCCCAACCTAAGGTCGATGGATTAGCTTGGGGATTTGCTGGGGATACGCTTTCCGGGAGGCCAGTTTCACCTTTATTATACAAAGCTAAAACTCGTAAAGATGTATTAAATATCAACTTTAAAATAGATATGGAATCGATGATTCCAGAGAGAGATCATGAGCGTGCGTTTAATCCAAAATTTTTTCAGCGATTAAGAGGAGCGGTTAATAAGCATTATATTAAAATATTTGATGAAATTAAAAGCAATTCGCCATTAATCATCTGGACAATAAATGATTTTCGCCAACGCCAGCGACGTCGCACTCTACGGGTGATGGACATTACTGGCTCTTTCATTCCAAACCTATTTCCCTATTTAGATGATGACGTAATAGAATTTATGTTATCTATGCCGGAACCTTACAGAAAGTATCAGCGTTGTTACGGCCGAGTGCTTAACCATTATCATCCAAAGCTAGCTGAGATTAGGTGTGGAGAGTATAACATCTCAATGAGGAATCAGATTCCACTCATGCCATATATTCAAATGGCAAGACGTGTTAAACGTTATATAAAGAGATATGCGTATAGGTCAATGCCCCCAAGGCTTTCTTCTATTGATACAATGTATGCTAAGTTGCTCCGTGACAGAATGTATGACTATACGCAAAGCTGTCTTGTTTCGCTTTCTGATCATCGTGCTCTACTTTCAAGGCCATACGTCATGGATATGCTGGAAAGACACCGAAGTGGTGAATACAACGCACATTATACTTTGCTTAAGCTAGTAACGCTTGAGACGTTCCTGCGGCAAATGCTAGACGGCTACGATCGGCCAGAGGGGGAGGGGCGAATTTGAGTAAGCACATCCGGCTGGCTGCAGTTGGTGACATTATGCTTGGTGAATATGCCAGCCTCGGATTCGGAGTACGCACCCAAGCGCGTCGTCTTGGGTGGCAGTGGCCATTTGAAAAGATGATTAGTCATCTGGCGCAGGCTGACCTAGTAGTAGGCAACCTGGAGGCAGCGCTAGCAGAGCACGGGCAAAGATGGTTTGATTATAATTCAGTTATATTTCGCGGCGATCCAAGTGCTGCGTCTGCACTTGCCACAGCGGGATTCCGCGCTATCTCGTTGGCAAACAATCACATATTGCAGCATGGCCGTGAGGTTTTCTTGGAAACTGTAGAGCTGATACGAAAAGCTGGAATTTCACCTGTTGGTCTATGTGATAAAAAAGGCGGCAGTTTACTCGAGGTGCGAGAATTATGCGGACAGCGGTTAGGTTTCCTTGGCTATTCTCTCTGGCCGTCGGAGGATCACAAGGAGGACAATGATGTCTTCCCCATGTTGCGGGGAAGGGAGGAGGTCATTCTAGATAACATTGCAACGCATACTAATCGGGTTGATCATTTGATTGTATGTATCCACTGGGGTTATGAGTTCGTCCATCATCCGAGTGAGGATCAGATTGAGTTGGGACACGCCATGATCGAAGCTGGTGCTCGTTGTGTATTAGGTCATCACCCTCATGTGCTTCAGGGAATAGAGAAATGGAATAACGGGCTCATAGCCTACAGTCTTGGCAACTTTATTTTCGACATGAATGAACTAACGTGCTGCGATAGCATCGTGTTGGAGATTGCCTTGGCTCCGGGACAAGTGGAAGATTATATTATTCATCCAATACAAATCGGTGTGGATTTCCGTCCTGTCCCGGCAGTGGAGAGAGACGCAGAAAAGATTCGTGAGCGTATGCGAGAATATAGGCGCCGATTAGTTGATGTGAATTTTGCTCCAGCGCGGATGAAAAAAGCCTGCGAGGAAATTTCCATCAATCATAAAATTACTGCACAGAAGATGCAGAATCGTTTCTTTATTGCCAATGCATATCGATATTCATGGCGCTTCATCTTGCTTAAACTCTTTTATAAGATTAAAAATGTCCTCCTGTTACGCTACAGAAGGAAACAGTACAAGCACGATATATCTTACAAGAACCATTAGGAGAAAGAATCATGCCTAAAATCAGTGTCTGTATTCCCGTCTATAACGGGTCACGATATATAGCATCAACTATCCGTTCTGTCCTTAATCAGGATTTTATGGATTATGAGATTATCATAAGCGATAATGCATCTACTGATGATACCATTGAAATTGTAAAGAGCTTTGATGATTCACAAATTCACTTACATCGCAATCTAAACAACATTGGGATGTACCCGAACTTCAATAGATGTATCAATCTAGCTTGCGGTGACTACATTAAATTTCTCCTTTCTGACGATTTGTTTGTAACACCACATGCACTAGCTAAATATGTAAGGGTGCTGGATGAAAATCCTGATGTTCGAATTGTTTCCTCCAATTATATCCCCATTGACAGTAAATCATTGTTTTTAAATGTACGCAGCGGCTCGGACTTCGAACGAAGAACGGGTCGCTTTGTAAGAACACATTTAAAATTGACGAACGGAAATCCTCTGATTACAGAGAATACTGTTTTTATTAATAATTCGAATGAAAGGATTGATGTAGAAAATTGCCTCATTCCAGATAGACAATATCCAGGTAAGGTCATACTCAACATCATTTACCGAAGCAATACCGACAGATGGATATTAACGCCAACTCATGCCTGTTTCCGACGAAGCATGATTGATAAAATAGGTATATTCAATGAAGATATAGTTGGCGGCTGGGGAACTGAAACGGAGTACTGGCCCCGCATACTCGCTAGGAGTGATCTTTTCCGTATCGGTTATCCATTGGTTGCATTTAGGTTGCATGCTGATAGCGGGACAGAAGCAGTATTTAAAAAAGGAAGCCAATATCGCGATTTACAATTTTACTACAAAATGATTTTTAAAAATTGTAAAACCAAACTTACATACACCAGTCGCCTTCTTGGTCCGCTGAGTTTCCAATATAATATTATAAAAGATTTTTTACGCAAAGCTGCCAAAAGCGAATTGGGTTACTGGAAACACATCAAATGGGCTTTCGATCAAGACATCCTAAATTTTGTGTTAGCTGTTTTTACTTTCCCTTGGCTTTCGTTACTCAAGCGATATGGTCGTGATAGTTTCTAGACAAGAAAAGGAGATCTTCATTTCTTTATGCATGAAGTAAAAAAAGATAAAAGTAGTATGAGTCTGAACCGGACTATGGGGCGGAATACACTTTTTGGAATGGTAGAGAAGTTTTATCGCTTAGCTGTCAAACTTTTTATGGTTCCAGTGTCGCTACATTTCATTGGTTTTGCTGGATATGGAATTTGGGAAGCTATTGTATCTGTGGTTGCCTATATGACACTGGGTGTAGGTGGCGCTGGGTCAGCATTGCAGAAATATGTGGCAGAGGCATCAGCAACGAGCAAATACGAATTGGCAAGCCGACGCCTCTCAGGAGGTGCATTTTTCATACTAGGAATGACATGTGTGATCCTTATTCCAGTTTTTATCTGGTCAGATCAGATTGTATCTTTTTTGGGACTCCTTCCCCATGCGACTCCGGTTGATGCGTCTAAGGTTTCCATTGAGTCATTGGACATGGTAAATAAATTTTCCTTATCAATTCGTTTTTTGGCAATAACAATGATATTTGCAAACTTTGGTAGGATATACGGCTCAATTATAATGGGCATGCACCGCATCGATCTAGCAAGGATTATTGACGGAGTGTGCACTACTGTTGAGGCGGTTGTCGCCCTTATCTTGCTCACCCAGGGTTATGGAATCTTGGCATTAGTAATAGCACTTGCGGTGGCTGAACTATCTCGATCAAGCCTCTATTTCATTATGTCGAGAAGAGTGGCACCTCAGATACGATTGCGTCCAGGTAAGATATCCAGAGGCATCCTATGTGAAACTTTACAGTTTGTTGGCAGTTATCAGATTTTCAACTATATTCAAGTGGGATTTTACTCACTTGTTCCTCTCCTGATCTTGAAAACAATGGGTTCGACAGTCACAGGCATCTTTGCTGTATCACGTCGTCTAATAAACATTCCAGCGATTATTTCTGAATCTGCCCTTTTACCGCTTTTATCTGGAGCGACTCTTGTTTATGCTCGTAAGGAATGGGAACGCTTCCGTAAAATATTTGTGAAGGTGGCCAGATTCACAGTGGTCGTCTTCCTTCCTTTGATAGTTTTTTTATCAGTTTTCAGCCGACCCATCTTTATTGTATTATCACCCAAGAACGGCAATGTATCGATTCCTGAAGAGACGCAGTTCATTGCGATTGCTATAGCTATTTTAGGTCTTGCCATGTTCTTTTCTGCGATTTCCCGTGTGTATTCAGCTATGTATCGGGCAAGCGGAGGCACCTACCGTGACATTCTCTTGTTTTTAGTCAAATTAGCAGTGCTCCTGCCATCCTTTATACTGATAGCCTCACATTTCGGTTACTTAGGAGCCCTCTTCAGTTTAGCTCTTGCAGAACTTGTTGGTGTTCTTTACATACATCTGAAATTGAAATATTTAATCAGTCCTAAAGCCCTGATGGCTGTTCTATCAGATTCATTGGTGGCTACGGTTAGCTCTCTGACAGTTGCAGCCACCTGTTTCATATTCTACAAATTGGCCCTTGGCTTCCTGAGCAATGCTCGGATCGAGACATTTTTTCTTGTCATGATTATAGGCGTGTTTTATGTGATTATAGGAGTTTTAATACTATCATTTACAAAATTTCTTTCGCGGGAAGAAAAAGATCTTCTCTGCTCGTTAATCCCGTTTCTAAAAAACAGGGTGTGATTTAGTAAATAATGAGGAGCTTGCTATTCAATATTATGGCGAAAATGATTGGTGATAAGTTTTTTAAGTTAATCTCGGTCGAATACTATGTTACACTCTTTTGAATTATATTATCAAAAAGTTTTACAAAATTTATATTACCATCAAAATATTTGTGCAAATATCATAGTATCATCAAAATCTTTAAATAAATTATTGCTTTCTATTTGCGATAAAAACTTCAGAATCGTTTATTTTCATGTGATTACTCCTTATGATAAGCCCTATTATTTTAAAACAAGTATTAATCCAGATATCTTTAAAAAAATTATTATATATTTAAATAAAAAATATAAAATAATTCCCTTGCCAGAAGCTGTAAAAATGATCAAAAAAGGAAAGTCATTAAAAAATTATTTATCAATTACCATAGATGACGGATTCGTAGAAAATTATGACTATGTTGCTCCCATCCTATTTGATCTAAAGCTTAGCGCTACCTTTTTTTAATAAATTCTATAAAAGTCTTTAGACTGAAATGATAAAGCAGTATTAGAATATATAGAAATCAACTCTAAACAGAAGGAAAAAAATTATTATGCCACGAATAGCAATGGTTGTTTTCTCTTATTATCCTGCAGATACGCGCCCTCGACGTGAGGCTGAAGCATTAATAAAAGAGGGTATCCCTGTAGATGTGATTTGTCTGAGGAAAGATTTTGAGACGAAAAAAGAAATAGTAAACAATGTACGTGTCTATCGGCTTCCTTTAAAGCGTAGTCGTGGCGGAAAGTTACGATATTTATGGGAATATAATTGTTTTATTATAATGTCTTTTTTTGCTTTGTCCTTTTTATTTATACGTGAGCAATATAAAATTATACATGTTCATAATATGCCAGATATTCTTGTATTTAGCTCTTTAATACCTAGCCTTTGCGGTTCTAAAATTATTTTGGATTTACATGATCCGATGCCTGAATTATTTATGGCAAAGTATAATATTAAAAAGAAGAATTTGTTTATCCGCATTCTATGCTTACAAGAAAAGTATAGCATTAGATTTGCTGATATTGTAATAACTCCTAATATTGCCTTTCGTAACCTTTTTGTTTCTAGAGGTTGTCCAAAATCAAAAATACACATAGTTATGAATTCGGCCCAAGAATCTATCTTTCACAAATACGGAACTGATATTAACTTGAACTTTAGAAATAATTCCAAATTTATTATCATAAGTCATGGGACTATTACAGAAAGGAACGGTATTGAGGTAGCATTAGAAGCCATTGCGTTGTTACGTGATAAAATTCCAAATATCGTCTTTCATGTTTATGGAGAGGGAGATTTCGTTAATCAATTCAAAAATCTGGTGATTAAACTGGGTTTAAAAGATATAGTATATTATTATGGTCATGTATCACAAGAAGAAATTGCTTTAGTTATACAATCCAGCCATATTGGCTTGATTCCAAATAAACATAGTATCCACTGGGAACTTTGTTTTCCGACACGTATATTTGAATACTTGTCTTTAGAAAGACCTGTCATTGCACCTCGTACAAAAGGCATTAAAGATTATTTTGACAATGAATCTTTGTTTTTTTTCGAATCTGGTAATGCAGAAAGTCTAGCTCGGGCGATTTTTGATGTATATAGTAATCCGAAACGAGTTGCTTATATATTATCTCGAGGTATCACTATTAATAAAAAATATCGATGGGAGCTCCAGCGTCAGCATTTGATCAAACTTGTAACAAGACTGTTGGGATTAGAAACTAGACAAAATAAAAAGGTTTAATAGATATTTTTTGGTAATCTAACATAAATGTTTTAAAGACACTATATGAAAAACTTAAATATGGTATTCAAAATTATATCAGTTGTTCTTTTGGTTTTTTTGTTTTTAATCTATCCCTGTTATGCATCTGATTTGATTCTTTTGGATACTTTACTTTACATTAGCATTTGATATGCAATAGGTTAAATATGATACGATGAAAATACGTGATTTTCGAATTCCTTTATCAAAAATTCTAACCATTGGCTTACTTCCTTCTCCTTTGAAAAAACTTTATTATCGGCTAAGGGGATACAAAATAGGGCATCGTATAAAGCTAAGTTTGGGGAGTGTGATAGATATTTCAGAATCCTGTGAAATAGGGGATGAAACGAGAATTGGCGCATTCAGTATCTTATCTGGTGAAACTCTTAGAATGGGGAAACGTTGTAAAATCCGCGCTCTGACTATGATAGTCACCCCTCACATTGAAATTTGCCATGATGTAATTATTAGCGAAACAGTTATTATCCGGGCGCAGCAACCATTCAAGGATTCGCGTATTTTTATAGGCGATCGGGTGCATATCTTCCCATTTGCAATTATTGACCCGTCAAGGCCTATTCATATTGGGTCTGAAACAGCAATAGGCATTTCAACTTATATTTTTACCCACGGAGCATATAAAGATAGCCTCGCAGGATATCCAATTTCATATGGGGAAGTATATCTTGGAAAATCCGTCTGGCTTGCCAGCCGGGCTTTTATCATGCCTGGAGTTACTCTCGGAGACGATGTGGTGGTTGGTCCTGGTTCAGTGGTTGCCAGATCTTTTCCTGAAGGTTCTTTTGTGTTTGGTATGCCCGCCAGAATTCTTAAAAGAAAGAAAGAGCTTATCACGCAATACACATCTGAACAGCAGTTTAAAATGCTTAAGGAAATTCTAAAGGAATTCCAAATGTATGTTGATTATTTCTGTAAAATGAAAACTAAAATGATTTCTGAAACACATTTGTCTGTTAAACACAAAAGCAAGCATAATTCGATATTTCTCCTTGAATCTTTGGATTCTAATGAGCAACTAGAAGCCAGGAAGATTTATATTGTCCATAAAAAAATAGAACCGGATATGCAGAAATTTATGGATAAGCTGTGTATTTCTTGGTTTTCCTATGAAGGTCATCAATGTAGCGCTTTTCTTAATGATGTAAGTGAAGTGCTTCGTGAATATTTTACTCGCTATGGAATTTTGTTTGAGCGTTCCTGATAAATTTAAAAGATTGAAAAGGGGGGCTAGTCCATGTCACATAATTTAAAGGAAAAAATCAAAAAGGATAACAGTTTTATTAATTTCTTTAAGATTCCTGAAGAATTAATTGGCGGAAAATCGGGTAGAGAGAAATTAGAAGAGATCGATGAAAAAATTGTCTACTATTTAACTGAAGAGTATACGAAGGCTTATAATCAGTCTCGTTTTAAAGCAATTTTAAGAGATAATTTTTATAAACTAAAGCCAATAATCCCGAGAAATATTCAGATTAAACTGAGAAAAAAATACGTGCATTTTCAAAGAAAGAACCAGTTTCCATCCTGGCCAATTGATTTAACTCTATATGATGTTTATCAAAAAGGAATCAGAGAAGTTTTTAATTCATCAAATTTTACAGAAATTCCATTTATAAATTTTTGGCCAAATAATAAAAAATTTGCGGTTGTCCTAATTCATGGAGTAGAGACTGCAATTGGACAAAGAAATATTTGGAGAGTAAGAGAAATAGAAGAGGAATTAGGGTTTCGTTCTTCCTGGAATTTTGTCCCTGAGAGATACGAGTTAGATGAAGGACTAATACGAGATTTAAAAAATAGTGGTTTTGAAGTTGGCATACATGGACTAAAACACGATGGAAAACTTTTTAAAAATAAGAAGGTTTTTTTTAAAAGAGCCTCAAAAATCAATTACTATCTAGAAAAATACAATTGTTTGGGTTTCGCGTCCCCAAGCACCTGGCGGAATTATGAATATATGCAGAATCTCAATATGGAATATGATTTATCTTTTTTTGATAGCGATATTTTTGAGGGACAGGCTGGAGGGTGCTTGAGTTTTCACCCGTTTTTTCTTTGTAAATTTATTGAACTGCCTTACACAATGCCTCAAGATAGCACTTTGTTTTTTTTGCTAGGCGAGAAAGATGACAATATTTGGGAAAACAAAATGAAAATCATAAAACAGTTTCAGGGAATGGTTTTAATGAGTACCCATTCAGATTATCTAATAAAGAAAAACCTGTTAAACATATATAAAGAATTTTTAATGAAAATAAAAAACGAGTCTGACTATTGGCATGCTTTGCCAAAAGATGCAGCAGAATGGTGGCGCTGCCGTGCTAAGTGTAATCTGAAAAAGATAAATGGTGAATGGAAAATTTATCCTCCTCTAAAAGGTGCAAGTATTGGGACAATAAAATTAAAAGATAGAGAAATAATTTTTAGCTAAGTTTGGAATTATTTCTTTTTAATAAATAATAGATTTCAGGTTTGGAAAAGGAATTTAAATTATATAGCGGGGTATAAAATGATAAAAATAGGTATCATTGGATACGGATATTGGGGTCCGAACGTTGCAAGAAACTTTAATGCTTGCCAAGGTGCGGAATTGGTTTCAATTTGTGATTTGAATGAAAAGCGCTTGAATCTTGCTAAATCACATTATCCTTTTATTAAGGCTTATTCAGATCCCAAAGATTTGATAACTTCTAAAGATATTGATGCTGTGGCTGTAGTGACTCCGGTTTTCACCCATTATGAACTGGCAAAACTTGCATTAGAGAATGGAAAACATACTTTTGTAGAAAAACCACTCACTTCTAATGCTGCACAAGCAGAAGAATTGATAGATTTGGCCGCCAGAAAAAACTTAAAAATAATGGTAGACCATACATTTTTATTTACAGGTACTGTTAGAAAGATGCGAGAAGTCATTGATTCGGGAGAATTAGGCTCTTTATTTTTCTATGATTCTGTTAGAGTCAATTTGGGCTTATTTCAACATGATATTAATGTCGTATGGGATTTAGCCCCTCATGATTTTTCTATTATGCTTTATTTGATAGATAAGGAGCCGACTTCTGTTTCTGCGTTTGGTAAAAAGCATTTTGGAAACGGATTAGAAGATATGGCTTATGTTGTGGTTCATTTCCATGACGATGACTTCATTGCCCATTTTCACTGCAACTGGTTAAGTCCTGTTAAAATCAGGAATACTTTAATAAGCGGGGATAAGAAAATGATGGTCTGGGATGATCTGTCCTCTGACGAAAAGGTAAAAATTTATGATAGAGGCGTTGAATTTAAAAACACAGTAGGAATTCATAAGCTGTTGGTAAGCTATCGTTCCGGAGATGTGTATATTCCTCATATAATTAATACAGAGGCACTCAAGATGGAAGCAGATTATTTTGTAGAATGCCTGGAGAATAACCATACGCCTTTCAACGACGGTGAGGCAGGATTAAAAGTTGTAAAAATACTGGAAGCGGTTGATAAATCTTTAAAAAATGACAGCAAAAAAATAAGATTATAAGAAGAAATCAATGAAATACTGTGTTATTGCTCCCGATGTAAAATTGGGAAAGAATGTAAAGATATTTTCATTTGTGAACCTCTATGGATGTGAAATCGGAGATAATACCAAAATTGGAACTTTCGTTGAAGTGCAGAAGAAAGCTTTTATCGGTCGCAATTGCAAAATTTCGTCCCATACATTTATTTGCGAAGGAGTCCATATTGAAGATAATGTATTTGTCGGGCACAATGTGACCTTTATAAATGATTTATATCCGCGTGCTGCAACTTCTGAAGGGAAACTTCAAACTGATGAAGATTGGGAAGTAGTCCCCACTTTTGTAAAAAAGGGTGCTTCGATTGGGTCGAGCGCTACTATATTGGCGGGAGTGTCTATTGGAGAAAAAGCAATCATTGGTGCTGGGGCTGTTGTTACAAAGGATGTGCCTCCTTATTCGGTTGTGGCCGGAAATCCGGCAAGGATTTTGAGAAAGATTGATGATAAGCGTGTTTAATGTGTGGTGAAATTATGGATGTTCCATTTCTCGACTTAAAAGCTCACTTGCCGCAGATCAGGGCAGAGATTGAAGAGAGATTTTCAAGAATCATAGATAATACTGCCTTTGTATGTGGAAAAGAAGTTAAAGAATTTGAAGAGACTTTTGCTAAGATGCATAGTGTAAAATATGCTGTTGGATTGAGTTCTGGAACAGATGGAAATCACCTGGCGGCACTCTGTTGTGGAATCGGGAGAGGAGATGAAGTCATTTTGCCGGTCAATACATTTATTGCTACTGCAGAGGGAATATCTCAAACAGGAGCCACTCCTGTTTTTGTGGATGTTGAAGAGAGAACATTTAATATTGATGTGAATAAAATCGAGGGAAAAATCACCCCTCATACGAAAGCGATTAATCCAGTTCATCTTTACGGCCAGCCTGCCGATCTAAAGCCGATAAAGGAAACAGCAGAAAAATACAGTCTATTCGTCATAGAGGATTCTGCTCAAGCTCATCTTGCAGAATATAATCAGAAAAGAGTCGGCGGAATTGGGGATATTGCTTCCTGGTCTTTTTACCCTGGGAAAAATCTTGGAGCATGGGGAGAAGCAGGGGCGGTTACCACTAATAATGAGGAAATGTATATAAAAGCAAAAAAAATGCGAGATCATGGATCCGAGAGAAAATATTATCATGACTTAATAGGTTTCAATTACAGAATGTCAGAATTTCAAGCTGCAGTACTCAATGTGAAAATAAAACATATAGAGGAATGGACTAAAATGAGGAGGAGAAACGCTGAAATATATAATGAGCTTCTTACTGATATTGAACAGATTAAAACGCCATCAGAATTGGAAGGTGTTAAACATGTTTTTCATTTGTATGTGGTTCGAGCCAAAAATCGTGACAGACTTCAGATATTTTTAAAAGAAAATGGAATAAACACAGGTTTACATTATCCTATTCCTCTTCATCTTACCCAAGCTTATGCTCATCTTGGTCATGAGAAAGGCGATTTTCCGGCAGCAGAGAAGTTGGCAGGTGAGATTTTATCCCTCCCGATGTATCCTGAATTGAGTGTAGAACAAATTGAATATGTCTGTGAAAAAATAAGGGCTTTTTATAAAGCCTTATGATTATTAAAAAGGTCTTGATTTTTTATCCCCTATAAAGGTGAGTAAAAAACCA
>Ga0307379_10002005_pt1 | contig 30922 bp, 20 predicted proteins | sample UN2MG_FD_202237 | JGI IMG/M metagenome (GOLD analysis project Ga0307379, IMG submission 202237) | Soil microbial communities from Risofladan, Vaasa, Finland - UN-2 | ecosystem: Environmental > Terrestrial > Soil > Coastal area > Acid sulfate soil | place: Finland: Risofladan, Vaasa | collected...
TTCTCCCATGCAGGCATTTCCTCCTTTGTCCTCCGATAGAATATTTGAACGTCCTGGGCGCCCACCCTAAGGGCGGTTCTGGCCACATCAATAGCAACATTACCTCCTCCCAAGACCACGACCTTTCCTTTTAGCTGTATCTCCTTGCCGCTCCTGATGTCTGTTAAAAATTGAAGGCCGTAATGAAGACCGACTAAACCTTCTTCTTCGCCAGGAATGTTGATCCTCTTACTGGCCTGGGCTCCTGCACCAATAAATACGGAGTGATACCCTTCTTCTAAAAGGTCATTTACGGTATGTTGGGCATCAATAGGTGAGTTATACCTGATCTCTACACCACAGCTTTCGATGTAGGCGACCTCTTCTTGAATCACCTTACGGGGGAGACGGAAATCCGGAATTGTAATTCCCAGCATGCCTCCAGCCACGGATTGAGACTCAAATACAGTCACCCTGTATCCCATTTTCGCCAGAAAGTAGGCACAGGTTAAGCCTGCTGGACCTGCACCCACCACAGCTACTTTCTGATCCTTGGTCACCGGAAACGGCTCTTTTGGCTTCCCTATATGATCAAAATACCAGTCTGAGGCAAATCGCTTGAGGGAGCGGATTGCAACCGGTTCATCCAATTCACCTCTCCGGCATTTTAATTCACAGGGATGGATACAGATCCGACCACATACAGCGGGAAAGGGATTTCTCTCCCTGATAATTTCTACTGCTTTTTCATACTTATCAGCGGCAATGGCAGCCACATAATTAGGCACATCAATCCCTGCCGGACATGCATGTTGGCAGGCGGAGATGACCATTGCATCACATGTGGCCCCGGCACATCGATGCTCCAGTATATGGTCCTCATATTCCTTTATGAAATATTTGAGGGTGGAGAGAGCGGGCTTGGGAGCAGTCTGCCCGAGACCGCAGAGGGATGAGGCTATTATGGTTTCCCCTAAATCCCTAATGGTCTGGATATCCTCTATCCTGCCCCCTCCTTGTGTAATCCGTGTTAAAATTTCCAGCAACTGGGTGGTCCCCAGGCGACAGGGAGCGCATTTCCCGCAGGATTCCGACTGGGTAAAACTCAAGAAAAAGCGAGCAATTTCCACCATGCAGTTATTTTCATCCATCACAACCATACCGCCTGAACCCATGATGGCTCCGATACGCTGAAGGGTGTGATAATCAATGGGCAGATTCAGATACTGAGTAGGTACACAGCCGCCCGATGGTCCTCCCATCTGGACCGCCTTGAATTGCCTTCCCTTTGGGATACCGCCGCCAATATCAAAAACCACGTCCCTGATGGCCGCACCTATTGGAACTTCCACTAAGCCGGTGTTATTTACCTTGCCAGCCAAGGAAAAGATTTTTGTCCCTTTGCTCTTCTCTGTGCCCACCTGAGTATACCATTCCACGCCATTTTTTATGATCAATGGAATATTGGCCCAGGTTTCTACATTATTGATATTGGTTGGCTTGCCATCTAGTCCCGCTTGGGCAGGGAAAGGTGGCCGAGCCCTGGGCATTCCCCGCCCCCCTTCAATGGAGGCCATGAGGGCTGTTTCTTCACCACAGACAAAGGCCCCTGCGCCCATTTTGAGAAAAATATCAAAATTAAAACCGCATCCAAGGATGTTTTCCCCTAAAAGACCCAGCTCTTTCATCTGTTCTAACGCAAGTTTCAGGTGTTCAACGGCAATGGGGTATTCTTCTCGCACATAAATGTAGCCGTACTCTGCTCCAATAGCATAGGCACCAATGAGCATCCCTTCGATTACTGCGTGGGGGTCACCTTCCAGAACTGCACGATCCATAAAGGCACCTGGATCACCCTCGTCCGCATTGCAGATAATATATTTAGGTTGCCCTTCTGCCTGACGGGCGAATCGCCATTTCACTCCTGTAGGAAAACCGGCACCACCCCTGCCTCTTAGTTTGGCCGCAGTGACTTCATCGATTACCTGCGGCGGTGTCATTTTAGAGAGGGCCTTGACAATAGCCTGATATCCACCATTGGCAATATAATGCTCAATCCTCGTGGGATCGATTCTTCCGCAATTGGCCAGTACCCTTTTCACCTGCTTTTTATAAAAAGGGATCTGATTGCGATAATAAATGGGATTTCCTGTGAGGGCATCCCTATAGGCAAGGTGATCAATCAACTGGTTTTTCTTTAGTGTGAGATCAACGATCTCTGCTGCATCTTCAGGATTGACCTCCTGATATTGGACTCCCAACGGGTCGATATACATTACTGGCGCTTTCGCACAAATCCCGTGGCATCCGGTGGAACGTATCTCAATCTGACTTGAAAGGCCCTGTTTTTTTACCTCCTCTTCAAGGGCAGCTCTAAGTTCAGCAGCACCATAGGCACGGCAACCAGTCATACAGACATCTATATGAGTTTTCCCCTCATCCTCTTGGGCACAAATCTTATTGCGATACCACTCGAATTCCCCAATAGATAAAATTTTTTCCATGCGTATCAGTCTTCTCCCCTTTTTTTCCCGTATTCTGCCAGTATACTGGTTATCTTTGGCGGAGATAGTTTGCCATAATAGGTCCTGTTCACCATCATGGTAGGAGCAAGAAAACAGGCGCCCAGACACGCCACAGTCTCAAGGGTAAATTGATAATCAGGGCTGGTCTCCCCTTCATCCAGCCCCAGCTCCTTTTTCATAAACCTCAGAATACTTCGACCCCCTTTGACGTGGCATGCCGTGCCGCGACATGCCCTGATCACATATTTTCCTTTCGGCTTCAGGGATAGCCCAGCATAAAAGGAGATTACCCCTTGTGCCTGACTCGCAAAAAGATTCAGGGCCTCTGCAATAGGCTCTATAGATTCCTCTGGTATGTAACCAAATGTCTCCTGGATATCTTGCAGCAGAGGGATCAAGGCCCAGGTCTCTCCTCTATGTTGATCTATAATGGCCTCAAATTTGCGCCAGTCTATCTCTTTTGGTTTCATTTTATCGTGCCTTACGGGTTACGGGTTGCGAGTTTCGAGTTGCGGGTTGCGATTTTAAAACCCGGTATCCGTAATATGTTATTCTTATAACTTTTCAATCTTTACCGGGCACTCTTTCCAGCCGGGTGAGTCAGCTTCACCAAGTTGGGTCAGATTGATCAACTGCATTGCATCATTATTATGAAAGCCTATTGGTATAAACACGAGTCCTGGTCTCAACTCCTTTTTCATCGTTACCTCTCTGGATATAGACCCGTAAGGGGAAGATATCCTTGCCGTATCTCCCTCTTTCAGATTTATTCTGTGACTATCCTCAGGGGATATTTCCACCTCTCCTTTTACACTAAAATTCTTCACTCTATTTGAATGGCCGGTCCTGGTTCCGCTTCCAAGATGGTATCGAAGGGAACCCACAATACCTGTAAAGGGATAATCTTCTTTGAAGCCCTCATCCTCTGGAGAGATTACAGGGGAAAAATGAATAGGTTCTCCATGTGCATCAGGGTGAAAAAGCCTCAGGTTGCTCGACTCCTTGACCCAGGATTTTTGCCCATTCCGTTCCAGTTCCGAGTACATTGGTACAAGCTGACTAATTTCTGCTCTTATTTCATTGAGAGAGGAATATCTCTTGGAGTAACGCATTGTGTCGAACAGCATATCAAGGATTTCCCAGTCGGGTTTTGCCTCACCAGGCGGGGAAACTGCTGGCTCAAACAATTGGATTCTGCCCTCCAGGTTGGTAAATGTTCCCCCCTTTTCACTGAATGCGGCTCCTGGCAACACCACATCTGCTAATTGAGTAGTTTCGGTAGCAAGAATGTCCTGAACCACCAGTAATTCCGGTTTATTTAATGCATTCCTGATGCGTTCCGGCTGTGGAAGACCGCGAAGAGGGTTTTCACCCATGATGTAGAGAGCCTGAAGATTTCCCTTCTCTGCCTCCTCAATCATACGAATTAAATTGAGTCCCGGATCTGGTGAAATCTTCACCTCCCAATTTTGTTCCCAGTGGTTACGTATTGTATCATTGCTGAGGGGCTGGCGGCCGGGAAGGGAATCTGGTACGACCCCCATATCCCATGCGCCTATCTGGTTGTTCTCTCTTGCAAGGAAATAGAGACCGTGGTCTTCACCACCTACACTTCCTGTCATCAGTGCAAGATTAAGCAGGGCATCCATGGACATGGACCCATATCTTTGTTGTAAAATACCGTGTCCGATCACAAAGGCTATTTTTTTCCATTCAATAAAATTTGCAGCCTTTTCTATTATCTCTCTATCAAGCCCGGTGACTCGAGATACCGTTTCAAGGTTGACCGATAACAGGCCATCACTGTAACGATCAAACCCTTCAGTAAACTTGTGTATGAAACCTGTATCATAAGATTTTCTTTTATAGAGAATGGCTGCTATAGCATTTATCATTGCGCAATCGCTGTGGAGGGCGAGAGGAAGCCAGAGCGAGGAGAAAGGAACTAATCCTGTTTTTCTCGGATCTGCCACTATCAATGGGATTCCTTTTATCCTTGAGGCCCGTTTGAGGTAATAACTGGCCACAGGTACCGATTGGGTGGGGTCGGCGCCTATAACGAAAATTACCTCGGCCTCCTCAAGCCCGGCTAATGGTTTGATCAGGCCACAACCGTCCAGATTTCGATTTATGAGATTTTCTTTCACCTTCTCTGATCCATAACCGCCATTATCCACATTATTCGTTCCTAAAACGACACGGGCCATTTTTTGGAAAAGGTAATTTTCCTCAACTGTACATTTGGACGATCCTATAAATGCCAGGCTTTGAGGCCCATGTTTCTTCTTTATTGCGATAAGTTTTTTCGCAACAATTCCGAGTGCCTCATCCCACGTAGCAGGTACAAGTTCTCCATCTCTCCGAATCAATGGATGAGTCAATCTTTCAGAAACATTTAAAAAATCATGGGAAAAATGGCCCCGGACACACAGGGTGGATAAATTAACGGTATCTTCTTGGTGTGAAGGATTTACTTCTACTATTTTGTTATCAACTGAGCCCATTACCAGAGAGCAACCCACGCCGCAGAACCCGCAAATCGTTGACGATTCCTTTTGAGGAGAGCCCACATACTGTGTATTCTTGAGCGATAACGCACCTGTAGGACACAGAGATAAACAGGTACCGCAGAAGGTACAACTGGATTTCTCCAGAGGCATTTCATGCACTGTTGCTGGTCGGGATTTAAATCCCCTGAGATTATAATCGATGGCGCCAACCACGACCAGTTCATGGTCAGCGCGAATACATTTGCCACAAAGGATACATTTGCTGAGATCCCTGATAATAAAAGGATTTGCCTCCTCCAGGCCGGTATAATGGGGCATAGGGTAAAGCTCTACCTGACCAACACCCAGTTCTGCGGCAATCTGCCTTAACTCACATCTGTTTCCCTGGCTACATACGATGCAGGACTCAGGGTGATTAGCCATTATGAGGCGGATAATATTTCTCCTGTACCTTTTAATAATAGGGGAGTCTGTCTGTATCGCCATATTTGGAGATACAGGAGTGACACATGAGGACATAATTCGACCACTTTTTTCATCTTCCACTATACAGAGCCGACAGGCGCCAACCGGTTCCAAATGGGGATGATGGCAGAGGGTAGGAATCTTGATACCATTTTCCAAGGCTGCATTTAAAATGCTCGTACCTTGAGGGCAACTGATAGTTTTCCCATTAATAGTGAGGCGTATCTCTTCCAAGGGTTTATCTCCTGTCAATCTGGTTTTATAATTTTTTCAGCTTAGCTGCATCAAGGTAATGTCGCAGTTTATCCTCTGCGCCCATGGCAATAATATGAATCCCCTGGCATATGTCTTTGAGGCCAGATACGATTTCGGTAAAAATCTCAATACTGGCCTTTTGCCTGTCAGGAGCCCTGGCAAGTTTTTTAATTATCCAGTCTGGTACCAAACCTGATTGAAAGTGACGATTAAGAAACTGAGCTACCCCCGCTGTCCTCAGTATCATGACCTCTGCAATAACAGGGACACCAAAGGTGTTGGCGTGTTTCATGAATTTTTCAAATAATCCCACATCGAATACAGGTGTCGTCAAAAAGTACCCGGTACCTATCCTCGTCATTTCTTCCATTTCCTTCATCTCCAGGTCTGGCACGTTTTTTCCCCACTTAGATTCTATTCCTGAACCGACTATGAATTCAGCCTTGAGAGAAAGATCTTTGCCATCCACTGTGTGTCCCTCTCGAATATGATCCAACACAGAGATCAGCTTTCCTGAATCCACATGAAAGAACATCATCTCCTGAAGGCTGTCCCCGGTAATCCTGTAATCTTCTGTAAAAGCAAGAATATTCTCCACACCAGTTTTATGGGCACGGAGCAGGTCCTTCTGTATCTGCAAACGGTTCTTTTCGCGAAGCGTGGTCTGGTAGATCGCTTCAAACCTATTTTGATGCAGCAGTTCACAGGTCTTAATGGTATCTGTAACAACCCCTTCAATTTCCAATTCAGGCACTGTCAACCCATCCACACGGCCACGTACTGATTCTAATTTTTTTATGATTTCTCTTGGTTCCTCATCAATGGGAGGTTGTATTTCGGATGTGACCACAAACCTCTTTTCCTTAAGGGATTCCTTAAGCTTCATTTTCTCCTCCTCAATCAATCAAATATAGGCAATTGAATAGTAATGATGTGAGGATCAAAATTTTCACCTTACGATAGCCAATCTTCAATAATCAGAGCAGTCCCAATGACTTGGCCACTTCCTCTTTTAGCCGGGGTAGTGGCAGGGGTTTTGAAAAACACAGATCCGCCCCATATTCTTTCATTTTTTTAAATTTTTCATCATCCAGGTAGGCCGACAAAACGAGAATTATTGTATCTTTGGTCTCTTTATTTTCTTTAATCTTTTTACAGACATCGTATCCTTTGATATCGGGCATCATGATATCCAGTATTAAGAGATGAGGTTTAAAATGATTGACTTGCAGCCCAGCCTCAAAACCATCTGAGGCAGAAAGAATCTCATAATCATATTCTTCTTCTTCCAATGCCTGAACAATGGTTTCCACAATAATTTGATCATCATCCACAATCAGAATTCTTTTTCTCTCACCAACGACTTCTTCTTCAGGAAAGGGTATGCCCTGTTTCCTCATAAAATTCTCCAAATCTGATTTCTTGATACGCCGATGGCCTCCTACTGTCTTGTAGGCCTTGATATGACCAGCCTCTACCCAGTTTATAATCGTTTTAGGGGAGACATTACAGTATTTGCTCGCCTGAAAAACCGTAAGAATATCATCCATAGAAGGATCCTCCACTCATTTTTAATATTTAGTTATTATAATAATTATAGTTTTTTTAAAATGTCAAGCAGAAAAATAAAATAGGAATAATAATATTAAATATAATAACTGTAGCATCACGTAGGCTCTTCCAATATGGATACACCACCTTTAAAGCCATAATAGAATCGCGGTATAAAATTTTATGCACTCATTGGGCGGGATTTATTGTTATTTTAAAAAGTTTGGATTTATGTAAGGAAAGAAAGTATTTGCATATGAATGAAGATGATTTTGAGAGCTTTGCATAACTCATATTCCCTTAAAGAGGATGGGCTTTTCTTCAGTTCCAAGGCTCCCGGGCTGGTCTTTTCAGCAACGTATCTGCGGGGGAGTTTTGCCCCCTCCGCATTGCCCCGATAAATCTGGGCCTGCGGTTTCCCCCACTGATAAGTTGCGAAAAGACAGCGCCCTTACACCAGTCACCTCAGAAAAGTCCACCCTCTTCATTGGGGTGACAAAAATTGTTAGGTTTTGCAAAGCTCTAGATTTTACCATTGAGGAAGGAAGGAAACAGAGCCCATTAGGTAAGCAATGTGATTGCCAGACCTTACGGATTTATTGATGATTTTTTCTATTTTGAAAATCTTCTTTGTATATTGGAAGAATAATAGTGAATGTTGTCCCTGATTCCCATTCACTTGATACCCGTATATCTCCTCCATGCTCTTTGATAAACCCATAACAAACTGATAGGCCAAGACCAACATCTTTAACACTATTCTTAGTGGTAAAAAAGTCATCAAATATTTTATTAAAGTTTTCCTCTTTTATTCCAATGCCAGTATCAGTTATTTCAATATATACATTATCCCTTTTTGCGAAGGTCTTTATAGTTAAGGTTCCTTCATCAGGCATTGCATCCCTCGCATTTGAAATCATGTTGAGAAAAACCTGTCGCAGTTGATTCCTGGAGGCATGAACCTTTTCTAAATTATCAGCAAAATTGGTAGAAATGCGTATACTGTTTTCCTGTAGTTGCTTTCCGACAAGAAGCAAGATCTCATCTAGTATAATGTTAACATCTGTAGCCTGTTTTTCTTCCTCATCAGGCTTCGAAAAACGGAGCATTTTACGGAGCAATTCGGTCAGGCGCACAGTTTCAGAGAGGGCCATATCAAGGATTTTTCTCCTTTTGCTCTGAGGAGAAATTTCTGTTTTGAGAAGCTCAAGGGTATTCATGATACCATACAGGGGATTGTTTAATTCGTGGGCAATCTGGGAGGTCAACCTCCCCATGGCAGCCAGCTTTTCTGACTGTAACAATTTCTCCTGTGTCTCTCTTAGCCTACGTTCCATATCAAGTCTCTCTTTGAGGTCGACAAATATGCCCACTGATGCGATCTCTTTTCCTTGAGCATCGTACACGATTCTTGCAGAGAGGTTACCATCAATGGTTTTGCCATCCCGCCTTACATGAACCATTGGGTAGGATTTACATTGTCCAATACCACCATATTCAGGGCTCCGCATCATTTTCATGACCTTATTGGCCATTCCCTCCGGATAAATTTCTCGTATGTTCATTTTGCCAATAACTTCTTCAGCTTTATATCCCAAAGTCTCTTCAGAGGCACTGTTCCAGACGATAATATTCCCCTTCATATCTGTTGCCATGATGGCATTAGGTGAACTCTTGATAATTTTATCTAAAAAATCATGGGATTCTCTCAGTTCTTTCTCCATCCTTTTTCTTTGGGATAGATCCAGGTTGATTCCTTCATACCCTATGACATTCCCTTTCTGATCATAACGCACATGACTTGTATGCAAGACGGGGATAGATCTTCCATCCTTGCGTTTAAAATAAACTTCATAATCTATTACATATCCATCCTGTTCAATCATCTCCTGCCATTTTCGACGATCCCCTGGCCTGAGATAAAGGTCCTTGGCGATATCAATTTTAAGAAATTCCTCCTTGTTTTCATAACCTAACATATCCAGAAGGGCCTTATTTACATTTAAAAATTTCCCTTCTTTACTGCTCACGTATATCCCACAACGAACATTTTCGAATAATCTCTTGTACTCCCTCTCTGAGGCCCTGATTTTTTCTTCAGTTTTTGTTCTGAGGACAATATCTCGATATATGCTTACCTTGGATAAGGTACCGTCGGAATTTTTCAAAGGAAATTCAATAAAATCGTATAATTGATCCAGATTTGGGATGTAGTGCTCCCAGCGAATGGTTTTCCCGGCAAACACCTCCTTTGCCCTGCACCAGGGGCAGACTTCACCTCTCCCATATATAATCTGATAGCACTTTTTGCCAATGCCACGCCCAAAATTCTTAATCATGACATTATTCATGTATTCCATGTTAAAATCATCATCAGCAATATAGACTCCATCCATCATGGCTTCAAAAATAGTGGTGAGGTTTGTTTTCTCCATATCGAGCATAGTTTCTCTCCCCTTACTGTTTTATCATAGATAGTGTAACATTATCTCTATCCCTTGCAAGGTAAAATATGAGTGGAATGGGTAGGTAAACTATATTAATTTTCCCCTTTTGTTACATTTAGGTGTTTGAAGAAATTGATTCCATTTAAGCGCGGTAGCCTTTTTTAAATTTTCCACGGCTGTATCATTTCCAGTTGACTATATAAAAATAACAATATAAATTACATAGAAAAATTTAGCGTTTTTCTTAAACCCTATAATCATTGAAAAGCATAGAGGGAGGGAATATATGGCTAATGATAAACTTGTTCTGGTAGTTGATGATGATCCAGATTTGGTGGAGGCAATCTCTATGAAATTAGAGAGTAAAAACTATAGGGTGGCAAAGGCATATGATGGAATAGAGGCCTGGGATAAGATACAGGAGGAAAGACCGGATTTGATTATCTTAGACGTTATGATGCCTCGCAAAGATGGCTATGCACTATGTGATGAGCTTAAAAATAACCCAAAATATGAAAATATTACTATTGTTCTCTTAACAGCAGTCGGCTCCGCAGTCACCAGTACCAGATATACTCATCAAGGGGGTATGAGTACATTAGCAGATGATTATATCGCTAAACCAATCGATCTGGATAAATTGATGTCTATGGTCGATGACTTTACCGGCCAATCCTGAGTAGGCCTTACATTCTCTCAGATATTATGCGGAAAGGACTTCATAGGCTAATACGCCCCTTTTTTCTATGGTGGCTAAATAATGGCGAAATTGAAGATAGGGGGGCTAAAACAGAGTCTTGAACTCTGTCAGTTTAACCTCAGAGGGTTGGATTCGTCAGAGGAAATTGCCTCAAAGGTAAGTAAACTCCTTCTCTCTCAAAAAATTAATATGGAGTTTCTTACCTATTATCCACATAGAAATAGTTACCATCAACTTACCTTCTGCATCAGTCAGGATAAATTCTCTACTACATCAGAAATCCTTAAAAAAGAAGGCTCTTTACCCATAGGTTGGGAGATAAACAGCCGTGGACAAGTGGGTATAATCACTATCTTCCCCCATCAATCGGCTATAAAGATATTAGGCGTTATCATGGTTTCATGGGCAGCGCAATCTATACCTATCTATGGGATTGCTACATCATTGTCCGCAATCTCATTTGTAACTGATTACCAGTTAATAGATAAGGCTACCGATGTTATTCAGGATTTATTCCAGCTGCCTGAAGATCATGCACCGTTAAAATCTGAGATCCGTTACTGCCAGAGTGATATAGTCAAAGGGGATTAGATTGTATGGAGACAATTGCTGTTTATTGGGAACCCCGGATCAAAACGTATGGGTTTCAAAGAATAACTGACTTAGCCCTTATCGAATTTTCTTGCCCCCTCTCTAAGATCAAACCTTTAGGAGAAATCCTTTCTCAAGATGATCTTATAGTCTTGAGGCCAAAATTCATAATAGCGCAAGTGTCAAATCATGAAATCTCTTTTATTATTTGCCTCCCTTTAAAAGAAAGTAAGGATTTCCACACATCACTTGAAAAAACTTCAAGCCCAACTCTTCATAAATACATCCATCCTGTTAGTATTATTTTCTTCCATGGCCCACACTTTGGTGATAGGTACGGTATAGCTAATGCCACCTTCTCTTCCCTTTCAAAGGCAGGATTGAAGATTATAGCATCTGGCTGCTCCTCGGCATCTGTCTTTTTAGTTTTAGCTCAGCATGACATAGACAAGGCTGAAGAAATATTGTCTGAGACATTTGAGGTAGCAAAATAATATTTTTAAGTATGGTATCATATGAAAAAATTTGACTGGCATGATAATCTCTTTGAGTCACTAAGATTTCCAACCTTGATCCTTGCTCCTGATATGACCATTGTTGCAGCAAATAAGAGATTTCTGAAGAAATATGGCTACAGCAAGAAAAAGCTCATAGGCACAAAATGCCATCAGATCCTTCACCAATCTGAAGATCCTTGCCCGGAGCCATCCTACCCTTTTCTACGTGTCCTGGCTGACAAAAAAGGAACTTCTTCCCTTATAAAAACTACAGGTCACAATGGAGGAGAGATATATGAAGACAGGGTATGTTCCCCTATTTTAAATAATAATGGAGACGTGGATTATATAATGGTAAGTTTAAGAGATATTACCAAAACCAAGCTCTTAGAAATAGAATCACAAAAAACAAACGAATTTTTGGAAAATATTATTGCCAGTTCTGCATCTGCTATTTTAGTTGCTGATATGAAAGGGGTAATCCTCCGTATGAATGAGAGCGCCCGCAAATTATTTGGCTATACCGACAAGGTGGCTATTGGTACAAGTATCGCCGAGTATCTGTATACGCCGGGTGGGGCAAGGAGCATAATGAAGAAACTCAGGAGCCCTGATTACGGTGGGGTGGGCAAACTCTATACTACAGAGATGACAATAATTACTTCCTCAGGTGACGAGATACCCGTTGAGATGACAGCCTCCATAATCTACCAGGATGGCAAGGAGGTCGCCACCATGGGTATCTATAATGACCTGAGAGCAAAGATAGAGATAGAAAAGAAATTGAAAGAGGCCGAACAAATTAAATTGGAGCAATCGAACAAAATGGCCTCATTAGGCCAACTGGCTGCAGGGGTGGCACATGAAATAAATAATCCGCTGAGTGGGATATTGATTGATGCCAGTTTGATCTTCGAGGAGCTTGACGAAGATAGCCCTATCAAGAGTGATATACAAAATATTATTGTTGATACTCACCGGTGCAAGGACATTGTTAAAAATCTTCTTGCATACTCCAGGCAAACAGAGATGAAGAGGGGGCTTTTCAATATAAATGATGTAATAGAGCAGACCCTTTCCTTTCTTGGCCACCATGCCCTTTTGCAAAACATTACGATAAACAAAGAATTTTCCACCTCTATGTTAATGTGTGAAGGTGACAAAAACCAACTTGTTCAGGTTTTCACCAACATCATAATAAATGCCGCCCACGCTATCACCGGCAAGGGAGATATCACAATTCGTACCAGCAGGAATAAACCAAAAGGAAAAATCTATATTGAATTCAGCGATACAGGATGTGGCATCCCAGAAGTAGTCCTTCCAAGAATCTTTGACCACTTCTTTACCACGAAAGAAGAGGGCAAAGGGACTGGACTGGGTTTGGGTACTGTAAAAAGTATAATTGATAAACATAGAGGAGTGATTAAGGTCAAGGAAACAAGCCCTGAAGGCACAACCTTTCTAATAGAACTCCCATTGTTTAAGGTAACGGAAAATACACCCATTTGATAGGAGAATTTATTTATGGCCCTCATAGAAGACCAGACATACCAGCCGACAATACTTGTAATTGATGATGAAAAACGAATACGTGAAGGATGCTATAAGATACTCACAAAAGAAAACTGCCTGGTTGAGATGGCCGAAAACGGAGAGATGGGGCTCAAAATGATTGATGAGAAACATTACGATATTATCCTTACTGATTTAATGATGCCAGGCATAGGCGGAATGGAGGTTTTAGCTAAGGTTGGTGAACAGCATCCTGATTCTGTTTCAATTGTTATTACAGGCTTTGCAACCCTGGAACACTCAATAGAGGCAATGAAGAATGGTGCCTTTGATTTTATACCCAAACCTTTTACACCGGATCAGTTAAGAGTTGTAGTGAGTAAGGCTATTCAAATGACCAGAACCCTGCAAGATATTGCTACAGAAAAAACACGCATCAAAACGATAGTAAACTATTTAGCTGGTGGCGTACTGGTAACTGATAAAAGCAAAAATATTATACTCTATAATCCTACCTTACTAAAAATGTTAGGGTACGGGGGAGATACCCTCGATGATCAACCATTACATGTCCTCACTACAGATGAAAAATTGACTGGTATTATAGATGGTATCCTTGAATTGAATAAAGGTGAGTTCAAGGTTCTTAGCGCTGAAATAGAGCCGCATGAAAGAGGGGAAGGACCATATAATCAATTATATCTCAGGGCCCAGGCCGTCCCCTTCCAGAACAGGTCAGGAGAGATACTCGGTTCTGTCACTATCATTGATGATATAACCCATCTAAAACTATTGGATGAGATGAAGTCTGCCTTTGTTAGCATGGTTTCCCACGAGATTAGAGGCCCTCTTTCTACTATTTTAAGTCAGATCAAGATACTTATGGACGGACTGGCAGGAGAGCTAGGTCCCAAACAAGCCGATATACTCGGTAAAATATCCCGAAAAGTTGAGGGTCTTGTTGAGTTGTCAAACGAACTTCTTGATCTTTCCCGGATAGAGGCAGGGTTGATAGTTCAAGATAAGCAACAGGTGCAATTGATGGATATTCTCGAGAGCCTGGTGGAATTTATACAGGCAAGGGCAAAGGAAAAAAATATCTTTTTAAGCCTTGAAAAAGTCGATTTACCCCTTATTAATGCAGACATTAAAAGCATGGAGGAAGTTTTCAGCAATCTTATCACCAATGCCATCATCTATACACCGGAAGGGGGAAAGGTAGATGTAAGGGGTGAGGTTAAAGGAGGTTTTGTAGGTATAAGTATTAGTGATACCGGTTATGGAATTGCACCTGATGAGATACCCCGGATTTTTGAAAGGTTTTATCGGGCGAAAACTGAAAAAACCAGAAATATTGTGGGAACAGGCCTCGGTCTTCCTATTGTAAAAAGCATTGTTGAGGCCCACAATGGAACCGTTAGGGTAGAAAGTGAAGAAGGAGTTGGGTCCACCTTTTACGTCCGCCTTCCTATATAATGAGCCTTGCATTACCCCAAGCATAAATTTACCCCATCATAAAAAAGCCTTACCTTTTATAGTGGGGTTAAAAGAGCAATGGATCTGGGCGAGGTTCAAAGCCCGGTCAAGATCTTCTGATGGGGATTACTGCCAGGCTGGCTAATCTTTGAGAGAGCAAAGCCTGTTAGATTTCAAAATGGCCTTTATACCCCTTGGCAAAAAGTGGATAATATTTAAGACCATCGCCGAAAGTCTATTGAATAGGCGGAAGGGCAGACATCAATACTACAGTCAGGGCAAAGCTGCCCACATGTAGGGCAACGATTGGGAGATTCATGGGCTTCCTCGACAAGCACCTGAGAGCCGCAATTGTTGCATTTTGCATATCTTGCTGGTTTCTCCTTAGCGAACTTTTTAGGTATATGCTCAATATGTCCACACCCCAGGTCACACGTCCAGAAATGAAAAGTTTTGAAAGAAGTTTCCTCTTGGCAAGCGTTATATAGCCTTACATCACTTGTTACAAAAACTACTGTCACATTAGCTCCAGAAACAGTATGAGCAATCATTCGTGATAAAAAGATGTAGATTGCATCCACGCCATTGAAGCCTTTCTCAGGCTTTGTTTTATATTGCTCTAAGATGGATATGCAGTCTTGGACGTAATCATCCGTTAGAGATAAAACGTTTAGCTCCCTTTTCTCAACCATATTGTAAATGGTGGAAACCGCTAATGTATATTCTTTTAGAGATATGTCTTCAGAATTGCAAGCAGCCAACAGAGCAGAAATGGTTTCTATGATTCCAATTTCGGGGGTATATAAAGTCGAGTCGGGATAGTTGAGGATATTTTCAAGGCTGGTTTTTCCAATATCATCATAAAAAATTCTGGCTAGGGCACTGGCATCGAGCAAAAAGGCGATTTCACTCATATCTCTCCTGAAATAAGTAACTCTCAATAGGCACGTCTTTCTTCTTTCTTAACATTTTGAACTCGGTTAAGGTAATACTACGATCAATCTTTTCCTTATTGAATAATCTACTTGCCTCAAGAAACTGAAATTTTGCTGAAGCCTTTAACCTTACAACAGCCTCACTAAAAAGAGGGGGGACTTCAGTTTTACTGGTTCGTTCTTTGGAGATATCTCTGTCAGACAAAATTTGAAAAGACTTTCCACCTATTGTAACACTAAATAAAGTTCGTTGGGATTCTGGAATATAAATAGTTAAAGGGTCTTTAAAATTGTATGCTTCCTCTTCTCTGAGAGAGCCAGTCAGAACTAAGCCTACAAAAGGTTCATCACCTACCGTAACACTAAATAAAGTTCCTTCATCTTTGGGAACATCTCTTTGTAATGCGTTGGTAAACTTGTTTTCTTCCTCTTCTTTCAGGATACTAGTTGCGATTACGCCCCCAAAACCATCAAATCTAGCGATGGCTGTATCAAATTGCTTTCTCCTATAATAGGGCTCACAAGTTCTACTCATTATTAACCCCTTTTAAAAACTTATCCATGATGTCTTTATGGTATTTAATATTCTGTTCAAGTCCTTCAGTTATGAATTTGATGTTTTCTTTATTTTCCTTAAGATTGGGTGCTTCAATGTTATGATTTAACTCATATATATTGTCCGATTTAGCAAGGCGTATTCTTATTGTATTATTCAGTTCCTCTTTGATAGCGAAAGTTATGTTCCAAAGGCTATTGAGCACGGAACCACTTTTTTTGTAATTCCTGTCTGTTTCCAGCCTAAAATCATCTATCTTAAACAAATTAAATAAATGTCTATCACCATTTAAAAACTCACCGAACCCCTTTTTCTCCTCTTCTTTCAACTCTAACGTAAAGTTAAAATTCATACCACAAGCGAACACTGGTGTATGAGGAAGCTTTTCAAGATATATTAGTAAAAATTGAGGGCCAAGAACTTTCATGAGTTCGGTAATCTTATCCTCTTTTATTACTAAGCGCTCCAAATCAACACGAAAATGGATGTTTTTCTCTTTGAAAAGGATTTCTTTATAAACTGGTAAATCGCCCGGTCCGATTATATTCCCCTCTCCAAGGTCTATCCCACATTCGTGCTTCAAAAATTCCGTAGTGAGTATCCCAGGATTGAATCTACCGATAACAACTGTGCTAACGAAATTAAGCTTTACATCCATTTAATAAACTAAGGCCCCCTTTATTTTTTTAACCTTTCTATTCACTTTTCCCATAGCACAAAATGAAAGCCTATGCAATGAATTAAGAGTTTCTAAATTTTTACTTCAAACTGAAAAATAAATAGATGTAGCCCTTTTATGACCTTGAATCCTCTCATACTCTGCAAATGGAGCAATAAGGATTCATTTTTTATAATTAGAGATCAAAGCTTCTCTATATCCAAAAAGAATACTATTGTCAGGCAATTCATCTTCCAGAAGCCAATGTAGCCACTCACTGAAAATGATCATTGCCTCGTCGCTTAAACAGTATCGTGTCCATTCATAAGTCTCATAGTGTCTCCCTATTGGCTGTATATGATCAAGTCTGAGAATAGACTCGCTAACATCACCAGGCAGAGGGAGTATATCCCAAATGTAATGAGGGTATTCACACCTTCTTACCCTTTCAATAAACTCATCTCTAAAGCCAGCTCGTTTTCCGCCCTTATCAGCTCCATAATAGGGTGCAACTAATATAGTTGGGGCAGTTTGCCATTTTGGTTTTCCATGTCTCAATTTATTAGGGATATCCGGACCGCCAGCGCTTATTATTAAAGCTGGACGCTTCTTTGCACGGTAAACTGCCCTTACTTCCCCTTCAAAATCTGGGAGAGCAGCAACTGGTAGCTTATATGCATGGGATGGTTTATCAATCCTAAGAGGTTCTAAAGTAAAGTTAGCCCTAAAGTGATCAGTTGGGTCAGCTCTTCCAATAGGGTTCAGGGTCATGGGGATTTGATCAACATGCGGAACGAAGACCTTTATTAATTGACCTCTCTTTAACTCCTTAGATTCATCAATTAACCACCATTTTCCAACATATGCCTGTATGGAATCATCAGGGTATATCATATTCAGTCCTAGATGGCGATTTCCATACATCCTTCGAAAATGATAGCTGGCCTTCTTGGGGTTTTACTTGCTTGCCAGCAAGTTCATCTAGCCATTTTTGACCCTCAAGGAAAACTTGATCGTATCTAGGTGGTGTATAAGTATAAGGCTTTTTCTTCTTTGCTAATTTCTCTGAAAGGATTTTACCTATTTTTTCCCTGAGACGTTTTTTCACTGTTTTACTTAATTTCTCTTTGGAGGACTGAAATTTTGATGTGGTATCAATTAGATATTCTTCATATTCTGAAAGGGGCTCAAAAGAGAGATATTCTTCAGGTGCGGCCTTACGCATCGGATCTGTTGCATAGACATAATGAAGCAATGCTGCTGTATCGTCGCCAAATTCATGAACTATCTTTCTAACCGCAAGAGAAATATCAAGAGGGAATTGCTTATCTAATTCCTCGAATAATTCATCATCAATTAACGCCCAACGGAAGAAGTCATTCTCATATTTAGGGCTACTAATTTTTCTTTCTGAAGCACCAACTTCACGGATAACAGGTTCAATTCTTTTATACACCTCAGCAGACCATGGCCCAAAATGATGGAATTTCCATGGAGCATTGGTGTATGTTAGCCCCTTATGTTTTTGAGAATAAGCTAGGTCTGCCAAATAGACGTATTTAACTAAATGGATAGGGCCAAGTTCTCTGTTGCCGGGATCTTCCTGGCCAGCGACTGCAAGTATATATGCAAGAAGGTTATCGACTCTATTTATATCCATGAATCTTTGCTAAGTGCTTTGTGGTGACCTCTAGGTATGCTGTTTACTATTAACAATTCCAACTTGTCAAACTTAAATATTCTAAATTAGCTTATAATCAATACAGGCAATCGTTGTGCCATATTTCCGAACACTTCTATAATAATTTGCTCCTCAGTCAGATCAAATCAAAGAATGGTTTTAGTTGAAGATGTCATTTTCCGGAATGACCTAATCTGCCCGAGGGAAAACACAAGGTCAGAGTACTAAGAAGAAGTCGAGTGAAAAATTCACTTTTTCTTGGGACACAAAAACTCTGGGGAGCCCTTTACTAATTGGGCTAATCCCTCCTGGAACGGCTCGAAATCTAACAAGAGTTAAAAATAGAATTACCCCTTTATCCCGGATAGGTCAACCGAGGATTTGAACCGTTTAGTCGTTTAGTGGATTTGTCAAGAATCAAGACGCGACCCCCATGTCTTCTCATGGTCTGGCCGTCGAAACTAAATGAGTGAATAGAGTCTGAAAATGTTTCAGAAATTTCCGGCCTATCTATGTAAAGAGTTTCGATCCTGGGTTTCTTATCCATGATTCAGACCTCCATGTGAGTAATTATCGGTTGATAACGATAGCAGTTGCTTGGTGGATTCAATTTCCAAGTGCACCAATCATCTGTCAAGAATGTAGACCAGACCCCTATTCTTTTTACAGAGCGTCCCCCCTCACACATTATTTACTCAACCTTTTTCTTGTTTGTCTGTAAATTTCAAACCTTTCTTTAATGCCGAAATAAACTACTAATAATATAACGATTACAGATATAGCTATTGGCAATAGCACACCTTTCAAATAGGAAAAATATAGTCCCACAATAATTGCCGCAATAATCAGCCACACCACTATATGAAGAAATAATGCCGACGTGGCTCGCAAAAGAGATTTGTATGGTGCCATAACATCTACAGCTACATCCGCTTCATAAATGGCCTCATGTCTATAAAGCAGGTAATTAAGTAATTCAACCTGTCTGTATATATAGTCCCTTGTACTTGTCAATTCATTAATATTTAGTGAGCCAGTCTTCTGCTTTGTAGCACCTTCAATCAGTCTTATTAGAATGTAGTAATGTTCCAGTGGCAATAAGTGGGCACTTTTAGCTAGAATACTTTCTAGCTCTTTAATCCCATGTTTCTGCCACCCTTGACTATTATCAGAAAATGATATTACACCGGACCAGTAAAATAATGGGGACCATATCTCTTTTAGACGATGCTCCCATTCTTTTCGAGCCGCCTCATTTCTTTTGATAGCTGTCTTTATCAACAGGTCTTTAATAAGCCAGCTTATAATGCCAACACCAAGCGTTATTAAACTCTTTTCAACAATGTCCATTTTATTATACCTGTCTATTTATATGGAAAATAGGTTAGACCTGTATCCAAGCATCTTCTTTACAAATTTTTCTAACACTTGCCTGCCCGTTTTGACCTTAGGGTCATCCTCATTGGGAGATTTTCTGAAGCCTAGCCATATTGCTAAGGAAATATCCTTATTGTATCCCGCAAATAGGCTTCCGCTACTTGTCGTTCCTGTCTTTCCTGAAAAGGTTACACCGCTAAAAGACGCGCCAGAGTATTTAAGGACATTTTTAAGCTCTCTAATATAACTATACTCCGCGACTTGATATTGTTCAGAACGTTTTGGCGTACATAGTTGATTCCCCTCTGTCAGCCGAATATATTTTATGAAGCGAGGTTCGCTAAATACGCCATTTTGTGCAATAGCCCTGTATGCAGAAGCCAGTTGCAGCAGCGAAACACCTGACGCCGTTCCACCAAGAACGATCGGGTACTGCCCCTCTGCAGTTTCGCACAACCCAAATCTATTGTATGTGCATAATAAGTCCTGCAGATCTAACAACTCAGCAAGTCTAGCGAATACCGTATTATCACTGTAGACAAATGCATCTTTCAGGGTCAAAGGACCTCTATATATCTCGCCATAATTCCTGACTGTCCATTGGTTGTTATTGCGGTCTTTTATAAACGAGGATTTGAAATGGCTCGATTCTAATTCAAGTTCAAGGTTAAATCCTTGTTCTAGAGCTGCTAGAACAGCGAAAGCCTTAAATGTAGAGCCTGGTTGTATCCTACCAAAGTAAGCAGCTGAAAACTCGGACTCTATACCTTCTTGCCATGCAGACTCCGCAATAATCTCTCCCGTCTCGTTATCTAAGATTACAGCAGAGGCTTGGGAGACATTCTGGTCACATGAAGCCTCTCGTAAGACATAATCCAACACACTCTGGACTGGCGAGTTAATAGTAAGGGCGACTTTTGCAACGTAAGGGTGGATAGCTCCGAACTCGCGTTCAATCAGATATTCAAGGATATGAGTGAGCCTTGGCTTCTTCATTTTCTCCACATTAATTGGATTAAGCTCTTCCTCTTTTGCGCCTTTCTCTTCCAATTTCGGCTTCATTTTAGATGTCACCCTAGAAACTAACTTTTGGCGACGAAAAAAGTTTTTTGCAGAATCTTTCGGATATGTGATTGAAGGCAAACGAAGCAAGCCCAACAACCCACATATTTGCATATAACTAAGGCTACCTAATGGCTTTCGATATAGTATTTTCGCAGCGGCGGAGAAACCACGTACTCCACCTCCGAGGTACACATATTGACAATAGAGATAAAGTATCTCGGTTTTCGAGTAGTATTTTTCTATTATTAATGCCAGAAATATCTCTAGTACTTTTCGTGTAAATGAGCGATCACATGTAAAGAATATGTTTCGAACAAGCTGCTGTGTGATAGTACTACCACCCTGTACGATTTTTCTGGAGATGATATTACATGCTAGCGAACGAATTATTCCTTTTGGGTCAATGCCATGATGTGAGTAGAATCTTCGATCCTCAAGAGCAACTAGAAAAGGCGAGATTTTTTCAACATCTTCTTGATTTATGGGATATATCACTTCACCATATGATAGGCCAATGAAGCGACCAGTTCTGTCATTAATATGAAAAGTGCGTTTTATATTTAACCGCCTTGATGTAAGAAAAACTAAAGCCTTGGGGAGGAACCGAAGCGCTTCATAGCACTTCAACAATGCCGAAAAATGCGCGAGGTTCAATTTGGGGAAGTTATAACGCATAGAGCACTGATCCATAGTTATTTATCTTATTCCCACACTAAGAGCAAGTGTTAAGAGGTCATGTTCAGGAGGTAAATCTATGACTACGGGTCAGGCCTTGACTTAGGACAAGGCTAGTATCATTGCTTAACCTCTGCCTTCGGCTTATTGCAATCAAATGTGAAATTCTGTCCACTGTCAAGGCCTGTCCCCCCATCTTCCGCTTCTATTCGCCCTGGCTGCCAGAAGTTTACCTCATCGATTTCAGGCTGCTGGGAGAGAAAGACAAACCAATCATTATCCGTGACGCCGACAAGGCCTTTCATTTCATATTTACCGGAACGATTTATATATTAACAAGAGTCAAAAGCAGGCTTGACCCGTTTTAAGGCCTCTTTAATTGCTACACAGATCATTTAAACAATTCCTCCGTTCCAGCTTGAATGAAAACAGGCATCAATTTCTTCTCTTTAACAGTTTCGCAGGCCTTTTCAACATTTATCTTTAGATTTTCCCATTCTCGATCCGTTAAGTTATTTTTCTCATGTTTAACCCTGATCATTAGAAATAATCCGTTATCCACTTCAAGCCCAATCAAATATTTATTATGCAATTGCCTAAAGGATTTGCTGTTAACAATTTGTTCTGTCTTTCTTTTATAATAATCCTTATGAGAGGAATATTTTACCTCAAGAATTGTTTTAAAACTTGGCGCAAAGCCATAGTGAATAAGAAAGTCTACAGGGCCATCGCTCTTTTTCACTTCTCTCCAGATATCGATACCGCTAAGTTTTAATTTATCCCCAATTTTGTTTAATATTATTGGCTGAACATCAGGCTCTTTTTTAAGAGAGTAGCGCAGTTTAGTCTCATCTCCTTTTTTGTGTTTATGGTAAAACTCTCTATATCCACCTTGATTTTCAATCCAGTTTATAAAATCGCCAGCAAGAACATTCACTACTCTATTTACTAATTCCTCTGGTGTAGAGATCGGTAAATATTGAGCTGTTTTGATTGTATTGTAACGATTAATAGCCTCATTGATAGATGTTGGTTTGCCTCTATAAAGAAGATAGTTCCTTTTTATTTCACGGACTTTGTAGTGCAACCAGTTTATTCCCTCATATTGAGGATGCGTTTCAATAAATTTTTCTAACTCAGCTATGGCCGACAAACTCTTCAAGCCATCAAGATATCTAATTGCCAAACCCCGTAAGTGCTCAGCATATTCTGAATATTTTTTATCTTCAGACTCTGCTTGGTAAGAGTAGTTGATAAGATCCATAAACAAAGGAATCAAGCTACTGTCTTGAATTTTTAATAATACATCAGCCCAGTCCCTTCTGAAAGGCCTTCCCCAAGTTACACCAATATCTCTATTTTCTGTTTTTACCTTCTTTCCTTTTAACTGTTCAAGACGCCATTTTACAGCTTCCCTATCTCCATAATTGGTAATAAGTAATTCGTTGGCCTTCTCTTTAATCTTGTCGTCATGGGTGCTAAATATAGTTTTTAAAAATGAAGAATCCGGTGATAGAAACTCTATTGTTTCTAAAACTTCCCCTTTTTCGTATTTTGGGATATGTCTATCATTTAGCCAGTCCTTTAAATAGCCTATCGACTCCGATATATTGAAACGTTTGCATAAAGTCAAATAAGTTGGAATTGCTATGTAGTGTGGCTTTTCCAAGAATTTTAGTATTTGCTTTCTTTCTTTTGAAAAAGTAGTTTCTATAATCTGAAAGATAACTTCCAGAATGTCACTCTCAGAGGTATGGAGGAAATGAATTAAATCGATGAGTTTTTGTCGATATTTACCGAGGTCAACATTGAGTTTTGTTGAGCATTTAATTAAGTCACTGAATAGCCTAATATTACCTACTTCTGTCCAACTACGCAGTTCATTAGTTTCGCTATCAAACTCTTGATTAGTGATTTGGAATTTTCTAGTATCAATTTTGTCTATAAGATTGGTCGTTAATTTTTTCAACCGTCCTAAATCGTATTCTGTCAATGATTTTTCAAGTATTTCGGAGTTGTCAAGATAGAATCCGAATACTGATGAATCATACATTTTAGGAGGCGGATCAAGTTTTCTCATGAATTCCTCGCAGAGTTCCTCCTCTCTACTTGGCTGTTTTTCAAACTCTTTTTGTTTCCTTCCATCCTCTTGGTATATTTGGTAAAAGTATTTTCGGCCCGCGTCATAAATTTTTTGCCCATCTTCTCCTCTTCTCCATTTAATCCTTTGGAGAATATTATAAGCTACCCAGTCAGAATCTTCCATATCCTTTATCTGCTGTGCAAACGAATCAAGATTTTCGGTATCTAGGACAATGGAAAAAAAAGTTTCAAATTCAAATAGAATTCTTTTAGTCTCCTTATCCTGCTTTATTTTCAAAAATATAATGTCAATAATATTTCTTTCCTTTTCTTTGAGTAACTTTGCAATTTGTTCCAACAGAGGAGAGTCATGCATATAAATTTTAACTAGTCTAAATATAATCTCAATAAGTTGTTCCTGAATATCGCTATTATAGATTTGGCGAATATTAGAAATTATCTTGCTGTCTTCCTTTTCAGAATCCGCGAGTTTGCTTAGCAAATGTTGGTCTTCTTTTGCTGCTTTAAGAAATTTTCTAATAGATTCTCGACTAGTCACTTCATAAATACCGAGCCTTGCATTAATTCTTTTATTAATGCTCTCGGATTTTAACCCACATATAAAATAGTTAAGAGAGATCTCACTGTTTGGATCTGTTTTTTTTAAGAAATCCAAAAATCCCTGTCCTACCAAATCACTGGAGTGATAAAAAGTTTCCTCAACCCTGTTTATAAGTCGGGAATCTTGAAAGTACCCAAGTGCAATCAGGGCATGTCTTTGTAGAACTCCATTTTCATTTTTATCATTAGCAAAATTAATAAGCTTCTTTTTCCAATACCTTCTTTGTCTATCAGTTAATAGTCCCTTTTCTAGCAGCAATCCTACCATAAAAGCTGCGTTGCCCTTTTTTACGTATTGTTCCACTGAACTTTTCTTTTTGAGCTTCCTTTCATCTACAAAGATTTTTAAAAAATGATGTAAGGAAAAGTTGTAAAATTTACGAAGCCTTTCGGCTATTTCCCAATCAATCCAGATACAATCCTGTTGATATCTTTCAAAAACCTTTTTAAAAATCCGCTCTCCCTGTCCTTTTTCGATCTTTGAAATGTCAACCCTAGTCAAAAGCTCCAAATAGAAAAGAGGGGACCCCTCACGTCTATCTTCTAGATTAAACCTCCTGCCGAATTCTAAAACACTCTCGATGAGGCTCTTATCTCGATCTAAAACAAAGGCTAAGGTATTAACCCAGCTTGGGTTTATTTCGTGGAGTTCTTCAACAACAGCAAGATCAAAGATCCTTTTTTGTCCTCCCAAACGAAGCAACTCACATGATGCGAGATATTCCTGTAATGTGTGATCTTCAAACGAGATTGTATTTCGCTTAACCAAGATTAGGCTACTGTTATAGAGTGTTCTGAGATCGGTTTTAGTAAGAAAGCCGACCAAAATATTCGATTTAATATCATCTAAAACAGTGATCAGTTCATCTTTCGCTATCTCATTTGATTGATAAATTTCATTTACCAAAGCCAGTTTTTCCAAAAATCTCCGAAAGAGTTCAGAGTCTTCTGCGCTTCTCTTTACATCCTCTTCTTTTAGACGTTCATTGACAAATTTATTGTAAAGATCGGACTTTGTAGGTTTAAAGGCCAACTTGGAGGATCGGTAAAATGAGACAAACTTTTCCAAGTATCGTGGAATCAAAATAATGGATTCCCAATTTGGCTCTCTGAACTCTTGAATGATCTCATCGATATCTTTATCTTCGAACCCATTCCTCTGTAAATATGTTCTGACATCTCTAAATGTGAATTTATCTATATAAATTATCGGAAGGCTTTGATCTTCGAGTTCGGGGAATCTTTGGTAGAAATGCAATCTACAGGATGTAAATAACTTAATCTTAGGATACTGCTTATGAAATACCTTAATTTGCCTAATTAGCTCTGAAAATGAATCATGTTTTGCTTCATCAAAGGCATCAAGGAATAATACTACATTTTCTTTGTTAACAATAGGGAAAGGCTGGCTAGAAATGGTAGCTTCCTCAGTAATGAAATTCTCTAAATTATTTTCCTTTGTATAACTTCTAAGCTCTACGTATAAGGAAGAGAAATTATTATCTTTTGCATATGCATTTAGATGATTTAATAATTCGGTTTTTCCAAAGCCTGGCTCTGCAAGGACAAGTGCATTATTCAAAGATAAAACATCATAAAAAGAAATAATCCTTATAGACTCATCAATAGAAAGTGGACCTAATGTCTTAATTTCTTCAATATCATTAAGACTTCTAAGTTTGAAAAGATTGGGGAAAATATAATCTTTTTTATCTTGGCACATTTTAACCAGAGCCTGGAGATACTCTGAACAAGGATTGTAATAACTAATGAAAAATTAGTCTGATACAAATTAACCAAAGATACTCATTGGATATTTTTTCTTTAGAAAAGATAATCCATTTTTCTTTCTCTCTTTCATTAGGAAAAATGATATTCTTTTGGATTGCCTCCATAGTTTTTGTGATTCTTCTATAAATTTATCTCTTAGCCCCAATAGTTATTTTTGTCCTTCAACAATCCCTATCTCTTCTTCAGTCAGGTCATATAGTTTGTATACAATTTGATCAATGAGCCAGTCGGTTCTGCGGAGTTTCTCTTTCAGAGGAAGGAGCTTGGAAAGGGATTTCTCGTATTCAATCTTAGAGCTCTCGAAAAACTCTCTAGATTTCAAATTTGTCTGGATTCTGTTCTTGTTTTTCTCAAGGATTTTCCAGAGCTCTTCAAAGGGCAGATGTTCTTCCCCTCTCTGATAGTCGCCAAGATAATCTTTTATCTGGGTTTTCCCAGTAAGGACCTCAAAACCTACATTTCGCTTTTCATCTGGTTTAGTTTTAAGTTGGCTTTCTAGCCATTCGATAAATCCTTTGGCTTCTTTTTCCTTTTTCTTATTCAGCTCAATCATTTGCTCTGCAAGGTAAGCCAGAATGTCATGGACGACATCGGATTTCCCTTTTTCGGTAACGAAGTTACCTTGCTTATCTATGGGTAAGCACTCATCTACGAGGGCTAGGAGTTCAGCTAACCTCGAGTCTGTGTATTTCTTTTTTAGGTCCTCAACTAAAGCTTCTCGCTCTGTCTTTGGTGTGGTAAAGGAAATGGAATGGATAGGCAGGAGATCTAAGTGCTTTATTTTAGTTTCTGTATATAGATCACCAAATCTCGGAGCAATGTATAAACGTAGGTATCTCTGCAAGAACCTCCCATTTAACAATGCTTGAACGTACTGCAAATCATATCTCTTGTGCTCCTGGTCCTTCATAAGCATACAGAAAAGATTGTTGCTGGCATAGAATTGTTGGCCGTCATAAACAGCAAAAAATTCGTTGCCAGTTCTCACTATAAACAATTTAGGTTCTAAAAATATCCTTTCTTCCCTCAAGGACGCGTATTCCTTGCCATTCTTATCGATTATGCTTGGATCATAGTTGACGTAAGCTCCATTCCAAAACAGGAAGTATCGACTAATAATGTCTCCATGGGAAGCTCCAATTATCAATTTTTTGTATTTAGGGCCCTTATCTTTCAAAACTCTATTGCAATCGATGAACAACTTTTCTCTAATGTTTCCTGTGTGGATTCCCTCATGTGTTTCACAAATGTTCCGTAAAAGGAAAGATTCCCTATTTACCCGCTCTTTGAGCCTAAGGTTCTGTTCGTTCAATAAAAGATTAAATCGGTAATCGAGTTCTGGGTCATCAAAATATCTTTGTAGCAGTAAACTAAAAAATGGTACATTTCCTATTTCAGATACAATGCCATTAACAAATCTTATGGCTACCTGATTATTTGAATTTTCGCCCTGTTTGCTAACCACGAGCGTTACGATATCATGGTTTACCTCAGGGAATGGCTGAAGCTCTTTTCTAAGACCTGTATTGTGTATAAAAGAAATTTGTTCTATTCGGCAATTCTGTAATAAGTATTGCCTGGATAAAGGATATTCCTTCACTAAAATGCTGTCCGGGATTACGAAGCTATGCCTGCCCTTTCTTTTTAAGAGATTAAGTGCAATCTTCATAAAATATATGTAGCTATTTGGTATCCTTGTGTCTGTATCCAGTACCCGAAGGTATCCCTTTTCACGCGTGTCCAGTTCACCACCCCAGGGAGGGTTCCCCACTACGATATCAAAGCCCGGGTTCCCCTGTCTTTGGTGTCCTTCAAAGAAAACCTGTGGAAATTCCAATTCCCAGTGAAAGAGCCGCTTTTCTTTGGCAATTTCCTTTGCTTTTCTGAACCAATATTCCCGACTCAATTTACCCCATTCCTCATCAATTGCACGAAGCTCATTTTGTAATCCCTGATACGTCCCAAAATCAATTTCATTTCCAAAATAGACACTGGCCCAAACATCAGCAATGTCTTGGAATCGAGAGAGTGCCCTTCTGAAATCCTGATAATAGCTCTCTTTTTCCCTTATCTGCTCAACGGTATCGGAGGGATGTGCCTCGATAAGCTCAAAGGATTTAAGGAGAATGGCGACCTTTTCACGGAAAGCGTTTTCAAAGAGTCCAAGTTGCTTAAATGCATTTTCTGGCTTTTTCTTTTTCAGTGAAGGGGGGCTTGCTAAATCGGCTATACTTGCTCCGATCAAGGAATTCCCACATCGTAAATGGTGATCGAGGAAATTAAGAGGTCTATTTTTTGCCACGGTGTAAAGCCACAAAGAAAGTTTTGCCAGCTCCACCGCCAAAGGATTTAAATCAACCCCAAATATGCACCTTTCTACTACTTCGCGTCTTGCCCACCTTATGTCTTCTTCTAGTTCTTTTGAGCCATAAGGTTCCTTAGCTTCCCTGATCACCATTTCTTTTAAGGGTTTCAACAGGGGTTCGCCACTTAAAACCTTCAGGAGTTCCCTTGCCAGAAAATCCGTGGCTTCTACTAGAAAATGACCACTTCCCATTGCAGGATCGAGAATTTTTAATTGAAGAATTCGTTCTAGTGGATCATACCCGTGAGAGGGTTCGGCTCCATCAAGCAGATTCAGAAGGAAATCTCGACGTTCCTGGTCGTTTCTCGTTAGATTCCATAATTTAAGTAAATTTTGCTTTTCTTCCTCTCCTCTTTTCTTAACTATTTCTTCAAAAATCTCATTAAAATGACGACTTTTGTTTTTGATCTCTTGTACTAACTTTGATTCCCTGTAAATCCTCTGTACAAGGGGCTCAAGAGTGTTATCAATGATATAGTTGACAATATAATTAGGGGTATAGTAGGAACCGGTTGCTTTACGCTCCCCTTTGTCAGTAGCAAGATATATCTCCCCTTCTCTGACAATTTCTTCTTCCTTAATCTTCTTTTTTGCCTTTTTGGCCTCTTCAAGGGGAATAAAGACTTCCTTGCCTTTTTCTTTTACGGGAACAAGCTTCTCTTCGGCAATCTTGAGTTTGTATTCCAGAAGCCCTTCGTAAATAGAACCTAAATGACGGATTTCAAGACTGCCATAGTCAATATAGGCTCTGTCACTGGAGCGGGAGAGAAAATCAACTGCTTTTGCGATATAAAGATCACCTACTCTATATCTTTCCAGAAATTCGTGTTTATCGGGTTCAAAGAGGCCACCGTTGTATGGAGGCACTCCTAGCTCAGAGTTCCCAATATTTATGATCTCAAATAACTCTTTAAGTTTATTCCAGTAACCATGTGTTGAGGTCGCGATGGGTTCGTGCTTATCTAATCTATCTGCTATTTCCTTTTTAAAGACATCGAGGCTATAGGATTCTGAATAAAGCTGGTTTTCTCCTAAAGGGAGGAGATCACGATACTCTGCATAGAGGATAAAGAGAAGGCGATAAAGAAGGATCAGGGAGTTGTCATGAATCTCTTTGAGATGACTTTCTTTTAGGCCGTTCTCTGGTGTTTTCAAAAATCCCTGACCTAATGTCTTTAGCGCCTGATAGACATTCTCTTTAAGTTCTTTACCGACTGCCTCTGCATAGTCAACACTTTCCTTATAGACCTTTTCTAAAAAATCAGGGAATGCATCTCGTCGGAAAAAGAGACAGAAGTACTTAAAGTCATCTATAGAGCCATTTTCAATAAGATCTTCTAAATCTATCTCATAGAAGATATCTAGCCTCTTTGAAGTCTCTCTTTCATAAAGTCTCCAGTACCTTCCATCAGTAAGTATCCCCCATTTGACCTCGGTTAGCCACAAGTATCTACTTATTTGGAGGGAGGGATTTTGTGGATCTTCAGTGTCAACTTTTACTTTCTTATCGAGTGCTCTTCCCCATCGCTTTGCTTCGCCTAAACAAAGAGTCTTTTTGAAATACTCTTCCTTGGTTGCTTCCTGGGAAAGCTTTAAGTCTTCTGGATTGTGAAACAAGGCATAATCAGGGTGTCTGGACCATTCACCAGAAGGAGTGGGGGGCTCTACATCGATTGTCCAACCTAAGATTTCAAATACTTTATCCAGAAAGTGCTTTCGAAGTTGAGGTTCGTTGAGTGATGAAAGATGTTTCTTACCCCATACCCTTTTAATTTCTTCTAAACTCCTTCCTAACTGTAATAATGGGATCTTGAATTCCTCTTCCCTTGGCAGGAGTTCATTAAGATAGTGATTAGAAAAAAGAGCTTTGTTATTATGTGGCTTCATGTCTTATTCATCGGTACACATAGAGACTGATGTCCAGTCTTGAAATATCAGTATTAGATAAGAGCAATATCTCCATAAAAAAATAAAACCCCCCCGCTCTCAGTTCGAGATAACGGGGTTTTTTAGGCATTCCATTCATGGCCCCCCCCAATGAAATATTCTTCGTCCCAGTGGAATAATTTGTGATTCCACCACAGTGAAACAAGCGCCGCCAAAGAGGAATAACAAAGTTTCACGGGATAAGCCTTTTTAAAAATTAAAGCTATTTAGTTAATACTATTGAAATTTAGCCTAAAATCAGTTAATTGGTCAAGAAGTTTTGCCAACTTGGTGGAGCATTGGCCAGGTATGTAAAGATTTCTTCTTTCCTCCTGGGATGGAATGATAATTGAATAAGGTATATGGTAGGGTTAAAATACATGAACTGCAGAGGCCTTGAAAGAGACATAAACTGGGCTTCCTTCTTCCATGCCAAGATCGATAAGAGCCCCCTTTGTAATCAGGCCCTTATTCATCATCGCAGCCTGACCTTAAAAGACTTCAACGCTTGAACTTTTAAAGGTTAGATAAACATGAGATCCTAAGTTTAGGTTCATCTCCTGGAAGGATTTTTTCGTAATCTTCACCCTTAACTTCTCTCCAACATCAACCCCCAACCTTATCGAATCTCCTTCATCAGATACATTTAATATATTACCAGAAAAGGAGTTGCGGGCAC
>Ga0307379_10002006_pt1 | contig 30922 bp, 27 predicted proteins | sample UN2MG_FD_202237 | JGI IMG/M metagenome (GOLD analysis project Ga0307379, IMG submission 202237) | Soil microbial communities from Risofladan, Vaasa, Finland - UN-2 | ecosystem: Environmental > Terrestrial > Soil > Coastal area > Acid sulfate soil | place: Finland: Risofladan, Vaasa | collected...
GTGGAATTTGCCGGGTGGGAGATGCCGGTGTTCTATCCGTCCGGCATCGTCAAAGAACACCTGGCCACCCGCAAGGAGGCGGGCATCTTTGACGTGTCCCATATGGGTCGATTTATCATCAGGGGCGCAGGGGCACTGAGATTCCTCCAGCACGTGCTTAGCAATAACGCGGGAGCCCTTGACAACAGGGCGATCGGTGCCCAGTACACGATTATCCCCAAAGAAACCGGCGGTGCCATTGATGACGCATATCTCTATGGTTTCGTGGAGGAGGAGTATCTGCTGGTAGTCAATGCCGCCAATCGCGAGAAGGACTGGAATCATTTCCAAAACCTGCTCAAGGGGGTTGACGATGTTGAGCTGGCAGATAGAACGCACGGGATAATAATGCTCGCCTTACAGGGGCCGAGGTCACGTGCGCTTTTGGAAGGGATCATCGAGTCCGGTTCCTTGCCAGAGCCGATGCGAAACGCCGTGAGCACCCTGACAGTCTCCGGTAGAGAGGTGAAGGTGGCACGCACCGGGTACACGGGTGAGCCGCTGTGTTTTGAGCTGTTTGCGGAAAAAGATGATGGACTCATGCTGTGGGATCAGATTCTGGCTAAAGGGGCGACACCGGTTGGGCTCGGTGCACGAGACACCCTTCGCCTGGAGGCCGGTCTGCCGCTCTATGGGCATGAGCTGGGGGAAGACGCCGACGGTAAGCCGATCCCCATCTTGGCATGTCCATTAACAAAGATCGCCGTGAGCTTTTCGCCGTTGAAAGGGGACTATGTGGGCCGCCCAGCCTTGGCGAGGCAGCACGAGGCGTTTAAGAAAATCATGTACCGCGATTACTCGCTTATCCGAGACCTGCCACGTATGATTCGGCCAATAGCAGTTGCAGGGAGAGGCGTTGCCCGTGAGGGCGCCAAGGTGTTCAAGGGCGACAGGCACGTGGGCTATGTGACCAGCGGTACTATGGTCCCCATGTATGGCTTCGAGGGTGAAGGATTGGAATCGTCTCAGAGCAATGAGCATGAGTTGCGGTCGATCTGTCTCGGCTACCTTGATAGCGACCTCAACGAAGGTGAAAAGATAGCCATTGAGATTCGTGGTAGGGCAGTAGACGCCGTGATAGTGCCCTATCACCTGCGCAGCGAGGCCCCACCCTACGCCCGGCCGATCGTCTTCGATCACCAACTTGAAACAGTTGAACTTCCGGCTGACGATGCCCCTGCGAAGGTCCACCTACTACTACAAAAAACCGTTGAGAACACCCGCTGGCGACAACATGAGTGTATCAACCTCATACCATCGGAGATGACCATCTCACCGATGGTTCGACTTTTGTCGGTAATGGACCCAGCCTTCCGCTATGCCGAGCACCGGAAATCCAAGGCATTTTATGACGCCGACATCTTCTATTACCAGGGAACCGATTTCATCGGCGAGGTGGAACGGATGCTGGAGGTGGAGATGCGGGAGTTCCTCGGGTGCGAAAACGTTGAGATGCGTCTTATCAGCGGGCAGATGGCAAATACTGCCGTGTTCAGTGCCATGGTTGACTACCTGAACCGTGCAGACCGCAAAGTGGAGCCACAGCGAATTCGCCGGGTTATGAACAATCATATCGGAAAGGGTGGGCACCTGAGCGCCCAGCCCATGGGGGCGTTGAAGGACTACGTTGCCAGAGATCCGCACACGGAGCGACCTGCCGTGGTGAATTTTCCCGTGCTTGCTGATAACCCATTCAAGATCAATATCCCGGCAACACTGGAGCTAATCGATGAATACCGGCCAGAGCTCATCATCTTTGGCAAGAGCATGGTGTTGCACAAGGAGCCGGTGGCCGAGATTCGCCAGTTTCTCGACAATCAAGACATTCCCTCCGTGGTAATGTACGATATGGCCCATGTCCTCGGGCTCATCGGTCCCCACTTTCAGGAGCCTTTTGTTGAAGGTGCAGATTTGGTGACCGGATCCACGCACAAGACCTTCTTCGGCACCCAGCGTGGTGTTGTCGGCAGCCGGTTTCAGGAGGATGAAGAGCGTTACGAGCTGTGGGAGGCATTAACCCGGCGCGCTTTTCCGGGATCGGTCTCAAATCACCACCTGGGTACATTACTTGGTCTGCTGATTGCAGCCTACGAGATGAATCACTTCAAGGATGAATACCAGTCCAGGGTGATCGCCAACGCAAAGGCATTCGCCCGGGCGCTCAAGGATTGTGGGCTGGATGTTGCCGGAGACCCAAGCATTGACTTCACCGAAACCCACCAGGTTGTTGTGCGTGTGGGTTACAGCCACGGGCCGGAAATCGCCGCTCGACTGGAGGCCAACAATATCATCTGCAACTACCAGGCAGGCCCGGACGAGGAGGGGTTTACCGCCTCCGGTGCTCTTCGGCTGGGCGTGTCGGAAATGACCCGATTCGGGATGAGAGAGGATGACTTCCGAACACTGGCTGAATTGATGCGGGATGTCGTGGTGAACAATACCAAAGCAATCGACAAGGTCAAGGCGCTCAGAAAGCGATTCTGCACCCTCCAGTTCTGCTTTGGTGGCGAGGAATACATCGACCTTATACAGAAATTGCACGGCCTTGTGTAGGCTTCAGGATAGGTGGGTTGAGGCGTACTACATGTTTCTTGGCGCTAAATCGTATGTGGGCAAGGTCCAAGCCAGCGCTTGAAAGACGATAGGGGGGTCCGTTTTTCAGAGAAGCCAATTATGTCCTGAGCGTTTGGGCTGCGAGATGGGCAAGTGATTAACGCCACCCAGCATAAGAGACGATGGTGTTCATCGAGCGGTGAAATTCATCTTCTCGTTGCCTGACAACTCTCATTCTTTCTGGATCAAGAAATGCCTTGTAAAGGCGATCGCCTTCCTGGGGAGACCTCCCAAGCAATTTCTGTTCAAGGAGCGCGAGGGCTTGAATGGATTTGTCGCAAACGGGGTAGCCCCTATCATCGAGCTGGATAGTCGCATCGAGTGAGACTTTCGAGATGTTGTTGACATCCACGAGCTTGATGTTACCGGAATGAGTGAGCAAAAGGTTTCCTGCACCGGCAAGATCAGGGATGGATTTTGCCTCCCGTATCATCTGTTTTATCCTCTTAACAAAAACCCCTGCCTTTCGCTTGACACTGGCAATCCATTGGCTGGTCGATTCTGATGCATCACCGGCCTTCTTAACCCCCATGCGTGATAGAAGGGAAATCAGATGATCCTCTCCAAGGTGGCCCCAGGGTTCAATGACTTCACCCTCAACGTACTCCTGGAGGCCGCAGAGAAGGATTTCACGTTTTTCATCCCTTTTGTAGTCAACTATGAATTCCTCGGTGAATGCCACATGATCGGGACCCAGGTAGGCTTGAACGATCCTGACACGTTTCACCTCCTCTCTGGCTTCTTTGAGGGATTTGAGTCTTATTCTAAATAGCCTTAAGATATTGATGGGTTTTGCCCTTGGATAGCATTTCATTCCGTCAACAGTAACCCCGTCCGTTTCCTCCTTCACGTCACCAGGTTGCAACACCTCCATGATATGGGAGCGCAATCCCGCACGGTAATACCTGCGGTAATGGTACTTGCCCGGGGATCTGATGAAATTGAGCCCCACCATATCCCGATGGTTCAAGTACGGTTTATCCCTTATGTCCTCAGGCATATGCAAGATCGGCATTTGCCTCAACAAATTAATATTTCGCCTATTTCTGCTCCAAGCAGCAAGCGTATAGAGATCAAAGGTGGCTCACCAGCCTTTTTACTTCATCCATTCTGGGGAAACAACCACAAATTATGCAGCCCACCGTTAACTCTGCGCGCCACGCCGGTTTACATAAAGGGGTTGACAGGAAGACGAGACACTGGTAAATATACTAAAATTTGGCGCAGAGTGGGGGGCTGCGAAAAAGCTGACTTAACCTTAAAAGGAGGTATTGGCTATGAGACAGAACAAACTATTAATCGTGGTGGGGATACTCTGCCTGGGGCTAATGGTAGTTGTCCTAGCCTTCGAGGGAGCGTATGCGGCAGAAAAGGTGATAAAGCTAAAAGCCGCCAATTTCTTTCCTACCCCAGCTCTTCAATCCAAATACCTTGCAGAATTCTGCGCCGAAGTGGAAAAGCGGACCCAGGGCAGGGTGAAGATTGAATACTTCGCTGGCGGCTCATTGTTGAAAGCTCCCGCGATATACCAAGGGATAGTTACGGGAATTGCCGACATAGGCTACTCTCATATTGAGTACACTCCAGGCCGCTTTCCCGTTACCGGAGTTTGCGAGTTACCTCTGGGCTATCCGAGTGCCTGGGTAAGCTCTCAAGTTGCCTGGGACTTCTACAATGAATTCAAGCCGAAGGAGTGGGATGATGTGCGCGTGCTCTGGATGAATGCCTGCAACCCAAACCTGATTATCAGCAAGAAGCCGGTGCGCAAGCTGGAAGATATGAAGGGGCTGAGAATAAGGGCGCCGGGAATTATCGGCTATACGGTTACAGCCCTGGGTGGAACCCCTGCTTCGACACCGATGATGGAGGTCTATGATGCGATGTCTAAAGGGGTGATCGACGGCGTGAATACGCCCTATGAAACCCTGAAGACGTTCCGGTTTGGTGAGGTTGTGGATTATACGACCGCGAGCTGGCAGTGCGGTAATGTGTACTACTTCTATGTGGTCATGAACAAGAACAGCTATAAGAAGCTGCCACCGGATATCAAGGAAATCTTCGATGAGCTTTGCGGAGAGTATAAGGAGAGATATGCTCTATTTTGGAATGTAATTGATTTCTATGGGAGGGATTTTGCCCTCGAGAAGGGTGTAGAGATCATTGAGCTTTCCGATGAAGAGGCAGCCCGGTGGAAAAAGGCTGTCGAGCCCGTAATCGAGGACTATGTAAAAGACATGGTCGGCAAAGGCTATTCCGAGGCAGAGGTGAGAGGCTGGCTCAAATTCATAGGGGAGCGAATGGACTACTGGACGGCCAAGCAGATACAACTGGGCATTAAGTCACCAACCGGGCCTGCTGCGATAAGGCCCTGAAAAGATTCGGCAGTGATTACATAAAGAAGCCGGCCTGCGTCAGGGGATTAAGCCCGATGCGGTCGCGTTGGCACTGGTGAGGTGGAGGGATTCCGTTAACTCAGTGCTCTCGAAAGGTAGTTCGCGACAAACTCCCCTCACCGGTGTACCTTAGCGCTGCCATAAACGGCAGGCATTACAAACCACTTTCCAAAAGCTTATACTGCTGCTGGAAAAGCGAGCAGTGGAGGTGCGTGAGGGACAAAGAGTGGAGCAACGTGAGGTTTATGACGGTGTTACGTAAAGTCGAAAAGTTCAATCGCTTATTGAGTGGCTGGTTTGAGTGGATCGGGCTTGCCGGGCTCCTTATTGTGATGCTTATCACGTGCATCGATGTAATCGGATCCAAGATCTTTGTCAAGCCTGTCTTTGGTGCCATTGACATCGTGATGCTTGGCCAGTTAGTGGCAATCTCTTTCGCCGCTGCCTTATCGCTGCTTCTTGGCCGGCATGTTCAAGTGGAGTTTTTTGTCGCTATGCTGCCAAGACGTGTGCAAGCTGTTACCGACAGCATCGTTTTTCTTCTTGGATCAATCCTGTTCATTCTGATTATTTGGCGCCTTTGCGTATACGGCTATTCCCTTCAAACCGGGGGGGAGGTGAGCGCAACTGCCCGCATACCACTCTCCCCTTTCGCCTATGGTATTGCTATTGCCAGTGTTCCGGTCTGTTTGGTGTTTTTCCTTGAGTTTCTCAATTCGCTGATAAGGATAGTAAAGAAATGAGCCCGATTATTGTAGGCATTGCTGGTATTGTCCTTCTTCTCCTTCTCTTTCTCATCAGAATGCCGGTTGCTTTCGCCATGGCCTTTGTTGGACTCGTGGGTTTTGCCTATTTAACGGACCTAGGACCGGCCTTTGGCCTTCTAGCCCAGGATGTCTTTGAGCAATTCTCCTCGTATCCCCTGACTGTTATCCCCATGTTTATCCTTATGGGTACCTTCGCCTATGCTGCGGGGATTAGCCAAAGGCTTTATAAGACGACCTATACCTGGGTAGGGCAGTTGCGTGGCGGCCTGACCATAGCTACTGTATTCGCCTGTGCCGGGTTTGGTGCCATATGCGGCTCGAGCGCGGCAACGGCGGCGACAATGGGCAAGATAGCGCTTCCGGAGATGGAGAAGTATAACTATGATAAGGCATTGGCCACTGGTACCGTTGCTGCGGCTGGCAGCCTTGGCATCCTTATCCCACCGAGCACTATCCTCATTGTCTATGGGATAATGACCGAGGAATCCATCGGCAAGCTTTTCATCGCCGGTGTATTGCCGGGGATACTCCTTAGTCTTTTTTTTGCCGCAACAGTGGTCATTCTGTGCCTGCGCAATCCTAGTATCGGTCCACCTGGGGCCCCAACCAGCTGGAGAGAAAAGTTTGAAGCGATTGCCGGAATTTTTGAGACCATAATTCTATTTCTTTTGGCCATTGGGGGATTATTCTTGGGCTGGTTCAGCCCCACTCAGGCCGGGGCAATTGGAGCCGCCGGCGCCTTGATCATTGGCTTAGCCCGAAGACAGCTTAGTTGGCGGACATTTTTTGAGGCCGGTAAGGAAGGGCTGCGAACGGGTTGCATGGTTATATTCATTATCACCGGGGCGGTAATCTTCGGTCATTTCATGGCGGTATCGACGATACCCTTCAGGCTGGCTGACTGGCTCGGGGGGCTTGCCATAAACCGGATGGCCGTCATGGCGGTCATCATCTTCATCTATTTTATGGGTGGCTTCTTTATGGATTCTATGGGCTTAGTTGTGGTTACCATCCCCATCTTCTTTCCGGTAGTTATGGAGCTGGGCTTTGACCCGATCTGGTTTGGGGTCATAATCGTGCTCGTAGCCGAGATGGGGGTAATCACACCGCCGGTAGGGGTAAATGTATTTGTCATTAAAGGGATTGCTCCTGAGATACCCCTTGAGATTATCTTTAAGGGGATATTCCCCTTCCTCGTCGCACTAATGATTGTTACGGCTATACTGGTAATTTTCCCGCAGATTGCTACCTTTTTGCCCAGCTTTATCACCTATTAGTAAGAGCGTTATACCTGTAGGTACCACTTGACCCGAAAACCCTGTTTTTTCGGTCAAAAATTCGAAATCCGAAGCACGAAATACGAAACAACGATAAAAATAGAAATGCTCCAATGACAAAAACGTCAAATTTCTAAGGTGTTAATTTAGGTCATTTTATCATTTAGTATTCGGATTTGTTTCGAATTTAGAATTTCGATATTCGGATTTTGCCTGAACATGCTTTTTGTTCAGCCACTAAATAGGAAGGTTGAATTGAACATTGTCAGAGAACGATGTCCTTGATTTAATCATATTCGATCTCAATAGCCCCTGTGCTGCATACCCTTACACACTGGGGCTCGCCACCACAGAGATCACAGTGGTAGACCTCATTTTCCCATTGAAAGAGCGCCTTAAAGGGGCATGCATCGGATAATGCCTTCTCCCAAACAAATCGCACTCGATATTCTGCGGAATTTCGATTGTTTTGCCCCATACAGGGCATGTTTTCACATTGGCGACATGGCACCGGATGGCAGGCACCGGTTTCTAGATCGTCTTTTCGTATGCAGATGGCAGAACGGTTGACGTTAACCACACCCAGATGGTGTATGGAGCAGGCCATTTCACAGAGATGACAACCGCTGCACTTTTCAGCGTGTACTCTAATCTTCATCATGCATTGCGTCGATTGATGTGATCCCTTTGAGTCCCAAGCGCCTTAACGTAGACTCTCGAGGGACACCTCGCTTGTCCCACCCATGTAAGCAGTAATACTCATCTAGGATTTGCCTGAATTGTAATCGATCGATGAATTCGCCTTTAGCCGGCCCCTCTTGAATGGGTTCATCAAAATAGCGAGACGGCAAGGTGTCGTCAGCCTTCCCGAGGCCGTTTCCGATGAGGATCATCCGTTCTAAGGTACAGATTCTCTCCCCAACATCCCAAAGGTCCTCTGACGAAAAACGTTCTCCAAAGGCCCGATATAACAGCTCTGAAAACTGTTTTGCCTGAGGCGCATGGGGGCTACTGAAAACCGAAAGAAATCGGCATACGCCAAGGGCATCACAGAGCGCATTAAGGCGTTCGTGCCACCATACCATTCGCCCCTTTCCGCCATAATCCAAATATGACGATGACACCTTCCCTTCGTAAAGGTTTTCTAAAAGGGTTTCAGGAAGACCGATTACATCAAGAGACGGTCGACTTCTCATATGGCACGCCCCACGAGTGGCCGTCGCCATGCCCAAGGCAAAGCTCTTGGGCGCACGCTCGTCTGTCATCTCAATGGGGAGGTTTTTGATCTGTAAGAGGAACCTGCTTCCCTCGGTGCCGAATACTTCGGAGGCAAATACCCCTTCTGCAAGAATCTCTCCAAAGCCCTCCCGGCGGGCAATTTGATGGATCAGTTTTATGATGGCTTTTTGATCTCCCCAGTGCAGTGGATACCCTACTGTGGAATCATCGATAATCTTTCGTTGATAGAGCTCCATGGCCCAGGCGATATAGGAGCCGGTTGAAATGGTATCCAAGCCGTAGCGGTTACACAGCTCTGTAGCATAGATAGCGCTCTCTAAATCCCCATTGCCGAGCGTTGAACCCATGGAGCCAATGGATGCATACTCAGGCCCCTCTCCCATTGTTCCAGCGTAAGGTCCGGTTAGAATGTGGTAACGGTGCCGGCAGTGGGCTGGACAGCCGGCACAGGATACCATCCCCTTGGAGTACTGATCCAGATGCTCCGCCTCTAAGGCCTTCCCCTGCATGCCGAATGTCGTCAGCTGGTTGTTCCGTACGCCCAAGAAACCGAGGTCGTTAGCATACTGCATGAGGAGCGGCGTCCCCCAGCGCCCCAAGGCCTTAACCCATCTTCGCTGCAAGAGATTTGAATAGACCTTTTGGTAGCTTTCAAAATACCCTGCAGGGTCTTTCAATGGAATGTCTTGGGTGCCGCGGACGGCTACCGCCTTAAGCCGCTTTGCTCCCATTGCCGCTCCCATGCCGGTGCGGCCGGCGCTGTTTTTTAGACCCGTTCGAATACCTGCAAATCGGACCTTATTCTCTCCAGCTTGACCGATACATCCAACCTTTATGCGATCGTCTCGTAGCTCTTTCCGAATCTCTATTTGAGTTTGGACTGTATCTTTTCCCCACAGGCTGGTGGCATTGCGGATTTCCACCTCATCATCATGAATCCAAAGATATACAGGGGTTTTGCTCTGGCCCACAATAAACAGAGAGTCAATTCCACTCGCCTTGAATTCAGCGCCGAGTTCCCCACCGATATTCGAGTCTCCCAGATATCCCGACTCGGGTGACCGTGCGCTGATATTCATTCTGGATCCGAGACTCGGAATCCCGCACAAAAGGCCTGGGCTCATGACTATAGGACTTCTAGGATCAAAGGGATCCCCTGGTCTCGACAAAAACGGGAACAGAAGCCTCATGTTCAGCCCTCTCCCTCCTAAATAGTCTTGAAGAACTTCCTTCGATAGGGAGATGCGACTGATTTTCCCACTGCTGAGATCAACTCTCACTAGTTTCCCAGAATGCATCTGGTTACCTCCACTATTCCGATAGGGCAATTTTCCATAACGGTTTATCCAGTATTCTGACGTGAGGGTTGATAGCGTGAGCCTTGCCCGCCGTGCATGCTCGAGTTAGAGACCAGATCGGAGGTCATCATCACGCTAAAGCCCACTATTAGATTCATATCTTTAGAATCTCCAATTCTGCACTCTATCTGAGAGAATTTCGTGGTGTCAAGGGGAACAGGCTGCCACGACGTTTTTTACCCTTGACACACGAGGTTACCTTCCCTTTACTCGCCCTCGAAAACGGTCTTCTTATAAATCGTTGTGCTGGAAAACCCTTGTGAATCCGGGTTGGAGCCATCTCCGCTCAATCCGGTAAAAACGGCTACACCACTGCATGGCAGCTGCGCCCACAGGCCATAAAGCATCGCAAGAGCAGGCTGTAGGAGGGCTATGAGCCTCATGTGCCATGTGAGTCCTTTTCATTTTGTATAACCTGTTGGGAGGATCCGGACGTGTTCGGGAAATTTCGAGAGATCGTGGACAATCGCCAGCACTATGCCGAAGATTGGAAAAAGAGAACCAGAGGAAAGGTCATGGGGTATCTGTGCACCTTGAGCTCCCGATCTACAAGGTCCCAATAACAGAGGTAAGGGCTGTGGCTGAAGAGGCAAATACCCATTATTCTTCGTGAGAATTATGCCCTCTAAAGGGTTCTGCTTACTCTTCATTGGGCGAGCAGATATTGAGCACCCATTATTGAAATCCGCAACCAGTCTAGGTTATAGATCCTAGAACGGGGCCTGCAAAGGCGGGGTTAACCGCGCCGTAGCCTCGTGCGAAGGCGTGTGTAGCAATCCCCAAAGGGTTTCTGTGTGCCTTCGGCACATTTATATGCCTCAGGCATATTCATATGCCTCGGGAATATTCCACTCTGCCCGTCCTTCAATTTCCGCACACTCTGCACGAACGCCCCCCTCTTGTGATAATCCGGTCTATTCTGAATAGTGTGTAGTCAATTGTCTCGAATAATGTGCGCGGTTACACCAGTCGGTGAGGAAACGGAGCTAAACACCGCCTGCGGAAAGCTCGGGCAATTGGTGAGGGCTTTTTTGGAGGTCAAATATTGAACGTAATTCATTTTGTCACGCTTCAGCACAAAATAAGGGACATGTTCCGGTAACCAACGGAATATGAACACTATCGGATAAAACAGAGCTATAAAATAAACAAAAAAAAGCTTGACATCTTTCGCACAACTTATAATACTGAATCAAGTTCAAGTTGATAATTCCCTGCAGCTTGCTGCAGGGTTACGACATAGTGCCTCCCCCTTGATGGGGGAGGTTAGGTGGGGGTGATAAAATGTGTTTGGTCACCCTCCCCTTTATCCCCTCCCATTAAGGGAGGGGACTTTGACATTGGATACCCTGCAGCTTGCTGCAGGGTGGTTCATTATCGAAATTAATATGGTTGCCATAGCAGGGGGAGAGGTAGGGTGGAGGGGAGATGATTGAATCATGTGCAACAATCAACAAGGTAAAAAAGTGAAAAGCGATGCCAATCAGATGAAACAGGCCATGTCCCGCCCCCAGGCGCCGGGTTACCGGATAGGAGGCTGAAATGTCATATACCTTAACAACTTGGAACGACTTCAAGAATTACCAGAGCACCTGCTATAGGAACTACCTATATGCTTCTGAAGGCCTTCGCTGCATGGGCTCTACTTGGAGTGTGCTGGCCCCCCTTAAAGGGTTAGGTGAGGATGTATACATACTAGGTGGCGAGCCACACGCCGCGTCAACGGCGGGGACATTCCCTGAAGAAGCCCGTGAGGATATTTCAGCTGCTGAAATCGCAGGTTTAGGCTTTCACTCGTGCAGTTACCTGAAACTGTTCGTAGGGGAAGTGGTCCGCGATAAAATAGCTATTACAGATGGAACAATCAAGGAGGGATATCCCAAACCGGATTTGATCTGGACTACACATTTGTGCAATCTGCATTCAAAATGGTACCAGGAAGTTTCAAGGCGTCTAGGTGGCATACCTATGTACCCAATAGATATGATCGGCGGGGGGGATGCGGAGAAAGATCCTAAAATTGTAAAATATGTGTGCGACCAGATGGAGGAGGGAATACGTTGGCTCGAGAGAGTAACTGGTAGGGAGTTTTCGGATGAATCGTTCATCAAGGCAGCTAGAAACGAGATCAAGGTGCTGGTTCTATGGGGCAATATATGTGCACTAAACATGCATGCTCCCGCGCCGTTGGATGAGCGTCGACTTATAGCTCTATTCCCACCAGCCATGGTGGACAGGACAACTGATGAAGCGGTGCAATTATATGAGGCATTACTTAAAGAAGTGCAACACATGGTTGAGACCGGACAGAGTGTAGTTCCGGATCAACGCTTCAGAATAGTCTATTTTGGACTAGCACATACTTACGGCCATCCAGAAATTGCGAGAATCCTTAGAGACGCCGGAGCTGAGATTGTAGCTTCAGTCTATACTTTTGGCACGGCTGGCAATTTCAGGGGATTTGTAAATGGAAACTGGTCATGGGAACCCATCGACCCTGCATGGGTAGACGAACTGGATTTGTCCAGCAGAAGAGATGCCTTATCTGCGCTCGCTAAAATAGTCCTGGGTTGGCCTACTTGGCAAGGGGTAAGATCCTACTGGGCACTAGAACAAATGGCTAGGGCAATGGTAACAGAATTCAACGCAGACGGGCTTTTGTTAGCGCCTACCCGTACTTGTGAAACTGACTTTAGGAACGGTTACATAGCGATGCAGCGCATTTTTAGAAACGAAATTCCGACCGTAGAATACGATACCGAAACGGTAGATGTCCGGAAAATGGATATACCTGGTTCCAAACGGAAAACAGAGTTGTTCGTACATCTTATGGAAGCGCACAAGAAAGGGGGTGCATGAGAAACGATGAAGAAGGACTCTGACACAATAATCGAACATCTTCGCCACATAACTGAGAATACACATGAATACGCCAAATCCCTTCAAGGGAAAGGGCAGCTGTTTGCTGGATATATGTGCACTCATGTTCCCGAGGAAATTCTATATGCAGCCGGGATTTTACCAGTGAGAATTCTTAGCGCCCATGTTTCACAAGCAATGACAAGGAGCTATATTCATGAAACATACTGCTCTTTTTCACATGATTGTGCATACCAAGGACTGCAACACAATTATGATTACCTAGACTTGATCGTGCATAGTAGCAGTTGCATACATATGGCTGAAGCGTTTAATGTTTGGGTTAGGTTTGCAGGATTCCAGAAAAAAAGCTTTCTCATACCGTTCCCTCATATCATACATACTAAATATGCCGGCGGGCTTATGAAGGAGTCTTATGGAGAGTTTAAACAATTCATTGAGAAGTTTGCGAAAAAACCCATAACAGGTGATGACCTCGAGAGGGCGATTAAAGTTTATAATCACACCAGAAGACTCCTTAAACGACTTTGGGAGTTCCTAAGGCGTGATAACCCACCTATAACGGGACCGGAAGTCGCGACGGTGACTTTGGCTTCCCAAGTTATGGACAAGCAAGAATGCAATCAAATGCTGGAGCAACTTATTCAGCGATTGGAAGCCGAGCCTGGCAAAGAGCCGTCAGGGGTAAGGCTGATGGTAACGGGAGGTGCTTGTGACGACCTGCGAATTTTCGATTTAATCGAAAATCTGAACTACAGCACAAACCTGATTTTCATGGATTCGTGTACAGCAGCCAGGTACTTCTGGTTTGAGGTGCCTGAGGATAGACCTGATAAGCTTGAAGCGATCGCTGAGGGATACATCGGTAGAATTCCGTGTCCTGCAAAAGACACTGTTCCTGGTACCGGGGAGAAAAAAAGGTTTAGGTTCATTCAACAGTTCATCGAGGACTTCAGGCCAGATGGAATAGTATTTCTCTATCAGAGATTTTGCAGCCCTCAATCGATGGACATTGTGGCACTGAAGCCTATCGTCGATATGCTGGGAATTCCGTGGACTGAGCTTGAACTTGATACAACCGTACCAATAACTCAATTTGGGACACAGTTGGAAGCCCTTGTAGAAATAATAAAGCGGGTGGCGCCATGAATAAGGAAAAAATTCTGGCTGGACTAGATGCAGGCCATGTTAATACGAAGGCCATAATAATGAGGGGACAGGAAATCCTTGGGTATTGCACGGTACCCACAGGATTTGATGTAGTCGCTGCGGCTCAAACAGCACTAAATGATGCTTCGGACAATGCCGGGATCTCACGCGGTGAACTGGGCGGAATCGTCGCTACTGGAATCTTTAAAGATATGACTAAGGTACCGCCACTGAACGTAACTCAAACTGTACCCGAATATGCGGCGGATGCTAAAGGGGCTTTATTCCTTAATAAGAATTCCAGAACAGTTATCGACGTCGGTGGCAACATACAGAAAGCTATCCGTTATGACCAAAACGGGAATCTCCTGGACGTTAATCAAAATGATAAATGTGCTGATGGCCTGGGCATTTTTTACACTACCATGGCCAAAGCTATGGGATTAAGTGAGCAGGAACTGTCCGAATTAGCACTTAAATCCACCACGAATCTATCTATTGCTATTCAATGCGCCCTATCCGCTGAATCAGACGCTATTGATTTGATGTGTCAAGGCAGGGACATCGCAGATGTGGCAGATGCTATCTCGAGATTCATCGTTGAACGAGTTGCGGATATGTGCACCCCTATGTCCCTCACAAAGGAGATCGTGGTAGCTGGGGGATTAGCCAAATCTCAAGCGCTTATTAAGCACCTTCCGAGTTTAATAAAACAGGACGTAAGCGTATTGAACCTTCCGGAATATGTAGGTGCAATAGGTGCGGTGATCAGTTATGAGGGAGGAAAATGAGCGAGTACGCCTCAATCAACGAACAGCTGGATTGGACAAGGGCTAAGGTGATAGCAGCCGGAGTAGATAGTGGAGCCGTGAGCTCCAAAGCCGTGATACTGCTGGATGGACAACCATATGCATTTTCTCAAGTTAGAACCCGAACGCCCAAAGAATCTGCTTTTAGCGCTATAAACGCGGCTTTAGCTAAGACCCATTTAAAGTTAGAAAATATCCATTACCTCGTGGCGACCGGTCGTGGGAGGACGCAAGTCCCGTTTGCACGTAAAACTATATCTGAAATTGCGTGCGGCGCCGCAGGGGCGGTACACATTTGGGGCCCATCTGTGCGCACGGTGCTAGATGCTGGAGGTGAAAGTTGCAAGGTAATTCACTGCACCGAAAAAGGCAGAGCAACGGCTTTCCTTTGGAACGACAAATGTGCTGCGGGTATTGGACGCTATATGGAAACATTTGCTGATCTGGTTAAGAAAGAAGTAACTGAGATTGGAAACATCGCCCTTCAATCTGATCAGTTCCCAAAGTTAAGTGACTTTTGCGCGGTGTACGCTCAATCCGAAGCGCTAGATTTAATTCGAAGCAAAGTACCGCTGGAACAAGTAATAGTAGCTTACCACTATGCTATGGCTAAGAGAATCAGCACGTTAGTAGCCAGATCAGGTGTGAAAAAGGATTTCGTAATCATTGGAGGACTGGCCAAGAATCCAGGAATAACAGATTGGTTGGAAAGTATCCTGAAGGTAAGCAGGTTGGCTCCTAAACCTGAATGGGATCCTACATTGACAGCAGCTCTAGGTGCAGCTCTATTTGCGGATGCTTCCTATAGGAGGCAATAATCTGACACATAAACCACAGACTAAGAAGACTCTACTCGTATCATGTCCAAGAAGATCATCAGAAGAGAATCCATCATCCAGGCAGCTATTGAAGTCTTCAGCAAGAAAGACTTCAAGACTGCAAGTATTTCCGAAATAGCTCAAAAGGCGGGTATCGCCGATGGCACGATCTATCAGTATTTCAAGAGTAAGGAAGACCTGTTTTTCTCCATCCCCATAGAAAAAACGAACGAATTTCGGAGTCAGCTCGAATTACATCTCGAGGGGATTTCGGGCGCTTTCAACAAAATCCGGAAATTCGTATGGTACTTTCTCTATTTTTTCAAGACGAACCCCGAGTATGGACGAATACTGATGCTCGAGATGCGGGTGAGCAAGGGTTTTGTTAAGACGGAAACGTACGGTTTTCTCAAGCAATCGGTCAGCCAGGTAATGAATATCTTAATAGAAGGACAGAATGAAGGCGTCATCCGGCAGGATACAGACATCTACATCCTGCGCCATTTAATTCTGGGCACCCTCGAGCACATGGTGTCCCGCTGGCTGCTTAAGGAAGAGAAGTACGATCTCCTCGAACATCATCAAGAGGTGAGCCGTATACTGATCGACGGGCTGAGGGCAATACCTCCAATCCCTTGACGTAGAGCGACACTAACCGCTTGTTCTTGATGTCCGCCAGACCCTTGTCAGTAATCCGCAAGAATGGAAGGCCCGTGAAAGGTATGGTCTGAAGGGCGAGGAATGGTCTTGTCAGGAGAAGGCTGCTAAATCATCCTAAATTTTCTCCTTTTCATACCCACAGGCTATTCATGGTGGATTCCTGTATCCTGTGGTATCTGGCAGCATCTTCACTTTTGAGGTTTCTAGCCATACCGGAAAACCGCAGCAAATGATAGATTCGTACCCATAGTCATCGCAATAGACTTGAGTCCGGGATACGGCCCGCCATAGCCTTGTGCGAAGGCGGGTAACCGGGAACATCTGCACCTATATCCCTTGTATTATCGAGAAGTTCTTGACAATCCAATATCACCAAAGTAACCTGCTTTATCACCCGAAAGGAGCCCCCGCCCATGACCCTTACCAAAGAAGATCTCATTAATTCCATTTACAACAGATTTGATTTCTCCAAGGCCAAATCCGCACAGGCGGTAGAATCCCTCTTGGCAATCATCAAGAACACCCTGGCAAGCGGCGAGGATGTATTGATCAGCGGATTCGGTAAATTCATTGTCATGAAGAAAAGGGAACGGAAAGGAAGGAACCCTCAAACCGGCGATGACCTGATGTTGAGGTCCAGGAAGGTTGTTAGGTTCAGGTGGTCTGAGGTGCTGAGGGAGAAGATGAATGGGGGAGGGTAGGGTTAGCCTTAATCACTGAAATACCATGAGCTTATCAAAAAAAGACCTAAGCCTTGGCGATCATATTTGTGTGAAGCGTCGATTATACTCTCATCATGGGATATATGCCGGAGACGGAAATGTGATTCATTATACCGGGGAGGAAAAAGAGAAAAGGGACCCATTGGTTAGGGAAACAGACATAGATGATTTCCTCAAGGGTGGGAAGCTCAAAAGACCTAATTACAGAAAGCGTCTACCTCCATCTCAGACTCTGAGCCTGGCGAAGAAGCATCTTTCTGACAAAAGCTATTCACTTACCCTCAACAACTGTGAACATTTTGCGACCTACTGTGCCACAGGCAAGAAGAAAAGCAAACAGGTACGCAAGGCTGCTGCTGGTTTTCTCGGAGTCACACTGGCTATTGCCGGTACTATTATTCGAATAAGGAACAGTAAGAAAGAAGGCGGGTGATTCTTGCCAATTGTCGATACGGCGACGTGGTGGATTGACGGAAAGTTGGTGTCGACAGCGTGTCAATGCTATTTAACCTATTGAAATTATATATAGATTGAGAGTTCTACTCTGCCCGTTCTTCAATTTCCGCACACCCTGCACGAATGTCCCCCTCTATACTTACAAAAGGAAGACGTCACCCACGTCATTTCTTGATTATTTGGCCCCGATTTAATAGAATGGCTGCCATGCCAGAACTTGTTGAAAGAGGCTGGCTCTTTTCGATTCATAATGTTGGGGCGTCAGAGAAAGGGTAGTTTTTTTTGGCATTTGAAATTCCGCTATCCTGGGATCTTAAAGGAGAATCGATATGAGAGATCAACAATTGCTCGAACGCATCATCCTGGATCCGAAGGTCATGGTAGGAAAGCCCGTCATTCGGGGTACCCGTTTAACCGTCGACTTCATTTTGAATCTTCTTGCTCACGGCGCAACAGAAAAAGAGATTCTGGAGGAATACAAAGGGCTCGCTGAAGAAGACATCCGTGCTTGCTTCCTTTTCGCAACCAAAGCCCTGAAAGATACAGGCTTCATGCCTTTGGCGGCGGAGCCCACTTGATGAGATTCATAGTTGATGAATGCACTGGCCCAGCGGTAGCCTCCTGGCTGCGGGATCAAGATCATGATGTGTTCTCCGTGTTCGATGAAGCGAGAGGTATGAGTGATGAAGACATTATCCGAAAGGCTTTTGCTGAACAGTGGGTTCTGATCACCAACGACAAGGAGTTCGGAGATAAAGTCTTTCGAGATGGCCGGCTCCATCGGGGTGTTATCTTGCTTAGACTTGAAGACGAACGGCCTGCCTCCAAAATTCGCGTGCTTTCAAGTCTCTTAGAAGTATATCCAGACAAGATTCTAGACTCTTTCCTCGTGGTAACTGAAAAGCAAGTTAGGTTTGCCACAACGTGAGGAAAGTGCATATGTTCCAACCCAATACAGCTGACTTTGAAGGAAGCTCTCATGTTACCAGATAGCTGGTCTCTGCTGTTCAATCGTAGTTTATGTTGAGCTCAACATAAAGCATGGTTTGGCAGCAAGCAGTAGGCCCATACCTCAATGGTGCACAGAGAACACCACTCGGCCATCACCGTTAGGTATGAGCGGTACTCAGCGTCTGAGAAAAAGGGTTTGCTGACGACGATTGCCCCGTTGGGTCACGTGTTGCGGTATTCCAGGAGCCACAACCCGCGCCATTCGTGACACGTAAATCCTAGCCAGGAAAGGACCCACTAGTAGGAAAAAAGTATGGTGTCCCTCGAGTTACAAATACCCAAAGGGCTTTTGTGTGCCTTCGGCACATACCACTCTGCCCGTCCTTTAATTTGCGCACACTCTGCACGAATCTCCCCCTCCATAAACTCGTCAGGATAATACCGTCGTGAAGAACGAAAATTAAAAACGGGGATGAGATAAGTATGAACAATTCCGGCGAAGAAAAGATCGTCCGTACTATCTGTAACAGCCATTGCGGCGGCACCTGTGAAATGAAAGTGCACGTGAGGGATGACAGAATCATTCGAATTGAGACCGGGGATGAAAGAGAAACGGCACACCGGATGTGTGCGCGGGGGCGTGCCTATCGTCAACGGGTTTACGCCCCTGATCGCCTGCTCCATCCTCTTAAGAGGACAGGACTCAGGGGCGCCGGGGAATTTACCAGAGTATCCTGGGACGAGGCCCTGGAAACCGTCGCCCATGAACTGAAGCGGGTGAAGGATGCCTATGGCAATGCCTCCATTCTTCACTTCTGCTCCATGGCCGATGCCTTTACCCTGCACCATGTCATGGCCTTTCACAGGCTGCTGTGCCAGTTCGGCGGCTATACCGCGCCCTGGGGCACCATCTCGAACGAGGGCGACAATTTTTCCGCTGGCACGACATACGGAACCAGGCCCTCACCACGCAACGCCGAAGCACATTTGAAAGAGTATGTGAATGCACGGCTCATTATCATGTGGAGCTGGAACCCTGCGACCACCCAGCAGGGCACCGGGGTCTCCCAGGCACTGGTTCGTGCCAAGGAAAAAGGCGCCAGATTCATCTGTGTCGACCCCAGGTACACCGACTCAGCCGCCGCCTTCGCCGACCAGTGGATTCCCATCAGACCCGGTACCGACGCGGCTGTCCTCCTGGCCATGGCTTACGTGATCATAAAGGAAAATCTGCATGACCTGCAATTTATCGACACCTATACCTTTGGCTTCGACAAATTCAGGGATTGTGTATCCGGTCTGGAGGATGGCATTGAAAAGACGCCTGAGTGGGCCGAGCGTATCAGCGGCATCCCGGCCGCAACCATCACTGATTTAGCCCGCGAGTACGGCGGCACCAAGCCGGCGGTCCTCGGAACCAGCTTTGCGGCGGGGCGCACCGCCTTCGGCGAACAGTATCACCGGGCCGCGACGGCTCTGGAGGCCATTACGGGCAACGTAGCAATTCCGAATGGTGGAGGTTCGCCTGCCACGGCTTTGGTACGCAAATCCCGTATTTCCAGCCCGCTAAACCCGGTAGAAGCGAATATGCCGCCACGCTGGAACCGGCTCCCTTACCGCGGCGAGAGCGTGAACTCCAGCGCCCGAGTTAATGTCAATCTGCTGTCGGATGCCATCCTCGAGGGTGAAGCCGGGGGCTATCCCGCCGACTATAAGTTCCTCTGGCTTTCCAACACCAATTACCTGAACCAGCTTGGTGAGGTCAACAAGGCAGTGGAAGCCTTCAAAAAGCTGGAATTTATCCTGGTGACAGAGCAGTTCATGACATCCTCGGCCAGATTTGCCGACATCGTTTTGCCCGTGTGTACGTTCCTGGAGCGACATGATCTCTACGCCCCGATGAGCGGAGGCGTCCTTGCCCTGGTAAATAAGGCTATAGAGCCCCTGGGCGAATCCAAATCCCAACTGCAAATCTGTGAAGCCCTGGCTTTGAAACTCGGCATTACCGATTACAACGACAAAACAGACGAGGCATGGGTGAGATCCTTCATCACGAAACTGTCTGAGGCAGTCGAGTTCCCGGACTACGATACCCTCAGGAACCAGGGTATTTACAGGCTCAGGCTGGGCAAACCGGACAAGATTCCCAAAAAAGAACCTGGGGAGAAGGAGCAAAAACCATTTCCGACGCCCTCGGGAAAGATTGAAATCTTTTCCCAGTTGGTGGCGGACATGAATCATCCCCTGATACCATCCATCCCCACATATATAGAGACCTGGGAAAGCCTGAATGATCCTTTAGCCGGGAAATATCCGTTGCAGCTCATCACCCCCCATTTCAAGCGGCGAGCCCACAGCCAGTTCGACAACCTGCCCTGGCTCCGGGAGTTACAAGAACAGACGATCTCAATCAACACCATTGACGCTCAGCCAAGGGGCGTCGAGGAGGGGGATATGGTGAGGGTATTCAACGAACGCGGGGAGATGCTCATCCCGGCCGAAGTGACGGAAAGGATCATGCCGGGGATAGTCGCCATCCCACAGGGAGCCTGGTACGATCCTGACGAGAATGGCATCGACCGGGGCGGCTGTGCCAATATCTTAACCAAAAACGTGACCTCACCGGCCGGGGCATTCGCCTGCAATACCGCCCTGGTACAAGTAGAGAAGGCGAAATAGTTCAGCTATCTCAGACAGGATGAACAGGATCTGCATGATTTTCATAAAAGGCTTACGCCCGAACTCCCGGAATTGACCCGTGAGGGTTTTATCCACAGGATATTGAACAAATACTTAAACATCCTGCCTATCCCGTTTGATATTTCTCTTCGACTGAATTGTTACGAGAGGGAAAAAATAACATCATGCAATACGGATTTTATTTCGATCAGAATCGCTGTACGGGCTGTTTCACCTGTGTGGTTGCCTGCTATGACTGGCATGATGTCCCCACTGGGCCTGCAAGCTGGCTGAGGGTAAAGACCACGGAAAAGGGAATATACCCGGGTCTATTCATCTCCTTTCTCTTTAAGGCCTGTTACCACTGCCTTCAACCTGCCTGTGTACCTGCCTGCCCGGTCAATGCCATCACCAAGCGGGATGAAGACGGTATCGTGATTGTAGATAGAGAGGTTTGCCTGGGCAGGGAAAATTGCAGCCTATGCCTCGAGGCCTGCCCCTATGACGCCCCACAGTTCGGTGCTGGAGAAAGCGCCAGGATGCAAAAATGTAACTTCTGTATCGACAGATGGGCGGAAGGCAAGAAGCCGGCATGCGTTCAGAGCTGTCCAACGTGGGCGCTGGATGCCGGACCCATGGATGAATTAAGAGCAAGGTACGGCGATGTCAGAGATGCCGACAGCTTCGTTTACAATGATGAACTCATCCCTTCGATCACTTTCAAACCCAAGAAAGATACCAGAGGTCTTGCTGTCCGTAAGATCAAAATAAAACCGTAATAATTCACCACCCCATACGATGTTCTGCACATACGGGGCAGGTGATACGAAGTATCCGAGAATCTGCGATCGTGTGTCAATGGCAAACACAACCCGCGATGTTTCGGCTGTTCATCTTCCGTCAGCATGGGTCTATGGTGGGTAGATGAATAAGGGTGGTTAAAGGTGGCCATGGGGCTGGTTTGTGAGGATTCTCTAGCCAGACAGGAGCAGGCCAAATCAGCAAGATCCTGGGGTTGCCATTATCACCCGAGAGTTCCGGTTTCCAGTTGTAAGCTTGAGAACCGCCGGACTGTAGCTTTCCCAGATAAGCCTTTCATTTCAAGTGCCCGGGTATTTTTTCCAGCTACTTGCCATAACGGAAAATCGCAGCAAATGATAGATTCGTAACCGTAATTGTCACATGTCAAGGTCTGTATATGGAATTCCTCCCGAATCAATAAAAATGCTCTCTCGCCCAAATAGTGTTTTTCAGCATTTCAACCGTCCCTTCCAACTCATCCGCTAGCTCCCAAAGCATATCCAGCCCGCGCTGTTTTTCGACGTCATCAATTAGTTGCAAGGTACTTTGAGATATCTACCGCACGAGGTGTTTCCTAAAAAACGATAAAAGCCACAGCTTCCTGGTTTCGTGATTTAAACGAGACATATCCCTGTATTGTTATGAAACTTGTTGGGATGTTACAGAATCTTATAGGGGGGTTAATCGGCGTGTAAGTTCCATTAAGCTTAATTTGAGAGTGTGTGACATTGGATCTTCTTGTTCCAAAATACGCTGTGCAAAGCAAAAAACGTCTTAAAAATTGACGATCTGCCCGTCCTTCAATTTCCGCACACTCTGCACGAGCGTCCCACTTCTCGATAAGAAAGGCACATCTTGTGTCCCGTTTTGCCTTGAAACACAGAGCCAACTCCAATCATACTCATCCCATCAAAAAGGGAATCCTTAATAATTCAATAAGAGCAGAATACAACCTGCCATTTCAATTGAAAAGATTACAACATCATGAGCTGTATTTGTCATTGACACACAACGGTAAATTTCCTATATTTTCGTTAGCAAAAAGGGAGTTTTTATCAGACACTGACTGGCAAAGATGGAATTTGAGGATGGGACGTAAAGGAGGCCATATCACTTTAGAGGGAACCAGGAGAAACACTTATGGGATATATTTTCAATCAAGATGAGCTTCCGAAATTAATGTCGGTGGTACCCGGCCGGGAACGCGTGTTCTTCGTAAACAAGGAACTGGCCGGTACGGATGACATGCTAGCCGGGATTATGCGTTACAAAAAAGGCGCAGCATCTCCCTACCACTTTCACGAGAACTGCGAGCACTTCTATTTTATTTTGGAGGGCGCTGGGGTGGTGGAAACATCCGACGGCGTGACAGAAGTCAAGCATGGAGACCTTATTTTCTTCCCTGCCGAAGAGGAACACCGTCTGCGATCGACGGAACCGCTGTTCTATTTCGAATTCCAGGCGCCCAATCGTTTCAAGACGACTATCTTGGACGGTACCGACGATGACCTGAAGTGGGAACGGGTGGATGGCAAAATCTGGGTGCAAAGTTGACCGCAGACACACCCCATCAACGGCAAGCGATCAAAAAGGGAAAACGGATCTAACGGTAATATAACTCATGGCGACTACTTACATCCATACGAACCAAAACCCGCGGGTGAAGCTGGCTGGAGCGCAGGGCGAGGTTTCCGAGATAGTCAACAAGGAACTGTGCGGTGCGGAGAACGTCGTCGGTATGCTGCGCTGGCTCCACGAGGGCGAGCGTTTCGATGCCGAGTCCCTACAGGACACGCACCAGCTCATTTACCTGATTGAAGGCGACGGAGTCATCACCCTGAAAGATAAGGACTACGAGGTTGTTCAAGGAGCGGGGATCTACCTCGAACCTAGTGAGAAAGCCAGCATCAGGCCGGCCGGTCGTGCGACCTTGAGGCTCTTTCACCTCATCGTTCCGAAGATCCAAGATTGACACCTTACCGCGCTGAACTAGAGGGCTTCATGGTGCGCGTGTCGGAAACCGTCGATCTCCAGATCTAGGTGTGCTGCGACTGCGGACGCGAGGTGCTTTTGCTTGGTGTCCACATAGGGCGCGGCAGCGACGCTGTTACTGTGGCCCACAGGTTATCGATAGACGCGCGGTGCACACTCGAAGTGCGGACGACTTTTCTATCTGGCCAGCATTTCCAATGAGAGATCTTTTCCAGGTACTTCACCTATATTCTTGAAAGCTCAAAGAAACCAGGTGAACGGTACATCGGCCATACTTCAGACCTCAATAGACGCCTAAAAGAGCATAATATCGGCAAATGCAGGCACACGGCCGGTCTCAAGCCCCGGAAACTCAAACTCTATATTGCGTTATGCCCGTTCTTCAATTTCCGCACACCCTGCACGAACGCCCCCCTCCATTCATTATGTGTATCGGGGAGGGGAGTAAAAAAGTTTAGCAAGACTCCTTTATAATCGCCGTAATACAGATGAATGTTGCCTGTTGGCTAACGTCAAGAGTTTTGTGTCAGCCTGTTGTAGGTCCTTGACAAGCCAAGAACACGAAGCTAATTTATTCTATCTTCAAAAGGAGCAGCTCACATGAACCTTACCAAAGAAGATCTCATTGATTCCATTTACAACAGATTTGATTTCTCCAAGGCCAAATCCGCACATATGGTCGAATCCCTCTTAGAAACCATCAAGAACACCCTGGCAAGCGGCGAGGATGTTTTGATTAGCGGATTCGGTAAATTCATTGTGATGAAGAAAAGGGAACGGAGAGGAAGGAACCCTCAAACCGGAGATGACCTGACGTTGAAGTCTAGGAAGGTTGTTAGGTTCAGGTGGTCTGAGGTGCTGAGGCAGAAGATGAATGGGGAGTGATCACCAACGCGTCCTAAGGCAAGCGCAATTCGAGAACGTGCCTATTGTGTGAAATGCACTGTAGGCCGCCGGGATATCATACACGACAGATTGCATGCGCTCCTTATGCTGACATCCCTGCCCATCTCTTTAAGAGGGAAGAAATGACTCCCACAGCTTGCGGCGCATTTCATTGCGAGTGGCGATAACGCGGTCGTAGTCAGCAGCGCAGGCCTCACAGAGCGCCCGTATCATATCCTGCTCTTTCGGTGGACAGCCTGGCGCACGGCTCCTTCGATGTCACCTTTATCTACCTTGGTGATTGCAACTCTCCATGTCATGTATTGCATCTCCCTAGAAGTTCAGGGCTGATCTACCCGTTCGCGCCTGGCCCGAGGCGACGGACCGCTTCGACCAGTATCATGAACTGCTGACGGAACAGGCGAACCAGTATTTTGATTCCGTCCCGGAAGAGTAGTAATCGTTGCCTATCACTCTGACGCGGGTTTGAAAGAAGGTGAGGGAAACGCGAGCGCTTCGGTTAGATGGTACGCTGCCTGCAGATACGATGTAGGGCAGAGTGGAAAGCATTCCTTGCAGTTCCAGCACTCCTTGGATGCTGCCTCCGGAATGAAACTTATCTCCCGTCTTGCTCCTCTGTCAACAAATCCAACAGCATTTTTCTTCTTGACTTCATTACAGTATCTTACACATAGACCACAAAGAATGCAAAACGAGGACTCTTTTGCGAAACGGTCTTTGTCTGCTCCATACTCTTGAGCCAAATCCTGCAATGCCGGTGCATCCGGAGCATGAGCCAGAAACTGCTCCAAAAGAATTTTGCGAGTTTTATCTACCTTCTCAGACCTGGTTCTTACTACCAAATCTGGTTCTACCGGGTAAAGGCAGGCAGCAACGAGATTTGTCCTACCGCCAGTTTCTACTTCTACTGTGCAAATTCGGCAAGCCCCATACGGTTCTAATTTCTCGTGGTGACAAAGTGTCGGAACAAATATCCCTGCACTTTGTGCTGCCTCCAAAATGGTCATCCCTTCTTTTGCTTTAACCTCTATTCCGTCAATCTGTAAAAGGATTTCACTCATCTTTTTTTACTCTTTCTGGCTATAATTCTTGCTTCTTCAGGGATAGGGGACGGAACAGGCTCGCCGGAAATCTTCTTCACCGCACCATAGCGAGAGGGACAAACCTCAATGCACGTTCCACACTTGGTGCATTTCTCTTGGTCAATTACATGGATCTGGTTCTTGCCACCTATAATCGCCTCTGCGGGGCATTTCCTAAGGCAAATCATGCAGGCCTTACACTTATCCGGGTTAATATAGTAGGAGATCAGCTCCTTGCAGACATAAGCCGGGCACCTCTTCTCCTTGATGTGTGCCTCATACTCATCTCTGAAGTAGCGTATCGTGCTTAAGACCGGGTTCGGAGCAGTCCTGCCTAAAGCACAGAGCGAGGCATCTCCGGTTGCCTCGGATAGCTCAACCAAAAGCTCGATGTCGCCCTCTCTTCCCTTTCCTTCACTGATATTGGTCAGAATCTTAAGCATCTGCCTGATGCCTTCACGGCATGGGGAGCATTTGCCACACGATTCATCACTGAGGAAGTTAACGAAATACCTGGCGACATCAACCATACAGGTATCTTCGTCCATGACGATCATCCCACCAGAACCCATTATTGCGCCAACTTTGGTCAGTTCGTCAAAGTCGACTTTTATGTCTAAGTGTTCTTCAGGAATACATCCTCCTGATGGACCACCTGTCTGCACGGCCTTGAACTTCTTGCCCCCGGGGATGCCACCGCCAACCCTATAGATAATATCTCGTAAGGTTATGCCCATGGGTACCTCTACGAGGCCGGTATTGTTCACTTTGCCAACCAATGAAAATATCTTGGTGCCTTTGCTTCCCTTAGTGCCGATTGAGGTAAGGAAATCAGCCCCGTTGTTAATAATCAAGGGGATATTGGCCCATGTCTCCACATTATTGATATTTGTCGGCTTGCCCCAGAGCCCTTTCACGGCCGGATATGGTGGCCTCGGTCTTGGCTCGCCCGGCTTGCCCTCCAGAGACATGAGAAGAGCCGTTTCCTCACCGCAAACGAAGGCGCCGGCTCCCCGATGGACTGTAATCGTGAAATCAAAACCTGAGCCAAGGATATTTTTCCCAAGAAAGCCATACTCCTCAGCCTGCTTGATAGCAATACCTGCATTCTCTACGGCTAAAGGGTATTCTTGACGAACATAGATATAACCTTCATGAGAGCCGATGGCATAAGCCCCGATGGTCAACCCTTCAATGACTGAGTGGGGGTTCCCCTCGAGCAGGGCCCTATCCATAAAAGCCCCCGGGTCTCCCTCATCGGCGTTGACGATCACATACTTTGTCTTAGCAGGGCTCTTGCGAGCAAATTCCCACTTTAACCCTGCAGGAAAACCGGCGCCTCCCCTCCCTCTCAGGTTAGAATTCTTCACCAGCTCCACCACGTGCTCCGGGGTTTCCTGACAAAGGGCCTTAGCCAAAGCAGAATAACCACCCACTGCGAGATAGTCATCAATGCTTTTAGGATCAATCTTGATATTATTGCCGATAAGGTTCCGCAGCTGATTCTTATAGAAGGGAATATCGGATTCATGGGTTACTTTTTCGCCTGTGGTTGGGTCAACATAGAGTAGACGATCTACAATCTTTTTCTTCTTTAGGGTCTGTGAGGTAATCTCGGGAATGTCTTCGGGCTGCACCTGAAGATAACATATCTCCTCAGGATAAATCACAAGGAGGGGGCCTCTCTCACAGAAGCCGGGGCAGCCTGTTTCCCTGACATCCACTTTAGTTCCCAGTCGCTGTTTTTTGATCTCCTTTTTAAGGGCGGTAACGACATGTGCTGCGCCCAGAGCGAGGCAACCTGTTCCAGTACATACGGCAATGCAAGGCTTATTTGGATCCCTTTTTGATATGATGTCCTTCCTGAATTCTTCCAATTCGGCAGGTGATTTTATCCTTGGCACAATCTTTCCTTAATCATAGTTTTTCAACACTTCTTCTGACTTGGCCGGTGCCATCTTGCCATGATATTCGCCATCGACAACCATCACCGGTCCTAGAGCGCAGCAGCCGAGGCAGTTGACAGTCTCCAGGCTGAACTTTAAATCCAAGTCCGTCTCCCCAGGCCTGATTCCAATCAGGTCTTGAACCGAGTCGAGGAGACGTGGCGCACCACGAACATGACAGGCAGTGCCCGTACATACGTGAACTTCATGACGTCCTTTAGGAAGTAAACTGAAGGCTTTATAAAAGGTCACGATGTGCTGTATCCGGTTTAAGGGCACTTTCAATTTCTTGCTGACCTTGTCTAATGCCTCCTTAGGAAGCCAGCGATTTTCGCTCTGAATCTCCAGCAATACTTGAATAAGCGAACCGGCATCGCCCTGATATTTATTTATAATCTTATCGATTTTGGCATTATCCATAGCCGCTGACCTAACCCTCTTGTTTGTTTGCCCTAATCCTGTGCGTGCACTCTCACCTCAGGCGGGAACAAAGCGCTTCTGGTTTCCATCGAACCTGACTAATCCTTGCCGTGCTGAACTATGAAGGTGCCTTGATACTTCAGACGGGTTTAAGCCTAAAATCTCAGAGATTTCTCCAGTTGAAAGGGGTTTTTCTCGCAGGAGCACCATAATTTGGCTTATTGCCAATTTATCTACAATTAATTCATGAAACAACCTGTCTACCTCGTCACTGGCGAAAAATTCGTTATACTCTTCTGCTGTATCAAAACGTACTCTCAGCCTCTCCCTTTCCACCAGCTTAATGTAGGGGAGTAGATTCTTGACTGCTTCAAGCTTGAACTTTAATCCGTTTCCCTCTATTCCTTCGTCTGTGCCAAGAGGCCCTAACTCCTTCAGCTTCTCGGTAAAGTCAGTCATGACTTCGGCGAAACGGATTCCTTCGGAGGCAGATACCCATTCAAGCCTTAACCTTTCGGGGTTCACCCCTATCAGTTCCAGTAGTCTTCTACAGAGATGCATCGTGCTTAATGCATCGTAATTTCCTTCAGTAACATAATGGCATTCACCAAGCCAGCAACCGCCGATAAACACCCCGTCTGTTCCGTTTGAGAAAGCTCGGAGTATGAATGCCGGGTCGACTCTGCCGGAGCACATCACCCTTATCACCTTTATATGAGGGGGGTATTGATACCGGGAGACTCCAGCAAGGTCCGCCCCTGCGTAGCAACACCAATTGCATAAAAATCCCAAGATCCTTGGTTTAAACTCATGACCTGCAACCATTCTTAGCTTACTCCTAGTTCATGCTCATCCATTAACTACCGTTTTTGGATTCGCGCTATCAGCTATCAGCATTCAGCCGTCAGCGAAAGCCATTAAAAGCGGTTTTTCTCTGATAACTGATCGCTGACCGCTGAAAGCTCTATCCAGAAATTGGTTTTTTCTGGATGGATGTTTTTACACCTCTCAAACCGCCGCAGCCATTTGTTGTGCGATCTCCTGCTCTGGAACCTCCGCGTCGATTTGGCAAAAGATCTCTTCATCGGTATAGTGCTTGAGAGAAACAGCCCCTGTTGGGCACTTTGCATTACAGAGACCATCTCCCTTGCAGAGAACAGGATTAACCCTGGCCTTTTTGCCTTGTGGTGTATCGACAAACTCTATGGCACCATACTTACAAACCGAAATACATGCCCCACACGATACACACTCACTCTCGTTTACCTCGCAAATTGCACCGGAGGCTATGACTGAATCCTTCGTGAGAATCGTTACGGCCCGGCCGGCGGCTCCGTAAGCCTGGCTAATCGTTTCCGACATATGCTTGGGATAGTGAGCCATCCCGCACAGGAAAACACCATCTGCGGCAAAGTCAACGGGTCTCAATTTTACATGGGCTTCCTGGAAGAAACCATCCGGGTTCAAAGGTACCTTGAATAATCGGGATATTTCCCGACTTCCTGCCGAGGGAATAACGGCGGCGGCTAAAGCGAGTAAATCGGCATCTATGGCAAGCCTCTGACCTAAAACAGGGTCGGTCGCGGTAACCCTGAGAATAGACCGGCCTTCCTCCTCAACAGCTTCCACCTGAGGTTTATCATCCGGCTCGTAACGGATGAACTTTACATCTTTATCTGCCGCTTCCCGGTAATAGTCCTCTTTGAACCCATACGTTCTCATATCCCGAAAGAGAATGTAGATATCCATCTCGGGGTTTATCTCTTTCAGTTTCAAGGCGTTCTTAATAGCCTGATCGCAACATACCCGGCTGCAGTAATTTCTGTCTTCCTGTCTGCAACCCACACATTGGATCATCACCAGGCTCTGGGAGTTAACCAGCCTTTCTTCCCCTTTGGCGATCTGCTCCTCCAGCTCCAGCAGGGTCACTACCCTATTATCTTCCCCATAGAGGTATTCGGTGGGTTTATATTCTTCAGCACCAGTTGCGATAATGGTTATTCCATGGTGTATCTCCCTGACCCTTCCTTCAGACCTCACCTTGGTTATGAAATTCCCCACATAACCGGTAGCCTCTGTGATGACGGCATCAGTAGATACATGTATTAAGGGGTGCTGATAAACCTTGCGTATAAGATCACGCAAATCTGCCTGAACATCCAGCCCTTCCAGGGTGTAATGAAGTCTTCTTGCCGTTCCCCCCAGGTCTGTATCCTTTTCCACCAGGTAAACCTCAAATCCCTGGTTGGCTAAGGTCAGAGCACTGGTCATTCCGGCCAGGCCTCCTCCGACCACTAACCCTTTTTTGTCGACCGGCAGCTCAAATTCCTGTAAGGGCTCTAAAAGGGCAGTTCGGGCTACCGACATCCGGACGATATCCTTTGCCTTCTGGGTGGCATCTTCCTTTTCTTTAGAGTGGACCCAGGAGCAATGTTCTCTTATATTAGCCATGTCGAAGAAATATTGATTAATTCCCCCTTCCCGAAGCGTGTCCCGGAATAGCGGCTCATGTGTCCTGGGAGTGCAGGCAGCGACAACCACTCGATTGAGGCCTTTTTCCCGGATCGTGTCCGCTATTTCTTTGGCATTATCAGTAGAACATGCAAAGATGCTTTCTTGAGCATGGACAACATTGTCTAAGGTCGAGGAATATTCAACTACCGAAGGAACATCTACCACCCTTCCGATATTAGCCCCACAATGACACACAAAGACTCCTATCCTTGGCTCCTCTTCCGAGACATCCCTTTCCGGTGGATATTCCCTTTCTCTGGCCAGCTTCCCTCGCCGGTAGGCAAGGAGTTGACCGCATTGGGAGCCAGCCCCGCTGGCGGTCATAACCGACTCGGGGATATCTATAGGACCCTGGAAGGCTCCGCTTACAAAGATCCCAGGCCTGGTGGTCTCCATAGGATTAACAGGATTGGTTTTACAGAAGCCGTGAGAATCGAGCTCGATGCCGAAC
>Ga0307379_10002007_pt1 | contig 30912 bp, 38 predicted proteins | sample UN2MG_FD_202237 | JGI IMG/M metagenome (GOLD analysis project Ga0307379, IMG submission 202237) | Soil microbial communities from Risofladan, Vaasa, Finland - UN-2 | ecosystem: Environmental > Terrestrial > Soil > Coastal area > Acid sulfate soil | place: Finland: Risofladan, Vaasa | collected...
TCCAGGTAAAAAACCACCCCGTGAACATTTGTTATATACCCATTTGCCCAGTAGTAAGAGGGATGACCAAGATTTAACGAATTGGTTACATCTGGCATGAACTCAGCCAAGGTCATGTGATACCTGTCATAAAACGTGCCATCAGCAACACTCACACCGAAGATAAGTTCAGCGGCATCATCGTCTGCATATCGCTTGGCATAGATCTCTGCCACTTTATCATACGTGGCTGAAGCCGCTGCCTCATTATGAAAGGATATTCCAGCAATTTTTACATCAGTTGTTTTAGAGCCAATGAGTTGAATTTGCCCGTCCTCAGCTACACCTTCCGAACCAACGGCCAACGTGTAATCACCACCACCACCTTTTACAGTAGTTAAATCACCTACCAATAAATGCTCACTATCAAATTTAAGGTATTGTTGTGCTTTAATAGAAGATACACCGGCATACGTTCCAACACCATTTTCCACCGATCCGATCCAAGCCATAGAAATTCCAGCGTCACCTTGAATAACCATAGTACCGAATGACCCCGTCTCGTGCCCATAATGACCATCATTGATCCACGCTTCTACTATTGTTACATCTGTTGCCATTATACAAGATTTATAACTTCGGTTGCGTCATATTCATACAAGATAACATCAAGCATATCAGATTGAGGACGGTGGGTGACACTTAGTGAAATGAATACCTTATTTGATTGTTTGCTATCTTCCCACGGCCACAGAATAGACCACTCCGGAAAGTATGGTTCATGAATTGTCATTTCTATCTTTTGCCGAGCAACCCGGTACAATTGAAACTTCGCTTTCATCAAGATCTCCGCCAGCGTGTTACTCCCGCCACCATACGTCCAAAGTTGGGTCAAATAATTTATTCCAGTTGGGCGAATCAATCCATTTCGATAATTCCACCCTGAGTCAAACAAATCAATTTCAATCACCATCTTATCAAGGAAATCCGTTGTAATATCTCCTCTTAACAAATTGTTCTCCGGTTGACCAGAAACCGAAGCTTTAAAATCACCATAATAACAAATTCCAGCCGGTTCCGGTGTCTCCCCATCCTTTGATACCATTTCTGTTCCCATCCGAAAACACAAATCCAAATCATCAGAATCTCCAGAACTATCAGAAACCAAAGCACCAATAGGAATTTTTAATGTTCCGGTATATGTGTATAAATCTTTATCCAGATCAGCAGCTGTGATTTCAAGTATATTGAAATTGGTAGCCACATCCCCGTCAACCACATATTCATATCCTGGTTTAGGAGGGTATCCCACAGAAGGATTCAACCAAAAGAAATCCCGATTGGCGATGACCGTTTCATAGGTACAAAGATACCAGTAAAAGGTAATGGTTGTGAGTTCCGGGCTGTCTCTAAATTCAACCCCACCATCTGTGTACCAATCGCAAAGATGGTGGCTAAATTGTAAACCAAATTTGAATGTAATAATTAATTCAGTATCAAATCCATTTGTAGAAGTTGTAAACCGGGTGGTGAGACCATTCATTTGATTACTTCCGTGTGTGATATCATATGACCACCTCCGGACGGCGTTATTAATATCCTTCATTCTCTCCGATCCAAGTGCCCAATTTGTTGGGAGCGCATCATCATACGCCAACCATTCTCTCCGATCCAATGTGGGTTCTGCCACAGCAGTCCTTGTAAAATTAGACAGATCAGGATTAATAAGGTTGAAAAAATCCTTCTGAGCTGATTTAATGTCCAATTGCTGAAGTCCTGGAATGACGGATAACACCTGGGTGAATCCGACTTGTTTATGAAGAGGACTTCCATGAATTTGTTGGCGCAATAGTAATCCAGGAGAGCTAGTGCCCCCAGTATCAGCATATCCATAACTAACTCCGGAAGAATAGACTACATATGTGCGTGTCTCATTGAGGTCCGGATAATGATTGATGTACCACCGCTGATTAGACCAACATAAATAACAGTTGAAGGACTTTAAAATTGCTTCAAGAATATCTAATGCAGACACCCGTTCGATGTTATTTTTCCAAAATAATTCAGTATGTAAAGCCGTGCGGTTGAAAAGAGTTTGACCGGATGACAAAGCCGCATTGACTTCATACAAATCACAATTTACATAAATAGGGTATGCGGATCCTGTCATGGTTAAACACGAATCAATAATATCTATCAACGACATGTATTGTATTGTATCCACATCCACTGGGTGATGGAATTGTAACTTGCTAAGAAGCCCTGAAGCGGTCAAGGTCAAATCAGCAAAATTTAACATATCCTGACTCACCGCTTCACAATTAATAAATCCTTCGAAAATTACTACGGGTTCAGATTGATAGGAATCATTAGTGACTATTACTCTTACCTGACCAGCAGAGATAGTCATGAGGGGCATTAGTTCGTAAAAATCACTCAAATTGTTCACAATAGTAAAAGAACAATTCATCCTAGCAACATGTTCCTCCCATCCACCAATACTGTTCTTTATTTCCAGGCTACCACCAGCCAATTCAAGTGGGGAAACATAACTGGCACCGTCACGTTGTATGTAAATAGTTCCATTTTTATTCGGACTATGCCAACCTAAATCATATTCAGTTACCCATGCCATAATTAGTAGGAATTATTAAATACGCTTTCTCTCTCCAAAATACCAACAAGTTCTCGACCTTTAATTCTAAATATGACTTTACCATCCTCCATCATTCCCTTTGGTTTAAGCATATCTTTCAAATCACTCAGTGGCGCGATAACTTCCGGGTTGGACTTAGCACCAGGATAATCCCCCACTTTGGCCAAGGTTTCACCATATACCAGACCACCTTTGGCAAAGCTCTGTGCAGCAATTACAGCAATTTGAGCCGCTGTCGCTGCAGTCGCAACTCCTATTCCTATCCAGACAGCTGGATTTATAACAGAACCTGGTACACTAGCAATCATATTAGAGATTGCCAATGCCCCATTTATAATAGCTTGAGCAATCGCCCACTTCTTTTGTTTTTGATAGTACTTCTTCTCAATTGCAGTACGTAACTCAGCATTATCACCAGCAGCACTAAGTTCTTTCTGCTTCTGTCTTTCAGTGATATTTACCATGGTATCTGCAAACATAGAAGCCGCTTGCGCTACAGCCTGAAAATATCCAATGTAAGCATCACGTTTTAGCTTTAAAGCTGCGTCTAAGTTTTCCTTTACTATGTCTTTGTCAAGCCCCTCATCCATCTTATTCCACGCCTTTTCAAGAGTATCAATGACTGTGTTGAGTTCTGTAAACCACGCCTTCGTTCCTTTTTGCAACTTATTTACAATTGCCATGGGATCACCACTCATTACGTCCATCTGTGCTTGTAGTGCCTCCGCTTCTGCTTGTAATTGTGCAGCCCGTTCCGGATCCTTTACTTCTAATCGCAGTAACTCTATTGCTAACAGATCTGCCTCTATGGTTTGCAACGCAGAAAGTGCTCCCCTTTCTTTAAGTATTTCAATTTGTGCTAGTTTTTTAGCCAATAGTATCTCCTTATGAAACACGAGTTCCTCGTCTTGATACTTAATCAACTCTCCCTCCAGACGATTGATGAGATTTTGTTTTTTGGCAATATCACTGAGTCCGGCTATCTCCTCTTCTGTTAAAATAATTTGCTTCTTTTTATCCTCAATCTTTAGCTGCTGTATTTTTGCATCTTCAATATTCATGTACGATGCAGCAGCTTCCATATTTCGAAGTTGTATTTGCAATATCCCCAATTTACCAACACCTTGTGCCCTAGCCTCCTCTAAAGCAAGAAGTTGTTCCATGCCTCTAATCTCTTTCTCATTATTTGTCAACGCCACATCATCCAAGTACAACCCTTCCTGCTTTTTAAGTGCAATGTGGCCACGTAGTTTTTCAATTCCATTGAGTCCAGATGCCTCCAATTCTAAAAGTTGTAAAGCCACAGTGTCCTGCGCTATTTGTTTGTTACTGTTTTCCAAGGCTATTCCATCTAACGTAAGCCCCTTCTCGCGCATCAGTTCAATGCGGCCACGCGCTTTCTCGATCTCACTTAATCCAGAAGTTTCTAACTGCAATGTTTTTAATTCCGCTTCAGCAAGCAGAATATTTTTGCTGTTTGCTTCTAACTCACTCGTAGATAACTTTGCACGTTTTTCTCTTAAATCTGCAATCTCTGCTTCTTTAGCGGCCTCCGCACCAAGGCTTGAGTTGATCTTGTCTAATTTTCTTAACTCCTCCTCATACCCTTCCTGAACCGATTTATTTATTTCCCTAGACTCTTCATCTAGTAATAAATTCTTTTGCTTTTCCAATCCAATTAATGTCTCCAACGTGGCCCGCCTACCCATCGACTTTTCTGCATCCTTCGTATATGCTATATCTTTCTCAAGATTATCTAATCGCACTTGTACGGTGATACCCTCTGAAGACTTGGTCAAACCATCAAGTTCATCTTGTAAAACTCTCTGATTCTTCCCCAAATTCATCTTTTCCTCCGACAGGTCAAAGAATGTTTGCATCCATTCCTTTTTATATGCAGGATTTCCTGAGAGTTTTGTCACACCATTAACCCACGCTGCATAAAGTTTTTCACCCATATCTCTCATGGAATCCTCCCAACCTGGGGCACCTTCCTCCCACACAGCCACAGCTTCTTTCATTGAAGCCTCCATAGCTGTAGTAAACTCTGAGGGCAATTTCCCCCTGTCTGCGAGTTCATCCCTACCAGCATCAAGTTCTACTAGGAAGTCACCCATAGCTTTTACATAAGAATTTGCATTCTCTTCTATAAGACGATCCATCTCCGCAGTCACGCCTTTTGTCTTCGCGTCAAGAATCCGTGCCTCTGTTAATTTATTCATTGCCTCGGTAAGTTCCTCCGTGGTCATCTTCTCCGAGATAAGATTTTCCAAGAAATTACCCCACGTTGAATTTATCTTCTTTTTTGCCGCGTCCCATTCCTCAGTTCCTCTTGTTGCTGCCTTTAATCTTGAAAACAATAGATTTATTTGCATAGTCTCAGAAACAATAGACTTATTTAACTCATCTATTACTTTCTTGGATCTCTTATTTACTCTATTAAGAGTATCATGTTTAATGACGTATCTGGCAAGTACAGCTGCAAGAGCCACCAAAGTAGTAAATAGCAGTCCGAATGGCCCTAAGGAAAGCATCAGTACTTTTTGTAAAGACATAATTATTTGGATCGCTCTAGAAAGGACAATTAAGAGTGGTCCAATCGCCACTGTGAGTGCTAGTGTGTGTAACTTTGTTTCCCTTTGCTGAGTAGTCATTGCTTGAAAAGAAGCACCAATCATGTGCAGTTTGTCATTTAACTTTGCAAGTATCCCAACAACAAACGGTTTTAAAACTTCACCAAGACTCACAAAGGTGGCTTGCAAAGTAGCAAGAGCAACATTCAGTTTTTGTTGAGTGGTCCCTTGCACTTCTTGAAAAGCTCTTTCCAGTGATCCTCCCGCATTTGTCAATGCCTCAAATATTTTTACGTTGTATTGCATGTTAGCACCTAACAAGTCCAAAACCCCCATCAAGGCGCGGATGTTCGGGAAAATATCAGCCAATCCCTCTTCATTATCCCCCACAGCAGCCCGTAAATCCAACAGAGCAGTAATCAATCCCTTTTCACGAACAGTCTTTCTAAATGTTTCCGCATTAATATTATATTTCGCCATAGCATCTGCCGCTTGCTTTGATGGAGAAGCCATGGCCGACAGGATGGCTTTTAACTGTGTAGCAGCCACTCTGGCGTTAGTACCAGTTCTGGTCATTCCAGCAAAGGCTGCACCTACCTGATCAAAGGACACACCAAATTCAGAAGCGATAGGAAGCACCATTCCCATGGCACCTGCCAGTTCATCGGCTTCAGCTTTACCTTCTCGCACGGAAGCCACCAAAATATCCGTGGCCTGTGCTGCAGATAGGTTCTCTTTCCCATAGGCGTTCATGGCTGAAGTAACCAAGTCAGCAATCACCTTAGTTTCTCCAAGACCAGCAGCGGATGCCTTGGCAGACATTTCCAATACTTCCATGGCCTCTGCACCACGAATACCAGCGGAAGTAACAAAGTACAGGGCATCGGCTAACTCTACGGGACCACGCCCCGTAACCCTGGACATATTCAACACTTCCTTGTTCCATTTCTCTACCACTTCTCTGGAAACACCAACAAGACCAATAATCTTAGTCATGGAAGCCTCAAATTTCTTTTGAGTATTTATCGCAGCACCACCGGCTAATACCATGGGAAGAGTAACAAACCTTGTCATGGTACGCCCAACCATCATTGACAGATTTGCAAATTTCTGCATTTGACTTTGAGCGGCACCAAGACTTGCCATGAATGGTTGAGTATTCAAACCAAGTGTTGCAACTAACTTCCCTGCATCTAAAATTCCAGCCATTATTTCTGTTGTTTATTTAGTAAAGCCGTGGGTGGATCATCCAATTTTTTATGCCCCATTGGTTTATCACCTCCAAAAATTAACCCTATGCCAAGTAATGTTCTTTTCATTTCATCCACACTTTGTTTTTTACTAATACCCTCTTCCCAACGAAACTTGATAAGATCCTCCACATTCTTGTATTGGTACCTTACTTCCCGTCCTATCTGATGATTTATGAGTAATACAGTTTGTAATCTCATCATCTCGTAACGCTCCCGCGTATCAGCCATCTGTACATTTTGTCTCTGCTCTGACACCGCTTGAATAGCATAGTAGAATTCAACCGGGGACATATCATAGAACTCTTCAGAAGTAATCCCAAGTGCAGCGATAGCCATTCCGCACATGCGATCATAATTTACCTCTGTTTCTTCGTCATCCCCTCCCCCGCCATCAGCTTTTCCACAAGATCGGTTGGAAAGAATGAAGTAACTTTTTCGGTAAAATCAAAGAAACACTCATCCAATATCTCCTCCATATCGGTTAATTCATAAGTGAAATCTTTCTTCATTAGTTTGTGCCCCTGCATTAACGCGTAGTACAAAAGGGGTTCATACGCCTCCAAATCAGTAGTTGTGGTGGCCATATCTACCCCATGATGTTTCTGCATCATCTTCAGAGCGAAGTACCCAATCTTTATCGGGAGCTTCTTCTTTTGATAAGTAATAAAATCTACTGCCATGATTATCAGTATTAAACTTGTTAATAAAAACACCTGTGATTAAGGTGATACTATTTAGCGACCTGCTGCGCTATTACCAGATCCACTGTTGATAGTTACAGCCCCAGTGATCTTAATTGTGACAGAACTGGTGATCTTATCATCAGGACTGATCTCAAGAGGGATTTCAGTTACCATCCCCACAAATTCTACGGTTGTATTCTCAGGGTCCGAAAGCACGACCTCGTAATATTGAGTGTCCGGGGATTCGAAATCTGTTTGCATTATTCCATACGTAGAACGGGTAAAGTTCATCGATAACTGAATTGTTCCAGCATCCCGAAAACCACCAATGAATTCTCGATATCCCCCAACGGAGTCTAACGAAGTTACATCAATGGTGTCCCGGGACATCGAAGGTCCAGAGATGGAATTGATCTCGGAAATATTCACCCAGCCACTTCCATTCCACCTTCTAAATAATGTGCCGACACCGGCTACAGCATTACTCATAATTTACCTCCTTCTGTTTTACTGACCTACTTATCGATTTTCATCGACGTTGTAAATCAAAATTTACGACAATTACTATTCTGTTGTTATCATCCCAAGCCAACGCGGCAGGTTCCCCCATGGCTTTGATAACTGTATATAGTGTCCCATTCCACGTTTCTTGTGCCCGTCCGTGGAGTAGTTCCATTATATTCCTTGCTAATGTCATCCCGGCAACATACCCTAGATTCCGAATACGTACTTGCACGGAACTTCGATAATATCTTTCTTCCGGATTCAACATAAGATCCGGGGGTGAGGATGGCGTATCATAAATGGTGACGCAATCATCAGGAGTTGTTGGTTCCTTCCCGATAAATAAATCCGTTGCAAATGTCAGGGCCAGGGTGCTTTCCGCAGCCAACATGTCTTTTACGTCCTCACTAGCAGTATTCATTATAAAGTTGATTGAACTATTTGTAAAACCTTTTGCGTATTCCGCTTTAACGAAGCCTCTAAAAATTTAGGACCCGATCCCGGTCTACTCCAATTGATAGGTACGCCAGAACTACTTTGCATCATCTCATGTACCGCTGCGGCATAACCGGCATTGTATCCCAAAAGAACAGCTGGATCCCCTGCCGTCTTAATGGGGTGTTGAAAACGACTGCCTCGTAACTTGCCGGTATCTTCCGGGACCAGTGGTGAGGTCCCACTATCGGCATCATTAAGAACCCACTTTGCAGCAAGTATTAATCCCGCTTCAGATTTATGTGTCATCATCTTCAAATGAGCATTGATGGTATTGGTCACATTTTCAATCCCATCGAGTCGAAAATGACCTCCTTTTCCACGCGGTGTAAAAGACCAACCCCCGCCACCCCTTTTACCAACCCCTGTGATTACCTGTGCCATATCTATCTGTTTAAGAACGGTTTATTTAAAAATGCCTTAGTAAGCATTACGGTGGAACTACCCAGTGCCGGTGTCTTTGAAAACGCAACCACCCGCATAGATCCATCGGTAGTACTTGGAATTGGTGCGGAATCCAGATCAGTCAATTCCCCCAGGTAGAAGTACTCACCTTCCCGAACCACCTGATCCAAATATATGTGAGCTTTGCTTACCGCCTCTTCTCCGTTTTCCATGAGGATCTTCTCTTCGATGTATTCACACCTTCCGGATACCTCAACGGGATCATCAAAAGTTTGCCCACCATACCCATCAGAAACTGGATTGGCCCAGTAGACCAACGTCTGACTTAATAATCTGGTTACAAATGGTCGCGTTGTCATGTTTCGAAACTTGTTACTGCTTTAAATACAATTGCTTTCTTACCTAAAGACGAAAGGGTGCTGCTGGTATCTAGCATGGCCACTGTTTGCCCATATGGAGTGGATTGTAATCCTTTTCCAAACGCACCCATGTAAGTAATCTCAGCCTCACCAAGACGTTCTTTGATTCCCATGCGCTCCTGCGTAATGGCAATAAGATGAGCGGTCAGCCACTGCTCTATAAGAGTCAGTCGAGCCTCCGACATAGATGCACCACCTAACTCGTCAGTTACAATACTGTTAGCAATACTGACGTACTCGTAAACAGCATCGTCAGACAATGAAGTGTTAAGTATTATTCTTACGTCCTCTTGTGAAACTCGTGCCATTATAAGTCCTCCTATTTAATTAATACCTTTTGTTTTTGTCTGGATTTCCACAGTTTAGGCTCTATGAAACCCAAGACTTCACCTTGGTTCCATTTCAAACCCAACCATTCAATTGTCTCTTTCATTTGAGAATAATCACCATCCACCATCCGCTCTGGCCAAACCACCTTACAGTTCAAACCAGCCTGAATCATCTCTACAAATCTTTGTTCGTGCTGGTGTACCCACCACAACCACCCGTCAGCCTCAGAGAAAGCGTTTACAGCATTTAAGTTTTTTGGTAGAGCAAACGCCCTCATAAACCCTGTCCGTTCACAACTATTGATGATATCACTGGTCTTTCTACGCACAATTATATATTTGGCAGTGGGGAAGGCATAATGCCAAACCGGCCAGTGCTGACACAGCTTCGCACCTTTGTACATCCAGGGACCATCTTTATACCCCTCCCCCATCATAACCCCCTCAATCTTTTTCTGCCATCCCGTGGGAATAAGTAAGGACTCAACATCCGGAAGCGGGTACTGCCCCATCGGGTCAACATTGATGGACCGGTAAAACGGCTTTACAATGTGCTCACGAATTCTTGAATTTTCAAACATCCCCTTTGCATTATTGGTATTGGGTCCTGACATGACCCCACCAAATGCCCCACACTTATGGACAATCCCAGCCACCAAACTGGTACCACTTCTTGCACATCCCGTTATTAAAATTGGTGCTATCATAACTTTACTTTTATTATTTGCGGATTATCTCCTCCCAATCCCGCTTTTGTAATAAATTGAACAAGGTCCTCTGGCACATCTGTGTGTAATACGAATTCAAAATTACCAGGAAGCTGTTGAAACCAGTAAGGTAAACGGTAGTACATATTGCCTTCAGTAGTGACAACCTCCTCGGCATACTCCTTTAACAGAAGTGCCAACGGTATACTTTTCCCTATGTCAACTGGTTTACTCATTTCCATAAATTGTTTAGCCAGGGTTTATTCACTTGATGCGGGCGCGGGTATCCGTGAAAACTAACGATGCTTGCATCTTTTGGAATAGCAGGAGAACGCTTCATGTGCCACTTATAACTTAGCACTGCCCTTGGTGCTTTTTCATCCCACCTATCTGCAATATCATCAGCAACATGTCTTATCCAATACCTTTCCCTGCCATGAGTAATCTCCTCAGATTGTTCTACATCTGCTATAAATGGTGCCCAAAATAAAGCTGTGGCTTCAGGTCCCGCACGGAAGGACATAATATCACCATCCAACTTATGACGCTCTCCCAACTTAAATTTGGAACGGGCACAGAATAAACCGTCATAGGACATTAGTGCCTTCATATTACCCACCACCACTACATCTAGGTCCAAACACAGGACCTGATGTCCAAACAGGCCTGATTCTTCACTAAACATATAAAGCCTTGGCAGCACTCCCCGGGAACTGACCAGTGGGAACTTCCTGACTTCAATTCCAGGATCTAAATCCAGTTCTTCATTGGTGAAGCAGATAAAATCAAACTCCCTGTCCGCAAACTGAGTTACACCCGCAAACAAGTTATTCACGTACCGAGAGGACATCTTCCTATCAACCAACCCGATTTTTTTGAGATGCCGAGCGAAAGACGTGTCATCAGAACCCATTTGATAATCGGGATTAGACTGCCAACGGTCACCCTCCCAATAAAAACATATTACATACATAATATTACCTCCATAATTTTGCAATCCACGGATACTTTTCAGCAGCCGATTTATTTTTTAAAGGCATCCCAGGAGCCATTGGTAATGCAATTTTTACATTTATTGATGGTCCCGATCTTGGCATATGCCGTGTCTTTTCAATCCATCTAGTATCAAACATCGCTAACCCAGGATTACACAATGCCATCCAATCTTGATCTCCACGCAATCTCTTACGTTCTACAATCTCTACATAATCAAACTCCTCATAAAATTCACGCCCAAAAGGAACAGTCCACACAATCGCGGTTGAGCCATATCTTACAATGGCTTGATCCCCATTATTTTTTAAGTCTTTCCATTCTGTCCCAAACCGTTTGGTATCTAAAGATTTCATTATTGCAATATCTGCTGGATAATCAAAAAATGGTTTTATACTTTTTACAATAACAGAATCCAAATCAAGGTAAAATACACGATCGCCATCGGCAAAAACCCCTGGACGAAATAATTCTAATTTACTCCACCACCCGGGCCAATTATGTTTTAAAGGAACAACTTCTATACTATCATCAAATTCATCAGGTACATTAGTAAGGCAAACAAATCGAAAAGGTTCCCCCTCAGGCATATTTCTTGTAGCCATATTTCTTAAAATATAAACCCACTCAGGAGTATACACCTTTTCACGACCTCTAAAAATACCTTTCCAATATACACAAGCAACTACATTCATAATCATTTAATTATTTTCATTCCTACATTTTGCTTCCATTGCTTATAAAATTCTATAATATATGGGGAAACACTACCCTTTAAAGGATCAATACCTTTATCATCTTTTACCATAACAGATGTCCAATTCCGATGTGTCCTTAAATGATACTTTGTAAATCCTTGTTCTTGTTGTTTTGGGTGCTTATACGAATAAGTAAATCTTCCCTTTCTTCGTGGGTGACTATCGTGATACATTATTATATCAAAATATGATTTTAACACATCAATTGCAATTTGACGAGTGCAAGTAAACCCATCCACAAATAAAAGTTTTGGTCTTTTATTTATTAAGAGAGATTCATTTCCTAAATTTTGATAATATAATGTAATATCTTCCTTTTGTGATGCTGTTAAATCATTCCAAATTGCTGCAGGACCAATCCCATTCAAATCATGATGTTCAATTATAACGCCTAACTTATCTTTAATATCACGTACCCAATCTTTATCATTATCGATCCCTTTATACGTAATACCCTTTACTTGGAACAAAGGAGTAGAATGTAGACCACAACCTAATTCAAGAACTGACTGTGGTTCATATAAATCGAGTACCCCTTTAATTAAAGGTACGTGACTTGCCCATTTCCAATCATTATTTTTCACAACAGAAAATCCTCCTTTTTTGCATACCACACATAATCTACAAAAACCTCCTCATACTCATCACCAAAGCATTCGTGGACAGCCCGGGTCACGCCAGGGAATCTTGGGTGGTTGTAATCGTGCCCACAAACAACCCCATCCTCTTTTACCTTTGGTGTCCACGCTTTGATATCTGCCAAGGCCTTTTCATATCGGTGATCAGCGTCAATAAACACAAAATTCAGTGTGGAATCCGGGATCTTTTTTGCCATCGCCACACTATCTCCATGCAATACCGTCACCCTATTCCGAAAGGAGCGGGTTTGTCTATTAAATCGGACTCGTGCAGCACTCATATTTGCTCCTGCCAAGCCAATTTCATTTGCATCCTTTGTATTCGGATCGATATCTTTCCACCGATCTACAGCAATCAAGCGCAAGTTTGGACAGGCCTTTAATATGCGATAGGTAGTATTCCCACGATGCACACCAATCTCAGCACCATGAGTAAAACCATGAAATTTAGTCAACTCAATTAACCAGTCCCATCTCTTTCTTCCATCCATTGTAACCATTATTTCATTTTCAATGCTTCTTTTAAACTCACCCGGGGAAATTCTGTAATAGCACTATCGGGAGATACGTTAATAATTTCAACACCTAATCTTTTGGCATCCTTTGCAATGTTCGGAAAGGACATGAGATGCCTTCTAAATGGGAGTTTTCTGCCATTTATATATTTGCCCCTGTTGTACTGATCATGGAAATGCTGAGATCCTTCCAGCCCCAACGTCATATCAAATCCCAACAAGAAAATACGTGCAACACCCAAATGCACCGCCAAGTTAATTGCTGCCGCACCACTGTTATTATTCCAAGCCACACTATTTTTATTTTGAGAAATCCCGTATCCATGAGCGGCATCCTTTCGCACTAACTTAACGCTTTGTATATGCATATTTTTTTTATTGAATAAAATAGGATTGCATGTCACCTTCACCTTAGGAAATGCATTCATTTGCTTCTGATACTGTTTATAAAATCCAGCATCACCAAAAAAAACGATATCAATCCAATTTCCTAACATAAACGCTACGTTAACACCAATGACATGCCTACCATGTATTGCGGAAAGAAATGGAGAGTAGGCACTTACAGGGAGTGTCTTACTTAGAACTCCCGTAATGACGTCCTCTGGCACCTCAAATTGAGTGGCGATGGAAGGACCACCTCCGATGATCCAACACTCTCCCCCTTCCCACATTCTTGGAATTATCCAACTCATCAGCCTTTCAATGTCGCAATCAACTCTTCAGCAGCTGCCTTTCTAAGGGCTTTCTCATTTTGGACTTTTCCAGCACTATCAACAACATCATAATATCCAGCTGAACGGACTTTCACAAAGTATTCTAACTCAACAGCATCAGCCGTTACGTTGTCTTCCTTTGCTTTAACTTCTTCGTATTGTTCTGAATCAACCGGCACTATGATATCACGAAAAGCCGCGGGAACATCTTCTACCCTGGCTGTAAATGTTTGGCCCGGTTTAATGTACCTGTTATTAAAAATCATGGGCTTATTCCCCAATCTTTTCCAAGTGATCAATTCAGACCCTGTGTTTGTTCGTTTCATTTTACTTCCTCCTTATTTAAGAAAAATCACATGATTAGTGATTTATCTGATTTTTACTAGGCCATGTGAACAATCCCAGACCTGGAATTCGCATCGCTACGAATCTGAGGAACTTGGATAGTCATAACCTTGTAATTGGTAATAAACTTACCTTCGGACTGCCATTCGACATTCTGAAGAGCCATACCACGTACCAACCTAACAACATCACTGGTAAGTTGCACCAGCAAGACATTATCAGTAGCAAGGGTATCAACAACTTTGATTCCAGTAATACCGGCAATCTTCAAAATCCTTTCACGGATCGTGGTACCGGGAGTAGAGGTGTCATAGTCATTGTCCAAACGGGTTTCATAAGAAGTTGGGATGTACAGCTTCCAAGGTCCATAATGATAGTCATCAATGGATGCTTGTTTCATAGCCAGTACACTTTCCAAAATCTCAGCACCAGTTGTGGCACTTGCAGAATTCCACGCCCCATAAGTTGAGAGAGTAACATTGTTACGGTCCGGGTGATTCACATAACTGTAAATTGAATTACGGCTACGATCGTCAGCGGCTCCCCAAGCATAGCTTGTGTTTGTGAAAAGCATTGTTTCCAATTTCTCAGCCACACGCCTTGCAGCACGTTCAGCCATGGTAGTATCCAGAGGATTTCCCAGTGAACGACTTGCTGCCAATACCCTGCTGTTTATCTCGTAATCAGCGTGAATAATTGGCAAGGGCAGATAGTTGGTCTGAAACACTGGCCTGTCATTCTTACCGCGGGTTACCCCGTCCATAGTCATGTCAGCGGTCAATGCATCACTTACGTCATGCCATTCCAAAACTGTCGATCCCATCCCGTTTCCGAGATTGAAAGTCAGTCCATTATCAATCAGGTCTTGGACACCGCCCAGCCTGTATTCAGAGATATTCATCACAGCCTCATCCAACTGTTTCCACTCATCCCTACGCAGGACAGCGGTGTTAGTGGACAACTGTGTTCTGTAATTATTTGGATCCTTAGGATCTCCTCCACTGAAAATAGTGACGCATGAGCGTCCCTTTGAATCAATGAAAGGTTTCATCATTCCCACATCTGTCTTACCATTTGCGAGAAGTTCCTGGGCAACGGCTCCTTGAGCCTGACCATTGAGGATTAAATCAACATTCATCTTCTTTTCCTCCTTTCTTAAAGTATACGAACTTGAATCCTACCAACAGCAGTCAAGTTTGCCGAATCACTTAAATCCACAGCCTCAATAGCCTGTCCGACGATAGAATTTGGAATAACCGCGACATTGGATGCATCAGCAACGTGTACCTGTAATGCACCAGAGCCATTTGATTCCAGAAAACTACCAATGACTGCGGTTTCCCCATCAGCCAAAAGAGCGTTTACGATATCACCACGCCTTGGAATTAATACTTGTACCCTGGTGCTAATCGCGTAATCAGTGTCAATACCCCTTCCCTGCAGTTCATCTTCGAAAGCGAACATGGGAAGTACGTTCCCGCCAGCAGTACTATGAGCTTGCACCAGCCCTGCACTAGATAACTCCAGTAACATTCCCGGAGTGATAGCCGCAGCAGTTGCAGTAATCTCCTCTTGTACTTTGACGTACGATTTAATTATAATACTATTTGCCATTTATTTTTCCTCCTTTCTTGTGTCTCCAACACCTACAGGAAGCAGCTTCTCCTCACCATCAACGGCTCGGTTAGCAGCAATCCCCTGACCGGAATAGTCAGCGACATTAATTGATTTGTAAATCGATTCCAGGGTAACATCCTCCATGGCTTCCAGACTTTCTTTCGTCCAGACATCCTTGGCGGTGTTGTTCATAATACCCTTCACGAGGGCTTCCCTTTGCTCATTGTAGAGCTTCACGCCACCGTCAATTGTTGCCTTCATCTCTGCAGGCATCAGTGCGGTGTAATCCTCAATGGTCTTCAGGCCAGCTTTGAACTCGTCAATAACTTCAGCCTTATTTACCTGAACTACTGGTGCTTCCACCGGCTTTTCAGGCTCCAGAGGGATCAACTTGTCGATCACGGACTCTTCCTGAGTCAGTAACCATTCTCTGTCATCAGCAGCCCATTGTGTTTGCTTATTTGCAATAAGCGCATCAACTTTGGCTTCACAACAGAGGGTTCCTTCTTTACTCATTTTACCTCCTTTATTTTTATTTACATTCACGTCAGTCCGAATTATGCCACTTGACATTGTCACATACTCGGTCTTCTTAATCACCTCAACAGGAGCTTCATCCCATGTAATTTCATTACTGGTCATGGTATACCCCCGTTTAAATAGTGTGGTATCTCCCCGTTCACGAGAATGAACAGCATAAACAAAATGATCGGAATACACTTCCTGTAGGTAGTACATCCTCTCATCATTATCCAATGCATTCAACTTCGCTTGGAGGAGTTCAGTTAGTTCTCTGTATCCCTGCTCATTCGTGATAGGGGACACAGCATAACCTTTCAGATTTAAGTCCTTAAAGACTTGTATTAAATCCTTGGTCATGTTACCTCCTTCCTGATTTGCACGAATACCGCAGCCATCCTCCCATGAACAGGCACCTTTTTCTCCGGGCAGAAGAGCGAGGTGATCTGGTCTGTAATTACTGGCAATGGATTCGTAGGTTTCACCGTTCCACTCAGCACCTTCCTGGGCTTCTTCGGTGTCGTTGAAAACTCCAACACTAACCTCCAAGGGCCTCCCAGACCTAATATAGGCCAAGGCCGTTGGTGATCGTTGACTGATCTTATCTAAGTCAATCCACGCTTCTGCTCTTAGACCATTATCGTAATGGGTATTAAAAACTTCTCCCACTGCATATTGTTCTAAGAGTTCAGGTGAATTGGCAGAGACATTTTGGCCATCCTTTTGTGGATGATAGATAGTTACTGGGCGACCATTCCAGGCTTCCGTAAAACGGGCAAGCTCCGACCCTTGGTGGAGAATTGCACCGTGATTCCCGTGATGGACTCCCTCAACCATCATTACCACAGGGACAACCAAATATTTTTTACCTTCTCTAGTATCCTCACGAATGTTGTACTGATTTGTTGCAACCGAGTGAGTAATTATTTCCCTTAATTCAAGTTCTACTTCCATGATATAAGTTTTTCTACATTTTTATATTTCACTCTATCTATCATACGTCACGTAATTCATCGGTTCTGGGCATTGTGGTGTGTGGTACTCCTCTAGGATCCTTTCGTTCGACAGGAATTGCAATACATCTACAATTGGGATGTCTTGGTATCATATGTTCTATTTCATTCAGAGTATACCTGTTACCATGTAATCCTGCACACTCTGTACACACTCTGTCATCTCCTGCCGTCCCCCATTCAGCAACAACAATAACTCCCAACGCACCCCAATTCTTGTACTCCTGTATATTTGCCAGATGGTGTGCCCTGATTATTTCAGTACGAGCCAGCATCGCAGCCCTTCGTTTGGCCGGGATGAATCGTCCCAGTGAATCGGTAATACTGAGGTCACCTCCACTACCGTTAATGACAGATACTAACTTCCGAGCCAGTACCCGGGGATTGTCCCCATCTACCAGTCCCATTGCCAATATCTGCGATATCTGAGTATCCATGACTGCCGTGATCCCTTTCAATCCCTCAAATGCCCGGGTAAAGGCCAGTCCCACCATATCGATATGGAACGGAGTCCCCATTATCACATCAATACCACCGCTTTGCTCAACACCAGGGACAGGATACCCCTTCTTTTTCAATTCATATCTGGCCCGCCAAACACCCCGCTTATAGGAATCACTGATGAAGATGTTTGTCCAAGCCTGTTCAACGCCTTCACCAATTCGTTGAAGTTCAATAGTTTGTAGTAATCCGCGTTCCTCCTGTAACCGAAGCCAACGCATGAACGCGTCTACTTTCTGACTGTTACGCGGAAAGTTGAACGCCTGATATCCGGGAGGCTCCACTTCAGCTGCCGTGTATATTTGCAATCCAAAACAATCCTGATCGACAATAGCTTGCCGTATCACGCGAATCAACTTGTTAAACCGCTTATTCATAGCTCGTACAAAAGCATTCCGCAGCATCACCGTCCGGGTGGGATCATACTGCAACACCTGCAGATTACTATATGTAGCGGTTTCAGTCGTCATCTCCATTTGGTTGTATTGGTTTTTCCGCTATTTTCTTTGTCTCATTTGTCTCCTTTGTCTCATTTGTCTCCTTTGGAAGTAATGTGGCTTCCCTGATATCGGCCAATTCTTCCTCCAAATTAGAATCCACCATTCCCTGTACTAACGCCACCTCGTCCGCATCCAATCCAAGCATTATCTTGTAAAACGCTTCCGGTGGTATAATCATTTCAGCAGTCGGATTCTGTGAGTACTCCCTCAGGGCAGTGGCCCTGACGCGCCCAATTTCGGCTTGATCCTTGTCACTGGCAGCGAACAGGTCTTCCCATTCAATTTGATAATCCGAAGTTTTCGGTGCTGGTAATATCTTATATTCTATCATTTTGTCTATGAACGGACGCATGATGTTTAATTCCGCATGTTCCTCACGACGAGTCTGAATAATATTGTACCAACCCACAATATCCTGGTCACTAGATAGTTCACCACGTTCCGACCCAATTAGTACCCGTTTAGGGATACCGGTTATGGCTGATATCATTTCAATTTGCACATCCACATGAGCTTTTGGATCTGATACCTGCGGAGCCAATGACTCCATATCCACGCCTTCATTAATTAAAAGTCTGCGGAGGTCATGTTCAAATTCATCCATTTGTGCTTCCAACTGAGCTTCAACAGCCGGAGTCAAGGTATAGTCCTCCTTTACCCTGCCCTGATATCCGGGACGGGCACCGCGCCAAAACATCTCTGCTGAACCCCCTACCAGTTTTTCCAAATCCATCAATCGATTCCAGACAGACTGTAGTACAGGCACCCCTTCAATCTCTGATTCCATCAATTCCTGCGTGACATGAATTACACGGGAGTGATGCACAACTAATTTGGTAGATAGTGTGGTGCTTCCGGGATTATTGTATTCCACATCGTACGCCTCTATCATTCCGTACCTGGGATTTTTAGGCTCCGTCACATACTTTGCAATCTTGGCATTCCCATACCCCAATGGCTTTACATATAATAATTTCCTTTTACCGGGAGAAACTGGTACACTAAATCCGGATGCATTTTGCACATCATCAAATCCAAGCAACAAAATCCCATACACACCCACAGAACTGAGTTTATCCACGCGGATAAATTTACTTTTCAGTTGTAACTGCTTATTAAGGACTTTCCAGGCCTTTTCAAGTTCGGTTTCCTCTTTTACACCAACCTCCGTTAATTTTACAACCCCTTTCCAAGTGTGGTTTACCGGACGATTAATAACGGCACGGGCAATGTCCTGCCGAGCATACCGAGAGGCATACATCTCGTAGGAGATATCAAGTGGGTATCCAAGTGCCTGGTATATCTCCCGATCCCCTCCGTACTGTCCTCCTAATTGAGCAGCCAAGGCCGCCCGGGAGATTAACTCACTATACACAGCCACTTTCTGTGAAGCACTCATCGTTTGCAACGGTGCCTTATCTTGTGGAGGTTTAATTCGTTCCATTATTTCTTAGGTTGAAAATTTGTTTCATCTATATTAAGAAGCAGTTTATCATTACTATAACTCACAACCCGCTTTACTAATTCATCAACACCCATTCCAAGCATAAATGCAGAACCAGCCGTGAGTCCAATTGTGGCATTATCACCTTCAGCAATCACATTTTCTATGCTACCAAATAAATGAGAAAACTCTTGAAAGCGGGCAATTACAACGGCCATAATTATTAGTGAAAATATGATCCGGATCAAGCCTTTCACGAAGAACTTGAATTGGAAAGTAAATGGTGTGGCAATATCCTTCGTGATACCTTCCCAGAGATTGTATAGAAACCGCACCACAATTCCTACGATACTGACGAGATACAACACCACGAATTCCTTCCCAGTGATCCCGCTTAACAACATTCCAGTTACTTCTTCATCCATCGTTTTAAGTTTTTAATAGGGACGGGAGAGAAACCATGACGAAACCCCCCGTCCCCCGCAATTAACCAACTACGGTTTTTTCACTTCCAATTTCAAATATTGTAGAATCAACTGAACTACGGAGAAATCGAATATACCATTTGCGATTAATCCGGCTCCTAATCCATATGCAAGCGTTTGCAATAAAGTTGCTTCTGACAATAGGCCAAAGTTTACAAGATTACCCACCAGACATAGTACAATGGCAACTGCCCAAGCTACTATCTGTTTCCATAGTGACTTGGTAATCTTAAATAAAGTGGTTACGACACTACCTAGGAACACCGTTATGGCTGCAAAGCCAGCAAGTGTCCCGAACCATGTCGGCATTTGTGACAGGAGGTCCATCCAATCACTTGGTGGTTCAACATCCTGAGAGAAAACAGGTACAATCATCAGTACCAGAAATCCAAATAACATCATTAATCTTTTCATCGTTTATTATTTTAGTTAAACATAAAAGTTCTATATATTAAGTTGTTCTGCTTTACGAATAAAATTCACCAGAGTATGTACGTACGCAACCCTAAAATCCGGATCCATCAGTAACAGGTAATCGTGATAGTTATCAAAAAACAAACACTCCGGCAAAATCGCTGGACAGTCCGTATTCTTCAAAATATAAAACTGGGACTCCTTATCTAAGTCCCCGTCCACAGTATCTGATCGGAATAGAATGTCTCGGAAGCCGCTGACCAACTCTCTACCCAGGATTTCAGCAAACTGATCGGATCTGGTCTGTCCGATACTGGTCCAGACTTCAAATCCAGATCCTCCTCCCGCGTTACTGTGAAGTGATAGTAATACTCCATTGCTGTAATGTTTATAGTAAGCATTAATAACATTGCATCGCACCGGTAACGGAACATCCAATTCCGTGGGGCAGGTGTCGATGCACTTTATGTTCTCCTCCCATAGTTTCCGCATCAACAAATCCTTGATCTGACGATTGAACACGCCCTCATAGAATATTTCCGAAGGTGAGTGGCTATACATTTTATCTGGGGCAGTAACATACCCCGAATCTAAAAAACCACCGTGACCAGAATCCAAAAACCAAGTATATTTCATTTCCTTTTTTGTTCTTTAATCAAACTATCCAATAAAATCATATTCATCCGTTGTTGAATTACAAACGTATCCCGCCTAAACTTATTGACAGTAACGGTATCAATCACCCACGTTTTCTCCCGATTCCATTCGGCATTCTCCTTATGGTGCTTCGGTGGATCCTGACTCAACCCGAGTATCATACTCAATCCAAGTAGTGATACGAATAATACTCTTTTCATTATTATATATGTAAGTAAGCAACTGTTCCTGTTCGTTTTGCCATTTCGTGATAGCCTGATCCTGAGCAGTTTCCTTTATTTCCAGTTTGGTCTTATATACAGCAGTATTAATTTCCCCACGGACGAACACTCCTATCAGACTCAGGAGCCAGACCGTCCACTTCAACCATTCCTTTTGTGCTGTTGTTAGTGCCATGTCAATAATATATATGCCAAAGCAATAAGCCCCACACCGCTGCAACAACTATTGCTAATATGACTACCATTGCTCGATTGGTAAAGATCATGGTGATGTATTTCCTAAAATGCTTTTCGAATAATTTATCAATTGTAACCTCCATCATCTTGACCAAATCAGTATCTCGCTGAACGTCTTTTAAGTCTCTCTTAGCATCTCGCTTAACGACCCAATCCATAATGGCTCCGGGACAATCTTCCGGCTTAATAAACGGATGATCCCTTTCTATTTGTGCTTTTGTTTTTTTAAGTACCATAGCTTTTTAATTAAGGGTGTCTAATGGGATAAAGATGACATCGTATTCACGGTGTCTAGGACTTCTATTATCCTGTTCGCCCACGGAGTCAAGCCATACTCCGTCTGCGTCTGTGTCGAGTTTTTTTTTATGTATTCTAAAAATGGTTCCATATATTTTATAAATGCGTCTTTAGTCAATAGTGAATCATTTTTCAAATGATCGAGATAACTATCCATTACCAGGCGCACCTGATTTGCTGTGTAAGTATTTTGAATTAAATTATTTTGTATGTCCACCTCATTTTGTGTGAATCGCTCATCCATCGACTTGGTTATAACCAGAATGGAGTCATTACTATTCTTGACCTGTTCAACCTGGCCGCCAATATCAGAAACATTGTCCCTGATTCCATCGAAAAACGTAAACACACCCCACAATGTCAGGGCTGATCCGGCAATGATTCCAAATACCTTTAAAGCAGATATTATTTTCATAACCTTTCTCGTATTGGTAAAGCCACTCCGACCATCAAAAACACAATCTTAAATGTTACAACTCCAAATGGAGGCATCATAACAAAGAACTTATCCCACCAGTTCTTTCCTCCAAAATAAAAGAACTCCTGACCGGCAACCAGATTTCTGATCTGATCAAACAGACCTGCTCTAATGAAAGCATAAGATAAGAGAAGCAATAATGTTCCCCGCCATGTTATTATCTGCAATGACCTCGCACAAATAAACAATAGAGCGATTTCTAGGGCATTTATTAGGTGTCCCCAATCTGTTTCACCACTATTGTTTAAACCATCTCCAATCGCTCCTATAACGACCAAGAGGACAAGGTATGATATGATTAAGATGTATCGTTTCATTATGGTTCGTATTTTACTGATTTCTTAATCTGGTACGTGTCCTGCGTAACTGTGAAATAATTGGTGCTGTCATTAATTGTCACCTCATACTCATAATTACCAGCAGCAATCTCATTATCTGCGGCAGGAACAAAGAAAGTGATTACCAAGCCATCGTTAGATCCGGTTTTCTCGAATAGAAGAACTTCGTCCTTATCTACTACCGTAAAGTACCCCGTGTACCCATCCAGATTAGCCAACCCTTCAATGGTGCAAGTGATGGAGAGCGTGTTGCCCTCATAAACCTCTATTTTATTTGTTCCAGCCATGTCAGGTCTATTTTAAATTTGTTTTTTCTTTCTTATGATCCAGTGCAACCACTTTGGTAAACATCCGGGTCTGTTTGATTTGTTTCTCATTATTCGTTTACATCTATGGTACATCCCGCTGTTAATAGCGTTGCTTTTGCAGCATCGGAATCTGATGTGCGAGCTGCGTTATCCCCTCCTATATTAACAGCCTTGCCAGATAATCCACCATTGGCTAAACTTATCAAACAATTATCTACCATCTCTGAAACCCAACCATTAGAATAAAAATCTATCTGTACTGAACTTGACCACCCCACAACATTATCAAAAGTGACTAAAGTAGAGTAACATTTTACTTGTAAAAAGCCGGTCAAAACTCCCCAACCTGAAATATCACCACTGACAGACATATTAAAGCACGTTATTTGTTTGATTGCCACTAAAGCACTAAATCCAGAAACATCTCCGGTTACCAAAGTCCCTTCAAAACGTAAATACTGCATCAGTATCAAGGCACTCCAACCTGAAATATCACCACTAACCGAAGTTATGTTGCAACGTAACCCTATTAATTTTGTTAAAGCACTCCACCCTGATACATCACCACTAACCGAAGTTGTGTTGCAATCTAACCCTGTTAATTCAGTTAAAGCACTCCACCCGCTTATATCACCACTAACCGAAGTTGTGTAGCAACGTAACTCAATTAATTTTGTTAAAGCACTCCACCCGCTTATATCACCACTAACAAAAGCCTGATTACCTATATCTATATAAGTCAAGTCCAGAACATCGCCCTCGATCCAGAAAGGGTAACTCCCCGGAGCAGCGTAGACGCTCGTCTTGGTGATCAGCGTTGCATCCTGACCTACCACTTCTTCATACGTGCCGTCACCCCACAATAGCAATACTGTACTTGTGGAAGGAAGTTTGAATTTAAAAACGAATTGTGTAGAGGTGTAGTCCACTAATAGCTGAACCGGACCATTGGGCACCTTTACCTCACGGAGTGAAAGGTTGTCCACATAGACGCCCCCGTCGGCTGTTGACGCTCCCGGTTGCATAAAGAAAGCTAAGGTAGTGGAAGCGGCTGTGTAGTATGCCGATACATGAATAAATTCAGTTAGAGAAGTAAGAATAACAATTGCTGCTGTCCCGTTAGGCGCAATATACCACGATCCACCCGATCCTAAGTGGCGCATCTTTAATCTTGTCAGATATTTTTTTGCACTGATAACCGTGAAATTCTTAAACATCTTTATTCCCGTTTGTGGGCTAGGATTAGCGTTTGCCTTGAAAGCGAATCCCCCGTCAGCCTTTATTGATGATTGACTAATAAACTCATTTCCACCGATACTAAGTTTAGTTTCAGACCATCCCGTAATAGCATCTGCCTCATTACCATTAGGATCAGAAGCAGCATTAGCATCTACGTGCATTTCCGATAGAAGCGTTCCAATAGGATGTTCCTCTTTCACAAATACAAAATTACCATTATCAACAAATGTTTCTAAATCACCATTTGAAGCCGCTGTTCTGTTTGCGTTAAAGGCTAAGTTAAATTTCGATGTTGTACTATTTTTAAAAGCCTTTAACATCCTATCCACACTTAGCCCATCTAAATTACCGTATATACCAAAAGTAGCGCCAGTTAAATTCCAATCGGCATCACTTTCAAATGTTAACCCATCTCCTGCAACTGTAATGTACTTTAATGCAAGAGCCGTCCGTAATGAAGATACATCGCCATGAGAATTTGATAGTACGGTGTTTAACAATGTTAATTTTTGAGAATCCTTAAATACTTCGACATTTACAGTCGTCCCGCTTAGGGCTGCGTAGACGGTAGTAAGCTCAGGCAATAACCCCCAGTTGTCAATACTACCTGAAACAAATAATTGATTATTAATATATAAATAAGTTATATCGTAAACATCGCCCTCGATCCAGAAAGGGTAACTCCCCGGTGCGGCGTATATACTATTTTTTATTATCAGTGTATCATCCTGACCTACCACTGTTTCACTCGTACCATCTCCCCAAAATAACGTAACCGAATTGGTGGATGGCAGTTTGAACCGGAAATTGAACTGCGTGGTAGTGTAGTCCACTAATAGCTGAACCGGAGGCAGTCTCCCCGCCCGGACACGTCCAGTTATTCTAGCTGTATGTACTATGCCAACTACGTCAGTCATATCTAATCATCTAAAATTTCAACCACTCCAATAATACTTGCCACACTTATTATTCCTTCCACTTCAGCCGCTCTCACCACTCCCCGCACCGCTCTGTCCACATATATTGTCTCTCCTCCTCCACCAGTCTCAATATTCAAAAAGTGATTCATCGCTGTATCACTCACTAATGTCGATATCAATACTAACCTTTCTCCCGTTGTTGCCATTACGGTAATGTTTTCTCCCAAACACCATCAATAATATCTGTCTTGTCCTGTTCAGTTACTCCGCTTCCAGAGGTGACAGAAATCAGGCCGGCCGCATTTGTCGGTATTACCTGCACTTGGTTCTGAACCAGTATACCGGCTTCAACATCCCAAATGTTATTGTTTGACCCTTCCAATCTTACCGAGTACTGCCCATCCTCAAACTCTACTGAATAAGGAGGAAGGATCTCAATCGCTCTGGCATACGTAACCCCACTAATTGTAACCTCCGTTGCATGTCTCTGATTCTTTAAGTTTACAATACCATAAACACTTGCCTCCAATGCTTTTAACTCTAACCTGAAAGCCTGGGTATCCAATTTATAAAGAGTCCCCACAACAAGCGTTAAATCCGCTTTCGGAACCGTTATGACTCCCGTAACCCAGTCAATACTAAGTGCCATGCTTATATATTTTACCTTGCAATATTCCTAACTGCCTTCGTAATTCAGCAGTCTGTGTATCCCTTGTTGCAACCATACGCTTCAATTCTTGTACCTCCTCACCAAAAGCATGAACCAACGCCCGAGTTTCTTTGCAATATGCAATCATCGTTCGGACATTACTTGTAGTAACATCTTCAAAGGCTTTCTTCATTTCCCTTTCTCCAGCTTCCATACTATGCGTCCCTCACTAATTGTACTGTTATATCCTTGTCGGCTATGGTAGTTATTGTGTCCGAGCCATTTCCTTGTATAAAAAAAGGAGAGGATGTTGATTTTCTTACCCTGTAATCAAAGGGCTGGTCTGATGAAAGTTCCCAAGAATCCTGAATAAGACCAGCAACCGTTAGTCCATTTATCAACACATAAGTTGAGATTAGCGTTCCTGTAGCCGGGGAGCTTGATACCGTAGCGGCTATTGTGAATTCATACTCTGATGCGGTATTGACTGTTATTTGATGTACCCCATTATAGTCATCCTCATTCGCTCCCTCTATCAGCACGTAATCGTTGGTTGCTAATCCATGTGTTGAATGAGTAACAGTAATAAGTGTTCCCGAACCAGTCATCGATATTGAGGCTTGGTATGGGAAATTAACTCCGCTTGTAACCCAGGCCAGAACTCTTGCATCAGATAAAAGAGAACCATCAAATCCGTCCCTTACAGTAAATTCAAGAGTTACCGGATCAATAACAAATGTGACAGATCCACCAGTACCCACTTTGTAAGAAATATCACCAGTACACCCAACCAAGTTTACAGTGTATGATTTAGTGGTGCTTGGGAAATATAAAGCTGAATCAGTATTTCCATTAGCTGCATTATACCCAGTAAAATCAATTCCGGTAAGCGTGATCGTAGTTGGTGTATTTGTGGCATCAAACTCAATTGCATGAGTTGATGCAGTGCCTTTTGTGAATGAGCAATTATTAATGTTTGGAGTCGAATCAGTGACAACAGCGTAAGTCATATAAGCTGTATCTGCCGTTCCCTCATAACCTTGGAAATTGCAGCTTTCAAATATTGCACCTCCATGAGTGATCTGTCCACAACCAATGAAAGAACAACCTGTTAATGACGCATTAGATAGATAGATGAAAGTACCCATATTAACAAACAAACATCCATTCTTTACAACAGTAGCATTAGCAACCATTTCAAAATAACCAACACCATTAACAGTAGTGGCAGTTGAAATAATTGAGATGTTATTTAATGTTACAGACGAACTTGCATTATTTATTTCTATCTTATTAAAAGATGGATAAGTATGTGGGCAGTCATCTATAATTATCGTTGCATTAGAATCACTGAATGTTACTGATGATCCTGATGTACCTAATGACAACAATCCTTTCCAAAGAAAAGTACCAGCAGATGCTTGAAATAATCCTAATCTATGACGACCAGTATCAATAGATGTAGAACTTGTACCCGGAGGTGTACCACCTGCATTATAATCATTATATTCTGCCAATTCAGAAAAAGAACCTCCGCTACCTATAATACTTATTATTCCCCGTCCCGCTCTGATAGCATCTATAGCAGAAGGTGTACCCTTAGAAATCTCATTAAGTGTATTACAAACCTGTCCAAAATAACGATAACTACTGCCATTACCCCCACCTCCCAAAGTACCAGACTCCGTGGCTGTTGGGTCAATGGCTACATTTGTCCATCCACCATAAGGATTTCTACCAGAATCACTACCTCCAATTACAAAATAATCTCCTGCAGTTAAACTACTACAAATCACAAACATCCATCCACTATTGGCTTTTGTTTTAAAGTTTGTACCTACAGCATAAAAACACCATCCAAATACAACATGACCTGCTGAAAAAGTATAACCTGATAAATAGTCAAAGACAATAGAAATTTCTGCATCAACAGCTTTACCAGTAGTCTGAGAATAACAATTCGTACCTTGGATATAGTTCTCCGTATCCATTGTTGGACTACCAGCACCACTTAAAGTAAATCCAAGTATTGTTCCGGTAAGTTCAGCCCAAGTACCAGATTCGGCAGTAGTTAATGTAGATAGATCTGTGCTATACGTTGCCATTTTTCAACAGATTTACATACTCTTTGTATATTTCTTCTCCATTATGTCCTTCAGCAAGTTCAATATGTGGTCTTTCTCCTAATTTTAACATTACTACTGAATAACCTTGTTTCTTGAAAGAAGCAATTTGTCCCTTTGCTAAGTCGGTCACTGTTACTTTTGGTACAAGTGTTCCGCAAAATATTCTTTCATTCTTTTTAAAGAACATTACTCCACACTTATCAGGACGTAATTCAATATCAGTTCCTCCTTGAAGGAAAGCACATTCAAAGTCTTTACAGACTCGTGGGTGCTTTCCATAAATTTTACAACCGTTGTCAACACAATTAAAGCAATGTTCCCCTGCTTTCTTATTAAGCTCTTCAACAACACTTAATACACAACAAACTGTACATTCTTTGCACTCCATTATATATCGGTTGTTCTAATTGCGTTAAGAGTTTGGTTTGCAGTTGTTATGCTCCACTCAGCGATAAACTGCTTAATGGGAGCCGCTGAATCACCGTTTCTAACAAGGGCTACCAAACTTCTTGGAGCTGTATAGGTTACTTGGAAATTCAAAGTTGCTGTAGCAGCATTATCATCTATGTAAGTAACGTACACTTCGTTATCAACAGCCGCTTCATTACCAAGGAAGTCGTTGTTACTTCCTATATCAGCATGTCCAGTATCTATTGTAAAAACAAGCCCTGTCCAGGATGAATAAGGTATGAACCTTTCGTAACCAACATCATCTACAACCCGGATTGATCCAGAAGCAGGAGTATCAGCAGGAATTGCCGTTTCCGAACCGGTTTTAACCGTAACTTGCGTTTCATTATCAGCAGTTAGTTCTACACTTAACAACATCTGTCCTTTCTTAATCACTGGATCCCCGTTGATGTCATATCCAACTCCTTGCCCAACATCAGCTGAAGCAGTATCCCAAGTGGCAACCAGCACCCTGTCATCATCCCCAACTTGGGAAAGACCACCAACTGTATTTGTTACCAGATTAGGTCTGGAGTAAGTAAAACCATCGAGAGCCGTAAGAATATCAGAGTCATTGATCTGATCTGTTTCAAAACCAATACCATATGCACCAATAATATTAGAGCCAGTTGATACACCCACAAAAGGAGTAGAAACTGTTCTTGGTGTAGATACAGACGAAGTGGTTAATGTGGCTGTAAGATCAGTGCTCTCATAAAGAGTAACTGCGGTTCCTGGTGCTGTACCTTTTATTATCTGCACATAAAGCTCCCCTGTGGCTCCAGCATCATCAGGAGCAAGTACAAGTAAATCTCCACCACCAACAACCTCTGTTGGGTCTGCCGAAGTAGTTGCAGTAGCTCCTGAAGAAACTCCCTCTATAGGAGCGGCATTACCTATTGTCACACCAGCTTCCAGATAAAGGATAAGAGATTCATCCGTACCATCAAAGGCAAGAACTCTACCTACATAAGTACTCTCGGCAACAGTAGTTAAGCCATCCCAGATAACTTCACCCACTGTAAAAGGACCACCCACTACAGTTCCTACATTAACATAAGTACCCCAGATTATTCTGTCATTTACAAGTGGATCAAAGCCTGTTCCTGTAAATGAGAAGTTATGTGTTATCCCTCTAAATGCCTCTCCATTTATACCATGGATAGTAGAAACAGAACCATCTCTGGTAAGCCATTTCAACCTTTCATAATAATCATTCTGGATATGAGATCCTGAAGTGTCCCATTTGGAATAGTATTCTTCATTTACAGTATCAGCGTCAACATCAATAAGGTTGAGTCCTTCTGTGTTGGTGATATCGGTCCAGCCTGAAATAATTGTTTCGGTTGTGTTGTTATTCAGATCATCAGAGTTGGTCAGAGCAAGTACGTTATTACCCCTTGCTGTACCATTGATCTTAAATTCACCAAAGGTCAAGTGGTCGGTTCCTGCTCCCGTATCCATCACCCGTGTGGTTCCGATGAGTCTACGCCCGTCAATATCTACTCCATCATCTCTGGTTTTCACCATAAATCTGTGAGAGATACCAGCAGCATCACTGGCGTTTGCTCCAAACCCGGTAGCAAGGTTCCACCAGTCATCCGCAATGACTGCCCCATCCTGAATAACCTGGATAACTACATCCGGGTTACCGAAGTTTACAATACCATCGTAAATAATAGTCCCACCGCCCATAATAATAGAACCATCGTAAAGATGTTCCGTAGCATTATTAGCGGTTTCATCCAAGACATAACCATTAATCAAAGTAATGATGTTGTCTGTTGACCTCCGTGAAGGGTCAGTGTTTGTGATATCGAGTTCATCACTATTAGCTGCAACAGCAATCTGATCATCCGCAAGGCTCTGGAGCCACCGGTGAAACTGAATTACTGTGGCATACGTAGGAGCTGATCCCCCATGATCGTCTCCTATGTAGGAGATGACTTTCGTCCCTCGATCGATCGTCCAATCTGCATGATCTAAAGCCATAATGTTAAAGTTTTAATTGTTTATCATTTATTTCTTCCTTATCCTTGTTTGTTTACGTCGCTATTGTCAAGACTTGGTATTGCCAGTTAGTCCCATCTGATTCTATCCTGTATAAAAGCCCTGACCCATCAGAATCCAAAATGGTTACTGCCCATCCTGCACCTACTGCAGCGGGAGTAGTACTCGTAATTCCATCAATTTGTGCATCGGTAGGGGCACCATCCGTTAGGGAACCGGTGAGTTGGGTTTGTTTAATTGCGCCCGTCACCTCCAAATCACCATTCAAATAATTATCCCCGTATTCGGAGTAAAGGAAATAGGTTGCTTCTGCACCCCGCAATGCTCCATCGTCATTATAAATGAGATAAACCTCTCCGATTGAATCGGGATTTATTCCATTATTGTTAGCTAACAGATCAATCATTTTAAATTGATCTACAGATACGAAGTCATCAAAACCCGCGAAATTACTCTGTAATGAAAGTTTACCTATTTCAACTCTAGTATTTGAAGGTGTTATTGTTACTATTTGATTATTA
>Ga0307379_10002010_pt1 | contig 30892 bp, 24 predicted proteins | sample UN2MG_FD_202237 | JGI IMG/M metagenome (GOLD analysis project Ga0307379, IMG submission 202237) | Soil microbial communities from Risofladan, Vaasa, Finland - UN-2 | ecosystem: Environmental > Terrestrial > Soil > Coastal area > Acid sulfate soil | place: Finland: Risofladan, Vaasa | collected...
GTTTGGGAAGAAAAATATTTTTTTGGATACTGTTGATTATTTATTCAATAATGATTTTTATTTTTTCTTCCCGACCGGAAGTTGGAGTAGAACAATATTTTTATGGCCAGGACAAAGTAATGCACTTCGTTGTTTACGGTATTCATACTTTTCTTTGCCTGTTAACTTTATGTGATAAGATACTGTCATTAAAATTCATACAATATTCCTTGGCCTTAATTTTATCTGTTTCTTATGGAATATTTAACGAAATTTACCAGTATTTTATTCCGGAAAGGGAATTTTCTTTTGGAGATATTTTAGCCAATGGCTTAGGAATAATTACTTTTCTTATTCTGGTTTATATTTTCCAAAACAAAAAACGGAAAAAGGTAACATTTTGCGTCAGGCACAAAAGTTTACCTTAGAGATAAAAGACTAACAGCAGACCGTATGTTGTGTACTATTATACAAAATAATTCTAAAGCTAAAGCAACTAACTTATTCTAATTTAATAAATAAAGAAAGGAGAAAAAATTGAATTTATTTAAAAAATTATGTGAAACACCGGGAATTTCAGGTTTTGAGGAGAGGATTCAGAAAGTTATTAAGGAAGAATTGGAAAAAGTAACTGATGAGGTAAAAATAGATAAATTAGGAAACGTTATTGGAATAAAAAAAGCTAAAAAATTATCAGGTAAACTTGCTCCTAAAAAAGTGATGATTGCTGCACATATGGATGAGATTGGCTTTATGGTCAGTTTTATTGACAAAGAAGGTTTTATAAGGTTTGTTCCAGTTGGGGGTTTTGATCCTAAAACCCTAATAGCCCAAAGAGTAGTGGTTCATGGAATGAAAGATATCGGGGGAGTAATAGGCACCAAGCCCATTCATATTTTAAGCGAGGAAGAGAAAAAAAAGTTGCCCAAAATTAAAGATCTTTTTATAGACGTAGGTATGAAAAAAGATGAAGTTTCTAAGATAGTGAAACCAGGAGATTTTGTTACTTTGGATAGGAATTTTATGGAATTAAATAAAAAAATAATAACCGCTAAGGCACTTGATGACAGAGCCGGAGTATATGTTATGATTGAGGCATTAAAAAGAATTAAAGATTGCTATGTTGATATATATGCTGTGGCAACTGTTCAGGAAGAAGTAGGAGTTAGAGGAGCAACTGTTTCTTCGTTTTCTGTTGAGCCTGATATAGGTATTGCCCTTGATGTTACTATTGCTTCCGATATTCCGGGAACCAAAGAAGAGGAAGTAGCTACTACTTTAGGCGGAGGGGCAGCTATATCTTTAATGGATTCTCATACTATTTCTAATAAAAAATTGGTCGATTTTTTAAGAAAAATAGCAGAGGAAAACAAAATCAAATACCAGACTGATATATTACTGGGAGGGGGTACTGATGCCGGGGCAATACAAAGGAGCAAATCCGGGGTACCCGTCTGCACTCTTTCTATTCCTACCAGATATATTCATTCAGTAGTAGAGATGTGCCACAAAGAGGATATTGAGAGTTCTATCAAATTAGTTTGCAAATTTTTAGAAAATGCCCATAAGGGAGAATTTTAAGAACAGTATATAGTATCGAGTATCGAGTATATAGTGAAGAATAGCGTAGAGCGGTTAGTGTATAGAAAGAGTTAGTTGGTTAGTTGGTTACCTAGTTAGGTGGTTAAGAAAATAGAATAAAGAAACCAGAAGATAAGATAGCATTGAGTATTGAGAATTAGTTAGTTAATTAGTTACCTGGTTAGTTAGTTGAGAGATGAGTATATGATGAATTAATATTAAACTAATTAACCAGCTGACTTTACAAAAAGAATGAAGAAACAAGAAATTTTATTAAAAATTTATAACAGTTTATATCATTATTTTGGACCATTGAACTGGTGGCCGGGGGATACTCCCTTTGAGATAATGGTGGGTGCGATTCTTACTCAAAACACTTCTTGGAGTAATGCGGAAAAAGCGATCAATAATTTAAAAAAGGAAAATTTGTTAGAACCCCGGAAACTTTATCGTATAAACCAGGAAAAATTAACCCAATTGGTCAAGCCTTCCGGTTATTATAATATTAAAGCACAAAGATTGAAAAATTTTGTAAATTTATTTGTAAATAACTTTGAGGGTTCTGCTGAGAAAATGTTTTCGGGTGATGGTAGAGAGTTAAGAAAAAAATTATTGAAGGTAAATGGAATTGGGCCAGAAACAGCAGATAGCATATTATTGTATGCCGGAAAGAAAGCATTTTTTGTGGTTGATGCTTATACAAAAAGAATATTTTCCCGGCATAAATTAATTTCGAAAGATTCTACATACTACCAAATACAGGAATTTTTCAACCAGAATTTGGACAGAGATGTAGAATTATTTAATGAATTTCACGCTCAGATTGTAATGCTCGGGAAAACTATATGTACCAGCAAGAATCCAGATTGTGCTAAATGTCCAATTGCTTTTTTAACTAGCGTGGAGCGTTTAGCGTATAGCGTAGAGTAAAATTAGTGTATGGCGTTTAGCGTAGAGCGTATAGTAGAGAAAGAAGAAGCCAGAATAAAATCGTATCACGTATTGCGTGAAGTAAAAGGTAATACGTAATAAGTAATGCGTGAAATATTGTAGGGGTTCGATTCATCGAACCCGCCAGAAAAGTTACCTAAATAACCCGGAGCGGATAAATCCGCCCCCTACAAAAAACAATAAATACTACAGGAAAATGGTTTTGAATTTTGAATTATGGTTTTTCGCTTTTCGTTTTAAGCTTTTAATTTTAATGAGATTTGATTTATTGAACCTGTTAAAATAAATTAGAATGACAGACACGTAATATATCAAGGGATATGAAATATAATCAAGATAAAGGAGGGAAAATATGTTAGAAATTGTTGAAACCGAGGTGAAATCACTTAACGATTATATCGATATTATAGGAAAGGAAGAAATTGAAAGCATTAAGAAATTGGCTTTTCCTCTTCAAGGGAAAAAGGTAGTTCATATAAATGCTACATCATTTGGAGGTGGAGTAGCAGAGATTCTATCCGCCTTAGTACCTCTAATGAAAGATGTAGGGATAGAGGCTGAATGGCAGGTAATAAAAGGTTCAGATGATTTTTTCAATGTAACCAAGAGTATACATAATGGCTTGCAGGGGATGGATGTCCCATTTACTAAAGAGATGAAAGAAATATTTTTAAAAAATAATCAACTAAATGAGAAATTATTCGAAGGTGAATATGATTTTGTGGTAATTCACGATCCTCAGCCAGTGGCAATATTGAATTATCGGCAAGAGAAGAAAGGAAAATGGATTTGGCGGTTTCATATTGACCCTACAAGTGCTCAGGAAAAAATATGGCAATTTATCAGGCCGTTTATAGAAAAACATGATGCTGCTATATTTACTTTAAAAGAGTATGTAAAAGATGACCTTAAGTTAAAAAATATTGCCATAATTCCTCCAGCTATCGATCCCTTAAGCCTTAAGAATATGGATTTAGATCAGGAAGAGATTGAAAATATTGTAACAAAATATAAAGTAGATCCAGATAGACCAGTTATAACTCAAGTTTCCAGATTCGACCCCTGGAAAGACCCTTTAGGGGTTATTGATATGTACAGGTTGGTAAAGAGAGAAGTAAGAGATGTACAATTGGTACTTATTGCTTCAATGGCCAATGATGATCCGGAGGGATGGGAATATTACGAAAAAACTGCCCGACATGCAGGCGAAGATTATGATATACATCTTCTATCTAATTTAAACGGAGTAGGGAATTTAGAGGTTAATGCCTTTCAGAGAGCTTCAGATGTAATTATTCAGAAATCCTTAAGAGAAGGGTTCGGATTAGTGATTACCGAGGCATTATGGAAGGGGAAGCCTGTAGTAGCGGCCAATGTAGGCGGTATCCCTTTGCAAGTAGATAATCGTCGCACAGGATTTTTAGTTGGTGATATTTCTGAATGTGCTGAAAGAGTTATACATCTTTTGAAAAATTCTGAAATTGCAAATAAGATGGGTATTTCAGGAAAGGAATATGTTAGAAAGAATTTTTTAATTACCCGCCTGCTAAAAGATTATTTAAATTTATTTAATAGTCTATAAAATAAATACCGAAAGTTAAAATAAGCAATTTTTAGCTACAAATTAAATCAATAGCTCCTAATTTACTCCTTATTTTTCCGATTTGAAAAAAAATTGGAAAAAATTTTAAAAAAAAGAAGGATTTTTTATAAAAGGTGTAGAATAATAAAATAAGATACTTGCTTCAGTGAAGAAAGTATCTAAAAAAATAATGTGTCAGGATAAATAATAAAAATATTTAAATATTATGGATAATATTCGTCGAGGTAATAAGCAATTAATTAAAGAATTAAATAGAGCTATTCTAATTAATACGATTCTAAACAACGGGCCCGTTTCTCGGACCAGGATCTCTGAGATTACTGATTTGGGATTATCAACCGTTTCTAATATTGTTGCAGATTTAATTAAGAAAGAACTCATATACGAAACAGGAGAGGAAGAATCCAGCGGAGGGAGAAGGGCAATTCTACTTGAATTTAATTGCAACGATAGATTTGTTCTGGGAATAAAAATTGGTTTAGACGGCATTATTATCGGATTAGTTAATATGAAGTCAAAGATTTTAAGTCGGCATTTTATTCCCAGTCCGGTAAAAAGCAATGAAGAGATAGTGCTCGAGGTTTTAATAAGAGCAATACGAGATTTAATTAGCAAAAATCATATTAAAACAGAAAAAATAGTTGGTTGCGGAATTGGTGTTTCTGGGTTAGTGAATCAGAAAGAAGGCATGTTAGTATTTTCTAAGATATTAGGATGGAAACAAATAAGGTTTAAAGAATTACTCGAAAAGGAATTTGATTTTCCTATATTTGTAGATAAAGATGTAAACGTACTAACCTTAGCAGAAAAACGTTTTGGAGCAGGTAAAAAAATAAACAATTTTATTTGCATTACTATCGGAAAAGGTGTAGGAGCCGGAATAGTTATTAAAGGGGATATATATCACGGAAGCTACGGTGGCGCTGGAGATTTTGGCCATATCATTATAGACAAAGATGGTCCATTATGTTATTGCGGAAAACAAGGTTGTTTGGAAACTTTTTCTTCAGATCGATTTATTATTAATAAAATTAAGGAAGCTTTATCTAACCAGCAGGATACCATAATAAAAGATTTTTTAAAAAAGAAAGAGGATTTAGATTCTATCTCGGTTGATACAGTTCTTGAAGCTGCCCAGAAAGGGGATGTTATCTCAAAGAATATTTTTCAAGAAGTGGGGAAAAATTTAGCCATAGGGATAGTTAGCCTTGTTTCTCTTTTTGACCCTGAATTAATTGTGGTAGGAGGAGAGGGAGTCAAAGCCGGTGAATTAATTTTTCCAACTATGCGAAAAGTAATTAGGGATAATTTTCCTTTTAAAAAGGAAATTAAGATTGTTCCTCTTCAACCCGGAGAGGAGGGGTGGATCATTGGAGCTGCCGAGTTAGTGTTAAGTGAAGTTTTTAAAACCCCTATTTTTAAATCTAAAGGAAAAGTGGCTATTAAATCTGCTTTTCATTGGTAACATTTTAGCGTATAGCGTAGAGCGAATAGTGTGCAAGTTAAAGTGAGGGTAATCCGTATCATGTATCATGTATCGAGTATCGCGTATTGCGTGAAGAGAATAGAAGGAAAGTTGCAGGTTGCAAGTTTCAAGTTTATTGCTTCGGAGGTAGGGGTTCGATTCATCGAACCCGTCAGAGAATTAAAAAACAACACGGGGCGGATAAATCCGCCCCCTACACTAGATTCGTGGAAATAACATAAAACACAATAAACTGTAAACTGACAACTGTTAACTGAGAGCTTGTATTTAAAAATAAATACTAATTCACTAATGACTGATTTAACTAGCTAACCAAAGGAAAAGGAGGTGTTGTGCATTAGAATAAAAGATTGAGAAGAATGTATTTTTAAAAAATAAAGGAGGAAAGAAAATGTTAAAGAAATTTACTCTCATTTTAGTATTAAGTGTATTGTTAGTTTCTTTGGTTTCTGTTTTTGGTTTTGCTGAGAAGCTTACAGTTATAGGACCTTGGGCTGGGGCTGAACAAGAAGCATTTATGCCAGTTTTGGAGGCTTTTACAGAAAAGACGGGAATAGAAGTCGAATACAAAATCTATAGGTTTGAAGATCTCGTTACCATGCTTCCTGCTCAATTTAGTGCAAAGAAAACGCCAGGTGATCTTATATTCATGAGTGGTACTGAATGGATGGTGAAAAATGCAGAACATTTAGCTGATCTTAGCGACGTGATTAACGAAGGAGAATTTGTACCCGGAACTTTAGTATCAAAAGTTGATGGAAAATTATTAGCAGGAACTTTTACTGGAAAGATTAAACCAGGATTTTGGTATAGTAAATCGTTTTTCGGTAAACATGGTCTAACTGTTCCCCAGACATGGGATGAGTTTGTAACCTTGTTGCAGAAGATAAAGATGGTCCCAGGTATCGAGGCTCCCATAGCAAGTGGTAATGGGACTGGTTGGCCACTTTCTGATGTTACAGAGCATTTCTTGATTAGCTTTGGAGGTCCAGCTCTGCAAAAAGATCTTATTGCAGGTAACATCAAATGGGAAAGTAATATAGTCAAGGGAATATTTGAAAAACTCGTATTCTTGTTGAAAAGTGAATATTTCAGTGAACCGGCGGAATGGACGACAATATTAAAACAATGGGAGAAAGGTGAATATGCACTCTACTTTATGGGAAGCTGGATCACCGGAATGGTAGACAATCCTGATGACTTAGGGGTTTTCTCATTACCAGGATGTGAAGGGATGGTCTTTGGTCCCGACTATTTCAATGTTCCAATCTATTCCGAGAATATAGAAGATGCTAAAAAGCTTGCTGCATTCCTGGCCGGAAAAGAAGGGCAAACAATTTCAGCTAGTTCAGGGGGACATATTGCTACAAATCTCGGTGTCCCAGTCGAAGTTTATCCCACAGTAGATAGAGGAGTTGCAGAACTATTGAAAGGAGTACAGAGTCTTCCAGATCTTGATGATACAGTTGGTGGAGAATTTCAGCCAGCATTTTGGGATCAACTCAAACTTCTCTGGGTTAGACCCGATAGACTTGATGATGTTCTTAAGGTTTTGGATGAAAAGATGCAATAAGGAGAAACCAGAATGCAGCGAAAAGCAACTTTTACCCATTTAGCTATTTTTATTTTACCGGCACTATTGTTAATCTGTGTCTTTGTTTTTTATCCTTGCTTAAGAACTATATCGCTAAGTTTTTTCTCGGAAGGTAAATTTTCTTTGCATAATTATTACGAAGTTCTTAAGAGCAGAGACACCATAAATTTAGAAGGGTTCTCCAAGGGTTTTCCCTTGGGAACCCTTTTTCACAATTTACTCTGGATTATTATACATTTACCTCTTACTACCTTTTTAGGGCTTACACTTGCTGTATATCTAAAAAATGTTAAAGGTGGTTCCATTATAAAATCTATTATATTCTTGGGAATGGTAATGCCCATGATCACCGGTGGAGTTATGATAAGGTTTATATTTGATAAAAATATTGGTATAGTCAATGAATTCTTGAAACTTTTTGGATTTTTGCCTAAGGCTTGGACTGCTTACCCTGAAACAGCGCTTTTCTCTCTTATATTTGGGTCAGTCTGGTTGTGGGCGGGTTTTAGTATGATTTTATACTCTGCTGGGTTAGAGACTATTCCTAAAGATCTTTATGAAGCCGCACAAATAGACGGGGCATCATCTATGAAAATGTTTTTCAAAATAACTATACCCCTTCTTAAACCTATAACTATAGTAATAGTAACTATGACCATGCTATGGGAATTAAAGATTTTTGATATTGTATATGTAGCAACTATGGGAGGACCAGGAAGTGCTTCCAATGTTTTAGCCTTACAAATGTATACTTATGCCTTTAAGGCATTGAATTTTGGAAAATCTTCTGTAGTAGCTGTATTCCTTACTATAATTACTTTAGCAGTAAGTATTCCCATGGCAAGATCGGCAGGTGAGGGAAGGTGAAAATTAAAATTTATAAAAAAATTATTCATGATGGCTTAGCATGGATTATGGCATTTATCTGGATAATCCCATTTCTTGGTTTGTTAATGGCTGCCATAAGGCCCATGGATGAATTACTTCATGGTTGGTGGAATTTGGAAACTTTAAATATAACTTTTAAAAATTTTATAGGAGCTTGGAATCATTCAAATGTTCCCTTAAACCAAGGTACTATAAATTCTTTGCTTATTGCTGTCCCGGCTACCGTAATTCCCGTCCTTATAGCTACTATGACTGGGTATGGTTTTTCAAGGTATAGATTCCCTACCAAGAGGAGTATATACATACTCATCATTCTCATGCTTGCCCTACCCCAGCAGATGATAGCGGTGCCTATATTTGGCATAATGAATAAGCTTGGATTGATTAATAATTATTTTGGCTTGATAATAGTTCACACTGCTTGGGGCGTTCCCTGGATAACGTTTTTTATGAGGAATTTTTTTACCACTCTTCCTGTTGAAGTAGAGGAAGCCGCGAAAATAGATGGTGCTTCAGATGTAAGGATATTTTTCAATATAGCTCTTCCTATTGCTACTCCAGCTATAGTTTCAGCAGTGTCACTTCAATTTACTATGGTTTGGAGTGATTTCTTTCTTGCATTAATACTTATGTATTCTCCTGAGAAACTTCTTGCCACACAAAGGATCCCCTTAATGCGGGGAGTATATTTTGTTGATTGGGGACTTCTATCAGCCGCATCTATTTTACTTATGATTGTACCAATATTGGTGTATACATTCTTTCAGAAGTATTACGTTAAAGGAATGATAGGCTGGTCATCAAAATAGAAATAAGAAGAGAATAACTTTTAGTTCTCTTTTTAGGATTACAACGCTATTTTGTAAAAGGTATTTTAGCCGGGTCAGTGAAGGGATGAAATTAATTTGCTAATTAGCAAATTAATTTAGTCGTTATTGAATAGTAATTCGTATCGAGTATCGAGTATCAAGTATCGCGTTAAGGAAATTACGATTAGTGGGCTAACCAACTAACAAATCTTCTGTTTTCTTTCCTTTCTTTACTATTCTTTACTATATACTAATTTTTCTATCTTTTCTTTCGCTTTCTTAACTCGATACTCAATACTATATACTCGATACTATATTTAAATACTTGCAGAATCCTCTATAATTTTATAAAATAAATTATACCAGTCTATTATTAAAATTAAGTTTATACATATCTTCACACTCTATTTCTTGTTCTGGAGGAAGCGCTATGAACGAAGAAAGCTTTAAGAAAGAAATCCTTGATTTTGGAGATAAATGTCTTTCTCTTTATGCTGCGAAAAATTGCGAAGCCAGAAGAGAGCGTGAGACCTCCCATCCTTTTAGGGGCCCTTATTCGAGAGATCGGGATCATATATTATACAGCGGTTCATTTCGCAGATACATAGGGAAGACTCAGGTTATATATTTTTCCGCAAGTTTTGACGAACAGTTGTCTAATCGGAGTATTCATACTTTACAGGTTTCTCAGATAGCTCGAACCATAGGGAAGGCTTTAAAGTTAAATCTTGATCTTATTGAGGCCATTGCCCTTGGTCATGATTTAGGACATGCTCCCTTTGGGCATGATGGAGAGGAAATTCTTCAGGAAATTTGCCAACAAAGAAAAATTGATATATTTTTTCATAATATCCATAGTCTTAGAATAGTCGATAAACTTGCCGATGCTTGCAAAGGGATGAACTTGACCTTTCAAGTAAGAGATGGAATTCTCTCTCATGATGGTGAGGTTAACGAGAAATATCTAAAACCGGACAGAGATAAAACCGAAGCTGATTTAATAGATTATTGCCAGAAAAAATCTCTGGGGGGAGAGATGCAGATAGTGCCAGCAACTTTAGAAGGGTGTGTAGTCCGGATGTCAGATGCTATCTCCTATGTAGGACAAGATTTCGAGGATGCGATACGAATAGGTATTTTAAAAAAGGGTGAATTGCCAGAAGGGATTAAGAGAAAATTAGGAGAAAGCAATACAGACATTATAAATTCCCTGGTAACTGATATCATAATTAATTCTTATAATCGCGATGAGATAATTTATTCATCTGATATTGCTGAGAAAGTTTTTGAATTGAAGCAATTTAATGCGGAAAGGATATATAAAAATCCCAAACTCAAAGCAAAAAAGACGAAATTGAGAGCTTCCTTTAAATACTTGTTTGACAGATTTCTTAATGATATTAACAGAGGTGATGAGGATTCTCTAGTTTTTAAAGAATGGATTTTTAATAGGGGTAAAAACAAGGGAGCAAATTATGTAAATAGCAATTTACCTGAGCAGATGGTGGTAGACTATATTGCTTCTATGACAGATAGGTATTTTAATAATACTTATATAAAATATAAAAAATAATTTTACTTTAAATTTATTTAATTTTTTATTAGAAGGAGTAGAGTAATATGCTTGATAGAATTGAGGTTGTGCAAGGTGATATTACCAAACAACAGGTAGAGGCCATCGTTAATGCAGCCAACAATTCCCTTCTTGGCGGAGGCGGTGTAGATGGAGCTATCCATCGAGTGGCTGGCCCTGAGCTTTTAGAAGAATGTCGTGAGTTAAAAGGGTGTCCTACAGGGGGAGCGAAGATAACTCGAGGTTATCGATTGCTGGCTAAATGGGTGATTCATACTGTAGGCCCTGTCTGGAGAGGTGGAGATTACAAAGAAGACGAGTCTCTTGCTCGATGTTACCAGAGTTGTTTTGCCTTAATAGAAAAACACCAGCTTAAAACAGTAGCTTTCCCTTCAATAAGCACCGGGGCATACAGATTTCCTCTGGAGCGCGCCACCAAAATCGCTGTAATCGAGACTGTAAATTTTTTAAAAGAGAACAATTTTGTAAACAAAATTATTTTTGTATGTTTTAATAATAGAGTATATGATTGTTATGTAAGTGAATTAAAAAGTATTCAATAAGTATATACTTATTTCATATATAATGTATAATATTAAGCATGGGCACAATACATTGTGCCCCTACACCTGAATCCTAATTTCTTTAACGCGATACTCGATACGCAATACGCGATACGATACACTAGCGACCATTCACTATTCACTAACGGCTAATTTAATTCTATCATTGATTAAGTATGATAAATTTTATTGTAAGGGGATATTAGAAATCTTGCCAAAGAAAAAATATTACTATCATTCTTATTACCATACTTATTCCCACAAAAAAAGAAGAGCAAAGAAAATAAAAATAATTATTAGTGGACTATTTATCCTATTGCTATTTACGGGAACAATTTATTTTAAGATTCTTCCTTTATTTTCTTCAAAACAAAACAGTGATTCTCTTCCTACTTCAGAAGAAATTTTGAAATCAGCAGCAGAGGAGGTGGAAAAGGTTCCTGAGATAGTTGAAGAAGAAATATCTTTGCGGGAAGAAATAGATAAAGAGAGAGAGGAAGAAGAGAAAAAAGAAGAAGAAGTAATTACTATTAACGGTAATTTGCAGGCTGGAGATACCCTTTATGAATCTTTAATTAAAGAAGGCGTTTCTGCAGCTGAGATACTCAGTTTACAAGAAAAAGTTAAGCCGGTAGTAGATTTTAACTATCTTCCGGTTGGCAGTGAATATTCTTTGAAATATAATCCGGAAGGAAAGATAACAGAATTCATTTATAAGCCCAATCCTATTGATATTTACTGTATAGACATTCCTAACTCTGATTTAGAAGATTTAAAAGTAACCAAAGAAGAAGTCTGCACAGAAGTTGTTCGGTTTGAAGGGAAGATTAAATATTCTCTTTATGAATCTATGTTAGAGTGTGCTGATTCACCTCAATTAGCCCTCCAATTAGCAGAGATATTTGCCTGGCAGATCGACTTTCTTACTGAATGCCGAGAGGGAGATGCTTTTAATATTTTGGTAGAAAAACAGTATAGAGGAGATTTTTATCGTTGGGGAAAGATACTTGCTGCCGAATACGAAGGGGAACTTCTGAGTAAATATACTGCCATTCTGTTTGAAGACCCCTCTGGGCATATAGATTATTATACCGAAGAAGGAAAATCGTTAAAGAAGGCTTTCTTGCGGGCTCCCTTAAACTATAAATATATCAGTTCTTATTTTTCTAACAACCGTTTACACCCAATCTTAAGAATTTGGCGTCCTCATCTGGCTATCGATTATGCTTCTCCAACCGGGACTCCGGTTTCTACTATCGGAGATGGGACGGTAATTTATGCTGGTTGGGATAATGGTTATGGAAACTACATCAAAATTCGCCATCCCAATAATTATGTAACTGCTTATGGTCACCTTTCTCGTTTTGCCAAAGGATTAAAAAATGGCCAGAAGGTAAAACAGGGTGAGATAATAGGCTACGTAGGATCTACTGGCTTGTCAACAGGTCCACATTTAGATTTTTCAATTAGTGAAAATGGAGAAAAGGTGGATTTCTTAAAACTTAAACTTCCCGCTGCTTTTTCAGTTGATCCCCAGTATAGTGCTCAATTTAACGAAGCAAAGAATAGACTACTTAATGATTTAGAAAATAGTAGAGAATTAGATTTAAACATAGGATTAGATGATCAACAATCCATAAATTTAGAAGGGAAATAATCAGGAAAACAAAATATTACCGATTTCCCCCCATCATAAATCTTCCCTGACCTTTTTGCCATGGCCTGATTTCCATTGCTTTAAAATTATTATCATCTATTAGTTTACCAATAAGTTTTATTTTCAAACCGATTACAGGTGCTATTTTCCCTTTCCAGATAACTTTACCGGCCTCGATTTTCCAGCGGTTATTATCTAAATCCATAAGTATAAAATTGTTTTCAGGAAGCCCTGTTTCTATAATTGTTCCCGCTAAAAGCCCTCTTTCAGGTTTCATCCATTGTTCTTCGCAGGAATAAACCAATTCTAATCTTTGTTTAAGAGATTTTTTAGCTCGATTTATCAAAGTGTCTACAGTGCCCATCGGTTTATGTAAAATATCGCCTATCTCCTGATAATCTTTTTTATAATACGCCGGCGAGAATGATTTTCTTTCATATGAATAACAAATTTCTTTTAATTTTTATACATACTATAAATAGACATAATCGATACAAATAAATATTAACCTTAGCTTTATTGGGAGAGTTAGAAGAAAGAAAAGAATAATTATTACATTAGTTTTTTTGTTAGTGTAAACTTTAGTGAGGCAGTTAGATAGAAAGAAGAATGCTACTTTTTTTATCTTTTCTTTCGCTTTCTTAACTCGATACTCAATACGATATACTCGATACGAATATAGAAGGATATTTAAAAAATGTAGAATTAAGGTATATAATGATGTATAATTAGAATAAAAATTAAAAGGAGGGACTAAATATGAAAAAGAGATATTTAAAAATGTTTTTAATGTTAAGTTTAGTTATTTGTGGATTGTTATCAGTGTTTAGCTTTAGTTTTGCAGCTGGTCAGGGGGAAACTGCCTGGGAAACTCTTTCTCAAGAAGCATCTGATTACCTGGAGATGACTATAAACAAGATGGAAGAGGCAATTAAAACATATCAGGGAGTTAATTACCCCAATAAAGAACTGTGGGTTGAAGCGATCGACTATGGTGAAAAAGCTATTGAGGCAGACCCTGATTTTATCGAAGCCCATTATCGTCTTGCCCAGATTTATCAATATACTAATTGGTATTACCGAGAGGCGAGAGAGTGGGGGAGATATATTGAGCTTATTCAGAAAAAGGAAGTATTTTCTCCGGAAGCTGAGCAAAAGTTAGCTTTTGCTTATTATCGGCTGGGATATGCGGATTATCAGAGGGAAGATTATGATGGCTGTATTCTGTATTTGCAAAACGCAGTCAAGGTTGATCCAGAAAACACCGAAGCTCACTATTGGTTAGGCCGAGTATTTTATGAAATTGGCAGATTGAATGATTCTCTTTCTTCCTGGCAAAAAGTGTTAGCGATTGACCCCCATTATCCTCGGGCTCAATATTTTTACACTAAAGTAGAAAATTCTATAAAATACGGGAAAGATGCATATTCTCATTATGAAGCAGGATATAATCTTTATGAACAAAGGTTATTTGAAGAAGCAATATACGAATACCGTCAAGCAGTTAGGTCTAACCCTAATTTTTCTTCAGCTTATTATTGGCTGGGCAGAATTTATTATGAGCGGGGTAATTATCAGGAAGCTGCGAGTAATTGGAAAGAAGTTTTGCGTTTAGAACCGGAAAACATAAAAGCAGAGTATTGGTTAAAGCAGGCGGAAAAACATAACTAGCGTAGAGCGTACAGCGTTTAGAAATACAGTGATGAGTAATCAGTAATGAGTAATAAGAGAAGAGTTAACCTGTTTACCAGTTACCCGGTTGGCCAGTTAAAATACAGATTACAAGTTGCAGGTTTCGAGTTACAAGTTTTCTTCATTTTGTCATTGCGAGAAACGAAGTGACGAAGCAATCCCAATTGAATTCCGAGATTGCCACGAGTAGCACTCAAATAATATTGAGTGCTACTTTCGCAATGACATAAAGAAAGACAAGACAGGCGAGACGCCTGTCCTACGAAGGTTTATTAGCTGTTTCCAATTGATAAATTAAATAGCTAACTGGAAAACTGGGTAACCGCTAACCGGTAAACCAATTTAATTGGAGAATTGGTTAATCGGGGAATCGGTGAATTGACTAATTGGTCAATTATTCTATTTTGCTATTTCTGTTAATTAAGATATAATAACGATAGAACTATTCAAGTTTATGAAAGTTAAATTTCGTAGAATAACTTACTTTCTAAAATTGAAATTATCAAAACTGAATAAAATAATATTTTAATTTTGGATTACGGAGAGAACAAAGTGAGGATTGCTTTTTTTACCAATTGTTATAAACCGTTGGTTAATGGAGTTGTTACCAGTATTTCTTCATCGAAAGAAGCTTACGAAAGAAAGGGGCATGAAGTTTATATTTTTGCTCCCAGGGTAGAAGATTATATTGATCAAGAGAAAAATATATTCAGATACAGGTCAGTAAACATAACCAGTAAAGTGAAATATCCTCTCTCCCTACCTTTGTCCTTTAAAGTGAAAAAGGTTATTACCGAATTTAATCCTGACATCATTCATATTCATCATCCCTTTTTGCTTAGCTCTGCAGCTATAATGTACGGCAAAAAATTAGGTATCCCCAAAATATTGACTCTTCACACTCAATATGAACAATATGCTTATTATGCTTCCCCTATACCAGAAAGAGTAACCCAGAAAGCAATTAAGATGATCATTTCTAATTTAGCTTATAAAACTGATTGTATAACTACTCCGTCTGCATCAATGAAAGAATTAATAGAAGGCTATGGAATTAAAAATAGAATTGAGGTTATTCCTAATGCAATACATTTGATTTCTTTCAGGAAAGATGATGAATTAAAGAAAACAGAAATTAAAAAAAAATACAATCTGAAAGAAGATGATAAAATAATTCTCTTTGTGGGTAGGGTAGCTTCAGAAAAGAGCATAGATAAGATTATAAAATCATTAGCAATAATTAAAAAGAGAAGCATTGGTAAAGAAAAATTATTAATAGTAGGTAATGGCCCGGATATGGATGAACTAAAACAGCTTGCTCGAACTTTGAAAGTAGAAGAAGATGTAATATTTGCAGGTGCGGTAAGTTATGAAGAAATTAAGCATTATTACAAGATAGCTTATGTATTTACTATTGCTTCTACCACAGAAACTTTTGGAATAGTAACTATAGAAGCCTTAGCTTCCGGAGTTCCCGTCTTGGCGGTTAAAGCTCCGGGAGCAGTAGATATATTGACAGATGGACTGGACGGGCTGTTGGTTGATAACGATACCGAAAAATTTGCTGGTGCCTTAGAAAAAATTATCAGAGAGCCAGAATTAAGGGAAAAGCTCTCTCAGGGAGCATTAAAGACTTCTGAAAAATATAGTATTGATACAATTTCTGAAAGAATGTTAAATCTTTATCGGGAGGTAATCGAGATAAAAAAATCTAAAACTAAAGAGAAGAAAAATTTCATAAAAGATATTCTGGCCATAAATTATGAGGGGAAAATAAAAAGTGAAAAATAAAACTGTGAGATATATTATTTTAGCATTGTTATTATTTTTAGTTTTGACTTGCATAGGACAGGCAGCTCCCACAACAATGACCCCATCAGAAATAATTAGCGAATCTATCGAAGTATTAGAGGAAATGTCAGCATCAGAGGATAGCGGAGCTTTTGGAGCTCTTTTGAAAGAAGCAAAAGGCATAGCCATTTTTCCTTCGATAATTAAAATAGGATGGGGAATTGGCGGACAGTATGGAAAAGGAATAATATTTAGAAAAGATAGTAGGGTGGGGATATGGTATGGACCCGCCTTTGTAAAGATTAAAAGTATAAGTGTCGGTCCCCAGATAGGCATTCAATCAATCGCCCTGGTTTTAGTTATTTCCAATGAACGGGGAATGGAAGGATTTATGGAAGATAATCTTACCCTGGGCGGTACTGCCAGTATCACCGCAGGTCCATTGGGAAGGTCTCTTTCAGCAGATACAGATTATAAATTTAAAGCCTCAATATACTCTTATTCTATAAGTAAGGGGGCTTACATCGGAGCTTCTTTCCAGGGTTCAGCTATCGAAGAGGATAGTGAGGCGAATGAATTATTTTACGGGAAGAGCATATCTAATCGAACTATATTAGGAAACAAGATTACCGTAAATCCGGCAGTGCTGAAGTTATTATTATTGATTAAGAAAATTAGCAAATAACATAAATAAATAAAAAGATATAGTGAAAAAATTATAATTTTTATTTGACAATTTCAAATGTATTGTGCTAATATAACAGTGGAGTACTTTACTTATATTTAATTAAACTGATAAATAGAGAAAAATAATATGCCAAAATTTACTAAAATTATTAAAAGATTTGCAAATTAATGTCTAAAATTGCTTATATTAGGGAATATAATAATAAAGAAGAGATTTTATTATCCTAATTAATGAAAGAGATTATATTATTACATGGAGGTGAATAATATAGAAAATATCCCAAAAAGTTGAGAAAGGTAAACTATCCGAAAGGGTAGGACGCAAAGTCCTGGGTTTAAGGTACTAAATTAATTAATTAGTACTAAGACTGCTCGACTGCCGGCTTTTTTTCGTTTAAATTGAGAAAATACATGATTTAGAGTATTTTTTAAGTAAATGAAAAAGGCAAACTATCCGAAAGGGTAGGACGCAAAGTCATGGGTTTAAAGCACTTATAAAAGTGCCATGATCGCCAGACTGCCAAAGAAAGTAAAAATTTTTTCGCAGGAGGCGATTTAAATGAAATTAAGTTTTAAAATCATTTTACCGATAATTTTAATTTCCGCATTATTAATCTTACTTGCAGGATGTTTCGGTGTTCCCGCCGATGAAGAACCAGGATACACTCCGGGAACTATAACCGGGATAATAGCATCTCCATGTTGTACTACTTCGGCTGAGCTAGTCTCTGAAACCAGTGGTTCTCCAGAATACTGGTGTTATTACTGTCAAAAAGAATGGAAACTTCAGGATGGTATTAAAGTAGTCCTTACTTATGGAGAAGACGAAGTTGCCACAGCGTATACCAATGAAGATGGAGAATTTACTTTTACCAATGTAGATCCTGGTAAGAACTATGTGGTAACAGCCTATTGTCCGGATTTTGATGATAACAGACCTCTGGTAAAGGATGTAGCTCTCGAAGTAATCGAAGGCGGCTCTTTTGATACCAAGATTACTGATCTTGTATCTACCTCTCTTGGTTTAGTAGTAGATTTTTTGGTAGTCTATACTGATTGGGGTCCGGAAGATATTTCTCTGGATGCAGTTTTAGCTGATAGACCTAGCTTCCCCAACTTTCCTAAATTTAAAAAACTTGTTTATGAGGTTCGCAGAGTCGTAGAGAACTGTGAATTAAATCTACTAACCGATGATGATGTTCAATATGCTTTGTGTTTGGCAGCTGAGGAGATCAGTAAACTTGATATAGGATGTGCACCGGGATTTACTCCTCTACCGGGTCCAGGTCCTACACCACCAGGCGAATGCGTAGGGGATGAACCACCAAGTATTACTGACGTTACAAAAGATGGTGTGAGTATTTTTAAGGAAGACCCTGCGTTAGTAGATGACATTCACTTAACTGCAGGAACTCCTTATGTTTTCTGTGTAACGGCTACTGATGATGATAATATACTTCCATCACCACCACATGATTTAATCTATTATCTCACTATCGATGGTGTTGATTATTATTCGATCGGTAATATTAATTGTCTGACAATTACCCCGGAAGCTGGAGATGTTGATAATAATCCTCATGAAGTTTTCGTAAATGTATATGACGGATGTCTTACAAAAACTTGGGGACCAGTAACGGTTGTTGTTGAATGCCCACTCCCAACTGATGTTGATGCAGGAAGTTCTTTTAATGAAACTGTTGAATGTCCAGATGATGATGTAATAGTAACTTTTAGCGGCTCCGCTTCGGGAACTGGTACACTAACTTATGATTGGGATTTTGGTGATGGTTCTACTCATGGTACTGGCTCAAACCCAAGCCACACATACGAGTACCCGTTTACTAATTCTCCTTATACAGTGACCTTAACTGTTACTGGTGATGGTGAGAATGAATGCGGTAGTGATACTGATACAACAACCGTAACTATTGACTACGTACCATGTTGTCCACCACCGACAAGTTTAGATATTGTTATTTCATCTACCAATCCTCCATGTGATGAAACCTTTGCTTACATTAATTCAGTTACCGTCAGCTTTGACGGAAAAGCAGATGAAACGATAACGCCTACTTATGTGGGTACAGGTGTGGTCTTAAGCTGCACAGATACAACAAACATCAGCATTGATCAAGTTACTGGTGAAGTAGAACTTACAACGGGAGCTTTTGATACCTATACGATTACGGTGACCTATACTGATCCCGAATGTGGAGATCCCATCAGCGATACAGTGAATGTTACCTTTGCAGAGTGTCCACCATGTCCACCACCGACAAGTTTAGATATTGTTATTTCATCTACCAATCCTCCATGTGATGAAACCTTTGCTTACATTAATTCAGTTACCGTCAGCTTTGACGGAAAAGCAGATGAAACGATAACGCCTACTTATGTGGGTACAGGTGTGGTCTTAAGCTGCACAGATACAACAAACATCAGCATTGATCAAGTTACTGGTGAAGTAGAACTTACAACGGGAGCTTTTGATACCTATACGATTACAGTGACCTATACTGATCCCGAATGTGGAGATCCCATCAATGATACAGTACAAGTTACCTTTGCAGAGTGTGAATGTGGCTACTGTTATAGTGAAGATGGTAATGGTTGTTTTACGATTGAATCAGAAGCTTCATACGATGGCACAAATACAACTTTCTGGTTCAAAATTTGCGATTTAGATGGCTCTGACTGCGCTGGTCTAAGTCACTGGGTTTACGGGACAGAAACGAGTGCGGAATTCTGTATTGATGCATCTGATATCGTAAGTATTTCACCCGGATATTCTTCAATTGGCTATGATGGAAGTACAGGCAAATACGGTATTAAATGGGAAAGTTCCCTCCCTGGCGATGGTGAATGTAAAGAATTTACTATCGTTTTAAAAGGATGCAGGGTTGGTGATTCAGGTGGTGATTATATGGCAATACTAAAATATGGAAATTTCTACACTACTTTTGATGTCTGCGGACCTACATGTGATTAGAAAAAAATACATATTAAGAATTGAAGTAAATCACCGATAATGATTTATTAATAGAAGAAAAACCCCTTTCTCAAATAAAAAACTTGATAAAGGGGTTTTTCTATTTTATCCCAACTTTGACATCTAATCTCATAAATCCCACTACTTACCATAAGCATATTCTAATGTTCGATCGGGGATCATAGTTATCTTAAATTGATAATTAACAAATTGAATAACTGGACAACCGGCAAACCGGCTAACTTATCTTGAATCTTGCATTTTAATACTAACGACCATTCACTATTCACTAACGACTAAATAGATTAGCCAGTTGGCTAATCTATTTTACTTTTCTTCTTTCTTTATGCATTCAACCGGTACGATTTTTTTTGCAAAGCGGACAGCTTTTTTTTCAGTGGAAAAAGTTCTATCTGCTACCTTTATCGGTGAAGACAGAGTATATCCCTTGTAAGTATTGTGTCCATACTCTACAATATATTTATCTTGATGAGGAGCTATTTTACAATAATCGTATTTTATTTTCATCATTTATCCTCCTTTTCAATAAGAATTTAGATGAATTTAGAATATATTTCATTTTTTAAATAATAATTGCTATTGGTTTATTCTAAGAATTATCTGTATTGTCAATAAGCTCGGCATTTAAGGTGTCAACTTCTACCGGTGAAAGTACAATTACCTTACATTTATCTGGATTACTATCGAAATTAAGAGCTAAAAAATCAGAATAAGATATTCTATAATCTTTCCCAGCGGTTGGATCATTAGTGATTATTTCCTGCATTTCATCATCGTAACCAATGATTACTCGAGCATGACTTTTAAGAATAGCTAGACTATAATTTTGTATAGCAATTACCGGAGTCTCACTATTCAATAAAACTTTTATTTCCTCAATAGTTTTAGATTGATATTTTGTATCAAATCCCAAATTCTTTGCGAAACTAATAAACTTAAATACTGAGCTGCTGCCGTTGGTGATTACTTTACTGGCTATTTCAGCCTGGCTAATGTTCTTACCGAAATATTTGAGAGTCATTGCACCGGAGGCCGGAAGACACCAGTTTGCCCCAGCATATGTTTCATAAGGTACATCCAGATAAACATAATCTATCTCTTCGACTTTATTTATTTCTTCATCTAAATCAAGCTGAAGTTCAGGTGTAACAACACCACTACAAGATGTCAGGAAAAGAGAAACAATCAACATTAAGAACAGTGCTATGGTTATTTTGCCCATTGCTTTTGCTTTCATATTATTTCCTTCCATTTCCTCTGTTTTTTTACAGAGTCTTAAATTTTTTAAATTTAAGTTGTGAAGGCATTTTTATCAAAGCACGGGCTTTTTTCAAACGAAAAAAAGTCGGCAACCTGGCTGCCTTAGCACTTTTAGTGCTTTAGGCCCATTGCTTTGCGTCCTACCCTTTTGGGTAGTTTGCCTTTATCAACTTTGTGAATTTCTTATTCTTTTTTCAAATAAAAAAAGTCGGCAACCTGGCTGCCTTAGCACTTTTAGTGCTTTAGGCCCATTGCTTTGCGTCCTACCCTTTTGGGTAGTTTGCCTTTATCAACTTTGTTAGCTGCTAAAATATTTATTCTCTTTTCAAATTTCTCTTTTCTACTTATTATATTCCCCAAATTAGAAGGTTTTAGACATTCATTTGTAAATTATTAAATATATTTTAGAAATATATAAATATTAAGAGAATTTTCCTATAGATATATTATCATAAATGATTCAATATTCAAAATATTTCACTACTTTGTCTTTTAGGTTATTTAAATATATTAATTTATCTGTTTATAGTCCTTTAGAACAGCCAAAGCGTACTCGATATCATAAGGAGTGTGGTCGGCATTGATCTGAAATCTTATTTCTTCGTCACCCTTAGGGACAACCGGATAATTAAGACCTGTGGCGAGAATTTCTTTATCAATAAGATAGCTTACCAGCTCAGATGTTTTTTTTGTATCTCTCACCATTATAGGAACAATAGGATGGTCGCTTTCAATAATTTCATATCCTAAATCAAGGAGACCTTTTTCAAATTTCTTGGTCATTTGGTGAAGATGGGCTAAAATATCTTTTCCTCTTTCACTATTCAGAATTTCCAAAGACTTTAAAGCCGCACTCGCCTCGGCAGGGGAGATGGGATTGGAATAGATATACATCGGGGCTGTTTCTCTCAAGTAAGTGATAACAGTTTGATTGGAAGTTACATATCCGCCATTTACTCCAAATGCTTTACCCAGGGTTCCCACTAGCACATCTACTCCCTTTGCGTTAGTGTATTCTTCTGTTCCCTGACCGGTTTTTCCATAAGCCCCAATGCCGTGAGAATCATCTACCACTAACAGAATATTTTCCGGGAATTCATGGTCATATTTTTGAGAAAGATTGGAAATAATATCCAGAGGGGCATAATCACCTCTCATGCTGAAGATGCCGTCGGTGACAATAATCAATCTTTTTGCTTGGCCAACAGATTCTTTTATTCTATCTTTAAGTTCTTTCATGTCCAGATGTTTATAGATTTTTTTGTCTTTTGGCCTGGAAAGTCTAAGGCCGTTAATTATACAATTATGATTTAATTCATCACTTATTACTATAGTATCAGAAGTTATGAGAGGGGTTAAGATTCCAACTACGGTTGAATAGGCTGAGCTGAACAACATAGCATCTTCTCTTTGGTGAAATACTGCTAATTTCTTTTCCAATTCTCGGTGAGATTGGAATGTTCCACTGATAAAACGGACAGCTCCCGGTCCAACTCCATATTCTTTGGTTACTCTTTCTTCTTCCTGGATGATTTCCTCCCTTAAGGACATTCCCAGATAAGAGTTAGAATTCATTCTGATAAATTCCTGCTCACCTTTCCCTTTAAGGAAATATCTTGGACCTTTTTCTCCATCACTTCTCTTAACCTTAGTTATAATATATTCTTTTCCTTTTAATCGTCCTTCATCTTTTAACTCTTTTAGAGTTTTAGAAAGTACTTTCTCTAAATTGTTTAATCCCATTTTTTTATCCTCCATTGTTTTAGTATATAGTATTTCGTATATCGTATATCGTAGGACAGACGTTTCGCCTGTCTATTAATTGATAATTTATAATTTATAGTCTTCAGTTGACAAGCGAATCAATTTGCCAATTCACCGATTTACCAATTAAATTAGTCGTTGGTTCTTGGTTTTTGGTTATTAGTTTATCGTTTTTTGTAGGGGTCGAATTTATTCGACCCAAAACGGGTTCGATGAATCGAACCCCTACACATTACTCATTACGGTAGACACAAGGTTTGTCCCTACTTGTAACTTGTAGCCCGAAACTCATTACTCATCACACATTACTCATCACTTATCACTGTATTCTATCCGCTAGTATGCAGTTTGACTTTAAGTTTTTCGATCATATCTTTAGTCATTGCTTTAAGATCATAATCCGGAAACCATCCCCAATCTTCTCTGGCAGCAGTATCGTCTAACCGGTTAGGCCAGGAATTGGCAATTGCCTGCCGCATTGGGTCAACATCATAGTTCATCTCAAAATCCGGAATGTATTTTTTGATTTCCCGAGCGAGTTGCTCCGGATTAAAGCTCTCTGCAGTCACATTATAGGCATTCCTGTGTTTTAATCGGGAAGGGTCAGCTTCCATCAGATTAACCGCGGCTTTTAGACCATCAGGCATATACATCATATCCAGATAAGTATCTTTATCTAAGAAGCAGGTATATTTTTTATTTTTTATTGCCTCGTAAAAGATTTCTACTGCATAGTCGGTAGTTCCTCCGCCGGGAAGGGTAGCATAAGAAATGATTCCCGGAAAACGCACTCCTCTGGTATCTACTCCATATTTTGAATAATAATAATCGCAAAGCAGCTCTCCGGTAACTTTGGTTAATCCATAGATGGTGTTGGGTCTTTGAATTGTCTCTTGAGGGGTGTTATCTTTGGGAGTAGAAGGGCCAAAGGCGGCAATCGAACTGGGGGAGAAGACGGCACATTTATATTCCCTGGCTATTTCCAGCACATTGTAAAGTCCGTTAATATTAACTTTCCAGGCTGATTGAGGATTTTTTTCACCGGTAGCAGAGAGGACAGCTGCAAGATGAAATACAGTATCTATCTTATATTTTTTAATTACAGAATAAATCTTCTGGGCATCTAAACAATCGATATGCTCAAATGTCCCGCCCTGGTTAATCATCTCTTCAGGTATGGGTTTAATATCTGAGGAGATAACATTTCCATTACCATATCTTTTTCTCAAAAAAGAAGCAAGTTCAGAACCAATTTGACCCAGCGCTCCGGTTATTAGAATTCTTTTCATATTTTCTCCTTATCGTTAATTTAATTTAATTCAAAGAATAATTTTTTTATTCAGTATACAAACTCGTTTTTATCTGATTTATAAAGTGAATAGCATGATCTTTCATAATCTGTTCACTCTTGTTTTGCTCTTTGTTTTCCAGTGCCTTTATGAGTTCTTCAAAATCTTCGGGTATTTTTTGCGAATAAGCATCGTTTTCTTTGGCAAAGAACCATAAGCGGCCAATTTGATTTCGTAATCTTTTTAAAGTCTCAGCCAAGGTTTGATTTTTAGTAGAGCAGTTTACCAAATCGTGAAATTCTGCATCCAATTGAATTAACTTTTTTCGGTTCTTTTCTTGTTGTATTTTCACAAGCAATTCTTTCAATTTGTTTAATTCTTCCGGAGTTATCCTTTGGGCGGCAAGCCTCCCTGATAGTCCAATTAAAAATAGTCTAACTTCAAAGACATCTTTCAGTTCTTGAAAGCTTACATCAGTAACATAGATACCGTTGTTAGGAATTATATGTACTAATTTTTCATTTTCCAGGAGAATGAGAACCTCTCGAATAGGTATAGGACTAACTCCAAATTCTTTCGCTAATTCTTTAATGCTTAACACTTGTTTTGGTTTGTAATCCAGATAAACTATCCGCTTTTTGAGTTCTTTATAAATTTCTATATTTACCATAAATATCACCTATATATTAATAATATATTCATAATATATCAGTAAAATATTGCTATGTCAATCCTATAATCAGTATCGAGTATATAGTATCGCGTATCGAGTAAAGAAAAAAATAAAAACAATAGTTAAAAAACTATTATTTTCTTTCTTAAAATACCCCGCTAAAGTTTACACTAACTTCGTAATATAGTATCGAGTATCGAGTTAAGAAAGAGAAAGAAAAGATAGAAAAAAGTAGCATTCTTTTCTTTATCTAACTACCACACTAAATTTTACACCATATTCGTATCGCGTATCGCGTGATGAAAAAGAACTCGAGAAAAAAAGAAGATGAGAAAACAAAAGTAATAACTTTTTTACATAACTAATGTAATTAAATAATTGAAAAACATTTCTAATTTTGTTATATTAAACTTAAAAGTGTTTGATTTATCAAACCCGTATGAAAACCTCAATATAAAAATTAAGGAGGGGGTAATCTTGTATAATAATTCTAAAGATATTGTTTGGGTAGATTTCGATAGTTTAGAAAATTTTATGGTTGATGTTTTTAAAGGGATAGGAGTTCCGGAAGAGGATGCCCGAATATGTGCTGATGTGTTGATTACTTCTGATAAAAGAGGGATAGACTCACACGGCATTGGCCGCTTAAAACCTATATATTATGATAGAATTAAAGCCGGGATCCAGTCACCAACAACAGATATGGAAATTGTTAAAGATGGTCCTACTACCGCGGTTATCGACGGCCATAATGGAATGGGGCAGGTAATTGCCAAGAAGTCTATGGCTCTAACTATTGAAAAAGCTAAAAAAATGGGATTGGGGATGGCAGCAGTAAGAAACTCTAGCCATTATGGGATTGCCGGTTATTATGTCTTAATGGCTATTGAAGCCGGAATGATTGGAATTACCGGTACTAATGCCCGTCCCTCCATTGCTCCTACTTTTGGGGTAGAAAATATGTTAGGAACTAATCCATTAACTTTTGGAATGCCCTCTGATGAAGAGTTTCCTTTTGTCCTTGATTGCGCCACTTCTATTACCCAGCGAGGGAAGATAGAATTTTATGGTCGAGCAGAAAAAGAAATCCCTCCGGGCTGGGTAATCGGAGAGGATGGGAAGACCAGAACAGATACTCATCAAATTTTGCAAGACTTAAAAACAGGGAAGGCTGCGCTTGTTCCTTTAGGAGGTATCGGAGAAGAAATGGCCGGTTATAAAGGTTATGGTTATGCTGCTGTAGTAGAAATCCTTTCCGCTGCCCTGCAAAACGGGAAGTATCTTAAGATGTTATCGGGAGTAGAGGAAGGCAAACCCGCACCCATTAATCTGGGACATTTTTTTATAGCCATTAACATATCTTCCTTTATAGATCTTCAATTATTTAAGAAGATAAGCGGAGATATTCTTCGTTCTCTTCGTTCTTCTAAAAAAGCTCCTGAAGCAGAGAGAATTTACACTGCCGGTGAAAAAGAATATCTGGCCTGGTTAGAGAGAAAAGATAAAGGTGCCCCCATAAACCAAAATCTTCAACAACAGATTCTTACCTTGAAAAAAGAACTTGGATTAACCAAATATAAATTCCCTTTTGAAAAATAATATGAAGGCATTTACTTTTTCTGTCATTCTCGCAAAGCTTGTACTCCTATTTGTACCAGGAAAGGCTCAGATGAAACAGGCAGTGGGAACCTAAAAAATATTTAAGAGGTAATTATGAAGCTTAAAAAGAAAATATCAATTCTTATTCTGCTAATTCTTTCCGTTTTAATCTTAAGTTCTGTAAATGTATTTTCCTGGAACAGTCACTTTTTTTATACTGAACTGGCCATAAAGAATAATGATTGGATAAACAATTTCCCCGAAATCGAAGTAACTCCTAATACTTATGAAGATATAGACCAGGATGAATATAATCCGGAATTTGTAATAAAATATGTGGAAGGGGAGATTGGAGAAAAAGTAAAACCCTCAGATATTCTCATAAATTATTCGGACGAACCGGATTGGGATTTAGATACTAATTTAGAATTAAATAAATTACAAGCTTTAACCGGAGGAAGTCAGGGGTATCGTCATATGTATTTTTCTGTGTTTGCAGGTTTACTGAAAGCTGGAGATGCCGCCAAAAGAGCCAATCACTTTTTTGAAATGTCAAAAATTGCCTTCGGGAAAGGCGATGATTATTGGGGTTTTAGGTTTGCCGCTCGAGCTATTCATTATTTGGAAGACGTTTCCCAACCCTATCATACCTATCCAGCTCCTTTGGATGTCCTCTTTAAGAAATTTTTTAATGTAAAAAAACTGACTGTACTGGTTACCAATTCTCATTACGGTTATGAAGATTTTAATGGATATCTTTTCGAACACAAGAAAGACGAGTTTTATAATCTGCTTCTCGAGGTGAAAACTATTAAGATGGATGATGTAGCGGATAGTGCCATTAAACTAAGCAAGGAAGCCAGAAAAGATTTTACTTCTTCTTATCGAGATACTATGAAACTATTTCCTGTATTAGATAATGAACAAGAGCTAATTATACTTGAGGAACAAGAAATAATAAAAATTGCTAGCTCTCCAGACAGCCAAGAACTGATTAATTTGATGAAAAAAGATATTCTATTAGGGGTAGGTTATTTAAATGGCTTTTTTGATCTGTTAAAAGAGTCGGTTGAGTGAAGAATAGCGTGGAGCGTATAGCGTATAGGTGCGGTGGAAAGTGAAAGCGAGATAATAAATAAGTATCTTGTATCTCGTGAATCGTATCTCGCAGAGAAGAAATCAGGAGCCAGAATTCAGGTATCAGAAGATTATTAGCGGATGGTGTTTAGGAGGTAGGGGTTCGATTCATCGAACCCGTTTCGGGTCGAATAAATCCGCCCCCTGATGAAGAAATTATTTCGTCTTTATTCCCTCTCCCCTTGGAGGGAGAGGGTTAGGGTGAGGGGGATAAATCTTCAAGCGATACGATATTCTAACAATTAAAAGAATGGAGGACAAATTTAATGAAAAGGATTAATTTAAAAATGATTGTGATCTATTTTTTAGTTTTAATGCTCCTTCCTTTTCTATTAACTTCTTTCGGTTATGCCGGTGAAAACAAAAAAGATTTATATTCTCTTGAAGATATTTCCAATATCCGACAATTTCATCTTTCTCCTGCAGCATCTGAACTTCTTAGAAAAAATGGATTTGTAGTTACTCCTGCTAATTATAAAGAGATAAGCGATATCTATTTAGAGTGCAAAGATACCAACCAGCCTATATTTGTAACCACTGACGCAGTTCTTCATACCGGTCATATATTTTTTGATTATCTTTTGCGAATTGTAGAAGTAGAAAAACTTTATGATTTATCAGTCGAACTTACTGACCGTATGCTAAAAGTTTCTATTGAGCAATTTAGAGAAGCCCATACTGAAAATGTTAAAGAGGCTGCCAGATTAAATATCGGTTTTTTTGCAGTGGCTAAAAGGCAGTTTGAACCTGAATATCAGATTGATTATGGATTAAACGAATTAGTGGAACAAGAGTGTGAAAATATAAAGAATCATAAAGGATTAGAGTTCAGAGAACTTTTAACCTATATAAAAAACCCCAGCATTTATCAGACTCCTTATGCCTACGAAGATTATAGCCAGTATATCCCCAGAGGCCATTACACCAGAAATGAAAAACTGGAGAATTATTTTAAGGCAATGATGTGGTATGGGCGCATTGATTTTAAATTAAGACCGGCCTTAGAAGAACCAGCTATAACTTATGGTAAGAAGATGACCCTGCAAACCATTTTAATGGCTGATGCCCTTTTAAGAGATGAAAATACCTATAAATTATGGGAGATGATTTATGAGCCTACAGTCTATTTTGTGGGAAAGACCGATGATTTATATGTGGATGACTATATGAAACTTATTAAAGAAATGTTCCCTCTTAATGAATCTGTGGATAAATATGATAGACAAGAAAAGCTTGCTGAATTTATTAACAGGGCGATACAATTAAGAGCACCTAAGATTCTTTCAGGTTTGGTCTTTGCAGAGGATGGCGATTTTAGAGTTTCAACTAAGGGTTTCAGATTTATGGGACAGAGATTTATTCCTGATTCTTATATGTTTCAGGAATTAGTATTTGGAGTGAAAGGTGAGAAGATAATTATGCAATATACCGGTGATAAGAAACCCTTTACTATGGAGATTATCCCCAACTTTGGACCAGTCAGGGCTTTCCCCCGGGGATTAGATATATGTGCTGTGCTGGGGTCAAAGAGGGCACTGGAAATTTTAGAGGTAGAAGGAGATACTGAGTATACCGAGTATTATAATCAATTAGATAATTTAAAAGAAGAATTTTCTCTTAAAACCATAGAGGAATGGAAACAGAATCTCTACTGGCGCTGGCTTTATGCATTACTCCCCTTATTGGAGGAGAACAAAGATACAAATTTACCTTGCTTTATGCAAAGCCCTGCCTGGATAGATAAAGAGCTGCAGACTGCGCTGGGTTCCTGGACTGAATTAAGGCATGATACCATTTTATATGCCAAACAGAGTTATACTATAGCGGGTAAAGGGATGCCTCCTGAACCAAAGTTAACCTACGGTTATGTTGAACCTTATCCCGAAGTCTATGCTCGATTAGAAGAGATGATGAGGGATTTAAGCAATAATCTTATTGCTCTTGACCTGGCTATCGAAGGAATTCCGGAGAAGATAAAAGAATTTGAAGAATTATTAGATAAACTAAAGGTCATTTCAGAAAAAGAAATTAGCAATACACCTTTAGATAATGAGGAATACGAACTTATTTGGAATATTGGAAGTAAGCTTGTGTCTTTCAAAGAGTTTCCCTCAGAAATTTTGGAAAAGATAACCTCTGATACTGATGAAAAGATGGAAATTGTGGCAGATGTCCATACTGATGTAAATACCGGACAAGTTTTGGAGGAGGGAGTTGGATCGCCATTTAATATCTATGTTATAATAGATTCTGTCCGGGGAGTGAGAATATGCCGGGGAGCTGTTTTTTCTTATTATGAATTTAAACATTCTATGGAAGATAGATTAACTGATGAAAAATGGCAGGAGATGGGAGAAAATAGAGAAAGACCGAATCAGCCTGATTGGGTGAGGTCTTTTATCGGAGAATAAATTAGTATATCGTATATCGTATATCGTTAAGAATTAGTTGGCTAGTTAAATTTATATCTCGTATCTCTTTAATCGTATCTCGTAAAGAAGAAGTCGGGAATCAGAATTCAGGAGTCAGAAGATTATTAGCGGATGGTGTTTAGGAGGTAGGGGTTCGATTTATCGAACCCGTTTCGGGTCGGATAAATCCGACCCCTACGAAAAAATCTAAAAATACATATAGATTTTCTATTTCCTCCTCTCTTTTAAAAAAGAGATTAAAGGTAAAGTTGAATAAAGTTAAAATTATAAAAGATAAATATTTTATTATGATACTATACGCTAAACGCTGTACGCTCTACGCTAAATAAATTATGAATTATGATTTTACGTTTTTCGCTTTAAGTTTTTAGTTTAAAAAGGAATTTGTATGTTCTTAAAAAGAAAGAAACAAGATGATAAAAAAGAAAAAGTAATTGTATCTTTTACACAGAAGCTAGGCATGGTTTGTCTTAGAAGTCTGGAAGAGTACATAGAAAAAAATAAAATAGCCAAGTGTTATATTATTATTCCCAATCCTCCCCATCAAAATGTAATTAATTATACAGAAAATATTAGCCAAATAGAAATCGTTATCGCTTCCGATTTTAAGCAGGAGAAAGAGAAGATCAAAAAGTTATATTCAGGAAGTAGAGTTGAAATAATTAATTTGGAAGATTTTAGCGAAAGAAATATGATGCGAGATGCGATATAGAGATATAATAAAGAATGTATTAATAAAAGTAGAAAAAAGTAGAAGAAAGGAGAAATATTAAATGAAGCAAATTGGGCAATTAGATGTTACCGATAATAAAAGATTAATTCTATCTATCGGTGAGTTTCGAGGAGTAGAGAGAGTTGATTTAAGGCAATA
>Ga0307379_10002012_pt1 | contig 30878 bp, 29 predicted proteins | sample UN2MG_FD_202237 | JGI IMG/M metagenome (GOLD analysis project Ga0307379, IMG submission 202237) | Soil microbial communities from Risofladan, Vaasa, Finland - UN-2 | ecosystem: Environmental > Terrestrial > Soil > Coastal area > Acid sulfate soil | place: Finland: Risofladan, Vaasa | collected...
TTTTTCAGCCGACCTACAACACGTCGTCGCGCCCCCAGTTGAAACCGCTCCTTGGGGATTCGAAGAAAAAGGACATCGGCGTCCTGACGATGAAGAGCCTGGGCGGAATGCCGAAGGGCGAGGACGCCGTCGCCGTCTGGAAAACGTTCCTCGACGACGGCGTGGACGCCATCCTCCGCACCATAACCAGCATGGAGCAGTTGAAGGATTATCTGCGAGTGGCGCTGAAGAGCGACACGACGTCGGCCCGGTTGCACCCCAGCGCCTGCGCCGGCCAGTGCACCCTCTGCGGCGCGTGCGACGCCTGCCCGCAGGGCGTCGCCATCCAGGACACGCTTCGGACCTATCAATACTATGCCCGGCAGTTGGGCTGGATGGATGAAGCGCGGACTCAGTATGCCGAGATCCCGCTGGGGGCGCAGGCGACGGCGTGCGCCGACTGCGGACGGTGCGAGGCGGTCTGCCCCCAGAACCTGGCCGTCCGGGCGCTCGTGCGGGAGGCCCACGCGGCCCTGGCCTGAGCCACTCGAGACTCATCGGGCGCGGTGGGACGTCGCGGTCCAACCGCACTTTAGCACACGTAAGCGCGGCCGCCGGAGCCGCAGGCGACCGAGGTAGGCAACGATGCGAACCCTCTTGTCCGTGGCCACACTGGCCGCTTTGGTGCTCGGCGGTTGTGGCGAGTCGGAAGCGCCCACGCCAGCCGGCGACGCCGAGCGCCAGGCGATGGTTCAAATCCTCCGCGCCGTTGAGGACGCCGGCCACGTGCCCCTCGGCGAAACCGCCTGGTTCACCTCGGACAATCTCTTCGAATATATCGACGGCATGGCCCCGTATTTCACCGACTCGGGGTTCGAGCGGCTGGCTCACTCCGAGTGGCGCGCGGCCGACGCCGAGGGTGACGCCTACGTCGAACTCGACCTTTACGATATGGGCTCCGCCGAGGGGGCGCTCGACATCCTCTGCGACTCGCGCTACGGCGATACGGCGTATCTCGACCTCGGCGATGAGGCTCATGACACCGGCATCGGGATCGAGATGCGCGCGGGCCGATACTACGCGAAAATCGTCCCCCGCCGCGACGTCCAAAGGCAGAAGGCTTTCGTCCGGTCGCTGGCGGAGACGGTGGCGCGGGCCGTCCCCCCGGCGGGACGTTCCGCGGCGCGCCGGGACTCGGACGCGGAACTGGCCACCCCCCTGCCCTCCGAAGGCATTCTGCCGCACACGGTCGCCTACACGACGAAAGGTTTCCTCGGCAAAGCGTTTCTGAACGGCGTCCGCGAGGCGACCTACGAGACCGGCGGTAAGCGGGTGCGTCTGTTCGTCATGGACGCGGGCGGCGCCGAGCAGGCCGGGTCCGTTTTCACGAAGTGGAAGGCGTCGGTGGAAGCGCAACCGATGGGTGGTGAAGAGTTGCCGCACGTCTTTGCCTGCGAACAGGAATACGTCGGCCACATCTTTGTGGCGCACGAGGGCCGCTACCTCGCCGGGGCCATCGGCGACACCGCGGCCGCGCGGCCTCTGCTGATGCGACTTCTCCCCCGTCTCGCCGAAGCGAATTAGCCGCCGTGTCGCCACGCGCGGGGCGCTGCGGGGTGGGCCGTGGCCGCTACGATTCCTTTGAATCGCCGTAACCGTCGGGACGGGTCTTATGCCAGCGCCAGGCGGTTTCGATGATGGTCTCGAGGTCGGGAAACTCAGGGTTCCAGCCGAGTTCGCGGCTGATTTTTTCGCTCGATGCGACCAGTTCCGGCGGGTCGCCCGGGCGGCGGGGCGATTCTTTGACCCGGATCTCGCGGCCCGTCACCTTCCGCGCCACCTTGATGACCTCGCGCACCGTGTAGCCGCTCCCGTTGCCAAGGTTGTAGGCGCGACCCTTGCCCGGCTCAATCGCTTCCATCGCTAGGATGTGTGCCTGGGCGAGGTCATAAACGTGGATGTAATCGCGGACGCACGTGCCGTCGCGCGTCGGATAATCCGTGCCGAAGATCTGAACGGCGTCGCGCCGGCCGAGCGCCGCCTGAAGCACAACGGGGATGAGGTGCGTCTCGGGGTCGTGGTCCTCGCCTATCCGGGCGTCGGGTGCCGCGCCGGCGGCGTTGAAATACCGCAGGCTCACGTAGCCCAGGCCGTAGGCGCCCGCGTAGTAGCGCAGCGCGTGCTCGAAATCCAACTTCGTCTGGCCGTAGGCGTTAATCGGCTGCGTCGGGTGGTCCTCCGGGATGGGAATGGTCTGCGGCACGCCGTAGGTGGCCGCCGTCGAGGAGAAGACGATACGCCGGACCTCGGCCCTTCGCATCGCCGAAAGAAGCCTCAGACCCGCGACGACGTTGTTCAGGTAATACTTTTCGGGGTTCTCCATGCTCTCGCCGACGCAGCAGTGGGCGGCAAAGTGCATGACGCAGTCGAACCCGCCCCCCAGCGCTTCCACCAGATGCGACTCGTCCACCAGGTCGCCGCGCACCAGCACCTCTTCCGGCACGGCGGCGGCGTGGCCTTCGGACAGGTTGTCGAACACGCGGACGCGATGGCCTGCTTCCAGGAGCAGTCGGACGACGTGGCTGCCGATGTAGCCGGCCCCTCCTGTGACGAAAACGTTCATACGAACCGCTCCTCCCTCGGATGACGGCCGGGGGCGGCGCCGCTCCCCATGAGCTTGGTTCCAGGAAGGCCGATAGTATAAAGGCGAGCGCGAGATGTGCCAGGCAAAACGCCCAACGGCGGCGCCGCGTTTAGAGGCAATCCCGAAAGGATGCGGCCCTGGGCTGTAAAAAAGTGGCTGTGCCGCGAAGCGGCTTTGGAGTGCGGCGAACCTGCCTGCGGGCGATAGTCCGCGCCGTCGCCATAGCGGCTTTGGCGCGTCGGCGACTATGGCGGGCAAAGGCCCATAAAATGGGCCTCAGCAAGCCTGCCATCATCCGTGGTCACACCTGACGCAACAGTGGAACCAAAATGTATTGGCAAAGGCTGAATTCGTCGGCTATACTTCCGTCCGCCCCATAAGGCTTAGAGGTTGTTTCATAACCCCTCTCCCTGGATGGGAGAGGGAAGGGGTGAGGGTGAAAAAGGCCTTGGCCGAATTGGCGCCGTCGGGGGACACGTCCATTGCGGCAAGCACATGACACGCCGAGAGCGGCCGATCGCAGGGCGACCGAATCTCCGCCGGAGATTGATCAACGGTGTGTTATACGGGCAGGAAGCCAAGTTTGCGCATCTTGTGCGGGTCCATCTAATCATTGTTGGCTGCCGAGACAAAGAGAGAGAAAAATGGAGCAACAACCTCAAAGCCCATGTCAAACTCCCGAAGCAACTGGAACCCATGGCCAGAAAAGGGAGTTCGCACGAGAAGAGTATGACAGGTGCATCGACTACAATAAGCACTGTACGATAATCCAATTTGGCCAGATATCCGTTTTCCTGGCTGCCATGACTGCCTGCATTGTGTTTTTCTATGGCGAGCATCCGCCAAGCGAACCACTCCTGACATTCGGGAAACTCGGAGTCGCGTTTGTGGCATTCTGTCTGTGGATTGCAGCGGAGAGCCACGCGTACATGTCGGGGCGTTTCTTCAAACGCGCCGCGCAACTTGAACACTCCCTCGGGTATCAGGGCTTGTCCCAAATGCCAGGAATGCCCCACTACAAGTACGGGCCGGCGAAGTGGGCTCTCCGGGCAATATACTGTGCATTCAGCTTGTTTTGGGTTGTGGTGTTCGCTGTGGGTGTGGTGAAATAACCGGACATGAACAGACAGCCAACCAGCGCCTGCACTTTATTGGCGCGTAGCCGCGCCAAGAAGTGAGGCGCGCCGTTAGAACTGGTTTCATAACTGGCCAAAATCGGCCCTGGCGGGGTCAAAAACGCCACTTTTTGAGGTTATGAAACCGGCGTTAGGCGTATTCCTTGTCGATTCTCACCTGGCCGCAGTCGTGCCGGCATTGGACTTAGGCCGAACGCTGGTCAAAAGTACTCTTCATGCCAAAACCGGCAAGACCGTAGTTGGTAGAAGCGAAAGGAGACGGAGATGGTCGAGGCAACCGAGTGGGTTCGACAGATGGCGGTGGCACACTGGCTTCAGTGGCTCCTTACCGCAGCCGGGTACATTGTGGCCTGCCTCATTGGCCACTTCGCTGCCAGCAGGGCGGTCAACGCACTGTGGAGGATCGCAATCAAGTATCTGAAGGATCGGGGCACCAGTGACCTCAAAGAGCCGATACGGCCCCCACCGGCTGTCTCCTTCTGGCACGGCTTCGCCGAGCGAGCCATCTATACAACAGCGGCAATAGCAAGACCAGAAGGCATTGCAGTTTGGCTGGCATTCAAGGCCATCATGCGGTTTAAGGCCAAGGAAGAAGACCCCAGGCACATTGCCGGCTCGGGCATCTACATGATCGGGACCGCGATCAACCTCGGCTTCGGGCTTCTGGGCGCCTTCATCGCCAGGGGTGGAAAACTCACTTTGTAGGAATTCCAGCTGCAGATAGATTGAAAATCAAAGAGCCAGACGCGCGATGCATGGCCGCACCATTGGTGGCCCTCGGCGTTAGAGATACTCCTTGTCTATCCGCACCTGGCTGCAGTCGCACCGGCATTGGACTTAGGCCGGCCCCGCCCCCGTATTCGCGGGCGTCTTATACGGCACTCCAAGCCTGATTTGGGGTGCTAGGCGGCTCGGCCTAGACATTGTTAGATGGGAGAGGTCAAGCGAGTGTCCAAAGGTGAGTATAAGGACCATTGCCTCTATTGCTGGGGCGATCCGCGAACGCAGGATACTCTGATCTCCGGGCGGATCTTTGTTTGCAAGGACGAGGTGCGTTTCGAATCCGATGATCTCGTGCTGTCTTGGCCTTTCGCCAGAATCCGAGGAGTTTCATACGAGCCCACCCATCCTGTGGACATCGACGCTGTAGCCGGAGGAAGTGTTGACGTGGCGGGGGACATTGCGATTGCGCTCGCAATGGACCATATTCCGGATCCCGCGATCTCGATGCTTGTGGAGGATCCGGAAGGAATAGTGGTAGAAGGGTTCGATATCCGCCTTGTGTTCGACACGGAGTATCGGGCCAAGCTCGCGATGAAGCGGATCGAGTCCGCTTTGGATCCTCGATACTCCGGTTCGGAATCTGCACATGTGAGTACGCAGGCAGAAGAGCCTGCGTCTGGGTGGAGTCGCGTCGACCGCACCTTGCGTGATCTGCGAGCGCGCCTCCGGAAAGCGCGTACAGAAGACCAGTGTCAGGCGGTAGGCCTGCTTTGTCGTGAGATTCTCATATCACTTGCTCAGGCAGTCTATGACCCCGAAGTGCACAGGCCGATAGATGGGGTTCAGCCGAGCTCTACTGACGCAGCACGCATGCTCGAGGCATATATTGCGACGGAACTAAAGGGGAAATCAAACGAAGCCGTACGTCGCCATACACGTGCTGCACTCAGTCTGGCCAACGACCTCCAGCACCAGAGAACAGCTACAACCAGAGGGGCGGCGCTGTGCGCCGAGGCGACGGCTTCCCTCGTCAATCTCATTGCCATCCTTACTGGGTGGCATGGTGGGGCCTAGCAGTGGCAACCGAAGGGAATTCGGGGGATACAATACTGATTTCGGTTTTCCGATTTTCGGCGACACCCATCCTGCTTTTCCCCCCGCCGCGCCGGAGCGCAGCGGAGACCCGCCGTAGCTCCGGAGTAGCCCGCCACCGGCGGGTAAACCTTGGCGAAGGCGGGCCGCATTCCACGTTCTCCCTCCCCCGTTTCCCCCTGCCATTTTGGCAGTCTGGGGCCGACGGACGCATGGAGCAGGGCCAATGGAAAGGGCGGAAGCACGCCTGCGGACGCATCATCGCATCGGCATGCGTAGGGGATAAAAAGGGGGTCAAAAAGCGCCAATTGGGGGTAAATTCCGACCAAAAACTCAAAAAAAGTCGAAAAAAGCGCTCGAAAGCGCCTTGCCCATCTTAACATCTCGGGCCCCGAACCCCCTTGGCGCCAGCGCCAGGCTCGATTCGGCCTCCAGAATCGGCCAAATCGGGCCAAATTCCACCCAAAATTGCCCGCGGATATATGGCTTGCCGCCGATATGTGACCACACAAAACTGCGTCACCGGTCTGTGGTTACGCCGTCGTGGCGAGAAAATCATCTTCCCGGCCGCTCAGAATGGCTTGAAGGCGCTTGATAATGTCGGTGTGCATCTGGCTGACGCGGGACTCGGAGAGCCGCAGGGTGGCCCCGATCTCCTTCATGGTCATTTCCTGGTAGTAGTAGAGGATGAGGATGAGGCGCTCGTTCTTCGAGAGGCCTTTGGTGATGAGGCACTTGAGGTCCTCTTCCTGGAGTTGTCGGAGAGGGTTTTCGGCCCTTGTGTTGGCCAGAAGGTCGCTTTCGCGGGTGTCGCGGCCGGAGTCGGACTCCTGAAAATGGCGGTCGATGCTGAACATGCCGACGGCGTTGGCCTCGCGGACCAGTTTTTCGCATTCTTTCTCCGAGAGGCCCATGAAGTCGGCCAATTCGTGGTTGGTGGGTTTGCGGCCGAATTTGCCTTCGAGTTTGTGGCGGCTCTGGGCGAGTTGGCTGGCCCGGTGCCGCACCAGACGCGGGACCCAGTCGGCGGTCCGGAGAGCATCGAGAATCGCCCCGCGGATGCGCGCAGCACAGTAGGTCTCGAACTTGACGCCGCGATCCAGGTCGAACATCTCGATGGCGTCGCGCAAGCCGTCGCACCCCGCCGAGATAAGGTCGTCGAGTTGGACCTCGTCGGGCAACCTGGCGGCCAGGCGTTCGCTGTTGTACTTCACAAGGGGGAGATAATGTTCCATGAGGGTGTTTCGGAGGGTATCGGATCGGGTGCGGCGATATTCCTGCCAGGTGGCTGCGACCTCCTCCTCGCTCATGCGGACGCCTAGCTGCCAGGTTCGGACGCCGTCGGACGCGCGTGACATGATTTGCCCCTTTCCTTACGACTTCCCCACGCGGGCGGGCCGGCCCCGATGTCCATCGGGGACCCTCGAATCGGGCGAACGCCCTCGGATGGGGATCCCCGGGCACCGCGGAGGAACGACCCGCAACCCGTGTTATCGGCAAAAATCTCCTCTATCCGGTCAGAAAAAGGTCCGCCAGCCGCCTGAAGAAACCAAATCGGGCCCTCGGTCGGACCTGAGAACTTTCCAGAAGCGCCTCTACCAGCCGCCGCACGCACCACGCCGCCTGCGAATGCGGATAGGCCAGAACGAGGGGTTCCTGCTTCTGGACGGCGCGGCCGACGTGCCCGTCGCAAAAGACATATCCGAGGAGTTCGACAGGAATCCGTAGAAAGCGCCCCGCGGCGTCGCTCAGGCGCTTGTGAACGCGTTCGGCGTCGCGGCGATGGGTCACCATGTTCACGATGAGCCGCACCTGGCCGAGCGATTCGGCGCCAGTGGCGGCAGCGGCTTTGAGCGTCGCATAGGCGTCCATCATGGCGGGCGGCTCCGGCGTAGTGACCAGAATCAACTCGTCCGCCTGCCGTGCCACGTTTAGCACCCCCGGCCCCAGGCCCGCCGGCCCGTCGAAGAGGACGAAGTCGTGCCGCGTCTCGAGCGCCGAGAGATTCTCAAGGAAGGCTTCGCGGCGAGCGTCGCCGCGGCAGGCGATGCCTTCAATATGCGAAGCGCCGGGGATCCAGCGGATGCCGGCGACGCCTTCCTGGACGATTTCCTCAAGCGGCAGGCGTCCGGCAAGGACGTGGCCGAGGTCGCCGCGCGGTCGCTGACCGAGAAGGAGGTCCACGTTCGCCAGGCCCAGGTCGGCATCCACCAGAAGGACACGCTGACCCGCCGCGGCCAGACCGATGGCAAGGTTGACGGCAAGGTTGGTCTTGCCGACGCCGCCTTTGCCGCTGACGAGCGCCAGCACGCGGGCCCGCGGCCGGATGTCCCGCAGAATCCGCTTGATGGGGCTGCTAAGTTGCCGCTGACTCGGCGCTCCGTGTCGCCACTGAACGCCGCCGGCGGCAACCGGCGCGGACTTGCCGGGCGCAGCAAGCGACGGCGCGCCGGTCGGACAGGTCGGCGGGGCCGCGCGATTCGCGCTCGTGCGTTCCGGCGGCGCAGCCGCCCCGAGGGCCGGCGAAGTTTCGGGCGTTGAGGCGGCAGCGTGTCCACGGGCCGCGCCGCTTATGCAGGGCAGGGCGGGTGTCCTGTGCCGCGCGGGGCGCAAGACGGTCGGCGCCTCGGCGCCGGACGCGAATGGGCGAAGGATCGCAGGCGCGCCGGCCGTGGGCTTTGCGTGTCTCATGCTGTGGGTCGCCTTGCCAGAGACTGTCCGACGTTTTTCGGCTCGGCCCGGATGGGTTCCTCGTTGGGCGGCGATGTCCGGGCTTTGCCGTCGCTTTCGGTTTCCACGGGGCGCCGCCCGTGGGCGTTGGGCTCCCTATCCTGTGTCCGTGCGGCGGTCTGCCTCGCCGGTCGGCGCAAACGCCGTCGCGCGCTTGCGCTCTTCGGTTTCGAGGACGCGGCGAATGTCCTGGAGCCGGTGCCTCGCTTTGAGCCGCTGGATGCGGTCGAGCGTGGCAAAGACGGTTTCGTCGTAGAGGCGATGGTCGCCCTGGGTTCGCGCGTGTTCGGTGATGAGGCCCATCGTCGTATAGTTATGGATGGTCTGGCGCGTGAGGCCGAAGTAGGCGGCGATCTCGCTGGTCCGGTAGAGCCGCTGCGGAAGGTCCATTCGGGCGAGAACCTCGTGCGGGTCCTCGGGGTGGATGGCGGCCAGGGCGCCGGTGACGTCGTGGCGCTTGTCGATGTCGGCCAGGACGGCGAGATACTTTCGCGTGCGGAACCTGGAGCCGCGCTGTGTCGGGTCAAGCATGGTCAGCCTCGCGTGCGGCGTCCGTCCGGGCCGCTTCCGGCTACAGCCACAAATGGGCGTTGAACGGCCTTGAGTGGTTTTGACATTCTGTCAAAATCCTTTTTTAAGGATGATACGTCAAGAAAAATCCGGGGGTCAAGGGGAAAAATTTTTGGCCGCAGGAGGCCGCCCCAACATAGTGGGGCATCGGGCGCCAAAGCCCAATATGTGGGGGAAGGGAGAGGGGAAATTTTTGATCCCTCGACTTCGCTCCCTTCGGCGTTGCTCAGAGCAAGCAGGACAAGTTTTCGATCTGCACGGCCAACGTCGAACAGCCGTTGCCGCGAAGCGGCTTTGGCGCGGCCGATGCGGTCCTGCTTTTCGTGGCAGTAAGCGAGCCACAACGTTGCCTCGGCCGCGCGGCCCCTCTTACTCGGTTTGTTCGGCCCATTGCTTGATTATCGTCGGGATTTGAGATGCTTTTGAAAAGTCAGCATAGACCTTCATCAATATGTCAGTTTGAAGCGTTTGCAATGAGCCGTGTTTTAGAATGAGGGAAGGTCTTCCAAGCAGGTGAAGCATTCCGAGTTCATAAGCGATGTTGGGATTGAATTTCTCGTGTTTTTCTGGCCGGTCGAAGACCGCGATGCCTCGCGAACAGCAGAGAAGGCAGGCAACGGGATTGTAAAGATCGTCGGTTAGCTTGTGCTCGGACGCCAGTATCCCAGTAAGTTCCGCTGCTTTGAAAGCAGTTTTGATAGACTTGATGATTGAACTGTTTCGTTTTCGATAGCGGATCATGATGAATACGGATTTATCAAACGGGTGGTCGCGCAAAAATCTCTCGAATCGGCTGCGCCAACCAATAAGGGCGTTTGGAACCAGCGAGATGGGAAGATCGGGTATGCCCGGAATAAATAGTTCGTCCATATAACGGGTAGGGGGGGCAACTCGCTGAGTGGTGCTGGGCGGAAGATACATGACCAATCTATCTGAGAGTTGGATAGCTCGTCTAAGTCGCTTTTTATATTCGGAGACAGGCTTGTATTTTGAGGCCAAACGTGCGAGGACTTCTACTTCTGCTCTTAGCTTTAGAAGTTCCCGTCTTGTTGACAGATAGGTTTTAACCTCTGGTTCGACCACGGATGCCCAGGAACGGAAGAGGTTCCTAAATCGCTCGCGCAAGTTTTCATTGCGAAGGGTTTTCTTAGGAAGGGCGTTAACCAGATCGCTCAGTGCAAGAAGCTCTGATTTGAACGCTTCGAGGCTGGACGCAATCACCGTTTTCCTCATTGCTGACTGAGCATTTCTTCAACCGCCGTCTCCCCATCAGATGTTAAGACAAAGGCCATTTTGTTTTCACGATCCCCGCCCGCCATTATTAAGCCTTTCTTGATGTTTTTGTTAATCGTATCGCTTGGGTTCGTCGGAGGCTGGCGCTTGGCGCTCTTTATCAAGTCGCGGACTTCCGCAGCGGTGAAGTTTTCTTGGTTTCGCATTTTCTCTAGGAAATATCCGGCTAGAAGAGCGCGGTCTACATCAGACCTTGGATTGCACTTGTTGAAGAATTGGGCCGGTGACAGGGTCTTTGCGGTCTTTGCGGCTGGGGCCGTGGGTTGAGCAGGTGTCTGATAAGGTGGTTGGACGGCGGTAGAGGTTTGCTTGATAAAGTCTGTTATTTTCTTTTCGACGAAAGCTCGCGGTCCGGTGACTTCGATTTCTGCATCCCCTATTCGAACTCGCATTGTGATGGGTTGACGTTGGGCTTTTGACATTTTAGCCTCCTTGAGTAGGGTTAAGCACAGTCTCTAGGCAGCCATAGATTAGAGACCAAACAGATGCCGCAAAGAAGAGAGTATATCACACGGGGCTAGGGCTGCAAGGATTTTTTATCTGCCGAGGCTGGCTGGGGCACTATATTTGTTGGTTGACATAGCGGATCGCATAGGATCAAATACTGCGATGGGACGGGTTGAGCAAACGTATTATTTGGTGCGGATTGCGGAGGCGCAGTTCGGGCCGCCTGTGGCAGTCGGGGACAGGCTGATTTACCGCGCCGAATCGCGAATCCCCTGGCTCGACCCCATCTTTGACCTTCCCCCCGGCACGGTTTGCGAGGTGTTGAAAATCGATTACGATGAGGCCGTGGGCGAGCCGGACTTCGACCCCTGGGACAACCACTACCATTACTGGCTTCGGGGGATGGAAGAACACGGGGGCTTGAGCACCACGGAAGTAGTTGCGCTGTTTGACCTGTCCGGGACGTATGAGGCTTTCGATTCGATTGCGCAACAGATTGTTGAGGTCGTTTCGGGGTGCCAGCCTGTTTGATAGCGCCCTAGTCTTGGCGGGCGCACTGTTGTATCGCGTGGACCAGAAGCCCGGCGCGAACGAAGTGCAGGTTCATGATAAAGTCAAATTCCTCCACTCCTCTTCGTAGTTGGTTCTGACCGGCTTTCCACCCGAAGCCGTCCGTTATAAGGATGAAGCGCCAATCCGCTTTTCGGAGCACGTCTTGCCGATTGATGTAGGAATCGATGATCTCTTGCGGCTTCGACCCGCCCCCGCCGTAATAATTGACTTCGATATTGATTCGGGTTCTTCCGCGGAGGAATGCCAAGTCAAACTGGCGATTGCGAAGTTGTGAGGGAATCTGGATTCCTTGCTTCGCCAGCCCGCCAAACGTCTTTTGGTGGATCATTCGGGAGCCGGGGAGATTTTCAAGGGCCGCAGCAATATGCCCCTCGACTTGGTTTTCCATCCAGGTTCCGCTGCGGTTCTTTCTTGCGTTCGTGTCCATACCGACCTCGACGCCCAGCAGATAGTCCCGCAGATTGGTCAATCTGAGCGAGGCGAATAGTGCGGTGATTCCAGTGCGCCGGCAAAAGTTGAGGATTTCTTCGATTTCAGTTGGCTCAAGGTCGGACCGAGCGGAAAAGTCGAGTTCGCGGACTGTAGGGAATGGCTCGACTTCCGGATCGAGAACCGAGATGCGCGAGTTCCTTACAGCCAAGATTATCGGAAAGGCCTCGACTACTTCCGGATGCCTGCGGATCGCATGGCGAAGGTCACTTTCCACATCGCGGGAACCGCAGACGGCGTTGAGGACCGAGATCTCAAATTTTAAGGCTTCCACGTGGTCTCGGACTTTTTCCCAGTTCACGAAAAAATCGTAAGTTTTGTTTGTCGGGATGAGGGTCTCCAGAAACACACGGGTTATATCGCCTGCGTCCGACAATCCCAATACTTGGCGGTATGGTCCCAGTATGGCCATTGCTAGATTCCCGAGAGGGTTGATTGCTGGGCTAATTTGTTGAACCGTTTGACGGCAATCTCGTTGAAAGCCTCGTCCGTCTCGATGCCTACAAATCGCCTCTTGAGTCGGTAGGCGGCGATTCCGGTGGTGGCGGAGCCGCTGAACGGGTCGAGGACGAGGGCGTTTTCTTCCGTCGAGGCCAGGACGATGCGCTCCAGCAGCGCGAGCGGTTTTTGGGTTGGGTGTTTGCCGAAGACCTTCTCCTCTTTTCTCGGCGCGCCGATGTGCCACACGCTTTTCATCTGTTTGCCGCGATTCAGCCGTTTCATCAGCGCATAGTTGAAGGTGTGTTTGCTCTTTTTGTCGCGCGCGGCCCAGAGGACGGTCTCGGTGGCGTGTGTGAAGTAGCGGCAACTGAGGTTGGGCGGCGGATTGGTTTTCTCCCAGGTGACGTCGTTCAGAATCTTGAAGCCGAGGCACTGCATGGCGTAGCCGATGGAGTGGATGATGTGGCTGGTGCCGCTGACCCAGATGGTGGCCTTCGGTTTGAGGAGTCGGCGGCAGGCGGCCAGCCAGGCGAGGTTGAACTCGTGGTTGGCTTCGGGGCCGCGCGACTTGTCCCACTTGCCTTTGTTGACCGAGACCATTTTGCCGGCGTGGCAGGTGATGCCGTCGTTCGAGAGGAAGTAGGGCGGGTCGGCGAAGATGAGGTCGAAGGATTCTTCGGGCATCCGGGGCATCAGGTCGAGGCAGTCGGCCTGGTAGAGGCGGAATCGGCCGTCGGGAGACTGGAAGTAGGGTTTCGGAAGCGATTCGGCGGCTGGGGCCTCGTCTTTTGCCATGGGCGTTCCGAACATACATGGATCAAGTTTGATCCGAGCGCCTGATCTGAGATCACTTGCGGCCTGTTGTCAACCCCAAATTTGATTCGAGATCACCCATTTTGAAAGCTCCTCAGCCAGTGGAGGTCGCGTCGGGATAGTTGGTTGAGCCCGGCTCAGGCGGGCCGCGTGCCAGCCGGTAAAGGATCGTGCCGGTGGCGCGGTCGAAGACCCCATCTGACAGGGGACGGATGGGTTGGCCGCCACGCTGAATCTGCTTCGGAATCAGCGCCCGCAGCAATCATGCCGGGTTTTGAAACATCTTCTTGGCCGCTAGGCGGCGGAGGCTTCCACGTCGATTGCGACGGCCTCTTCGTCGCAGTCTGGGAACTTCGGGCACTTGACGCAGTCAGCCCAGACCTTGTGCGGCAGCGTCTCCTTGTCCACCCGCTCGAAGCCCAGATGCTCGAAGAACGCCGGCATGCTCGTCAGCGCGAAGACCTTGCGGATGCCCAGTCGCCGCGCTTCGGCAAGGCACGACTCAACCAACCGCCGGCCGACGCCCCTGCCCTGAAACGCCTCGACGACCGCCAGGCTGCGGATCTCGCCCAGATTCTCCCAGGCGATGGCCAGCGCTGCGCATCCGACGACCTGGCTGTCGGCCTCGGCCACCTCGTAGTCGCGCAAGCGTTCATAAAGTTCGGCGCGGCTGCGCGGGAGCATCGTCTCGCGCCGGGCAAAATCGGTCACCAGGGCGTGGATGGCTTCCACGTCCTCCATACAGGCCTGGCGGATGGTCACTTGAACGGCGGGCTTTTGACGCGGTTTTTTCATGGCGGGCTATCGTACCGGCGGCCCGGCGTCGGGTCAAGCGGCCCTCCGGAGCCAGTGCCAACAAAACGGGCGGCCTCGCGGTCGCCCATTTTGGTCTATCTCCCGCAGTTAATTCCGATGATCCGCTACTTCCGACGACGCCGGACCAGGAGGACTCCCACCAGGCCCATCCCCAGAAAAGCAATCGTCGCCGGTTCGGGCACTGTCACGGGCGGGCCGAACAAAGAGCCAACCCCCAGCGAGTCGCCGGACGGTAACGCGGCTTGTGCCGAACACGCTACGATCCCGAATAACACCACGCAGGCCGTTACCCCCGCCATAAATCGACGGATGAGTTTTTTCATGCCGCTACCCTTTCCACCGATACCCGGCTTCCGCCACCTTTTGCTCTACCCCCCTTCCCAACGCAAAAGTAAAAGGCAGCCCCAGAGAGTCATTTCCCTCCGGAGCCGCCTTCTCGTTGGTACGTGAAGACGTATTCAGTTTTTCCGCGCAGTCCTCTCTCCGCGCGTCCGAACCGGCCTATAAGTCCCTCTGCCGTCTATCCCTGGCCGATTCGCTTGAAACCTCTCCTTTTCCTATAATCCTGCTCACCAACAGTATAGCACAATCCTGGCAAAAGTCAAATCAGACCGCCCCTTTTTTTTCTTTTTTCCGATTGAAAAGCCCCTCCGGAATTAGGCTCCAGCCCCCCTCTCGCCGGGCGAAATTCGCGCAAGTCCAAGGCCGGCAAGGGGTTGCGCCATCCCCCGGACCCGCCGGATTTTTTCCCGGCCCTTCCCACACCTCAGCGGGCGAAATGCAAATGCAGCCACTGCACCGGCGGGCAGGCTCACGTAGGCCCCTGCTCGGACAAGCGCCGCTGCCGCCAGCCCGGCTACGGATTCATCACTTTCGCCATCAGCCGCCAGTCGCACTGAATCGCATTGTGCGGACAGACACGCTCACACATATAGCACCGGATGCAGCGGTCGGCGAAGCGCGGCCAGGGGTCAAGGGAGATGTTATTCGTCGGACAGTGGCGGACGCACGCCCCGCATCGTGTGCACAGGTCCCGTTTGACTTCGAGGCGCGGCATCATGTAATCGAGTAGCGGCCGGCGACAAACCAGCGAAAGGCGAAACGTCTTCCCGCCCACGAAAGGGTACGAGGCTTCCGGAACGTCTTCGCCGGCCAGCATCCGTGCCGCATCGTCCGCCACGTCGCGTCCGAAGCCCAGCGCGGCCGCCAGTTCGTCGGCGTCCGGGTGACCCCACTGCCGGAAGTCCTTGACGTAAATCGGATACGTGTCGTACCCGAAACACTCGAAGGATCGGGAGACGTGCGCGCCCTTCGGTCGAAGCAGCCGCTGCATTCGCCGGAGCGTGTTCGCCGGATTCCCACCGTGCGTGATAAACGTAAAGGCCGGGACGTGCCGCCGCGGAACGAGCCGCCGAATCCAGTCGCGGACATTCTGAGGCTCGTGATAATAAAACACCGGCGTGCCGAGACCGAAAAGGTCGTACGCCCGCCAGTCCTCCGCGCTCGTCTCCGCCAGCGGCCGCACGTCAACCGGCTCGCATCCCGCTTCCGCCAGGCCCCGGCCGACGGCGCGGGCGACCTGCTCGGTGTTTCCCGTCTGCGAAAAATAGACCACCAGCGCCTTCATGCGTTCGGCTCCGCACGTTCCACGTCGTCAACCCAGGCGACCAAGTCCTTGAAGTAGGCTTCCGGGTCCGGCTCGAACTCAAGCGTGTGATGCGCACCGGCATACGTCACGATGCGTTTGCGCGCGGCCGGCATCGTCTCGACCAGCGCCCGCGTGGCCGCATTGTCGGTAATGCGGTCCGCCCCGGCAAGGGCGAGAAAGACCGGCAACCTCGCGGTGCGGGCCGCGCGCCGGGCCAGGCGGTCCAGTCGGCGGCTCTCATACATAAACCGCGCCGTCACCTCCCGCAGGCTCAGCGGGTCCTCGGCGATGTAGCGGATGCGCTCGGGGTTCTCCGTGAAAAGGTGCGGGTCCGAAAGCGGAATCGGGAACCGGCGAAGCGGTCGGCCCGCCATCAGAGACGTCGCCACCCGCACCTTCGTCATCGCGGCCACGTCCACGATCGGGAAGATGCCGGGCGACGCCATGATGAGGCTGCGGTAAAGGTCCGGGCGGTGGGCGCTACAGGCCAGGGCAAGTTTTCCGCCCCAACTGACACCCATAAGGTGCACGCGTTCGACTTTTGTTTCGCTCCGCGCCCGCTCGGCCGCCGCCGCGACGTCCGCCAGCCAAGTTTCCGCTCGCTCCACGTGGCCGCGCTCGTGATGGGCGTCCCGCCCGCTGCCGCGCCGCTCGATTTGATACACCGCGACGCCGACCTCCGCCAGCCGTCGGCTGGACCCCTCGTACCACCCGCTGTGGCTCTGGATGCCGTGCAGGTAGACCAGGGCCGCGTGCGGCCGGTCGGTCGGCGCGGGTGCCACTGGTCCCGATGCATCGGGATCCGCTCGTGCACCGGGCCAGACGCGCATCGGGAGCGCCGTCCCGTCGGGTGCCTCATACGCAGAGTCTATCGGCTCCATATCCGCGCGACGGTAGCGCGCTCCGCGCGGCGAATCAAGTCAAAATGGCCCTTCAATGGGCGACAAAAAGTTGTGCCTTGCGTTCTTGGTGGTTTGAGAAGCCTTTCACACCCACCAGCGGGCAAGTTTCTTGAGGAGCGCCAAGCGCCGGCCTGAATAGAACGCCTCCTCGCGCGCGCGGCGCGAGGCCAAGAGCATCCCTTCGGCCACCGTCGGATAGGCGTGGAACCGCGCGGTGAACCCGTCGGCCGGCTCGCGCGCCGCGACGGCGCGCGCCAGCGCCGGCAGCATCTCTCCCGCCTCAGCCCCCAGGATGTGCCCGCCAACCAGTCGGCCCCGGCGATCCGCAATCAGTTTGACCATCCCGGCGGTCCGCGCGCGGCAGACGGCCCGGTCCACCTCCGTAAGCGGGTGACGATAGACCTTGACGTCGTCGCCGAAGCGCCGTCGCGCCTGCTCCTCGGTCAGGCCTGCGCGGGCGAGCGCCGGGTCCGTCGCAAGGAGCCGCGCGACCCGTTCTAAATTCACCTGCCGACTCCAAGGGAAGAGGGCGTCGTGCACCGCTGCGCGGGCCTGAATCTCGGCCGCTCGCGACCCAAAGAGTTTGCCGTTCGCGTCGCCGATGGCCCACACGTGGCGCTCGGTCGTCCGGAACCGACCATCCACAACCACCCCCACGCGCGTCGTTTCGATGTCGGTGGCCTCGAGATGGAGGGCCTCGACGTTGGGCGCGCGGCCGGCGGCGATGAAGATTTCCTCCGCTTCCGTCTCCCGCCGCTCTTCGCCCGTTCGGACCGCCATCACTTTGCCGTCGCCGCGCCGCAGCACTTGGATCACCTCGGCGCCGGTCAAAATGTGAACGCCCTCGGCCTGAAGCGATTCGGCCAGCATCCCTGCAAGTTCGCCGTCTTGGCCCTCCAGCAGGCGGTCTTTCTTTTCGACGAGCGTGACCTGGCTGCCGAGCCGCGCCAGCGCTTGCGCCACCTGGATCCCCGTGGGTGTCCCGCCCAGGACGACGAGGCTGGCCGGCAGGCGATCCAAGTCCCAAAGGCGCTCGTGCGTCAGGAAGCCGGTCTCGGCGAGGCCGTCCACCGCGGGAACGTCGGGCCGAGAGCCCGTCGCGAGGAAAATCCGCTTGGCCCGCACGGTCTCGTCGCCCACCGCCACCGTCTCGCGGTCCACGAAAGACGCCTCTGCACCGAACACCTCGATGCCGAGTTTCCGCAGGCGCTCGGGGCTCCGGCGCGGCTGAATGGCGCGAACCACCGTCCGAACGCGCTCGAGGACCGCCGCGAAGTCAACCCGAGGGTCGCCGACCTGGATGCCGAACCCCGGCGCCCGGCGGACGGTATCCGCCACTGCCGCACAGTCCAAGAGCGCCCGCATGGGCACCGCGCCCGTCCAGAGGGCTGTGCCGCCCACGCGGTCGCGCTCCACTAGGGCCACGCTGAGGCCGAAGCGAGCCGCCTCGGCCGCCGCCGCCAGCCCCGCCGGACCGCCGCCGATCACCAGGACGTCGAATTCACGCAACACGGCACCCTCCGAAGACCTCCGTGCCTCGCCGGGATCACTGTGAAATGTGCCTCCAGTGTATCCGCCCCCCTGTCCCCGGAGCAACGGTCTATTTTCCCACGGCTTGACCTTCCGAACTTTGGACGGTAGTTTCGCAGGCAGCCGAAAGGCGAAACCGCATGGCGAAACTCAGCGACAGCGTCCGATACTTGAAAGGAGTCGGCCCGAAGCGAGCCCAGCTGCTCGAGCGGCGCGGCGTCCACACCATCGGCGACGCGCTCCAACTGTTTCCCCGCAAATATGTGGATCGCGGCGATGTTGTGCCCATCGCCCACGCTGTCGCAGGACGCGAGCAAACGGTCCGTGCCCGCGTCATCGACATGCGCGCGCCGAAGTGGGGTGACCGGCTCGAAGCCCTCATCGCCGACGAAACCGGCGAGATGCGCGTCGTCTGGTTCCACGCCCGCTTTCTCGCCAAGTCCATCCAGACCGACGCCGAGTATCTCTTCTATGGCCGCGTCGGTGAGTATCGCGGCAGGCTCCAGATGCAGCATCCCAGGTTCAAGCGCGTGGACGCCGCCGACGATACCCGCGGGCGCATCCTTGTCGAATATCCGACAACCGAGGGTCTCCAGCAGGCGTCGCTTGTGCGCCTCAGGGATGAGGCGCTGCGCGTCGGTCTGCCGCTCGCCAAAGAAACCCTCACCGAAGCGATGCGCAAGAGGCTCGAGATGGTTCCCCTTCCCGACGCCCTTCGGATGATCCACCGGCCCGAGTCCATGGACGAGGTGCGGCTGGCGCGGCGGCGGCTGGTCTTCGGCGAGTTTTTCTTCATGGAGATGGCCGTTGCCCTTCGCCGGCGGAGCACCAAAGCCAGCCACAACGCGCCGCCCATCCGCACCGACGACCGCCTCGACGCGCGCATCCGCGCCCGCTTCCCGTTCACCTTCACGCGCGCCCAGGACAAGGCCCTCGAGGAAATCCGGGCGGATCTTGCGCGCGACCGCCCGATGACCCGCCTCCTCCAGGGCGACGTCGGATGCGGCAAGACGGCGGTGGCGCTTTATGCGGCCCTGGCCACCGTCGCCGCCGGATACCAGGCCGCTATCATGGCCCCGACGGAAATCCTCGCCGCCCAGCACTATCACAATGTCGAAAAATACCTGGTCGGCAGCCGCGTCAAGTGGGCGCTGCTGGTGGGCGGGCTGGGCGCAGCCGAGCGGCGAAAAGTCCTCCGGCGCATCCGCCGCGGCGAGGCCGACATCGTCATCGGAACCCACGCTCTCATCCAGCAGGACGTCGCGTTCGCGCGGCTGGGGCTGGTCGTCGTGGACGAGCAACACAAGTTCGGTGTGCTCCAGCGGGCCGAGGCCAAGTGGCGCACCGCCGAGGACCGGCCCGACCTTCAGCCGCATTACCTCGTGATGACGGCCACGCCTATTCCCCGGACCCTCGCGCTGACCGTCTTCGGCGACCTCGACATTTCGACTATTGACGAGATGCCGCCCGGACGGACGCCCGTTCGGACGTGGGCCGTCGGACCTGAGGAGCGGCCCAAGGCCTACGAGTTCGTCCGCCGGGAACTCGCCGCCGGTCGCCAGGCCTTCATCGTCTATCCGCTGGTTGAAGAGAGTGAGAAAAGTGACTTGAAAGCCGCCACAGAAGAGGCGGAACGACTTGCAAGCGAGGTCTTCCCGGAATCCGAGGTGGGCCTGCTCCACGGCCGGATGAAACCGGCCAAGAAAGACAGTATCATGGACCGCTTCCGCCGCGGCGAGATCCACGTTCTCGTCTCGACCGTCATTATCGAAGTCGGGGTGGACGTGCCGAACGCGACCGTTATGATGGTCGAGCACGCTGAGCGGTTCGGCCTGGCTCAGTTGCACCAGTTGCGCGGCCGCATCGGGCGCGGCGCCGCAAGGAGTCACTGTATTCTCCTCGGCGAACCACGAACGGAAGTGGCCGAGCGGCGCATTCAGGTCATGACCGAGACGACCGACGGTTTCCGCATCGCCGAAGAGGACCTGCGGCTGCGCGGGCCCGGCGAATTCTTCGGCACGCGCCAGCACGGGATGCCCGAGTTCGTCCTCGGCAACGTGGTCGAGGATTACGACCTATTGCGCCTGGCGCGGCAAGAAGCGTTCGAGTGGATCAAACGGGATCCGGCGCTCGAGCGGCCGGAGTCGCAGCCAATCAGGAAGGCCTTGACGCAACGCTTCCACGACGCGATTCGCTTAATTGAAGTCGGGTGAAACCGCAGAGAACGCGAAGGACGCAAAGGAGAAATCTTTCTAAAAACAGGCTATATTCCATTTGCGCTCTTGGCGTCCTTTGCGGTTAGAAACACAGCATGAAAGGCGAAGAAATGAACGAGGCGACTAAGGCCATGAAGTTCAACGATCAAGGACTCATTCCCGCCATCGCCCAGAATGCTGAGACGGGCGAAGTGCTCATGCTGGCCTGGATGAACGCCGAGGCGCTCGAAAAGACCATCGAGACGGGCGAAGCGCACTACTGGTCCCGCAGCCGCGAAAAACTCTGGCGCAAGGGCGAGACAAGCGGCAACGTGCAGAAGGTCAAAGAAATCCGCGCCGACTGCGACAAGGACGTGCTGCTATTGAAGGTGGACCAGACCGGCGGCGGCGCCTGCCACCTCGGCTACCGCTCGTGCTTCTTGTGGGTCCTTAAGGAAGGCACCTGGACCGAGGACGGTGTCAAAGTCTTCGACCCGGAGGAGCGTTACGGGAAGAAATGACGAAATCCGAATGACGAACGCTTTCCCGCCCTGTAGGGGCGGAGTTGTACTCTAGCCACGGGCGCGAGCCCGTGGAAACGAGTGTAAGAAATCCATCCATATTTTTGTATTTGTTATGTTGTTCAAGCCCCGTAGGGGCGATTGAAAGGATCACTTGTGGGCCACACCTATGCCAACCTTGTCTTCCATGCGGTCTTCTCCACCAAAGAACGCCGGCCCCTGATTCACGATTCCTTCCGTCCTCGGCTGTTCGAATACCTATCCGGCCTCGCGCGAAATGAGTTCCGCGGCGCGCTCGCGGTCGGCGGCACGGAGAACCACGTGCACGGCCTCATCGTCCTTGCCCCGGACACCGGCGTCGCCGATGCGATGCGCGGGTGGAAGGCCCTTTCCTCCAAATGGGTCCACGAAACCTTTCCCGACGAGGCCGACTTCGGTTGGCAGAAAGGCTACGGGGCGTTCAGCGTCAGCCAATCCAACGTGCCTCAGGTCGCAGCCTACATCGAGAAGCAAGCGGAGCACCACAAAACGATAACTTTCGAGGACGAGTTTCTCGCCCTCGTGAAGCGCCACGGCATCGCATACGATCCACAGTATGTATGGGGTTGACGGTTTCAATCGCCCCTACGGGGCTCTGACAAAAGAGGAGAAGACAGGGGTTTGCGAGACCCTCTCCCCCACGGGCTCGCGCCCGTGGCTAGAGCACAAGCGCCCCTGCGGGGCTTAACCGAAGATGAAAGGCGGCTGTGTTACCCCCGCCGTCCCGCCGCCGACCGTTGCCGAGCCGCCTCGTCTTCTCTATAATGCCCGCGCCATGACCTGGAAACGGCCGTTACTCGTTTATCCCTACAGCCCTGACAAGAAGAGCGAGCAGCTCTACGGTGGGCTTGCCATCATCAACCCGATCGGGTTGGAGGTGGTCGCGACGGCGCTCAGGCCCCACGTCGAGGATCTGATGCTCGTGGACATGCGGCTTGAGACGGAGCCGCTTGGCGACCTTGTCGCCCGCTTCCGGCCTGATTTGATTGCCGTCTCGCTCATGTGGGGCCGCGACGAGTTCGTCGATTCCCTCATCCACAGCCTCCCGCCCGACGTGACGCTCATCGTCGGCGGCCTTTACGCCACCCGCCAGGCCGACGAAATCCTCCGCGACTTCCCCGAGACCGACATCCTCTGCGTCGGCTACGGCGAGGAAGTGCTGCGGGAACTGGTCGAGCGCGGCACGCCGGAAGGCGTCGCCGGCCTGTGGTATTGCAAGCGCGCGGCGGCCTGGCCGCCCGAGGCGCGCAACGGCCTGCCTCTGGCCGACGGCGAACTCGTCAAGAACCCCCGCCGCGTCGGCGTCAACGTCGCCAACTACCACATCGACCGCTCCATCCGCCGCTACGCTTACCCCTGGCTCGCGCTCAAGGGCGACAACGTCATCACGAGCGTCGGCTGCCCGATGGTCTGCGCGTTCTGCAAGTGGCGGGAGAACATCTTCGGCGAGGTCCAGCCGTGGATCGGCCGCGACCCGGAGGACGTCGTGGCGGAACTCGCCGAGACCGATGCGGACGTGGTTCACATCGTGGACGCCAACTTCGCCGCCGACCCGAAACGAGTCGAGCGCATCTGCGACCTGATTATCGAGCGCGACATCCGCCACCTGTATGCGTGCGAGATCCGCGTCAACGCCTTCTGGAAGGACCCGGCGCTGGCCAAGAAGATGGAACAGGCGGGCTTTTTCATGTTTATGGTCGGCATCGAGTCCTACCAGCCGCGCCTGCTCAAGGCGATGCGCAAGGGCTACACGGTCAAGATGTGCCGCGCGGCCTTCGGGAACCTCGCCGAGACGAACATCCTGACGCTTGGCAACTTTCTCATCGGTAACCCGAACGAGACGGAGGAGGAGATGCTGGGCGTCGCGGACTATGCGGCCGAACTGGGATGCGACTTTCTCAGCCCGAACAAGATTTACGCCTACGCCGACACGGACTTCGAGCGATGGGTGCTGGCGCAGCCGGGGATGCGCGTCGAAGGCCGCCGCCGCTATGTCGTCAGCGACCAGTTCGGCGTGGAGGACCTGAGGCGCATCCAGGCGAAGATTATGCTTCGGTTCCTGCGTAAGCATCCGCCGTGGATTCCCTATAAGAAAGCCCTCGCCCATCCGATGGTGCGGAAACTCGGGCGCGAGCGCATCCGCCGCGCGATGCTGCGGAGCCTGTGGGGCCACGTCGCGGACCCCGTATTTCGTCGGCGTGCCTTGAAGCGGCTGACGAAACGCTTCCGTCCGGCGCGCCAGCGGCCGTCGTCTTGACCTCGCCGGGCCATCCGGCGTGCGGTGGCAAAGGGACCCTGCGGGATCACCCCCCCGGCGCCCCGGTCAATTTCGCTTGAAACTGGGACGCCAGGGGGTAAACTCCCCCTTCGCCAGGCGGTAAATAGGGAAAGCCAAGGAGAAACCTATGGCGAACGTCTATCAAGGTAAGGTCGTGGCCGGGAAACATCGGTTCGGCGTCGTCGTCTCCCGGTTCAACGAATTCATCTCGTCGAAACTGCTGGGCGGGTGTCTGGACGCCCTCGAACGCCACGGGGCCGACCTGGAGGCGGTGGACGTCGTCTGGACGCCGGGCTCGTTCGAGGTGCCGCTGGTGGCGAAGCGGCTGGCCGAGTCGGGCCGCTATGCGGCCGTTATCTGCCTGGGGGCGGTGATCCGCGGCCAGACGCCGCATTTCGATTACATCGCCGCCGAGATCTCCAAAGGCGTCGCGCGGGTCGCTCTGGAAAGCGGCGTGCCGGTCGTCTTCGGTGTCATCACGTGCGACACGCTCGAACAGGCCATCGACCGGGCCGGGACGAAGAGCGGCAACAAGGGGGCCGACGCCGCCCGAAGCGCCATCGAAATGGCCAATCTGCTGGACGCGCTGCCCTCGACGAAGCGCGGGCGGTAGGCCTCGCGTCCGCATTCTCGAAGCGGGTCCCGTCGGTCCGCCTTAGGCGGATCGGGACCGTTTCCGACAGGCAGGCGGACTTCCCCATGAAGCAGCGCGAACAGGCGCGCCGGATCACCCTGCAGGCGCTCTTTCAACTGGACGTTCGGGGCGACGAGTTCGAGCCCGAGGTGGTCGAGTTCCTCCGCTCGAGCACAAAGGACCCCGAGGTGTACCTCTTTGCGAAGCGTTTGACCGAGGGCGCCCGCGTGTGGCGGGACGAGGCCGACCGCCTCATCGCCGAGGCCGCCGAACACTGGCAGATCGACCGGATGGCCATCCTCGACCGCAACATCCTCCGGCTGGCCGCCTGGGAGATCTGCTGCTGCGACGACATCCCCGACCGCGTGGCGATCGACCAGGCGATCGAGTTGGCCAAGCGGTTCGGCGGCGCCGAGTCCTCCGCCTTCGTTAACGGCGTCCTGGATCGGATTCTGCGGACGGTCAAACCCGACTCGGCACGCCCCGAAGCGAAGGAGTGAAGCGCGCCATGGTGATGAAGAAGTGGCTGGGCAAACTCACCGAAGGGCTCGCCAAGACCCGCGCGAAACTGGCCGACGGCGTGCGCGGCCTGTTTCGCGCGGGGCGGAAGATCGACGCCGATTTTCTCGGCGAACTCGAAGAGGTGCTCATCCTCGGCGATGTCGGCGTCGCGACCACCACGCGCATCATCAAGGACCTCGAAGGGCGCTACCGCGACCGCGAAATTGAAAAGGGCGACGACCTCCTCGCCATCATCAAGCGGGACCTTAAGGAGAGTCTCGGCGACGCCGACCGCGCGGTCCACTTCGCGCCGAGCGGCCCCACCGTCATCCTCGTGGCGGGCGTGAACGGAAGCGGCAAGACGACGGCGGTGGCGCGCCTCGCGCGGCTGTTCCACACCGAGGGCAAAGAAGTGCTCCTGGCGGCCTGCGACACGTTTCGCGCTGCCGCCGACGAGCAACTTGCCATCTGGGCCCAGCGCGTCGGCGTCAATATGGTCCGCCACCGGATGGGCGCCGATCCCGGGGCGGTGGCTTTCGACGCGGCCGAGGCGGCCGTTGCGCGCGGCGCCGACGTGCTCCTGGTGGACACGGCCGGCAGGCTTCATACCCAGGACCACCTGATGCGGGAACTGGGGAAAATTCGCCGCGTCCTCGAAAAGAAAATTCCCGGCGCCCCGCACGAGGCGCTTCTTGTGCTCGACGCCACCACGGGCCAGAACGCGATTCAACAGGCGAAGCAGTTTCGCGAGGCCATCGACGTGACGGGCGTGTTTCTTGCAAAACTCGACGGCACGGCCAAGGGGGGCATCGTGCTGGCCATCCAGAGGGAACTCGGTATCCCCGTCAAGTTCGTCGGCATCGGCGAGGGGGCCGACGACGTCGCCCCGTTCGACCCGGACACGTTCGTCGAGGCCTTGTTCGGCGGAGAAACGCGATGATTATCTCGGACCTCAAAATCTTCGAGTTGGAGGGCGGCGAAGTCCTGGCAAGAGCGCCGCTGGATCGAGGTCCCCGAGTTGCCTGGATAAACACCGGGGTTCCAAAGGCACAAGGACGAGACAAAGGAAAAATGTCATGACACACGATCTTCAATGGGGAATCTTGGGCACTGGCGCCATCGCCCGCACGTTCGCCAGGGGGCTGGCAGGCTCGAAAAGGGGGCGGCTCGTCGCGGTCGGCAGCCGCTCCAAGGAAAAGGCCGAGGCGTTCTGCAAAGAGTTCGGCGCGCCCCGCGCACACGGTAGTTACGAAGACCTTCTCGCCGACGAGCAGGTCCAGGCGGTTTACGTCGCCACCCCTCACCCGATGCACGCCAAGTGGACGATCCGGGCCGCAGAGGCCGGGAAACACATCCTTTGCGAAAAGCCTCTCACGCTGAACCACGCCGAGGCCATGGCCGTCATCGAAGCCGCACGCGAGCACGACGTCTTCCTGATGGAAGCGTTCATGTACCGCTGCTATCCGCAGACGGCCAAACTCGTCGAACTTCTGCGCGACAAGGCCATCGGCGAGGTTCGTGTCATCCACGCGACATTCAGTTTCGACGCCGGATTCAACACCGAGTCGAGGCTCCTCAAGAACGCGCTCGGCGGCGGCGGCATTCTGGACGTGGGGTGCTACTGCGCCTCAATGGCAAGGCTCATTGCGGGCGTCGCGGCAGGCAAAGACTTCGCCGAACCGGTTGACGTGAAGGGCGTCGGCCGCCTCGGCGAAACCGGTGTGGACGAGTGGGCCATTGCCTCGCTCGAGTTTCCCGGCGGCATTCTCGCCCAACTGGCCACCGGCGTCCGTGCCACTCAGGACAATGTCGTCAAAATCTTCGGGTCGGAAGGCAGCATCCTTATTTCCGACCCGTGGATGCCCGGCCGCGAGGGAGGCACAACCAGGATCATCCTTCACAGAAAGGGCGAGAAGCAACCTCAAGAGATCCTCGTCAAGGCCTCGCAGGGCCTCTACAGCATCGAAGCCGACACTGTCGCAGAACACATCGACGACCGCCAGGCACCGTTCCCCGCCATGACCTGGGCCGATACGCTCGGCAACATGCGGACGCTGGACCGCTGGCGCAAGAGCATCGGCCTGGTTTATGAAAGCGAAAGGCCTGAGGCGCACGCTATGCCCGTCCACGGCCGACCGCTGGCCGTCCGGACGCCGACCAACATGAAATATGGCCGCATCCCGGGGCTCGAAAAAGACATCTCGCGCTTGATGATGGGTGTGATGCATCACCGGCCCTCGCCGTATGCAGCCGTTATGTTCGATGGCCTTTTCGAGCGCGGAGGAAACGGCTTCGACACGGCCCACATCTATGGCGGCGGAACGTGCGAGAAAGCCCTGGGGTGGTGGATTAGGAAACGCAACATCCGCGACCGCGTCGTCGTCCTCGACAAAGGCGCCCACACGCCCGACTGCTACCCCGAGGCGCTTACCAAGCAACTCCTTGAGAGCCTGGAGCGCTTGGGAACGCAATATCTCGACATCTACATGATGCACCGTGACAATCCGGAGGTGCCGGTCGGCGAGTTTATCGACGTTCTCAACGAGCACAAGGCCGCCGGCCGCATCCGCATCTTCGGCGCCTCAAACTGGTCCATCAAACGCGTCGAGGAGGCCAATGCATACGCAAAGCAGAAGGGGCTGGCGGGCTTCGCAGCCGTCAGCAACAACTTCAGCCTTGCCCGCATGATCGAGGCGCCCTGGTCCGGTTGCCTCGCCGCATCGGACCCCGAGTCGCGGGCCTGGTTCACCGAGACCCAGATGCCGCTTATGCCCTGGTCGAGCCAGGCTCAGGGTTTCTTCGCCGGCCGCGCCGACCCCAACGACCGCTCGAACAAGGAGCTCGTCCGCTGCTGGTACAGTGACGACAATTTCCAGCGGCTCGATCGCGCCAGAGCCCTAGCCGCCGAGAAAGGCGTCCTGCCGATTAACATCGCTCTGGCCTACGTCTTATGCCAGCCGTTCCCCACGTTCGCGCTCATCGGCCCGCGCACCCTCGCCGAAACGCGAACGGCCATGGCCGGACTCGACGTCAAGTTGACGCCCGAAGAATTGGCCTGGTTGAACCTCGAAGCGTAGCCGCCGCCCAGACATGTCACACGGGGTCCCTTGCGGGGCCGGTCCTCCGAGTCTAAAGGCCTTCTTCCTCGGGCGGAATGCGAACGACTTTCGAGAGGAGAAGGTAGTTGCGTCCGTGATAAAGGGTGACGAGTCCGGAGACGCGCCAGCGGGCGTGCTTGGCACCCTGAGCGGTCGCGTTTTCGAGGTATTCGCGATTGGCGCTTTCCAGCAGCCGCATGGGCTCGTCGCCGGAGTCGAAGACGAAGATGGGGCAACCTTCCTCGTCGAGGGCGAGGCGTCCTTCGCGGTCGAAGAGGTGTTTGCCCTCGGCGATGGGGCCGGGGCCCGGCTTGGGGGCCGGACGATACTTGCCCGGCTTGAACGGATCGGTTTCATCAACCGGCGGGATGAGGGGGATATCGACTTCTGGCAGTTGGGCCGGCGGGTCAATCGTTGGTTCCTTTGGTGGGGGCGCGGGAGACGCCTCCGGGGCGGAGAGCGCTTCCGACTCGCCGCCGTAAACAAACGCCACCGACGCCAGGGCTATACCGATGGCGGCCGCGGCCGCCGCAATTGCAACCTTCTTCATCGCCAACCTCCTGCCTGTTTGCTTGCCCCGCGCGCATTGTGTGGTGCGCGCTCGGAGCCGCCGGACAAATGTCGTAGCGGTGCGCGCTCAGCGCTTCGGACGTTCCAGCCGCTTTTCCAATTCGTCGAGTCGCCGCTCGGTTTGGTCCGCCATTCGATCCAGCATCTTTTCGAGGCGGCCGAGTTCGCGGTCGAGCGTTTCTTCCAAGGCGTCGAGGTGCTCTTCGAGCGCGTCGAGCCTTTCAAGGATTCGCCCGATGTCCTTTCCGACGCCGTAAGTGTCCTTTTCGGTGTCGCCTCGCTCGGCCTCCGGGCGTTCGGGGAGTCGTCGAGTTTCCTCGCGCCACCGCTCGATTTGCGGCCGCAGGCGCTCGATGTATTCCCGGAGTTCGGGCATGTTGCGGAGCCACTCTTCGGGCACGCCGTGCGGCGGGGGTCCCTCCTCCGCGCGCCGGCCGCGCGGCCTCTCGCCCAGGGTGACGGTCGCCTCGCGTTTTTCGCCCATCCGGTAATACGTGATGCGGACCTTATCGCCGGGCTTGTGGGCGCGGACTTGCTCAATCAACTCTGCCGGTTCGGTGACCTTGCGGCCGTTGAGTTCGGTGACCACGTCGCCGGGGAGCATTTCGGCCGCGGCCGCCGGGCTGTCGTCGGCCAGGCTGTTGATAAGGACGCCGGTGTCGGTCCCGGCAATTTTCTTCATCTCCTCCGGCAAGGGCGCCACCATGATGCCGAGAAAGCCGGGCGCCTCCTCCTCGTCTTTCTCTTCAGGCCCCGGCTCGGCGGCTCCTGCGATGACAACAGCGAGCAGAAGCGCAAAAGCCGGCAACACTGGCCGCCACCATTTTTCGGTCATTTTCAGTCTCCTTCCCTGTATCACATTCCCCATCTTACCCTTTCGGGGCCGGAATGGAAACTGGATTTGCTCTGGTTGCCTCGTGGCCGGCGGCCTATAATCCTCGCGCGGACGGTGTGGAGAGGCGGCATCATGGCTCAACGGCCGGTGCGGGTCATCGTGAACCCCATTTCGGGTCGCGGCCAGGACCGCGCCTTCCCCGAACGTCTCAGGATGCACCTTGTCCCGCGCCACTTTCCGTGCGAAATTATCCGCACAGAGGCCCCCGGCCATGCCCGGCACTTGGCCGAATCCGCCCCCGACGACACGCACTGCGTGGTGAGCATCGGCGGCGACGGAACCCACCGCGAGGTCCTTTCGGGCTTGCTCGGGCGACCGGTTCCCGCCTGCGTCGTCCCGTCGGGGACCGAGAACGTTTTTGCCAGGACCTTCCATCTGACAGGGACCCTGCGCGAGACGGTGGAACTCATTCAGCGGGGCCGGCCTGTGATCCTGGACACCGGGTCCGCGAGCGGTCACCCATTCACCATGTTCTCCGGCGCCGGTTTTGACGCGGCGGTCACGCAATTGGTTCACGCAAAAAGGCGGGGTCCCATCGACCGGGGGGCCTACTATGCACCCGTCGCGCGGCTGTGGTGGCAGTATGCATTTCCGGCGCTTCGAGTGGTGGTGGACGGGCGCGTGGTGGCGGAGGACGCGGGGCTGGTCGTCGTGGCCAACACGCCGAAGTATGCCGACCGGCTGGTCATCGCTCCGCGGGCCGTCGCGGACGACGGCCTTTTGGACGTCGTCTGCTACCGGACGCGGTCGCGATGGTCGATGCTGTGGTATTATCTGCAGACGAAACTCGGCACCCACCTCAAGGACCGGCAGGTCGCCTACGAACAGGGCAGGCGCGTCGAGGTCACCTGCGCCGAGGGCGAGGCGCCCGTCCAGGTGGACGGCGACGCCCTGTTGACGACGCCGGTCACGTACACGGTGCGGCCGAGGTCCGTCCGGATTTTAATCCCGCACCGGCCGGATCGGGTGAGAAGCAACCAGCGAATCTGAGATTTGAAATCTCCGATGGCGGACACAAGATATCGGGTACGAAGGAGCGGAAGATGGCAAAACGCGAGGCTGTTGTGGGCGGCCGGCGCCTGGGAAGCGAACGGCTTTTCCTCGTCGCCGGGCCGTGCGTCATCGAGTCGGAAGACCTGTGCCGCCGCATCGCTGAACACTTGCAAGCGGTGGCGGAGCGGCTCGACCTTTCCGTGGTCTTCAAGGCGTCATACGACAAGGCGAACCGGACAAGCGGTTCGTCGTTTCGCGGACCGGGCCCGGACGAGGGCCTCGCGATCCTGGCGAAGGTCCGCGAGGAGTTTGGCCTGCCGATCCTTTCCGACGTCCACACGCCGGCCGAAGCCAAAATGGCCGGCGATTGTCTCGACTGTCTCCAGGTGCCCGCCCTCCTTTGCCGCCAGACCGACCTTGTCCAGGCGGCGGCGCGCCACGGGAAGGCCGTGAACCTCAAGAAGGGCCAGTTCCTTGCGCCGTGGGACATGAAGCACGTCGTCGCCAAAGCCGCCGAGGCGGGAGCGAAGCATATTCTCGTGACCGAACGCGGAACGAGTTTCGGCTACAACCGGCTGGTGGCGGATATGACGGGGCTGCCGGAACTGGCGGCCCTCGGCCATCCGGTCGTTTTCGACGCGACGCACAGCGCCCAGATGCCGGGCGGCCTGGGAACCGCGAGCGGCGGGAGCCGGGAAGCGGCGGCGCTCTTGGCGAAAGCGGCCGTCGCGGCGGGGGCCGATGGCCTGTTTCTCGAAGTCCACCCGAATCCCGACAAGGCCCTCTCCGACGGACCCAACTCGACCCGCCTATCGGACCTCGAAGAACTCCTTGAGACCTGCCTGGCGATCCGGTCTGCGCTTGTCTGAGTCGGAAGGCGGCGCCGGCGTTTTTCAGGAGCGGCGCAAGGGCCGTTGGGCGAAGCGTCGCCGGATTTGATTTGCTTCCTGCCAGAGGTGGGTATCCAGCGACAGGAACTTGACGAGGGACGCCGTCGAGACGCTCAGGGTCCCGACCACGTCGCTCACCTTTCCTTCCGCGGCTTCGAGGTGGTCGAGGATGTGTGCCGCGGCGATGAGATAGGCGTTGGATTTCTGGCTGATGCGCGGCCAACGCGGGTCGGCGAGTGCTTCGGCCAGGCTGCCTTTGGGCGGCGCGCCGGCATCCGCCGCTTCCCGAACGCGAAGCGCGATAGCCTTGCGGAGGCGCTTCATGGCCACGCGGCGGTTCTCATGCTGGCTTCGCCGCTCGGTCGCCGTCACGGAAACGCCAGTGGGCCTGTGCGTCAGGCGCACGGCCGAATCTGTCTTGTTCCGGTGCTGGCCGCC